>JADMIO011432755.1_pt1 | contig 62566 bp, 68 predicted proteins | sample 8958161 | NCBI WGS metagenome assembly JADMIO01 (sample SAMN16585339, study PRJNA669376) | soil metagenome | isolation source: Crop rotation soil | place: USA: Cullars Rotation, Alabama | collected 2011 | reverse complement strand
CCGATGTTACGGTAGCGTGCGATGGGTGTTGTACGAGCCATTTGTTTCCTCGTTTATCTTTTACCGTCGCGCCGGTCGCGCCGGACAAGGCGGCAGGGGCGGTCCCGCTCTCGGATGCGGACCTCGCGAAGCTCGATGACATGGTCTCCGGGTACCTCGACGCCGTGATGACGCTCGACGTCCACAGCCAGGCCTTCACCGACCGGCTGCGCGACATCGGAAGGCTCGGCGACGACGACATCCGGTCTGCTGCATCGGTCTCGAACCGGCTGCTCGACAAGCCCATGGCCGCGATGCAGAACGGCGGCCTCACCCAGAACTCGGCGGTGAGCCGGTCGCTGGTGGACCTGCGGCACCAGATGGAAGATCTGGACCCGTCGACGCAGGGGGACCTGTGGGGCCCGCGGAAGCTGCTGGCGATGCTCCCCTTCGGCACGCGGGACCGGGTGCGCGATTACTTCGACAAGTACCGCTCCAGCCAGCATCACATCGACGCGATCATCACCTCGCTCTACCAGGGGCAGGACGAGCTCCAGCGTGACAACGCCGCGATCGAGCAGGAGAAGGCCAACCTCTGGACCGCGATGGGCCGGCTGCGCCAGTACAGCTACCTCGCGCAGCGTCTCGATGCCTCACTCACGGAGAAGATCGCGTCGCTCGAGACGACCGATCCCGACCGGGCGCGTGTCCTGAAGGAGGACATGCTGTTCCCGGTGCGCCAGAAGAACCAGGATCTGCTCACGCAGCTCGCGGTCAGCGTCCAGGGCTACCTCGCGCTCGACATCGTCCGTCGCAATAACCTCGAGCTCGTCCGCGGTGTCCAGCGGGCGACGACCACGACCATCGCCGCGCTTCGGACCGCGGTGATCGTCGCGCAGGCGCTCGCGGACCAGAAGCTCGTGCTCGACCAGATCGCGGCGCTCAACACGACCACCGCGAACCTCATCGAGTCGACCGGCCAGATGCTCCACCAGCAGTCGGCGGACATCAATGCCCAGGCCGCATCGTCGACGGTCGACGTGGCCAAGCTCCAGGCGGCGTTCCAGAACGTCTACGCGACGATGGACGAGATCGACACGTTCCGGATCGGGGCGCTCGATTCCATGCACAAGACGATCGGGGCGCTGTCCGCCGAGGTCACCAAGTCGCAGGCCTACCTCGATCGCGTGCGTGCGACGGAGGCGGCCGAGACCGACGCCGGGAGCAAGCTCGACATCGACTGACGGCCTCCGCTGCCGCACGCCGCTCGCGGCGCGGACCCGAACGGCGACCGGCGCCAGGGTTCCCGTCGACGTCGGAGGATCGAGCGGCATCGGCGCGCGTCGGTGACGCATCGCATCGGTCCCTCGCTTCACCGGCCAGGCATCCATCGTCGCGGCAGGGCCGTTGCACGCGCTTCGCGCCGAGACGGTTCGCCGACAGGGCCATGACGACGATGACGGGTACGTACGGGACTTGACAAGCTCGTTTGTCAAGACCTGCAACGATTTGTCAAGGGTCCGGGGCGGGCATAGACTCCCGCCCTTGCCATCTGTCAAGACTTGACAGATGCCCTCGTCGCCCCGTCCCGCGAGGGTCAGGGCAGCCGCATGGGCCGCGCCCGCACCGCGGTCCAGGGAAGGGGACAGGGTGGCGGTCGGCATCACGGCCGAGATCAAGAGCCGGCTCCCGGTGGCGGACGTGGTGGGGGAGACCGTCCAGCTGCGCAAGGCCGGGACGACCCTGAAGGGCCTCTGCCCGTTCCACGGCGAGAAGACCCCGTCGTTCGTCGTCACCCCGGGCCGCGACACCTGGCACTGCTTCGGCTGCGGCAAGGGCGGCGACATCTTCTCGTTCGTGATGGAGCGCGACGGCCTCGGCTTCCCCGAGGCGCGCCGGCTGCTCGCCGCGCGTGCCGGTGTCGAGATCGACGACAGGATCAGCCGCGAGGACGCTCGTCGCGCCCGGCTCCATGCCGTCGTCGAGGCGGCCGTCGCCTTCTATCACGCGGTGTTGATGAGCTCCAGGGCGGGCGAGCCGGGTCTCGCCTACCTCCGGGACCGCGGCTTCACCGACGACACCATCGTGAAGCACCAGCTGGGCTGGGCACCGGCTGGCTGGGACCAGCTGGTGACGACGCTCGCCAAGCGGCGCGACATCGGCGCGGGCGAGCTCATCGAGGTCGGCCTTGCCCGGCCGCGCCAACGGGGCGGCGGCGCCTACGACTTCTTCCGCGAGCGCGTCCTGTTCCCCATCCGCGACGCCAACGGGCATGCCATCGGTCTCGGCGGACGGGTGCTGCCGGACGCCGCGGGCGATGGCCCCAAGTACCTCCACACCGGCGCCACGCCGCTGTTCGACAAGAGCCGGACGTTGTACCTCGTCGACCGCGCGAAGAGCGCCATCCGCAAGTCGGGTCAGGCGGTCATCGTCGAGGGCTACACCGACGCGCTGATGGCCCACCAGGCCGGGTACGAGAACGTGGTGGCGTCCCTGGGCACCGCGCTGACGCCGGGCCAGGTCGCCCTGCTCATCCGCTACGGCAAGGCGCGCGGCGATGGCCGCGGCGAGCTGTCGATCGCGCTGGCCTACGACGTCGATGCCGCGGGCGAGAAGGCGGGCACGCTGGGCGCGGCGAGTCTCGAGGCGCTCATCCGCCAGCTCGCGCGCGATGACTCCGGGGTCGAGCTGGACGACGTGCGGGTGGTCCGCCTGCCGCCGGGCAAGGACCCCGACGAGGTGCTGCGCGAGACACCGGCCGCCTGGGGCGACGCGATCCGCGATGCCCAGCCCATCGTCGACCATCTGATCGACACCCACGCGCGCGCACACGACCTGCGGACACCGGGCGGCCGCGCCCGCTTCGTCGAGGCCGTCCTGCCGACCATCCGTCACCTCCCGAACCCGGTGCTCCGCGACGCCTACCTGGGACGCGTGCGCCAGGTGTCCGGCGTCGAGGAGGGGACGCTCCGCGAGGCCGCGCGTCAGCAGGCGGCGAAGGAGTCGGCCGACCCGCGCCACAACGGGCAGAGCGGGTCCGACGGCGCGAACCGCCTGAGCGTCGAGGCCATCCTTGCCTCGCCGGACACGCTGCGGGTCGCCGACATCCTGCGCACGATCACCCGCTCCGAGGCGGAGCTCCTGACCCTCACGCTCCTGCGCGACGACGCCCACGACCGGATCCTCGACGAGATCGGGCCCGACCGGCTGCCGACCCAGCTCGCCCGCGAGCTGTACCGCGCCGTCGTCCTCGCGCGTGCCCGCGACGACCACGGCGTCCGGCCGCGGTTCGATGTCACGGCGCTGCTGACGACGCTCGATCCGGAGATCCGTGCGCTCGCGGAAGCGGTGCTGAAGGCCGCCGACACGGAGCGCTACCGCCGGCTGCCCGACCGCGAGGTCAGCGTGGCCATCTCGCAGGTGGTCCTGGAGCTCGAGGAGCACGACCTCGACGAACGGGCCCGGTTCAACCACGACGAGCTCGCGGAGGCGGAACGCGGGGGCGACCGGCCATCCGTCGACCGGCTCCTCCGGGAGCGCCTCCTCCTCAACGAACAGCGCCGCTCCCTCGACCGGCGCCGCGCCGAGACCCGTCTCCTCGCCAAGCCCGCCGTGGCGGGCCGCTGACGAACGACCGCATTGTCCACCGTCCACCCACCGACCAGCACGACCGCCCCGTCACCAGGCATCGCGGAGGGCACCATCCATGGCCGATCCTCTCGACAAGCAGCTCGTGGAAGCCGTCCTGTCCTCGCGTCCCCGCCGCACCCGCCGCGAGCTCGAAGAGGCGAAGCTCGCCTCGATGCGCCCGTCCCGGCTGGCCGGCGGCAATGGCGCCGCGGCCGCGGCGGAGGCGGATGACGACGATGAGGATGACGACGACGACCTCGACCTCGACCTGAGTCCCGAGGCGGCCGCGGCCGCCGCACAGGCCGCCGGCGCCGGCGAAGACCTCGTGGAAGTCGTGGAAGAAGGCGCCGAGACGGCGCCGCCGGTGCCCCCCGATGCCCCCGACAAGCTGACCGCCGAGGCCGTCGAGGAGCCGACGAAGGAGGAGCTGGAAGCCCTCTCGGCCGACATGATCGGCATCGACGACCCGGTCCGGATGTACCTCAAGGAGATCGGCAAGGTCGCCCTGCTGACCGCCGAGGAGGAGGTCGTCCTGGCCAAGGCGATCGAGCTGGGCGAGCAGATGGTCGAGGAGCCGTGGAAGGCGATCGTCTCGCTCCACGAGTGGACGTTCCACGACACGGAGCGCAAGACGCGCACCCAGAAGCGGCAGCACCAGCTGCCGTTCGGCCCGGACACGCACCGCATGGTGCGTGACGCGCTGGAGGCGGCGGAGGCGCGGGATCTCCTCACCGACACGCCCGACTTCCACCTCGTCAAGGCGGCCAAGGACGCCCAGTCCGACGGGACGAAGGACCTCCTGAAGGAGGCCAGGAAGCTGCTGCTCGCCTACCAGGATTCCAAGTCGCCGGACGCCTTCCTGACGCTGCTGGACTGGTCGTTCCTGTCGGTCCACAACGGGGACCTGGACTCGCGCGACAACAGCGGGCTCACGGCCATCTACGAGTGGACGCGGACCGAGGTCGCGTTTCCGGCGCTCCAGCGCTGGATCGAGGCCGAGCACGACACCGACCTCCTGCGCCGCATGGGCTGGGACCCGTCCGTCCCGCCGAACACCAAGATGCGCGACCGCAAGGGCGAGATCGTGCGCATCGGGCGCGATGCGCGCGAGCAGCTGACGTCGGCCAACCTGCGCCTGGTCGTGTCGATCGCCAAGAAGTACATCGGCCGCGGGATGTCGTTCCTGGACCTCATCCAGGAGGGCAACATCGGCCTCATCCGCGCGGTCGAGAAGTTCGACTACGAGAAGGGCTTCAAGTTCTCGACGTACGCGACGTGGTGGATCCGGCAGGCGATCACCCGGGCCATCGCCGACCAGGCGCGGACGATCCGCATCCCGGTCCACATGGTCGAGACCATCAACCGGCTCATCCGCGTCTCGCGCCAGCTCCTCCAGACCCTGGGCCGTGAGCCCACGGTGGAGGAGATCGCGGCCGAGATGTCGAAGGGCCAGGAGGTGGTCGTCACCCCCGAGAAGGTCCGCGAGATCATCAAGGTGTCGCAGGAGCCGGTGTCCCTCGAGACCCCAATCGGCGAGGAGGAGGACTCGCACCTCGGTGATTTCATCGAGGACCGCGGGGCGCTCGCCCCGGCCGAGGCGGCGTCGCACCAGCTGCTCAAGGAGCAGGTGGAGGCGGTGCTCGACTCGCTGACGGGGCGCGAGCGGCGGGTGCTCCAGCTCCGGTTCGGGCTCGAGGACGGGCGCGCCCGGACGCTCGAGGAGGTCGGCAAGGAGTTCAACGTCACCCGCGAGCGCATCCGCCAGATCGAGGCGAAGGCGCTCCGGAAGCTCCGCCACCCGAGCCGCAGCCGCAAGCTGAAGGACTACCTGGAATAGCCCTGGGCTGCGTCGCGGACTGCCCGGAGACCCCTGACCGGTCGCATCGATGCATGTCCTGCATGCCCGCCAGACCCGCATGCACGGCCCGCATGGACACGGCCCGCATGGACACGGCCCGATACGGCCCGATAAGGCCGGTCACGCATGCGGGCCGTGCATGTCGTGACCCTCGGGTCCAGCTGATCGGCCGGATCGATGCATCGCCTGCATCTCGCGGATCCGGGGATGCAGCGAGTGCATCGACTCGACGAGTTGCGCGTCGCCGCCGGTCACAGCATGCGTGTCGTGCATCCGCGCGGCCGGTTCGACCCTCGACCTCCGCTACAACAGGAGCACCGCGCTTCCCGCGGGGCGCTTCCCGTCCTCCAGCGCCTGGAGCGCTTCGCGGGCCGGCACCGGGAACGCCTCGTGGAGCGCAGGTCCCACGGCTCGCACGAACGCGCGCCCATGACGGGTGTCCGCGATCAACAGGATCACCGCCGGCACCTTCCCGTCGCGCATCTTCTCGTTGATCCGACGGTCGAGGGCCTGCCAGTCGGTCGGACGCGTCTCGGCCTCCGTCGGGATGGCCCAACGATCCGGCGCCGGCGACCAGATCACGGAATCCCAGCCCCGCTGGTCGCCCGGTCGTGGGAGCGGCACCTCCGTGTCCCACCGCAGCCGTGGATGGAGTCGAGCCCGCAGGCGAGCCAGCAACGCCGCATGGGCCCGGTCTCGAAGGGGCGATCCGCCGGCATACGACCTGACCGAGAGGTCCAGCCCCACGAGCGCGTGCAGGAGCACCGCTCGCTCGAGGTCGACGGGGATCAGACCGCGCTCGTACCGACTGACCTCGGCTTGCGACATGCCGGCCAGGCGCCCCACGTCGGCCTGACTCAACCCGCGGTCGAGGCGAGCCGTCCGGAAGTCGCGCCGCACCAGGTCGACGACATCCCGGCCTCGCCGGCGTCCGCGATCCGCCGGACCACATCGCCCGCCCACGAGCGGAGACTCGCACGACGCACGTAGCTGCGACTTACGGCTACCGTGCGTCTCATGCCGCCCCAGGCGTTCGCCCTCGTCGGGCTGTTCACGGTGCTGTCGGTCGCGCTCGGCGTGATCGCGTGGTGGATCGCGCGACGGCCGCCGCTCGATGGGCCGCACGGCCTTGGCGGGGCGATCCTGCCGAGCGTCGCCGCGTTCGGCGCGTTCTACCTCATCGGTCATCGTGCCGGGATCTCGATCGGGCCGGAGATCGGGCTCTTCGGGTTCCAGGTCGCGCTGCCGGGTGACGTGCTCCTGGCGTCTGTCGCCGCGGGCGCCGCCGCGCTCGGCCAGGCGGCGGGCCGGCGGGGTCTCCGCGGGCGTCCGACCTAGCCGGGCAGCACCGCCAGGGTCGCGTCGGTCGTCACGCCCAGCGCGAGATGGCCGACGAGGCCGCGGAGGTGCGTCTCCGCGGGATACGCCCTGGGCGGTCCGGAGAGCCCCATGACGGTGTTCAGGTACTCGTCGTTGAGGGCGAACAACAGCGCACCGTAGGCCAGCCCGTTGATGGGCCCGATGACCGGCAGCCGCTTCCGGAGCACGGCGTACAGGGCGCCGGGCACGACGCCCAGGCCGTAATGCACCACGGTCACGACCATCGCGCGCCGGTCGTCGGGGATCGCGATGCCCGATCGCGCCGACGCGAGATCGACGAGGTTCTCGACCGACGGCATGCCATTGGGTTGCGCGGCCTTCTCCGTCTCCGCGGCTGCCGCCGACTGGCCGCTCACGATGCCCGTGGTGAGCATGTCCATGACCCACGTCCCGGCGGCGCCGGCCAGCGCGCCGCGGGTGAGATCGAACAGGATTCCCATGGCCCGACCATGCGCTCGGCCGCATCGCGCGGCCGACGCCGCTGACCTCGCGGGACGTGCCGCCGGTGTGACGAACGTCAGGACGGCGCGGTCAGGTCGCGACGAGCCGCTTCCGGGTCGCCCGGATCCGCGCCCGTCGCGACGGGCATGCCGCTCCGGCTCCAGTCGCTGTACGAGCCGGGGTAGAGCAGGGGATCGGGCAGCCCCGCCAGCCGCATCGCGAACGCGGTGTGGCACGCGTTGATGCCGCTGCCGCAGTGGACGACCGTGGGCCGCTGCGGGTCGGACACGGAAGCGAGCCGGGACGCGAGCTCCGACGGCTCGAGGAATCGGCCGTCCGGCCCCAGATTGCCCATGGTCGGCAAGTTCACCGCGCTGGGCACGTGGCCGGCGACGGGGTCGATGGGCTCGGTCTCGCCGCGATAGCGCTCCGGAGCGCGGACATCGACCACGTGCAGGCCTTCCAGGCCGGCGGTCAGCGCCCGGCGGTCGATGGTCCGCGGCCAGGCGGTCGCAAGGTCGAGCCGCGCTGGCGGGTGGGACGGCACCTCGGTCGTCAGCTCACCGCCCGCAGCGATCCAGGCCGGCAGCCCGCCGTCGAGCAGCGCGACATCGCGGTGGCCCAGCGCGTCGAGCATCCACCACAGCCGCGCCGCGATCGTCCCGCCGCCCTGGTCGTACGCCACGATCGCCTGCTCCGAGCCGAAGCCCAAGGCCTCGAGGTCGCGCGTGAACGTGACCGGATCGGGCATCGGATGGCGGCCGGGGCCCTCCGCCGCGACCAGCTCGCGATCCACGTCGACGAACACCGCCCCCGGCAGGTGGCCCAGGTCGTACTCCTGGCGGCCGCGACCCGGCTGGCCCAGGAACCAACGGACGTCGGCGAGCCGGAGGCGCGGATCGGCGATGCGTTCGCGGAGCTCCGCGGCGGTGACCAGCACGGGCCGCAGGATACGGCGGATCAGCGCGTCGTGGGACGGCCGAAACCGGGCGCGGGGCGGAGGCGTACCCCTCCCGTCGGTGTCATCACGTTCCGAGGGATCCCATGCTGCGACCCGCGACCCGAACCGCCGCCATCCTCCTGACCACCCTCCTCATCGCCGCCTGTTCGTCGGGCAGCGGGAGCGGCACCACGGCCCCATCCGCCTCCAGCGCGCCGAGCGTGGCAGCCTCCAGCGCCGCCCCGTCGAGTGCCGCACCCAGCGGCTCCGCGGCCGCCGGCGGCGAGGCGTACGAGATCAAGACCGCGACCGCGGCGTCCATCACCGGCCCGTTCCTCACCGGCGAGGACGGCAAGACCCTGTACATCTTCAAGAAGGACACCCAGGGCAGCGGCAAGAGCACCTGCAGCGGCGACTGCGCCGCCAAGTGGCCGGCCTTCACCGTCGACGACGGCGAGGAGGCCACGGCGGGCGACGGCGTCACGGCCAGCAAGATCAGCACGATCACCCGCGACGACGGCACCAAGCAGGTCGCGTATGACGGGTGGCCGCTCTACTACTTCGCGGCCGACAGCGCCGGCGGCGACGTCAACGGGCAGGGCGTCGGCGACGTCTGGTTCGTGGCCACGCCGTAGCCCATCCCGGGCGGTTCCCGCGCCCCTCCTCGCTCGACGGCCGGCGGGTCTCCCGCCGGCCGTCTGCTATCCTCCGCAGCCGCGGCGCGACGTCGCCGTCGACCGTCCACGACGGTCTTCGCTCCGGCGTAGCTCAGTGGTAGAGCGGGTGACTGTTAATCACTTGGTCGTAGGTTCGAATCCTACCGCCGGAGCCATTCGCTGACCCGTCAGCGTGCTCGAGTGGGGCAGCTCGCGCGATGGGATCCCAACCGGGAGATGACAGGATCCGAGCGATCCCGGGCCATGACGGCGCGCGTCGACGGGTGACCCCAGGACCTCGTGACCAGGCGTCATGACGCATCGCGTCGGCGGGCGCATGGTTCGGGCCGGCATTCGAGGGAAATCGTCGGATGCCCCTGCCGACTGGAGGTGTGCACGTGGTCGGGATCGCCGCCAGACTCGAGGAGTGGCGCACAGCGGAGCGCCGACGTGACGCGCTGCCGAGTGGCAGCCCCGAATGGAGGGCGGCGGACGAGGAGGTCCGTGGCGCTCAGGCCGCCTACCGCGGCGAAGCATCCCAGGCCGAGGGTTCGCATGCCGAGGTGGCCGTCGTCGTCCACGATCGGACGATGCGTCCGTCCGATGCTGCCGGCTCCCGGTTTGGACGGTGTGACCAGCGGGCGCGGGTCGCGGATGGCATCCGCTGACGAGGCTCGCTGGAACGAGGAGCTGACCCGGATCCTGCGTGAAGGGGCGGAGGCGCGCGAACGCCTGGAACGCGCGAGGTCGCTCGAGGACCGCCGGATGGCCGAACGAGAGGCCGAGGCGTGCCGGGCGCTCATCGACTCGCTGGCGCCGCCCGCGCACGGTGGTGGCCGGTCGGCCGGCAGCCCCCGCAGGCGTCGCCGCCGCGGCGCATCGGAACGACGATGACGCTCGGGACCGCGCGCGGGGGACCGCCGCAGCGGTGACCGGACGTCGGGAGGCCGGTGCTGCCGGCGCCGGCCCCGATGCCAGCTGGTCGCTGGCCGACCGACGGTTCACCGGGCTCGACGCTCGACCCGTCCACCCGACAGCCGGTCGGCTCGTGACCCTCGACCAGCAGATCTCCTCGTGGGAGAATGAAGGAGGCGCCGTTCCGACTCGACCGAACGCTACCGAGCGACGGCCCGCGGAGCTTGCCTCGTAAGATGGGGGCCGTGGCTTCCTCATCCGCACCGAAACGGGCACGGGATCAGGCGAACGTGGATGCCCGCAGCCCACGCCGGGCACTCGTGCTGCACGATCGCGTGTTGCTTGTCGACCTGATCGAGCTGACGCTGAATCACGGCCTGTTCGTCGTCAAGGCGGCCCGCGACCTGGCCGACGCCGAGGCCTTGCTGGAGACGTGGCGCCCGCACATCGCCGTGGTCGACATGGACCACGATGGCAGTGGTCCACTGATGAGCTACGTCGACGCGACACAGACGCTCACGGGCGGCGTGATGCCGGTCCTGGGGCTGACCCGGCGCGGAGATCTCCAGACGAAGCTCCGGGCGTTCGACCAGGGGGTCGACGACATCCTGACGGTGCCGTTCTCGCCCGAAGAGCTCCTCGCCCGCTGCGTCGTCCTCGCCCGCCGTGCCTCCGGAACCGACGGCCCGATCGTGCCCACGATCACGATGGGCGAGATCGAGATCGACATCGTCAAGCGCGAGGTGCGCGCCGGGGAGTCGGTCATCCACCTCAGCGGGATCGAGCAGAGCCTGCTCTACCTGCTCGCCAGCCGCGGCGGACGCGTCCTGACGCGGGACGAGATCCTGGACGCGATCTGGGGGACGGACTTCGTCGCCGAGAGCAACATCGTCGATCGGCATATCCGCACGCTGCGCATCAAGCTCCAGAACGACTATCGCCACCCGCGGTTCATCGCCACGGTCCCGGGCGAGGGGTACCGGTTCATCCCGACCTTCTCCAATACCGGCTGGGACCCGGGCGGCGCGACCGCGGATGGGGGCCAGCCGGCTCGCCCCGATCGCCGGGATGACGGCCCGTCATCACCCCCGTGACCTGACCGGGCACACTCGAGCCAGGCACCTGCTGCGGGGTGGCCGAGTCCCTGGGGGGACCTTGGCCACTCCGCGCGTGCCGTGAGCAGCCGCAGCCGGATCTGCCTCGGCGGCGGTCGGGGTCGGGCTGCCCAGTCGATCCAGAGCCGCGCGGTGCACGGCCGGTCCGGCCGCGGATCAGGGCGTCATCCGCGGGTCGCGGGTGGGGTCGGCGTACAGGCGCGGGCAGCCGCGGTCGATCGCCGTCGGCCGCAGCTCGAAGTGCCACGGCTCGTTCCGGTAGATGCGGCACAGTCCCCACGAGGCTCCGTGCGCCGCCAGCCAGGCGGTCGCACCGGCCGGCCCGATGTCGACCGCGTGGCCGGACACGTGGGGCGACGTGGCGGGGGTCGCGACCCATCGCGCCGCGTTCGCGGCCGTGCCATAGGTGGATACCGCTTCCCGGAGCAGGCGATCCTGGTACGCGGCTGAGCGCCAGCCGCTGTTCACGTCGATCTCGACGCCGTCGGCGGCGGCAGCGGTCGCGGCATCGCGCAGTGCGGCAAGCAGCGCGGGATCGAGGCGGGCGACGCCGGCATGCTGCTCATCGAAGGCCGTCACGCCCTCCGGGAGGACGCCGTCTTCCTCGCTGACCCCAGCCTGCGGCGCGGCGGGCGCACCAGGCGCGGCGTGGCGACGGTCCTCGCGGACCGCAGGTGCCTGCCACCGCGCCGTCGCTGCTCCGCCGCCCGGAGCCAGGTGTGGCGAACCGTCGAACCGCGGCGCCGACGATACTGACGGAGAGACGTGAGCTCCCACGATCGCGATGACGGCGACCACCGGACCGACGACGAACGGGCCGAGGATTCGCCGGATGGATCGTGATGTCGCGGGCTGACGCATGCCGCCAGTCAACGCGGCGTCGTGTCACCAGCCCGTATCGGGATCTCGATACGCCGGCGATATCCGCCGGCTCGGAGGATCGATCGCGTGCGAGTGCTGGTCGTCGAGGACGAGCCGTTCATGGCCGACGCCATCCGCGATGGCCTGCGCCTGGACGCGATCGCGGCGGACATCGCCGGCGACGGCGACAGCGCGCTCGAGCTGCTGAGCATCAATGCGTACGACATCGCCGTCCTCGACCGCGACATCCCGGGCCCGACGGGTGACGAGATCGCCGAGCACATCGTGGCCTCCGGCAGCGGCCTGCCGATCCTGATGCTGACGGCGGCCGACCGGCTCGATGACAAGGCCTCCGGGTTCGGGCTCGGAGCCGACGACTACCTCACCAAGCCGTTCGAGCTGCGGGAGCTCGTGCTCCGGCTCCGGGCGCTCGATCGCCGGCGCGCGCACCACCGGCCGCCGGTGCGCGAGAGCGCCGGGCTGCGCTTGGACCCCTTCCGGCGCGAGGTCTTCCGGGACGGCCGCTACGTCGCACTGACCCGGAAGCAGTTCGCCGTGCTCGAGGTCCTGATGGCGGCGGACGGGGGCGTCGTCAGCGCCGAGGAGCTCTTGCATCGGGCCTGGGACGAGCACGCCGACCCGTTCACGAACGCCGTGCGGATCACGGTCTCGGCGCTCCGGAAACGGCTGGGCGAGCCGTGGCTCATCGCGACCGTGCCGGGCGTCGGATACCGGATCGCCGGACCGGAGGCCCACGCCGAAGGAGCTGGACATGCCTAGAGAACGCGGCATGAGCGTCCGCCTCAAGCTGACGCTCAGCTACGCCGGCTTCCTCATGCTGGCCGGCACGCTGCTGCTCGCGGTCGTGTGGGTGTTCCTGCTGCGCTACGTGCCCGAGGGGTCCATCCGGGTCCTTGGCGCACCCGTCCCCGACCGTTCCGACCTCCTCGACGCGTTCGCACCGCGAGCCGCCGCCGCGCTCGCAGCCCTGCTCGTCGTGGGGCTGGCCGGCGGCTGGTTCCTCGCCGGTCGGATGCTCGCTCCGCTGTCCCGCATCACCGCCGCGACCCGCCGCGCCGCGACCGGGTCGCTCGCCCATCGGATCGAGCTCGAGGGCCGTGGCGACGAGTTCCGCGAGCTCGCCGACAGCTTCGACGCGATGCTCGCCCGGCTCGAAGCCCACGTCGCCGAACAGCGGCGCTTCGCGGCCAACGCGTCCCACGAGCTGCGCACTCCGCTGGCGATCAGCCGGACCCTGCTCGAGGTCGCGCGCACCGATCCGGATCGCGACATCGCCCGGCTCCTCGACCGCCTGTCCGCCGTCAACGCCCGGGCGATCGACCTCACGGAGGCGTTGCTCCTGCTCAGCCGGGCCGACCAGCGGTCGTTCGAGCGCGAGCCGGTCGACCTGTCGCTCCTTGCCGAGGAGGCCGCCGAGACGCTCCTGCCGCTCGCCGAGCAGCACGACGTCACGATCCGGACCTCGGGGCGCATCAGCCCTGCGCTGGGCTCACGGGCGTTGTTGCTGCAGCTGACGACGAACCTGGTGCACAACGCGATCGTCCACAACCTCCCCGAACGAGGCACCGTCCACGTGGACACCGAGGTCGCGGAGGGGTCGGTCACCCTCACGGTCGAGAACACCGGCGAGCGGCTCACGCCAGAGCTGGTCGCCACGTTGACCGAGCCGTTCCAGCGCGGCACCGGTCGCGTCCGGCGTGATCAGGCGGGCGTCGGGCTGGGCCTGGCGATCGTCAAGAGCATCACGCAGGCACACGACGGGACGTTGACCATCGTCCCCCGACCCGGCGGCGGCATCCGCGTCTCGGCGCGGCTTCCGGCTCACGCCGGCGCCACGAGCTGACCGCGCCTCACGCGCGTCAGTCGGAGGTCGCGACGAGGCGCACGAACCCGTCGACGTCGACCCTCGGATGACCCGTCGTGCCGACGACCACGATTCGCAGCGTGTGGCTGCCGTTCGCCGGCCAGCGCTGGACGTACGCGAGCCGGCGGGCCCCGTAGGTCGAGGCATGGAGGTCGATGGTGTGCACGTAGGCGCCGTCGATGTACACCTTCGCCTGGCCGCGATCCGGGCCGCGGGCGGCGACCCAGCCCACGGCGGATCCGGTGAACGTGAACGTCACGCTCGACCCCGGCGCCGTCGATGACGCCTCGCTTCCGGCGGACGCATAGCGGTCGGTCAGCGTGTGCCACGTCCCGGCGTAGCGGGCGCGACCGTCGGTCTGCTGTGCCAGGAGCGGCTCGAACGTCGTCCCGTAGGCCCAGCCGGCGGCGTTCCCGGCGCCGTCGACCGCGTGCACGGCGTACTGGTCGCGCGCGCCGAACCCGAGGGCCCGGTCGGTCGCGCGGGTCGTGGCCGACACCCCGGCCTGGAGGACCACCCATGCCCCGCCGTCCCGTCGCCGTTCCAGCGTCGTCGCCGAGATGCCGCACGGATCCGTGGCCGACCAGGCGGTGTGGACCAGCACGCTCGACGTCCCCAGGACGGATCCGGCGACCAGCGACGAGGATGGCGCCGCGACGCTCGGGGGCGTGCCATCCGCGGGCGGGTCGATGAGCCCGTCCTTGAGGGCGAGGATGCGCGCGAGGGACGCCTCGAGCGTCGACCGGCTGATGGTCCCGGCCGTCGCCGCGGACACGAGGCTCGTGTACGTCGACGCGGTCGATGCCTCGGACCCCGTCAGGAGCAGCATGTCCGTGCCGGCTCGCGCCGCCCGGAGGGCAAGCGATGTCGCCGAGACGCCCCGTGCCGCCGCGGTGCCGTCGAGCGAGTCGGTCATGGTCACGCCCGCGAACCCGAGCGAGCCCCGTAGCAGGTCGGAGCCGATGGCGTGCGACCAGCCGGCGGCGTTCGACCCGTCGTACGCGGTGTACGTCGCGTTCGAGAGCATCACGAGGGGCAGCCCGTGGCCGATCGCGCGCTCGTAGGGCAGCAGCCCGGGAGCCAGCGCCGATCTCGAGGCGCCGATCGTGACGACCGCGTCGTCGGTGTTCCGGGTCGCGAAGCCCAGGCCCGGGAAGTGCTTCATCGCCGGGACGGCGTGGCCGTCCTCGAGGCCCTGCGTGAAGGCGTCGGCGAGGGTGGCCGTGACCGACGCACTCGACGACCATGTCCGTCCCTGCCGCTCCAGGAACGAGCTCGATGACGCCGGCACGTCGGCGACCGGAGCGAGGTCGGTGTCGATGCCCGCGCACGCGAGCGAGACGCCGGTCGCCCGGCCCTGGGCACGCGCCGTCGTCGCGCTGCCGAGCCTCCCGAGCTGCGGCGGCGACAACGTCGGCGGCGCCCACGGCACGCGCCGCACCGCGCCGCCCTCCTGGTCCGTGGCGATGAGCGGCGGTGGCTGATCGCCCAGCGCGGCGGCGTGCCGGAGCGCCGTCGTCAGCGCGCGCACCTGGGCCGCGGACACGATGTTCGAGCCGAACAGGATGACGCCGCCGACCTGGCCGCGTCGGACCCGCTCCAGGAGCCCGGCATCGGGCATCGTGCCCGACATCGCGACCATCAGCTTCTGGCCGACCAGCGTCTCGAGGCTGGGGGCGGCTTGCGCGGCGGGGCCCGCGACGGCCGGGAGCGGTGACGCGAAGCTGACCAGGATGACCATGAGCAGCGCGGGGAGGAGCCGGGGCGCGTGGGTCACCGATCGCATGCCCGAATCCTGCGCCCGATCGCGGATCGCGTCAGGCGGGGTCATCCGGGCCCCGGATCGCCCGGCCTCCTAGACTGCGCGTCACCGGAGACCGCTGGGCAAGGAAAGGGAACGCCGATGGCACGGGATGACGAACGGCGCGCGCGGGCGCAGGAAGACGTGCTCGTGGGGGGCATCCCCGATGTGCCCGGGATCGGCGCCGCCATGCGCCTCACGCCGGGCCTGGGCCTCCATCTCCGCGGGCTGGCGGACGAGCTGCTGGTCAACGACTTCCCGGGCGCCACGATCCAGCGCCACGAGCGCGAGCTCATCGCGACCGCCGTTTCCGCCGCGAACGACTGCTTCTTCTGCATGGATTCCCACGGCTCGTTCGTCCAGGCCCTGCTGGAGCGGAACGGCGCGACGGCGCCCGCGCCGGTGATCGACATCGTGAAGTCGGGCGCGTCCGAGGGGCTCGACCCCAGGATGCAGGCGCTGCTCCACATCGCGCGGACGGTGCAGCGCGCCCCGCGTGGGCTCAGCCCGACCGACGTCGCCGCGGCCCACGAGGCGGGCGCGAGCGACGGTGACGTCCAGCTCGCGGTCCTCATCGCGGCAGCGTTCTCGATGTACAACCGCATGGTCGATGGGTTGGGCGCGAAGACACCGCCGACCACCGAGGGCTATGCCGCTCGCGCCCACGAGATCGCCGAGCACGGCTACAGCGCGCCGTCGAGGCTGGGGGCACCGCCGCAGCCGGCGACCGCGGGCTCGAGCGGCTGACCCCGTCCCGGACGCCGCTCGGGTCCCGACCTTGGGCAGGTCGTATGCGCCTGCGATGCCGGTGGAGCCGCAGGTCGCGCGCCCTGACGCCCGGGCATGCCACGCTCGACCCTTGGTCAGTCGCTTCCGATCCCTGCCCCGAGATGCATGAGACCCACCCTCGTCGTCAATCCGACAGCCGATGAGCCCTTCGCGACTAGTGCGCGCACGCTGGTCGAGGAGGGGATCGACACGATCGGCGCGCTGCAGACAGCCCTGCGAGAGGCGGGGTATCCTCGCACCGTCGTGCGCGCTCGCGAGCTGAGTAGCGAGCCTGCCCAGGTGTGGTACGTGTACCGCGAGGGCGCCTGGGTCCCGTCGTCGGAGCCGCGCGACCGCTGAGGGAGCGCTCCATGCCTGACGCCAGCGACGACCTTCGGGCGACGTCGGAGTCGATCGAGGCCGATGCTCGGCACCTAGCACGTCTCGAGGAACGGAAGCAGTCGCTGTCCCCGGATGATCCGGAGGTCCTCGAGCTGTCAGCCGAGGTCGAACGGCTGACGATCCGCCTGCGTCAACAGGCGGCCGCCGAGCGCGAGCTCGCCGAGGAGATCGCCACGACCGCCTGAACTCGACTCAGCCCTTCGGCTGGACGACGGCGAGGGCATTGCCCGACGGATCGATGAACCATGCCGCCCACGAGTGGCCCATGTCGGCGACGCCGTCGTCCGTCGGCGGATCGGGCGCAACGTAATCCTCGATCGTCACGCCCATCGCGCGTAGCTCGGCCACGGCCGCGCGGATGTCCGGCACGCGCCACGCCAGCTGCGTCTGGCGGTCGGCCGTGCCGACCGTGCTCTCGGTGACGACGATCTGTGTCCCGCCCCCGGTCCGGAACACGATCCGGTCGGGATCCCGCCGGGCGACCTCCAGGCCGAGCACGCCCTCGTAGAACGCCCGGCTGGCGTCCAGGTCCCTCGACAGGAGGATGGGGAACACCGGTGCGTCGCTCAACACGCTCATCGATGCCTCATGCTGATCGGCCCCCGGAGGCGTCGATGACACAGAACCGATTGCCCTCGGGGTCGGCGAGGATGATGAAGTCGGCGTCGGCGGGACGCTTGTCCCAGTGGACCTCGGTGGCGCCCAGCGACTTCAGGCGTGCCACCTCGGCCGCCTGGTCCTCGGCGTACAGGTCGAGGTGGAGCTTGGGCGGGACCTGGACGGGTGCCCAGACGCGGTCGAGCGAGACGTTGGGGCCGTTGCCGTCCCGGGGATGGAGGAGGGCGAACGTATCGTCGTCGCCCTCGCGGACCGCATAGTCGAGCGCCGCCGACCAGAACGCCTTCTGGCGCTCGAGATCGTCCACGCGGATGACGATGGACCCCACACGGAGCGGGGTCATCCGTCCGCGGTCTCCGCGCCGGGCCCGTCCTGAGCCGTCGTCGCGGTCGAGGTGGCGCTGGGGGTCACGACCGAGCCCGCGCGGGCGATGGCTGCCAGCACGCACAGAGCGCCGGCGGCGATGCGGATCGCGGCGCTCGGCAGCACGGCCGCGCCCACGACGCCGTCGAGGTAGGCACGCAGGTCGACGACCGACCCGATGATGAGGTACGCCGCGACCGCGAGCAGGGCGAACCGCGTCCGCCACGAGCGCGCCGGCGGGATGAGGACGAGCAGCAGGCCGGTCGCGACCAGCGCGACCCCCTCGGAGCGGAGAAGGAACTCCGTGGCGGGGGAGGCGGCGATGCCCAGGAACCCCAGCGGCACGCCGGGCACGACGGCGAACGCCAGGCCGATCGCCACGAATGCGACGGCCGCCAGCCACAGGAGCGCCTTCGTCAGCCGCACCCCGGGATGCTAGCGCGCGGGGCTGAGATCAAGCCGTGGCGCCCGTCCCGATCGACTGCCCGATGGCCGCGATGAGCTGCTTGGCCTGCTCGCGGTCCTTCTCGTTGGGCTGCTCATGGTCGGCCATGAGGCCGCAGTACACGCTGTGGATCGCCTGCGTCATCGTGTCGACATCGGCCAGCCAGACCTCGCGCTCGATGAGCTCGCCCATCGCGTCGTCCACGGACTCGTGGGCCATGGCCGCCTGCAGTGCGTCGCGGGTCGTCATGGGACACCTCCACCCTGACCGGACCGGGACGACGGCCCGTTGCCTCCGCCCGATCGTACGCTCGGACAGTCTCGACCGGCTTGGGCGGTCAGGCCACCCCCGCGGCCTGCGGGGCACCGATGACGTTCGGGACGCCCGCCGCGATGAGCATCTCCCGGCAGCGCTCCCGGAACAGCGGCCGCACGTCGCGCGTGGGCGGCCGCGAGCGGCTCGAGGGCAGCCCGACCAGCTCCATGCACAGCTTGTCGAGGTAGCCGTCGCCGGACGTGTAGGCCTCCATCTCGCCCCACAGCATCATGTACGGCATCGCGACCCGGACGAGCTCGCGCTGCGCGGTGACGTACTCGCCGCGCTCGAGGAGCTGCCACATCCCGACCGCGAACCCGGGCCAGTAGTTGCCCTGGTGGATCTCGATGGACCGTGCGCCCAGCATGTGGCTGATGACGTAGCGCATCTGGTTGTCGATGATCGAGAAGCGGTCGCGGAACCGGGTGACGACCCGCTCGAAGGCCATGAAGCCGGTGTCCGGGGTCGCCCACTTGAGGCCGACGACATGGGGGATCTCGGCCACCCGCTCGACCATCTTCGAGGACATCCCGAGACTGGTCCAGAAGGTGTTGTAGAGGATCAGCCCGACCGCGCCGGCGTCGGCGCCGGCCACGACGTGCTCGTAGAAGTCGTCCTCGGTGGTGTCGAAGTAGAACGGCGGCGAGACCTGGACGTAGTCGGCGCCCAGCCGCTCCGCCGCCCGGACCAGCCGCTGGAGCTCCTGGGTGCTCGTCGTCTGGCCGCCCAGCGCGATCGGCACGCGGCCCGCCGCCTCGTCGATCACGGTCTCCGCGACGGCCAGGCGCTCGTCGAACGTGAGGGTCGAGAAGTCGCCCGCCGCACCGCCCGCGAGGAGCACCGCGTTGCCGGTGGTCAGCCCGCCGTCGATGAGGAAGCGGACGTGCTGCCGGATGCCATCGAGATCGACCGACAGGTCCGCGTCATCGCGGAACAGCGTCGGGATCGTCGTGTAGCACCCGGTCAGGTTCCGCCGCGCGGCATCCGCGTCCATCGTGTCGTCCTCGCTCCCTCGATCGCACCGTGACGCCGACAGCGTACGGCTTCCACGAGCCCCGCCGAGTCCGTACGATCGGCGGGTGGCGGTGATCGGGACGCAGACACGGCACCTCGAGCAGCCGGCGGGCCTCGACGAGCTGGTGGGTACGCCCGCGTTCCTGGCCGATCCGTACGCCGTCTTCGCTCGCTTCCGCGCCGAGTCGCCGGTCCACTGGGTGGAGCCGTGGGGCTGCTGGCTGGTGACGCGCGCCACAGACATCGAGACGTCCATCCGCGACACCCGCCGGTTCTCGTCGGCGGACCGGGTGACGCTGCCCATCGAGCGCACGCCGGGCTTCGAGCAAGGCCTGTTCGGCGCACTCCACGAGAACTTCGCCGTGGGCATGGCGCAGCGGGATCCGCCCGACCACACGCGCGTCCGGGGTCTCGTCAGCGCCGCGTTCACGCCGCGCCGGGTCGAGAGCCAGCGCGAGCGGATCCAGGCGCTGGTCGACGAGGCCATCGCGCCTCGCCTGGCGACCGGGCGGATGGAGCTCGTCGCCGACCTCGCCCATCCGCTGCCCGCGGTGGTCATCGCGGAGCTGTCCGGGTTCCCGGTCGCGGACCGCGAGCGGTTCCGCGACTGGACGTACCGCATCAACTCGTTCTTCTTCCAGTCGGGGGCGGTGGACCCCGCTGCCGCCGTCGACGCCGATGCGGCGGTGCGCGAGGCGCGCGCCTGGATCGTCGACCTGCTGGCGGAGCGGCGGGCACACCCGCGCGATGACCTGCTCAGCGCGCTCGTTGCGGCCGAGGGCGCGGTCGACCGCCTCACCGAGGCCGAGCTGCTGAGCACCGCGATCACGCTGTTCCTCGGCGGTCACGACACGACGACCCAGCTCATCGCGCTGGGGATGAGCGCACTCGTCCGCCACCCGGAGGCGCTCGCACGCGTGCGCGACGACCCGTCCCTCGTCCCGGCAGCGGTCGAGGAGATGCTGCGCTACGACGCCCCGTTCCAGATGAACCTGCGCTACGTCACCGAGCCGCTGGACCTGGGCGGCCGGCAGCTGGAGCCGGGCGATCTCATCCGCCAGGCGCTCGGCTCCGCGAACCGCGATCCGGAGCGCTTCGAGGACCCGGACGCGTTCCTGCTGGGCCGGCCGCCGGCGCGCCATCTCGCGTTCGGGCTGGGGCCGCACTTCTGCATCGGCGCGCCCCTCGCGCGGCTGCAGGCGCAGATCGCCGTGGGGACGCTGGTCCGGCGGCTGCCGAACCTGCGCCTCGACCCGGACCACGACCCGGCGCCGGACGTCCGGCCGGACATCACGAGCCGCGGGCTGCGGACCCTTCGGCTGGCGTTCGACCCGTCGTCGTCGTAGCCGTCAGCGCGTCAGCGCGCGAACCAGCGGAACGCGAACCGTCCCGGCCGGTCGTCGAACCGGCGGGTGTAGGGATCCAGGACCCTGACGACCGCGTGACCATCGGTGCGGACGAAGACCCACGCGACGTCCCAGCCGTGGGAGCGGTACACGAGCGGGTCGGCCGGGGCGATCCGCACGAGCGGGTGGGTGAGCGCGTCGTACACGCGCATCCGCGTGTGGAAGAACCCCGAGCCCAGGAGCGAGAAGACCTCGTGGCTCGGCCCGTCGCCCAGGTCCGCGCCGAGATCGCGGATGCCCACCTTGAGCTCGCGTCCGGCGATCTGCGCCGCCTCGATGGCATCGACCGACCCGCGGATCGGCCGCCCCTCGGGATCCGCGGCGAGGAGCTCCTCCCAGTCGTCCCGGACGAAGTAGCGGTACGTCTCCATGTCGTACACGAAGTTCCGCGACGGGCCGGTGGTGCCCTGGTCGTACAGGACCTCGGGGCTCATCTTGGGCATGTCGTCGGGCGTGGGCGCGTCCCGGCGGGTGCCGGGCTCGCCGGTCGTGGGCGCGTCGTCGAGGACGAGATTCGCGCACGCCTGGAGCCCGTCCGACTGGTACAGGAAGTACGACATCTTCGCCTGCGTCCCGTTGAACCCGAACGGCGGCTCCAACGGCTGGCGGAGCGTCGTGACGCCCGCGACCCGCGTGTCGCCGATGCGCAGCGTCTCGCGGAAATCGATGACCTCGCGGATCAGCCCGTCGTGCTGCGGGTCGCCATCGCCGCCCGGCCGGATGTGCTCCTCGAAGATGAACTCGGTGTAGATGCGCAGGTCGGCGCCACGGCCGATCGCCGCGGCGAGCGCCTCGGGGCTGCCCGCCCTGATCGACCGGTCGCTCGCCAGCTCCAGCTCGCAGGTCCAGCCGCTCATGCGCCCCTCCCGTCTGCGACGATGGCGGCGCCAGTCACCGGTCGCCGATCGTTCGTCGGCGCCGCCCGGAGGTCGCGTCCGCATGGGTCTGCCGTTCGACGACGGGTGGACGATCCCGTTCGACAGTCCGCACTACCCGCCGCTGCCGGCACAGTACCGTCACGTCCGCTCGCAGATCGTGCCGTTCCGGGCCGACCCGGCGGCCGTCGCGCGGCTGTTGCCCGAGCCGCTGGTCGGCGACCCGGACGGGCGCTGCGTCGCGATCGGCCTGCGGGTCCCCTCGTCCTCGGCGTACGGGGCGTTCGACGAGGCAGTCGTGCAGCTTGCCTGCACGCTGGACGGACGGCCGGGCTGGTACTGCTCGCACGTGCTGCACAACGGTCCCCGCGGCATCGCCGCCGGTCGCGAGATCTACGGCACGCCCAAGGTCTACTGCCAGTTCGCGGTCAGGATCGCGGGGCCGGTGATGGAGGTCCGAGCGAGCATCGACCTCCATACGGTGATGACGATCTCGACGACCACGCCGGATCCGATCGCCGCGGATGCGCTGCCCGACCTCCGGCCGTCGTGGCGGCTGAAGGTCATCCCCCGGGCCGACGGGCCGGGACCCGCGCTGAAGCAGCTGGTCGACGCGGGCGATGCGAACAGCGACGTCACCGTCCACGAGGCGCTGCGCGGGACGGGTTCCGTGTCGTTCGGGAGCGCGCCGAAGCTGGACCTCGCGCCACTCACGCCGCGCCCGACGGACGGGGCCGGCGAGGCCTTCGTCGTCGAGGACAGCTTCCTCGAGGGGTTCGGGCGGATCGAGCTGGACTACCTGGCGGGCGGTTCGCGATGACCGTCCTCGTCACGGGTGCGACCGGGCGCATCGGCCGCCACACGGTTCGCGGCTACCTCGCCGACGGGGAGCGGGTCCGCGCACTGGTGCTGCCCGGCGACCCGAGCGTGGCGGAGCTCGCGGCGGCCGGCGTGGACGTCGTGGTGGGCACGCTGACGGACCGCGAGGCGCTCGCCCGCGCGACCGACGACGTCGCCATCGTCTGCCACCTCGCCGCCGCGCTGACATCGCGCGGCCACGGGGACGACGACTTCTTCGAATCGAACCTCCACGGGACGTACGAGCTGCTCCAGGCGGTCCGGACGCACGCACCCGGGCTCCGTCGCCTCGTCTACGTCTCGAGCGACGCCGTCTACTGGAGCGGCCTGCTGACCCCGCCCGACTTCCTGCCGGTCGACGAGACTCACCCCCGGCGGCCGGGCTCGGTCTATGGCGCCACGAAGCTCGGCGCCGAGGAGCTGTGCCTGACGTTCCAGCGGGCCTACGGCGTGCCGGTCTCGATCATGCGCCCGACCGCCACCGCCGACGCCGCCGAGCTGCTCGACCGCGACGGCGCCTTCGGGCGGCGGCTGTTCGTGGGCGGGATGATCCGCTTCCTGGAGCGCCAGGCGTCGCTCGACGAGGCGAGCCGTGTGCTGCTCGACGCCCTGCGCCGGATCGACGATGGGCACGAGCGGCTGTACGTGGTGGCGGACGCCGAGGGTCGCGCGAGCCGGTCGACGCTGAACGACGCCCGCGACGCCGCCGATGGGCTGCGTCTCATGGCGGCCGCGGACGCGTCGCTGGGCGAGGTGTTCGATATCGGCGACCGCCTCGGCCTGCCGGTGAGCGAGGTGCGGACGCCGTTCGCGCGACCGGACTGGGTCGTGTCGAGCCACAAGGCGATGACCCTGCTCGGCTACGCCCCGAAACGGCCCGTGTTCGACATGCTGGATGAGGCCCTCGAGGCGCATGCCTCGACGACCGCCGGGAGGATGCACCCATGACCACGACGCTGCCCGGGGCTACGCCCGCATCGGCCGACGACCGCGATCGGCTCGCGGCGTACCTCGCCGCCCGACGCCGGGGGGTCGACTGGCTGCTCGCCCGGCTCCGCCCGGACGGCGCGCTGGGCGACCCGGCCGACGGCTACAAGACCTACCGGGCGCTGTGGGCGCTGGGCGTGGCGGGTGAGGTCGAGGCCGCGCATCGCGTCGCCGGCTGGTATCGGCGCAACGCGTTGCTGCCCGATGGGCGCATCGGCGGGGCGTTCCGCACGCAGCTCGACGGCTGGGCGTACCGCGACTCCGCGATGATCGTGGGCGGGCAGCTCATCGGCGCCTACGACCTCGGCATCGGCCTGCTGCCCGAGCTCCGGCGCTCGCAGGATCCGGTGAGCGGCGGGTTCGCCGACGACCGCGCCGCGGATGGCGCGTACAGCGACGACATGGACATCCCGTACGCGTGCGGACCGGGCTTCGCGATGCTCGCCTGCGGCGACATCGAGGGCGCCCGGACGGTCGCCGCCTTCCTCCGCACGATCCGCGACGCGCAGCCGGAGCTGCCGGACCGGTTCTACGCGTTCTGGTCGCGTTCGCGCCAGGCGCCGATCACGCCGGCCGACGCCGACTTCGGGCCCCACATGGTGGTCGACAACCGGGCCGACCGGATGCAGCGCTGGACGATCGGCGGCATCGCGGCCGGCTTCCTGTGCCGGCTGTACCTCGCCGATCCCGATCCAGCGCACCTCGACCTCGCTCGCGACTACCAGGCGTTCTCGATGGCCGCGACCGACGCGCAGTTCAAGTACCCGTCGGTGTGCAAGTCCAGCTGGGGCTCGTCGCTGCTGTACCAGCTGACGGGGGAGGCGACGTACCGCGAGTGGACGCTCCGGATGGGCGACTGGTACGTCGCCGGACAGGAGCCGGACGGCCGCTGGCACCCCTGGGTGGAGCAGACCGAGGGCGACGTCATCGAGATCACGCTCGAGTTCGTGATGCACCTCGACACGCTCATCGGCGCGCTCGTCTCACGCGGCGGCCTCTAGCCGGGAACGCCGGGCGCACGCCCGCGCGTCGACGTCCCGCCTTCGTTCAAGCCCTTGACAAAGCCGCGCGGGCTGGCGCAGCATGCACTTTGTCAAGTCTCTTGCCAAAGCCGCACCGCAAGGGTGAGGGGTGGTTGCGAGTCGAGGATCCGCGACCGGATGAGCCTCAGCACCAGCGTCCTGCCCGAGCAGGCCACGCACCGCCGCACACACCGACGCGCCGCCGTGCCTCCATGCGAGGCACCGCGTGGTGGCGCTCCCATCGAGCCCATGCCGCCCGACAGCGCGCGCAGCGCGCGAGGGGCGGCAGCGATCGCTCGCTACCCGATCGATTCGCCCGGAGAGGGGGTGGACGAGCGCTAACGCATCCGGCGCCGACCGCTGGGACCGGGATCCCGCTCGGAACCAGCGCGGCCACGCGTCACACCGTCATGGGAGTTCGTTGGAGGAGATCCATGTCCAAGAGAGGAAGGACACCGGCCGCGCTGGCCGCGCTCGCGATCCTCGTCGGTGCCTGTGCGCCGGCAGCGTCGTCGACACCGGCCGCATCGTCCGCGGCACCGGCGTCCGCCACCCCGGCTGCGTCCGCTTCGGCGAGCGCGTCGGCCCCGGCCAGCGCCTCGGCGGCCCCGAGCCCGTCGGCATCGCCGGCGGCGGCCGTGCCGAAGGTCCCGACCGGCTACACCGAGCTGGACCAGGCACTCGACCCGGCCAAGCCGATGAACGGCAAGAAGGTCAACATCCAGACCCAGTGGATCGGCGGCGAGGGCACCAACTTCGCGGCGGCGATCAAGGACTTCGCGGCCGCGACCGGGATCACGATCCAGGTCGACAGCATCGGCTCGAGCCATGAGACCGTGCTCAAGACGCGCATCGACGGCGGGAAGCCGCCCGACATCGCGCAGCTCGCCCAACCGACCCCGATCCTCGCCTATGCGGCGCAGGGCAAGGTCATCGACGTCGCCACGTTCATGGACGCCAAGAAGCTCAGCGACGAGCATCCGGCGACCATCGGCCTGGTCACCCAGGACGGGAAGATCTGGGGCGTGCCGTACAAGGCCGACGTGAAGTCGACCATCTGGTACCCCATCAAGGCCTTCGAGGCCAAGGGCTACGCGGTTCCCACCACGTGGGATGAGCTGATCGCCCTGTCCGACAAGATCGTCGCCGACGGCACCAACCCGTGGTGCGTCAGCGCCGGCGGTCCCGGCACGGCCACCGGCTGGCAGCTCACCGACTGGGTCGAGGAAGTCGTCCTCAAGACCAAGGGGCTGCAGTACTACAACGACTGGATCAGCCACAAGGTCACGTTCGAGGACCAGGGCATCAAGGACGCCTTCGCCCAGGTCGGCAAGATCCTGTTCACCCCGAACTACGTGTTCGGTGGCAACACGGCGATCGTCGCCACCGACCAGAAGACGCCGATGGACCCGATGTTCACCGACGACCTGGCGAACCCGAAGTGCTGGATGCAGAAGATCCCGACCTGGTACGGCCCGGACTTCTTCCCGGACCAGCGCGCCACGGGGCAGCCGTCCAAGTACATCATCGGGACTGACGTGGGCATCTTCCCGTTCCCGACCATCGATCCGAACCAGAAGAACGCCGAGGGCTCGGCCGACACGATGATGATGCTCGTCGATCGGCCCGAGGTTCGCGCGGTCATGGAGTTCTTCGCCACGCCGGAGGGCATCCAGAACTGGATCCGTGCCGGCAGCGCCATCTCGACCAACACGACCACCCCGGCCGAGTGGTACGAGGGTGCGTACAAGCTGAAGGTCGCGGCCGAGATCGCGAACAACGCGTCGGGCATCGGCTTCGATGCGTCCGACCTCATGCCGGCAGCGGTCGGCGGCGGCACCTTCTGGACCCAGACGGTCCAGTGGGCCAACGCCAATGGCTCCAACACCGATGCCGTCCTGAAGGCCATCGACGACAGCTGGCCGAAGTAATCTGTCGATAGCGAGCGGGGCGCCCCACCGTCGGTGGTGCGCCCCGCAGCTGTTCCTGGAGGTGAGGGGATGGCAGTCGCGCCGATGGAGCGTCCGGGCCCATCGCGTTTCGTCCTCCCGATCGCGGGGCTGATCTTCCTCGGGATATGCATCGGGGGCGTGCTCGTCCTGCTCGACCCGAAGGGTGGGTCGAACCTGCTCGCCTCGATCTACGACGCGCTCGGCAACGTCGCCGGCGCGACCGAGCTGCGCAACGGCCAGGGCGACCAGCTGTTCGCCAAGATCCTGCAGGCGGCCATCGCCCTGACCGTGGGCGTGGGCGGGATCTGGGTCCTGTTCATCGGCGCCGGCTGGCTCGTCAGCATGTTGCCCGACAAGTGGCGCGACCGGATCCTGCCCTGGGTCTTCGCTGGGCCGGCGCTGGCGCTGCTGGCGGTCTTCCTCGTCTACCCGGCCGCGGGCACGGTCATCCGCGCCCTGACCGACGACGCCGGCCAGTTCACGCTCCAGAACTTCGTGGTCATGGCCGAGCCCGAGTTCACCGCGATCCTCCGCAACAACGCCATCTGGCTCATCCTCGGGACGGGTGGCAGCGTCGTGCTCGGGCTGATCGTCGCCGGCCTGTTCGATCGGATCCGCCGCGAGTCGGTGGCCAAGACGCTGGTCTTCCTGCCGCTCGCGATCTCCCTCGTCGGGGCTTCGGTCATCTGGGGCTTCGTCTATGCCTGGCAGCCCGCCGGCTCCCCCCAGATCGGCCTGCTCAACGCGATCGTGGTCGGCCTCGGCGGGAAGCCCATCCCGTGGCTCCAGACGAGCCCGATCAACCTCCTGTGCGAGATCATCATCCTGATCTGGCTCCAGACCGGCTTCGCGATGGTGGTCTTCTCGGCCGCGATCAAGGGGGTGTCGGGCGAGGTCATCGAGGCCGCGCGGCTCGATGGCGCCAACGAGCGCCAGATCTTCCTGCGGGTGATCGTGCCCATCATCCGGGGCTCGATCGTCACCGTGTCGACGACGATCGCGATCATCACCCTCAAGATCTTCGACATCGTCTATGTCACGACGGGCGGCCGGTTCAACGACGATGTCGTGGCCAACCGCATGTTCCTCGAGATGTTCCAGTTCTTCAACGACGGTCGCGGCGCGGCGCTCGCCTCGCTGCTGTTCATCGCCGTCCTCCCGGTCATGTACATCAATCTCCGGAACTTCCGGCGCCAGCAGGTGGAAGGATGACCGCCCCCGCGCAGCCCATCGAACAGCCCCAGACGCGCGTCGCGCCCTGGCGCCCGGCCCTCCTGCGGAGCGTCCCCCTCAACGTGTCGATCATCCTGATCTGCCTGTTGTGGACGCTGCCGACGCTGGGCCTGCTCGTCACCTCGGTCCGGGACCCGATCGACATCACGAAGACCGGGTGGTGGGAGGCGCTGCTCCATCCGTTCCAGGCCAACCAGTGGACGATCTCGAACTATCAGACCGTCCTCGCCAGCGACGGCATGGGCGACGCGTTCATCAACAGCCTGATCGTGACCATCCCGTCCGTGGCCATCCCGATCACCATCGCGGCGTTCGCGGCCTATGCCTTCGCGTGGATCCCGTTCCGCGGCCGGGGTGTGCTATTCACGATCGTGGTGGCGCTGCTGGTGGTGCCCATCCAGATGTCGCTCATCCCGATCCTCAAGATCTATGCCGCGGGCAACCTCTACGGCTCGTTCCTGGGCATCTGGCTGGCGCACACGGGCTTCGGTCTGCCGCTCGCGATCTTCCTGCTCTACAACTTCGTGTCGCAGCTGCCACGGGACCTGTTCGAGTCCGCCGCGATCGACGGCGGGACCCATCTCCAGATCTTCATCCGGCTCGTCCTGCCGCTGTCGATCCCGGCCATCGGGGCGATCGCGATCTTCCAGTTCCTGTGGGTCTGGAACGACCTGCTGGTCGCACTGGTCTTCCTCGGCCCGGGCATCGACGTCCGCGTCCTGCCCACGGCCCTCTACAACCTCATCGGCAGCCGCGGCGGCTCGTGGCATCTGCTGACGGCCGGGGCGTTCATCACGATGATCGTGCCGCTCATCGTGTTCCTGTCGCTCCAGCGGGCGTTCGTCCGCGGGATCCTGGCGGGCTCCGTCAAGTCCTGAGCGCGGCGCGCTCCGCCGCGCCGGCCGTCACTCGCGGGCGATGAGCCGCTGATACCAGCGCGCGCTGTCCTTGGGCGTGCGCCGCTGGCTGTCGAAGTCGACGTGGACGAGGCCGAACCGGCGGGTGTAGCCCAGGCTCCACTCGTAGTTGTCGAGCAGCGACCAGACGTGGTAGCCCGTCACCGGGACGCCGGCCTCGAGCGCGTCCGCGACCGCCTCGAGGTGCCGTTCGAGGTAGTGCTGCCGGTGCGTGTCGCGCACGCGGCCGTCCGCCTCGATCGTGTCCGGGTAGGCGGCGCCGTTCTCGGTGACGATCAGCTCGGGTGGGGCGTAGGTCCGATGGAGGTCGACGAGCGTGTCGCGCAGCCCGTCGGGCGCGACGTGCCAGTCCATCTGGGTCTGCTCCGAGCCCGCGACGGCACCGATCCGCCAGTCGAACGGCCGGTCCGACAGCGCGTGCACCGAATCGCGGCGGTAGTAGTTCAGACCGAGGTAGTCGAGCTGCCCCGCCGGCGGGTCGTCGAGCTCGACGCCATCGAGGTGGCCGGCGGCACGGTGGACCTCCAGGCCGAGGGCCGGGTAGCCGCGGCCGAAGAGCGGATCGAGGAACCAGGCGTCGCGGGCGGCGCTCCAGTGCTCGGCGCCGAGGCGGTCCAGCTCGGATCCCGTCGCGGGCGCGACCTGGTTGACGTCGAACGCGATGCCCACCCGCGCGCCGTCGACGCGTGCGCGGATCGCCGTGCCCGCGGCGGCGTGCGCCCGCAGCGCGTGGTCGGCGACCCGGATCGCCGTCGGCCAGTCGCGCACGCCCGGTGCGTGCTCGCCGTCGGCATGGCCGAGATAGGCGAAGACGGCGGGCTCGTTGAAGGTCATCCAGTCCTTCACCCGGTCGCCCAGGCTCGATGCGAGCACGGCGGCGTAGTCGCTGAACCAGCCCACGACCTGCGGGTCGGCGAACCCGCCGCGATCCTGGAGCGCCTGCGGCAGGTCCCAGTGGAAGAGGTTCAGCATCGGCCGGATCCCGGCCTCCAGCAGGGCGTCGACGAGCCGCCCGTAGAAGTCGAGACCGGGCTGGTTCGGGGTCCCCGTCCCGCCGGGCAGGATCCGTGGCCAGCTGACGCTGAAGCGATACGCCCGCGCGCCCAGCTGGGCCATGAGCCGGACGTCGTCGGCGTAGCGGTGGTAGTGATCGCACGCGATGTCGCCGGTGCTGCCGTCGGCGATGGCGCCCGGCCGGCGGGCGAAGGTGTCCCAGATCGACACGCCCCGGCCGTCCTCGGTCACGGCGCCTTCGATCTGATACGCGGACGCGGCGAAGCCCCAGCTGAAGTCGGTGGGGAAGCGCCCCGCCAGCGCGGCCGGATGGGGGTCGAGCGGGGGCGGCGTCGTCACCCGTGAAGCGTATCCAGCGAACGTCGCCCGGACCGCCGTACGCTGCGGGACGGGAACGCGCCACTCGAGCACCAGAGGATGACGCCCATGGCCCGCGTCCGAACCTTCGATCATGTCGGCATCACGGTGGCCGACCTCGACCTGGCGACCGCGTTCTTCACCGGCCTCGGGCTCGAGGTCGAGGGACGGATGCCGATGGAGGGCGAGTTCGTCGACACCGTCATCGGCATCCCGGGCTCGCGGAGCGAGATCGTGATGCTGCGACCGCCCGGCGGCGGGACCGGGCTGGAGCTGTCGAGCTTCAGCCGTCCACGCCACGAGCCGGGTTCGCCTGACGCGATGTCCACCGAGCTCGGGCTGCGCAACGTGTCGTTCGAGGTGGACGACCTCGACGCCATCCTCGAGCGGCTGGCGGCCGACGGCTACGGCCTCGTCGGCGGCGTCGGCCAGTACGAGCACATCTGGCGGATGGCCTACGTGCGCGGCCCGGAAGGGATCATCGTGTCCCTCGCCCAGCGGATCGACTGACGCCCATGGCTCACCGCCGATAGAGCGCGAACGGCGCGTCGGGCTGGAGGCCCACGTGTCGCTCGACCAGGCCCTCGCGGTGGATCGTCCCGACGTGACGCAGTCCCAGCCGTTCGGCTACCGCGCGCGAGGCCCGGTTGTGGACCTCGGTGAAGGCGACGATCGGCAGTGACGGGTGGTACCGGCCGGCCCAGTCGATCGCGGCCCGGCCGACCTCGGTCGCGTAGCCGCTGCCGGTGCGCGCGTCGCGCACGACCCAGCCCAGCTCCAGGACCCACTCGCCTTCGAGGTCGAAGCGGGTGAAGCCTCCCCGGCCGACCAGCGAGCCGTCCGCCCGGTCGCGCGCCAGCCACTTGCCGACGCCGTCACGTGTCCAGCGGTCCGCCATGTCGGCCGCCCAGGCGGCGATGGACGCGTCGGTCCACGGTCCCGTCCAATGGGCGACGAGCGGGTCGGCATAGAGGAGGCGGAGCGCATCGAGGTCGTCGGGCCCGATCGGCGTCAGGACGAGTCGTGGCGTTCGGACCGGGTCGCTCGGTGCGGAACCATCGGGCTCGCCGGCGTCGTCGCCCGACGTCACCGCGGCAGCGGGTTCGGCCCCGTCGCCGTCACCAGTCGCTGGGGCACCCAGTCGGCGACGTGGTGGCAGCCGTCCTCGAACCGACCCTCGAACTGCTCGACGGATGCCCGCAGGGTGAGTCGGTAGAACTTCACGTGGGTGAAGTCGTCCATCAGGATGTAGACGGGGTCAGGGACGCTGTTCGGCCCCTGGAATTGCTGTCCCGTCAGGACGGGCTTGTGGGCTTCGACGAACGCGTCGAACGTCTCGCCGACCACGACGCCGAGATGCTCCAGGCCCATCTTGTAGACCCGCTGGTGGACCGGCGGGATCAGCTCGATCAACGGGACGGCCCTGCCGTCGAGGACCTCGAGCGGTCGCGTGGGGACGATCAGGGAGATCGGCCGTCCGTTCCAGACATTCTCGCGATCGGCGACCGCGTGACGTTCCAGGAGCGTCCGGACGTGCACGTACTGGTCCCACTCGGGCACCCGGTAGGCGAGGTGGCTGAGCGCGTATGGGGCGATGTCGATGCCGTGCGCCAGCAGGCGGTCACGCTGCTGGGCAGCGAACGCCCGGTAGTCGCCGATGATGTCCGCGATCGGGTCGGTCATGCACCCCTCCTGCCGACCATCCTACGGGCGGCGGCAGGCCGGGGTTGCGTGGAGTCCGCTTCAGTCGACGTACTGGAGCGGCGTCACCTTGACGTCGGGCAGGCGGACGCCGGTCGAGTGATTCGGGCAGTAGCCGTTGGGCTCCTTCGCGAGGTACTGCTGGTGGTAGTCCTCGGCGAAGTAGAACTCCGGCGCCTCGCGGATCTCGGTGGTGATCGTCCCGTAGCCCGCCTTCGTCAGCTCCTGCTGGTACGCATCGCGCGAGGCGAGCGCCATCTCGAGCTGCTCGGGCGTGTGGGTGAAGATCGCCGAGCGGTACTCGGTGCCCACGTCGTTGCCCTGGCGGAAGCCCTGCGTGGGGTCGTGGTCCTCCCAGAAGGTCCGCAGCAGCTGCTCGACCGAGATCTGCCGGGGGTCGTACACGATCCGGACGGCCTCGGCGTGCCCGGTCTTGCCCGAGCACGACTCGCGATAGGTCGGGTTCGGCGTCGTCCCGCCCTGGTAGCCGACGGCGGTGACGTACACGCCCGGCAGCGTCCAGAACGCCTTCTCCGCACCCCAGAAGCAGCCCATCGCGACATCGAGGATCTCGAGGCCGTCGGGGTACGGCGGCGTGATCGTCCGGCCGTTGACGTAGTGGCTGAAGGGTCGCGGAAGGACGGGCTCTGCGCGACCGGGCAGGGTCTGGCTCGCGTCGGGCATGGATGGCTTGCGGAACAGGAACGTCATGTCCGCAGTCTACGCGCGGCCTGCGACGGGCCGATGACGCGAAGGCCGGATCAGCGGTCGACCAGCGAGACGACGGGCCGGATGTCGGCCGCGTCCTCGGCGTCGAAGAACTGACGTGGCGTCCAGCCGAAGACCGGGGCGAGCAGCGACGCCGGGACCTGCTGGATGCGGGTGTCGTAGCGGAAGACCTGGTCGTTGTAGAGCTCGCGGCGGTCCGCGATCATCGATTCCAGGCGCTCCAGCTCGTCCTGCAGGTCCAGGACGTTGGCCGTCGAGCGCAGCTCCGGGTACCGCTCCACGACCGCGAACAGCTGCCGCACCGCGGTCGACGTCGCCTCGCTCGTCGCCGCCTGCTGGGGGATCGGGTCGCTGGGCGACCAGGCGGCGCGCCGGCGAGTCACCTCTTCGAGGACGTCGCGCTCGAAGGCCATGGCGCCGCGGACGGCGTCGACCAGGTTGGGCAGCAGGTCGTAGCGCTGCTGGAGCACGACCTCGATGTTGCCCCACGCCTTGTCGATGCGGTTCCGCAGGGCGACGACCGCGTTGTACGTCGTGACCACGAGGAACGCGACGACCCCGATGACGAGGACGAGCGCGAAGACGGCGGCGCCGCCCATCGCGGTCATCGGAACCCGCCCGTGATGGCATACGCGAGCGCGACGGCCGACGCGATCGCGAGGATCGCGCCCAGCAGGCCGACGAGGAAGCGTTGCTGGTAGCGCACGACCACCTGGCCGGGCGTGCCCTCCGCGACGAGCAGCCGCTGGTCGGGCGTGGACGCCAGGACGAGCAGCTCCGGCTCGAGGTCGAAGACCGTCCGTGTCGTCGCCGCCTCCTCCGGCGTCGCGAGCTCGGGCACCCGGACGCCGGGATCCAGCTCCGGCACGGTGACCGGCCGGCCGATGCCGAAGCCCGGGATGGCCGCGTTCCCCCAGGCGTCGTCGGGCTGCTCGAGGATGCCCGCGGCCCGCGCGGCGGCCAGGTCCAGCGCGACCTCCGGGTCGCTGACCGACATCGGGTCGAGCGCACCGTCCAGCGTGTCGGCGCCGAGCGGGTCCGGGAGCTGGCCGAAGGGAAGCGCCATGCCGAGCACGGTCACGGCCTCGCCGGGCTCGATCCGCGCCTCCTGGTAGCGCATCCGGCCGGTCGTGCCGAAACCCAGCGCCCCGAGGCCGGTGCGCCCGAACGATGCCAGCGCGTCATCGCCGCCGGCCATCAGGGAGCCCGCGGGATGCACGGTGAGCAGCGCCGTGATCTGCGCGGCGCGGTCGGCGGCCGTCATCGCCGCTCCCGGCCCGAACGCCGAGCCCTGGCGAGGGACGAGCCCGACCGGCTCCTCGCCGAACATCCCCGTCTTCTCCTCGTAGCTGTCGGGCACGTCGAGCGGCGCGCCGCGCGGGAAGACCCGGATCATGCCGCTGGCATCGCGCAGGCGGAAGCCCACGCCACGCTCTTCTTCGAACACGGTGTGCTCGCTGTCGTCGGTCGAGCGGGTGACCTTGGCGCGGTACCACACGCACGGGACGCTCTGGAGCGGCGAGACGAGCGTGATCTCCGCCGGCTCGACCGTGCCGCTCACGCGGACCTCGCCCGCCGCGAGCGAGCTGACCCGTGACGTCGAGGTGTCGGCGATGCGCGAGGCGGAGCGATAGTCACCGAAGCCGCGCCACAGCAGGACGAGACCGAGGATGATGCCGCCCAGGGCGAGCACGCCGAGCTGGGGCAGCGCGATGGGCGGCACGACCCGGCGACGCCTCCGCGGCTCAGCCGTTGCGACCGCGGGGCCGCAGCGCACCAAGGACGAGCGCTCCGCCGATGACGATCGCGACGATCGGCAGCAGGAGCTGCGAGTCCAGGGGGACGAACCGGCGCAGGAGCAGGAACACGCCGACCAGCACGAGGATGATGCCCGCGACCCGGGCGCCATCCCAGCCGCCGGTGCGGCGGGGTGCGGTCGGGCGGGCGGCACCCGGCGGCACCCAGGCGGTCGTGGCGGGTGTCGCAGCCGGCGCGTCGGGTGGCGAGGCGGACCCCGCGGCCGGCGGCGGCTCGGGAGCCGCGGGCGGCTCCGTGGTCGGGACCTCCGGCGGCGGCGGGACGACCGGCGCGGTCGAGGGCTCGGCGGGCGGACGTGGCGGCCAGGGGCTGGTGTCGTCGTCGTGCGGATCAGCCACCGCAGCCACCCTCCGGGTCGAGCGTCACGGCGCCCGCGTTGGCGCTCGCCTCGAGCTCGATGTGGACCTCCGCTGCGGCGTAGCCGGGCGTCTCCCATACCCCGTCGCTGACCTCGCTCACGCCACCCCGGCCCAAGTCGTACGCGGCGGTCAGCTGCTCCTGGGTCCGGATGCGCAGGCCGACGCCGTCGGGCGCGCACAGGTCGATCGAGCCGGCGTTGGCCGAGATGCTGCCGCGCAGGTCGCGGATCGGGAGCGTGATGTGGATCGCGCCGGCGTTGGCGTGGGCCGTGAGCTCCGATGCCGCCACGGCGTCGCCGAGGTCGACGGTCATGTCGCCCGCGTTCACCCCGAGCGCCAGCTGACGGATGCGCATCGAGGACAGGTCCAGCGTCGCCGACCCCGCGTTGACGCCGATGTCGAGGTGGTACTCCGGATCGGTCCCCAGGGTCATGCGCCAGGTGTCCTTCGTGCCGCCGAAGACGCTGCGGGAGTCGCGGCTGCGGAAGGCGACCTCGTTGCCGTCGCGCTCGACGCCCGGCCCCCGCCCGTCGTCGTCCGCGCCCTCGAGCCGATACGCGCCACCGGCAGCCGGCGCGAGCGTGAGCTCGCCGCAGTCGAGGTCGATGGTGACCCCCGCGTCGCCCTCCAGCTGGCCGTCGAGCGGGGCGAACGCGACGGCGTTCGCAGCATCGTCGCACCCGCCCAGGCTGCCGAATCGCCAGACGCCGATCGCGATCGCCGATCCGAGCATGAGCCCGAACGTCGCGGCGACCACGAGTCCCCCCAGCGCGTCGAGCGACGTGCGACGCAGAGCGAGATGCAGCCCGACGCCGACGAGGATCAGCGGCCACAGATCCCACGTGCCCTCCACCACTGAGGCGGGGATCCATCCCTGGCGGACGGCCAGCGGGATCGCGCCGACCAGCAGGAAGAACACGCCCCATGCCAGGAAGCGCCGATCGACGTGCATCCACCCCCTCCCATGCGCGGGCCGCTCCCATTCTCGCCCATCCCGGAGGGACGAGCCGGTCCGTCACCGCGCTGTCACGGCGGACGGCCCGTCCGTAGCCCGAGTTCCGGCGCGTGATGCGTACGGTCGACGCGGTCCGCCGTGTGCGGCCCGCTTGGGAGAACGAGATGACGTACGAACGCCGCGTCGTCGAGCACGTCGACGAAGGCCCGCTGGACCCGGTCGCCCAGCGGGCGACCACCACGACGGTCTCGTCGAGCCCGTCCGGCTCCACCATGGCCCGCCGCATCGTGATGTTGCTGTTCGGCATCCTCCAGGTGCTGATCGTCCTGCGCGTCGTGCTGCTGCTGCTCGCCGCGAACCAGGACAACACGATCGTGGCGCTGATCGTGGGCGTGACCGATCCGTTCATCGACCCGTTCCGGGGCATGTTCGACCTCGACCAGGTGCGCGGCCGGAGCGGCTCGACCCTCGACGTCGGCGCCATCGTCGCGCTCGTCGGCTGGACGCTGATCGAGGCGCTCATCCTGGCCATCGTGGGCATCGCCGACCGGCGGTCCGAGACCGCCGTCTGATCCCCATCGAGACGCCGCTGCCCCGTTCGCCCCGTCGATCCGGCGGGGCGACAAGCTGTCCGGCGACGGTGCTCCGGCGACCCGTCGGCGAAGCGGACCGATGCTAGGCTGGCGCCGCCGCCGATGCGGGACCGCAGGGCCGAACGCCGGAGGGATCGATGCGCCTGAGCGAATGGCGGGCTGAAGCACCCGTCCGTGGCCCGGTCGAGGCGAAGGTCGTCGCCGTGCTCGAGCCGGTCCTGGCGGCGCTCGGCGCGGGACGCGACCCGCATGGCTGGGCGGTCTGGGGTGACGACGTCACGAGCCGCTGGCAATACCTGGTCCCGACGGCTGCCGGACTGGTCGTGGCGTTCGTCCGCGTCAACGTGCCCGGGGAGGGGCCACGCGCCTCGGCCAAGGTCGTTCGTTGGTCGCGGGTCCAGGTGGGCGAGCTCGCGATGGAGACGCAGGGCGGCCACCGGCTGCTCTCGTTCTCGCTCGAGGGGATCATCCTCAAGGGCGCCGACGCGACCGCGGATCGGGTCGCGGCCTTCGCGCTGGTGATCCTGGGCGCCATCGACGGGCGGATCGCGGACTTCGACAAGGCGTTGGCGGTGATCGGCGGCGCGCGCCGTGGGGCGGCTCGCGGGCGCGCGGGGGCGTCGGGCACGGCGTCGGCGAAGGCGATCTCGAAGCGGGCGAGCGCCGTGACGCCGAAGGCCACCGCGACGCCTGCCCCGTCGGCGGCCAAGGCTGCGGCGGCCGCCACGACCCCGAAGGCCGCGACGACCCGATCCCGCACGGCGCGCGCCGGCGGCTGAGCCTGCCGCGCCCGATGCCCGACGCGCCCGGTCGCCGTCGTGATCCGGCGCCGCTCCCGGGCCGACCCATCGCCGGGTGGCGACGGACGGTCCGCTTCTCGATCAGCCGGCTCGTGGCCGGGCTGCTCGTCCGCGGCTACCTGCGGCTCCGCATCGAGGGTCGGGAGCGTCTCCCCGAATCGCCCGTGCTGTACTGCTCGAACCATCTTGATTGGGCTGACCCCATCGTCCTGATCGCAGCGCTGCCCGCGCGACCACGATTCGCGCTGTTCGGCCCGAAGGAGGCCGACATGGGCGCCGGTGGCCGCAACCGGCTGATGACCTGGACCGGCATGGCCGTCCCCTACCGGCCGGGCAAGGACGACCTGCTGGACACGACTCGCCGGGTCCAGGCGGTGTTCGATGCCGGCTGGTCGCTGGGCATCTTCGGGGAGGGGCGGATCCATCGCGGCGAGCGATCCCTGCTGCCACTCAGCGAGGGCGCCGCGTATTTCGCGCTCCGGGCGCGAGTGCCGATCGTGCCGGTCGCGATCAACGGCACGAGCCGGTTGGGGTTCGGACACCGGGTGCGCGTCCGGTTCGGCGAGCCGATGCACACGACCGGCCGGCCGACCCGGGAGGCGGTCGAGGCCCTGACCGAGCATGTGAGCTCCGCCATCCTCGAGCTCGTCGCGGACTTCCCGGATCCACCGGCGTCGGGCCTGTTCGGTCGATGGCTGACCGAGGTGTTCAATGACTGGGAGGCGGCGGACGCGACCCCGGCGCCGATCCGCTCGTCCCGTCCTTCGACGGACGGGCCGCCCCAGGGAGCCGCGGCCCCGGGCCCGCCCGCCGGCTGACCGGCCTCTGGCATACTCCCGGCGTCCCACCCCGAACCGCCATGGAGGACCGATGGTCGCGACCGGCCTGTCCCCCGACCCCACCGCCTACCGCGCCCGGCTGGATGAGCAGTCCGACGATCAGATCGACGCCTGGGCGGCCGAGCTGATGCGGGACGTCGCGATCCGGCGCGGCGTCGTGAAGGTCGTGACCGACTTCCAGCAGGCGGCGCGGCTCGACGACGGGGGATTCGAGCGGGTGTTCGCGGCCGGGGGAGGCCCGCCGGCGAGCGTCGGGCGGAACGCCGCCGGCCAGCTCATGGTCCCCGCGATCACGCTCTGGGCGCTTGTGCCGGGCATCCGCTCGCAGGTGTCGGACGGTCGCCAGCGCCTGATCGAGTATCTCGTCGCCAACTTCGACGAGCTCGTCTACGTCTGACCGCGGCCCCACCCGGCCGGCGCGCAGCGAGGCGCACGTCACCGTCCGGGCGCGGCTGGCTGGGTTCGCCCGGCTCGTCCATCCCTTCCCGTCGATCCTCGACGGGGTCGTGGTCGCCGTCGTGGCGACCGTCGCCGGCGCAACGAGCGCCGATGCTGCCCGCCTGGGCGTGTCGATGGCGCTGCTCCAGTTCGCCATCGGAGCCGTCAACGACCTCGTGGACGCTCGTGCCGACGCGGGAAGGAAGCCCCGGAAGCCGATCCCCAGCCGATCGGTCCGGCCCGCCGAGGCCCGCGTGGTGGCCATCCTGGCGGCCGGGGCGGGGATCGTCCTCGCCGCCGTGTCGCCGGTCATGGTCGCCCTGGCGCTGGTCGTGCTCGGGATCGGCCTCGCCTACGACCTGTTCGCCAAGGGGACGGCCGCGTCCTGGGTGCCCTTCGCCGTGGGCATCCCGATCCTGCCGGTCTACGGCTGGCTGGGCGCGACGGGTTCGCTCCCAGACCTCTTCCGGCTGCTCGTGCCCGTCGCCGCGGTGGCGGGTGCGGCGCTGGCGATCGGCAACGCGCTGGTCGACGTCGAGCGCGACCAGGCGGCAGGGGACCGGTCGGTCGCCCTGGTGCTCGGTCGAGGTCCGGCGTCGCTCCTGGTCGTGGGTCTCCACCTGTTCGTCGCGGCGGTCGCGGTGCTGAGCCTGGTGGTGCTGGGGGCTCCGGATGGCTGGGTGATCGTGACCGCGCTCGCGGCGGCGGTACCGCTCCTGGGGTCGCTGCTGGGTGTGCTGGCGGCCCGCGGCGGCGATGCGGCGCCCCGCGAGCGTGCCTGGGAGGTCCAGGCGGTGGGGATGGGCTCGCTGGCGGTGACGTGGGTGGCCGCCGTCACGGCGGCGGCGCCGCTCTAGGGCTTGTCGGCCGATCCTTGGGCGGTGGTGCGAGCGCGCACTGACCCGGTCGGACGCAGCGGCCGGGACGACCGTACGCCTAACAGCCGGCGGTCCCGACCGTTCCTCCTGGTGTCATCGATCCGCCGCGTGGAGTCGTCCGTGTCCATCCTGGCGCGCCACCTTCGTGCCTTCGTCATCGCGGTCGCGGTGCTGGCCCTCTCCGCCACCGTGGCCCTCGGCGCTCGCGGGCTGCCCACCCTCACGGCTGCCCTGACCGGCTCCGGGACCACGGCCGCCGCCGGCGCGGACGCCCCCGACGAGGACGCCGCGGCTCCCGACGAGGATGGCGATCCCGACGCCGACACCGACGAGCCGGGTGCGGCCGAGCAGGATGGCGACGAGGATGCGGATGCCCCGGCGGCGCCCGCCGACGCAGCCGACGCCCACGGGACGATGGTCTCCGAGGCCGCCGGGATGGAAACGCCCGACGGGTTCGCCAACCACGGGGCGTTCGTCTCGTGCGTGGCGCGGCAGAACCACGGGCACCTTGCCCCGGACGCCACGCCGATCCCGCTCGATCAGCTCACGCCCGAGGACTGCGCGAAGGACGCCGACGCGGACGCCGCCGACACCGACGGCTCCGCCCCGGACGCCTCGCCGGCGACGAGCGAGAAGGTCCGGGGGAAGAGCGCGAGCGCGCATGACAAGACCCCCAAGGGCCACGGCCAGGGCCAGGGCAAGGGCAAGGGCCATGGCCACTGATCGCACCTGATCCACCCGCGGGTCGCCCGCCCCTCGGCGACCCGCCCCTCGAACGCAGCGAAGCCGGCGCCCCAGCGCCGGCTTCGTCGTTCTCGTCGATGCGTGCCGGCGGAGCCGGCGGCCGCTCACACGCCCCGGTCGGCGTCCCCGCTGCGGACGACGGCGATGGCGTTGTCGAGTCGGATGCGGGCGATCGTGAGGTACTTGGCGAGGTTCGACCGATCGGTCTGGCCGATGGCGCCCAGGACGTCCGGGTCCCGGATCACCTCGATGAGGTCCTCGACGGCGTCGGCGAAGCGGCGCTTGGCGTCGACGAGCGCCTCGTCGCCGTGGGGAGCGGCTCCGGCCTGGCCGCCCCACAGCGAGGCGTCCGAGGCCTCGTCCGCGGAATCGGTGGGTTCCAGCTCGGGCGCGACGTACGCCTCGACCGGTGCGTCGTCCTCCTCGACCACCCGCCGCCGGCGACCCTCGATCCGCTCTCGCAGCTTGATGAGCGTGAGCTCACCGCGGGCGACCTGGTCGACCAGCTTGCGGCGCTTCTTGGGGTCCTCGACCTTCATCAGCTCGTAGGCGTGCGACAGGGTGTCCTTGCGCAAAGACACGAGCTCGCGGACCTCGGTCGGCGCATCGGCGAGGCGAAGGCGGTTCTCGAGGTAGCCCTTGTCCTTGCCCAGCTTCTCCGCGAGCTTGCGGATGCTGTAGCCGTGCTCGTGGACCATGCGGTCGTACATCGCGGCTTCGTCGAGCGGTGACAGGTCCTCGCGCTGGAGGTTCTCGATGATCGCGATCTCCAGCGCCGTGTCGTCGTCGATCTCCTCGACGATCGCGGGGATCGTCTCCTGCTGTGCCAGGTGCGACGCGCGCCAACGGCGCTCACCGGCGATGAGCTGATAGCGGTTCTCGGGCAACGGACGCACGAGGATCGGCTGGAGGATGCCATGCTCGCGGATGCTGGACGCAAGCTCCAGCAGTGACGACTCGTCGAAGGCGAGCCGCGGGTTCTCCGGATTTGGCTCGATGCGGTCGACCGGGATGTTGCGGACGCCCGTCGTGTGACGGGCGGGTTCGGGATCGAGGAGGCTGACGATCGCGGGCGACAGCTCGCGCTCCTCGGACAGGCGGCGGGCGGCGGCGGCGCGGAAGTCAGGCCTGGCCAAGATCGATCACCTCCCGAGCGAGCTCGCGGTAGGTCTGGGCGGCGACGGAGCTGCCGGCGTACGTCGTGATGGGCCGACCGACCAGCGGCGCTTCGCCCAGCTTCACCGTGTTCCGGATGATCGCGTTGAAGACGTGGTGATCGCCGACGACGCGCAGCTCATCCAGCATGTCGCGGGCGAGGTTCGTGCGCCCGTCGAAGAACGTCGGCAGGAGTCCCAGGATCTTCAGATCGCGGTTCAGCTTGTTGCGGATCGCGTTGATGACCTTGACCAGATTCGTGAGGCCCTTCATCGCGTAGTACTGCGTCTGCACGGGGATGATGACGCCGTCCGCGGCGACCAGCCCGTTGACGGTCAGCAGGCCCAGGTTGGGCGGGCAGTCGATGAGCACGTAGTCGTAGCCCTCGACGTGGTCGCGGATCGCCTCGCGCAGGATCTGCTCGCGACCCAGGGCCGTGAACAGCTCACCCTCGGTGCTGGCGAGGTCGATGTGGGCGGGCGCGACGTCGATGCCCGCGGTCTCCGTGGGCAGGATGATCTCGTCGAGGGTGGCGCGGCCGTCGGACAGGACGTCGGCCATCGAACGGTTGACGGTGTTGAGGTTGATGCCCAGACCCGCGGTCAGGTTCGCCTGCGGATCCATGTCCAGGCACAGGACGCGGAAGCCTTCTTCGGCCAGGGCACCCGCGAGGTTGATCGCGGTCGTCGTCTTGCCGACGCCGCCTTTCTGATTGGCGATCGCGATCACTTGGGTCAAGAGGGCATCACCTCGCTCCGGAAGGTCGGCGGGTCGTGACGGACGGTGACCCGATGCTAACGCAGGACCATCGGGCGGAATCGTCGAGGTTGTCCACATCGGGACGGTGTTGTCCACCATCGCTGTGGACAACCGGCGTCCGCACGCACGCGTGCGAAGTGCGCGTCGGGCGCGACCTATGATGCCTCGACGTCTTTGCGCAAAGACGACGGACGCTACGTCGGAGGGACTCTTGGCCACGGACGAGGACCGGAACGCCGCACTGCTCGACCTGCGCGAGCGATCCTTGCTCGGTGGGGGACAGGCGCGCATCGACCAACAGCACGGGCGCGGCAAGCTCACTGCGCGTGAGCGTCTCGAGCTGTTGCTGGATCCGGGATCGTTCGTGGAGCTGGATGCGTTCGTCACCCATCGCGCGACTGCGTTCGGACTCGACAAGGAGCGCTACCTCGGCGACGGTGTGGTCACGGGCCACGGCACGATCGACGGGCGCCTGGTCTTCGTCTTCTCGCAGGACTTCACGGTCTTCGGCGGATCGCTCTCGGAGGCGTACGCCGAGAAGATCTGCAAGGTGATGGATCTCGCGATGAAGGTCGGTGCGCCGATCGTCGGGCTCAACGACTCGGGCGGGGCGCGGATCCAGGAAGGCGTCGTGTCGCTCGGCGGATACGCCGACATCTTCCTGCGCAACACGCTGGCGTCCGGCGTGGTGCCGCAGCTCTCGATCGTCCTCGGCCCGTGCGCGGGGGGCGCGGTGTATTCGCCGGCGATCACCGACTTCACCGTGATGGTCGAAGGGACGAGCTACATGTTCGTCACGGGGCCGAATGTCGTGAAGTCCGTGACGCATGAGGATGTGGACGCGGAACGACTGGGCGGCGCGATGACGCACACGACGCGATCGGGCGTGGCACACCTCGCAGCGCACGACGAGGCGACGGCGCTCGCGGCGACGCGTCGTTTGCTGTCGCACCTGCCGCAGAACAATCTGTCGGATCCGCCGCGCGGGACACAGGACGATCCCGTCGACCGGATGGACGAGTCGCTCGACACCCTGGTCCCCGACGCCGCCACGACGCCGTATGACATGCATGAGGTCATCCATCGGATCGTCGATCACGGCGCGTTCTTCGAGATCCAGCCGGGATGGGCGGGCAACATCCTCGTCGGCTTCGCGCATCTCGATGGACGCAGCGTCGGCATCGTCGCGCAGCAGCCGTCGGTGCTCGCCGGCGCGCTCGACATCGATGCCTCGACGAAGGCCGCGCGATTCGTCCGGACCTGCGACGCGTTCAACGTGCCGCTGGTCACGTTCGTCGACGTGCCGGGATTCCTGCCCGGCGTCGCCCAGGAGGACGGCGGGATCATCCGGCACGGCGCGAAGCTGCTGTACGCGTACTGCGAGGCGACGGTGCCGAAGCTGACCGTCATCACGCGCAAGGCCTACGGCGGCGCGTATGACGTCATGAGCAGCAAGCACGTGCGCGGCGACATGAACTTCGCGTGGCCGACCGCCGAGATCGCGGTGATGGGTGCGGAAGGCGCGGTGAACATCCTGTACCGCGAGCAGATCGCCAACGCCGAGGATCCGGTGGCCACACGGGCGGAGCTCGTCGCGGAGTACACGGCGCAGTTCGCGAACCCGTACATCGCGGCGTCGCGTGGCTACGTCGACGATGTGATCCTGCCGCACGAGACCCGGCCGCGACTCATCGGTGCGCTCGAGATGTTGCAGGGGAAGCGCGACACGAACCCGCGCAAGAAGCACGGCAACATCCCGCTGTGACGGCCGTAGAACCGGGACCGCCGACACCGGTCGGCGAGGTGTCTTTGCGCAAGGACGCCTCCCTCGCGAGGCCATTCACCCGCGTCCTCGTCGCCAATCGCGGCGAGATCGCCGTGCGGATCATCCGTGCCTGCCATGAGCTGGGCGTCGAGGCGGTCGCGGTCTATTCGGACGCGGACCGCGATGCACTCCATGTCCGCGCCGCGGACGTGGCGATCCGCTTGGGACCCGCGGCGGCAGGGGAGAGCTATCTGCGCGCGGACGCGATCGTCGACGCGGCACGCAAGACGCGCGCGGAAGCGATCCACCCGGGCTACGGCTTCCTCGCGGAACGCGCGTCGTTCGCGCGCGCGGTCGAGGACGCAGGACTCGTCTTCATCGGCCCATCCAGCGCGTCGATCGCGGCGCTGGGCGACAAGCTGGCCGCTCGACGGGTCGCGCGGTCGGCCGGCGTGCCGGTGGTCCCCGGGACACTGGAGCCGGCGCCCGTCGCGCGCGCCGACGATCTCGCGGGCATCGTCGAGGATGCGCGGCGCATCGGGTTCCCGTTGCTCGTCAAGGCGGCGGCGGGTGGCGGCGGTCGCGGGATGCGCCGTGTCGAGCGCGTCGAAGACCTGCCCGCAGCACTCGCCTCCGGATCGAGCGAGGCCGCGGCGGCGTTCGGGGATGGCAGCGTGTATCTCGAGCGCGAGGTGCGACCGGCGCGCCACATCGAGGTGCAGCTCCTTGCGGATGGCCACGGCACGGTGGTCGCGCTGGGCGAACGTGACTGCTCCATCCAGCGCCGGCACCAGAAGCTGATCGAGGAATCGCCGGCGCCCGGCCTGACCGCCGATGAACGCGCGACGCTCCACGACCATGCGGTCCGGCTGGCGCGGGCCGCTGGCCTCGTCAATGCCGCGACCGCGGAATTCCTGTTCGACACCGAGCGCCGGTTCGCCTTCCTCGAGGTCAACACGCGACTCCAGGTGGAGCACGGCGTGACAGAGCTCGTCGCCGACGTCGATCTCGTCGCGGAGCAGCTGCACATCGCGGCCGGCCGGCCGATGGCGGCACGGGTCGTCGATGCGGCGGCGCGTGCCGCGGATCCCGTCCGTCATGCCATCGAGGTCCGTCTCTCCGCGGAGGATCCGGCGCGCGGCTTCGCGCCGACACCCGGCCGCATCGGTCGATGGGTGATGCCCAGCGGCCCGGGCGTCCGCGTCGACAGCGGCGTGACGTCCGGCGACCGCGTCCCGCCCGACTACGATCCGCTGGTCGCGAAGCTCATGGTCGTCGGTGAGGATCGTGGGCGGGCGATCGCCCGTCTGCGGCGGGCGCTCGACGAGGTCGAGGTGACCGGCATCCAGACGACGCTGCCGTTCCATCGCGTCGTCGCCCACGACGAGGCGTTCCTGACCGGGGACCTCTCGACCGACTGGGTCGCCGACCGCTGGGATCCGGCGGTCGAAGGCCTTCGAGCCGCGGCGCTGGGAGCGGCGGCGGAGGCGGCCGCCCAGGCGTTCGCCGCGGGCGCCGCACCGGCCACGGGACCGCTGTCCTTGCGCAAAGACACGCGGTCGGAGGACCTCTCGGTCGACCCGTGGACGCAGGCCGGCCGCGAGGCCGTCGTCGACCGGTGGCCCCGATGACCGGCTCAGCGACGCCCGTGCGGGTCGTCCCGTCGCCGGCCAGCCGCCTGCCCGGCGACGAGCCCCGGGTGGTCGACCCCGCGGCCGCGACCCGACCTTCCCGCGCGCTGATCGGCACGCGGTCGGCGGCGAGCCACGCGCGCCCCGCGACCATCGAGGTCGTCGTGGACGGCTGGCGCTTCGAGCTCGAGGTCGAGGACGATGCTCGCGCGCGCCTGCGCGAGCGCGCGACCCGTGACCCCGGCCATGCCGCCGCCGGCGGCCCGCTCGAGATCCGTGCCATCATCCCGGGCCGGGTGGTCTCGGTGGCGGTGGCCGTCGACGATGCGATCGATGCCGGTCAGCCGCTCCTCATCCTGGAGGCCATGAAGATGCAGAACGAGCTGCGGAGTCCCCGCGCCGGGCGCGTCACCCGGGTGGCGGCGTCCGCCGGCCAGACCGTCGAGATCGGCGACCTGCTGGTCGTCCTCGAGTGACCGCCACGGACCGTCCGGAGCCGCGCCTGCCGGAGCCACCGCCCACCGACGAGGGCAGGGATCCCGAGCGCGACCGCTGGCGCGCCACGGCGCGTGCCAAGGCGGTCGCCGCCGCGCCCGAACGCCGGGAGCCGTTCGAGACGACCTCGGGCATCCCGATCCGGGATGTGTACACGGCAGCGGACGCCGCGGCACGTGACGATGAGACCGCGCTGGGGCTGCCGGGGGAGTACCCGTTCACCCGTGGCGTCCAGCCGACGATGTACCGCAGCCGCTTCTGGACGATGCGCCAGTACGCGGGCTTCGCCACCGCCCGAGAGACCAACGAGCGGTTCCGCTACCTGCTCGAGCAGGGCCAGACGGGGCTCTCGGTCGCGTTCGACCTGCCGACGCAGATGGGCTACGACTCGGACGCGCCCGAGGCCGACGGGGAGGTGGGCAGGGTCGGCGTCCCCATCTCCAGCCTGGCCGACATGGAGACCCTGTTCGACGGCATCCCCCTGGGCCAGGTATCGACCTCGATGACCATCAATGCCACGGCGGCCATCCTCGTCGCCCTCTATGTCGCCGCCGCGGAGCGTCAGGGCGCCCAGCGCGCCGACCTCTCCGGCACCGTCCAGAACGACATCCTCAAGGAGTACATCGCCCGCGGTACGTGGATCTACCCGCCCCGCGCCTCGATGCGCCTGGTCACGGACATCTTCGAGTTCGGGAGCCGCGAGCTCCCCAGGTGGAACACCATCTCGATCAGCGGGTACCACATGCGTGAGGCGGGCGCGACCGCCGCGGAGGAGCTCGCCTTCACCCTCGCGGACGGCATCGCCTACCTGGATGCCGCCATCTCGCGCGGCCTGGACGTCGACGACGTCGCCCCCCGCCTCAGCTTCTTCTTCGCCGCCTGGTCGGAGCTGTTCGAAGAGGTCGCCAAGTTCCGGGCCGCCCGGCGGCTGTGGGCTCGGATCGTGAAGGAGCGGTTCGGGTCCTCGAACGTCCGTTCGATGACCTGCCGCTTCCACGTCCAGACGGCCGGCTCATCGCTGACCGCCCAGTCGATCGACAACAACGTCGTCCGGACGACCCTCCAGGCCCTGGCCGCGGTCCTGGGCGGCGCCCAAAGCCTCCACACCAATGCCCGCGACGAGGCCCTGGCCCTTCCGACCGCCGAATCGGCGCGGCTGGCCCTCCGGACCCAGCAGATCCTGGCATACGAGGCCGGCGTCACCGAGACCGTCGACCCGCTGGCGGGCAGCTATGCCGTGGAGTCCCTGACCGACGCTCTCGAGGCGGCGGCGCTGGACTCGCTCGCCGAGATCGACGCCCTGGGCGGGCCGCTGGCGGCGATCGAAGCCGGCTACCAGCAGCGGCGCATCCAGGAGTCGGCGTATCGGGTCCAGCGCGAGGTCGAGGCAGGGGAGCGGATCGTCGTCGGGGTCAATCGCTTCAGGGACGATGCCCCCGCCAGCCCGGCGCCCATCCAGCGCATCGACCCGCAGGCGGAGCGCGACCAGGTCGCCGGGGTCCGTCGCGTCCGGGCGGAGCGGGACGCGGCCGCCTGGGAAGCGTCGATGTCGCGGCTCGACGACGCCGCCCGGGGCGAGGACAACCTCCTGCCGCCGATCATCGAGGCGGTGCGGGCCTACGCGACGGTCGGCGAGATCAGCGACCGCCTGCGCGTCGCGTTCGGGACGCACCGGGAGCTCATCACCGTCTGAGCGACGGGTGGGTCGGGTACGCTGCCGCCGATGCACGCCGTCCCCGACCACATCCGCGCGCTCGGCCGGATCCATCATGTCGCGGTCGTCGTCGCCGACGTCGACGCCGCCCTCGGGTTCTGGCGCGACACCCTGGGCCTCCCCGTCGAGCTCATCCTGCCCATCGAGCACGACAAGGTGACCATCGCCTTCCTGCCGGTGGGCGAGTCCAAGGTCGAGCTGGTGCAGCCGACCGACGACACCACGGGCGTCGCCCGGTTCCTGGCCAGCAAGGGCGAGGGGTTCCATCACGTCTGCTTCGAGGTGGCCGATCTGGCCGCGACACTGACTCGCCTGGGCCTCGATGGACTCGAGCTCATCGACACGGCTCCGCGACGCGGCGCGGAGGGTCCCGTCGCGTTCCTGCATCCCCGCTCGTGCCACGGTGTGCTCGTCGAGCTCATCGAGGCGCCCGGCGGACCCGCCTGGACGGCGCTCCGCTACTGATCCTGCAGCGCAACGACGCGGAGCTCGGCGCGTCGACCCGGCGTCCGCCCCACGACCCTGCCCACGAGGTACGACCATGCGCCAGCCCATCACGCTCACGACCACGCCCGCCGTCGAAGGTCGCCCGGTGGCGGCCTATCTCGGCATCGTCACCGGCGAGGCGATCATGGGCGCCAACCTGTTCAAGGACCTGTTCGCCGGTGTCCGCGACATCGTCGGTGGCCGGTCGGGCGCGTACGAGGACGAGCTGCGCAAGGCCCGCTCGATCGCGCTGGAGGAGCTCTCGGTGGTCGCCGCGCAGTTGGGCGCCGACGCCGTGGTCGGCGTGGACCTGGACTACGAGACCGTCGGCCAGAATGGCTCGATGCTGATGGTCACGGCGTCCGGTACCGCGGTGAAGCTCGCCTGAGGACGCGACCGACGCTCAGATCGACCAGGCGAACACCACGTCCGGGGCACGCTGCGCCTGGCGGCTGAAGCCCACGATCTGGCCGGTCAGGTCGCGGATCCAGGGCTTCTCCTCGCGGGGCAGGAGACCCAGCTCCTCTTCGAGAAGATCGATCCAGCGGCCCGCCAGGGCATCGACCTGGCTGTCCGGGACGCGGGCGACGGCCTCGACCCAGCGGCGGTCGACCCGCTCCACGGTCCGATCGCCGGCATCCCCGGGGCCGTCGAGCTCGCGCCGCGCATCGAGGAAGTCCGAGGGCTCCTCGTCGCCGGTCACCGAGCGCACGGCCTCGCTGAACAGGTCGAGCCAGGTGGGGTCCAGGCCACCGCCGAGATCGAGGTGGGCGTCGAAGCGGTCCCGGTCGTGGAGGCCGGCCTCGTCCTCGACGGCGAACGCCAGGAGGATCTCCCGCGTCTCACCCGCGACGAGGTCCATCAGACTGCCCATGGGCGCCGAAGCGCCGAACCCTCCTTCGGGATCGTGGTCGCGGTCCGCACGGACGTCCCGCGTCGCCGAAGTCTAGCGCCCGCCCCGTCGCGCGTCGCCTCGCGGATCAGGAGTTGACGGGGTCCAGCAGCGCGTGCCCCGAGGACAGCGTATCGGCGTAGTCCGACATGTCGAGGTCGCCGGGCGAGCGGCCTGCGGCCGTCAGCAGCACGGCCGACTCGCTGCGGTGCTGCGTCCCGTGGTTCACGACATGCGCCAGCATCTGCCAGATGGCGATGCCGTGGTGGCGATAGGCGAGCAGCTCGTCATCGAGGTGGGCGATGAACGCATCGACCTCGGACCACTCCTCGGCCCATGCCTCGCCGAGCGCTTCCACCGTCGGCAGCGGCTCGTTCTCCGGGTACGGCGTCTCGCCGGTCCGCGCGATCGCGTGCCGCCAGCGCTGCTGCGCCCCGAGCATGTGCACGAGGATCGTCCCGAGCCCGCGCGACCCGACCGCGTCGTCGGCGGTCCAGACATCGTCCTCGATGCCCGGCAGCATCGCCAGGATGCGCTGCGTCGCCCAGCGGTCGTAGCCGAACAGGAACCGGATGTCCGAGAGGTCCATCAGCCGTGAAACCCGGCTTCGCGGAGCAGCGACGGAAGCTCGGTGGGGGAGCCGGCGACGCGGAACCCCGCGGCCTCCAGGGCCTCGACCTTGGAGGTCGCCGTCCCGCGGCCGCCCGAGATGATCGCGCCGGCATGGCCCATGCGCTTGCCTTCAGGTGCCGTCCGGCCGGCGATGAACGCGGCCTTCGGGATGTCGCGGAGATGCTCGGCCGCCCACGCGGCCGCCTCCTCCTCGGCCGATCCGCCGATCTCTCCGATGAGCACCAGTGCCTCCGTCTGCGGGTCCGCCGCGAACAGCTTGAGGATGTCGAGGAACGGGGTGCCGATGACCGGGTCGCCGCCGATGCCGACGCACGTCGATTGGCCGATGCCCGCATCGGTCATCGCCTGGACCGCCTCGTAGGTCAGCGTCCCGCTGCGCGATACGACGCCGACGCGCCCCTCGCGGTGGATCGAGCCAGGGATGATGCCGACCTTCGCCTGCCCGGGCGTCGTGGCGCCGGGGCAGTTCGGGCCGATGAGCGTGGCGCCGGCCCGCCGGACCGCCTCGACGACCGGGATCATGTCCAGCGCCGGGATGCCTTCGGTGATGCAGAAGATCGTCCGGATCCCCGCGTCGACGGCCTCGAGGATCGAGTCGGGCGCTCCGGCCGCCGGGACGAAGATGCAGGACGTGTCCGCGCCGGTCTCGCGGACCGCGTCCACGACCGTGTCGAACACCGGGACGCTGCCGTCGAGCGCGGTCTGCCCGCCCTTGCCCGGGGTGAGCCCCGCGACGACCTGGGTGCCGTACGCCTTCATGGCGGCACCGTGGAACGAGCCCTCGCGGCCGGTGAGGCCGTGGACGACGACGCGGCTGGAGCGATCGATGAGGATGCTCATGCCGCCGTCCCGCGGGCCGCCGCGACGGCCTTCGCGGCCGCCTCGTCGAGCGAGTGGGCCGTCTCGAAGCGGGCTTCGCGAAGGAGCATCGCCGCCTCCGCCGCATTCGTGCCCACGATCCGGACGACCATCGGCACGTCGCGCTCCTGCTGGGCGCGCGCCTCGATCAGGCCACGCGCCACCTCGTCGCCCCGTGTGATGCCGCCGAAGATGTTCACGAGGATCGCCTTGACGTTCGGCTCGTGGAGGATGAGCCGCATCGCGGCGCTCACCTTGTCGGCCTTCGCCCCACCGCCGATGTCGAGGAAGTTGGCGGGCTCGCCGCCGGCGCGCTTCACGAGGTCCATCGTGGTCATCGCGAGTCCGGCGCCGTTGACCATGCACCCGATGTCGCCGTCGAGCTTGATGAACGCGATCTCGTGCTCGCGGGCGGCAAGGTCGGTGGGGTCCTCGGCGTCGAGATCGCGGAGCGACTCCAGCTCGGGGTGACGGGCCAGGCCCGAGTCGTCGAGCGTGATCTTCGCGTCGAGGCAGACGAGCTGCTCGGTCGCGGCGCCATCGGCCGCGCGAGCCTTGATGACCGCCAGCGGGTTGATCTCCACGAGGTCCGCGTCGTACGCGAGCATCGTCCGATAGAGACCCTTGGCGATGGCCGCCGCGGCCTTCCAGTGGGCGCCGAAGCCGATCGCGAACGCCAGCCGCCGAGCGCGATGGTCCGGCACGCCCAGCAACGGGTCGGCATGCATGTAGGCGATCGCGTCGGGGTTCGACTCGGCCGTCTGCTCGATCTCCACGCCACCCTCGGCGGAGCCGATGAACAGGAGCTTCCGCGCGCCCCGGTCGAGGACGATCGACAGGTAGTACTCCTTCACGATGTCCGCCGCCGGCCCGACGAGCACCTTGCGGACCGGCAGACCCTTGATCGTGAGCGCCAGGATCTCGGCCGCGACGCGTTCCGCCTCGTCCGCCGAGGCGGCGAGCTTCACGCCACCCGCCTTGCCGCGGCCGCCGACCAGCACCTGCGCCTTGATCACGACCTTGGCATCGGGCCCCGCGCCGGCGAGGTACGCCCCCGCGGCCGCGCGCGCCTCGGCGGCGGTGTGCGCGACGGTCCAGGGTGGGACGGGCAAGCCCTGGGCGACGAGCAGCGACTTCGCGTCGGCTTCATGGAGCTTCACGGGGCGAGCGGGACCTCCGTCGGGACGGGGCAGGGAGGCCGCGGGCGGCACGCGGGATCGTGCGCGACGTCCGTGGGATCGGCTGTGGATGGTAGCGCGTCCCGGCCGCCCCGGACCCGCGACGGACAGATGGAACCATGTGCGATGGTCGCCTCGCCTGAGACATCGAGCGCGGCCGTGTGGCCGGGCCGACGCCGAGGCGGCAGATGCAGCGAGAGCTCGTGGAGCGGGCGCGACGGGGCGATCATGACGCCTTCGCCACGCTGGCAGGCGCCGCGATCTCCCGGCTGGACTCGGCCGCCTGGCTGATCCTCCGGGACGCCGAACAGGCGAAGGACGCGGTCCAGAACACCCTCGTCCGTGCGTGGCGCGACCTGCCGACGCTGCGCGACCCGGAGCGGTTCGACGCGTGGCTGCACCAGCTTCTGGTCCACGCGTGCCTCGACGAGGCGAGACGTCTTCGACGGCATCGCCTGGACGTCGAGCTCACCCCGATCCATTCCCCGGCGCTCGACGACATGACGTCGGCGATCGCCGACCGTGAACAGCTCGAGCGCGGCGTCGCCCGGCTCACGCCGGAGCTGCGGGCCGTGCTCGTGCTCCATCACTACCTCGACCTCCCGCTGCCAGCCGTGGCGGCGACGCTGGGCATCCCGGTCGGGACCGCGAAGTCCCGTCTCCACCGGGCGCTCGGTCAGTTGCGTGCGGCCCTCGATGCCGACGAACGCGCGCCCGGGCTCGCGCGGGGGAGGCCGGCGTGACCGACATCGATCGGACGCTGACGGCCTTCCTCGTCGACGACTCGGCGAATCGGGTCGCGCCGCACCTCGACGAGGTGCTCGCGCTGACCAGCCGGACGCGCCAGCGAGCGTGGTGGTCGAGCCCCGGAAGGTGGCTCCCCGTGGAACTGACGATGGACCGCCGGGCGATCCCGACGCGCGGGTTCGCGTGGTCCGTGCTGCTCCTCATCCTGTTGATCGTCGCGCTCGTGGGCGTCAGCCTGGTCGCGGCGCCGAGGGTCCCGCCCCCGTTCGGGCTCGCCCGGAACGGCGTCATGCTCATCAGCGGCGACGGCGACATCCTCCGGTTCGACCCGCTGACGCATCAGGCGACGCCGCTCATCGGGGGGCCGAGCTACGACTTCGGGCCGACGTTCTCGAAGGATGGCCGGCACATCGCGTTCGGCCGTTTCGCCAAGGACCCGACGTTCCGACCGGATGTCGGGATGGTCATCGCGCTCGCCGATCCGGACGGCTCCCACGTCCGTGAGCTGACGACGCCGGTGCTCGGCCAGGACTGGTCCGACTGGTCCCCCGACAGCCGCACGCTGCTGTACATGTCGCGCGACACCTCCGGCTACGCGATCCTCAACCTCCTCGACATCGAGACCGGCGTCTCGACGGTCCTCGATCCCGGGATCTCGGTGCGCAGCAGCATGCTGGGCTGGCGCCCGCCGGACGGCCGGGAGATCGTGTTCCGCGGGGAACAGGACGACGTCCACCAGGTCCTGGCGATCCGTCCCGACGGCACCGGCAAGCGCGTCGTCAGCGCGAGCTGCGACTGCGATGACTCCGCAGTGTCGCCCGATGGGCGGTTCATGGCGATCACCCGCTGGGGTCCGTCCGGCGCCCGGCTGTACCTCCTCGATCTCGATGCCGGTGATGAGCGGCTCGTGCCCATCCCGCCGGGGCACATGTCGCGCGGCGGCGCGTTCTCGCCGGACGGACGCTGGATCGCGTATCCGCTGCTCCACCCGGTCTCCGATCGCCAGAACGCGTACCAGGTCGCCCTCGCACCGATCGACGGTTCGCAGCCGCCGCGGCTGCTGGGTCCGGAGAAGCTGTTGACGCCCGACGGGTCCGACCTGGCCATCGTCGCGCTCACGTTCAGCCCGGACGGGTCCACGATCCTTGCCGGCTACTCGCCGCCCGAAGGCGGTGACGACGACATCTGGTCGCTGCCCGTCGACGGGTCGCCGGGCACGCCGGTCATCCAGGGGCGGTTCGGCGGCGCGGACATCCAGCGGCTCGCCCCCTGACGCGCTCCGAGACGCCAGCGGCGAAGAATCGGAACGATTCCCGCGCCGCCACCCGCCTGTGTGGTGTCCGTGGCCGGCAAGGTCCGCGGCGGCATCGAGGGTGGCATGCAGCGAGAGCTCGTGGACCGGGCGCGACGAGGCGATCATGACGCCTTCGCCACGCTCGTCCACGCCGTTCTGCCCCGCCTCGATGCGGTCGCGCGGCTGATCCTCCACGGTCCGGATCGGGCCGAGGATGCGGTCCAGGAAGCGCTCGTGCGTGCCTGGCGGGACCTCCCGACGCTCCGCGACCCGGACCGCTTCGATGCCTGGCTGCATCGCCTGCTCGTCCGAAGCTGCATGGACGAGGCGCGACGCAGCCGGCGGCATCGGACATCGATCACCTGGAGTCCTGCCCACGAGCCGGTCGCGGTCGACACGGCCGGCTCGATCCTCGATCGCGACCAGCTCGATCGGGGCTTCCGCCGGCTGAGCCCGGAGGATCGTGCCCTGATCGTCCTCCATCACTACCTCGACCTCCCGTTGCCGGACGTGGCGGCGATCGCCGGGGTCCCGCTGGGCACCGCGAAGTCGCGGCTCCATCGGGCCCTGGCGCGCATGCGCGCCTCTCTCGATGCCGACGCGCGGACGTTGTCCGACGTCGCACAGGGGAGGCCGGCATGAGCGTCGATCGCTCCTTCCTCGGCTCGCTCGAGCGGTACCTGGACGACGAAGCGGGTGACTACACGCCCGCCTATGCCGACCGCGTGCTCGAGCGGACGGCCACGACCCGGCAGCGTCCGTGGTGGTCGAGCCCCGAAAGGTGGCTTCCCATGGATCTCACGCTTCGACCGACACCGTTCCTGTTCCGGCGACCCGGCCGGGCCTTCGGCGTCGTCGCGCTCGTCGCCCTGCTCGTCCTCGCGCTGATCGCGGTGGCCGTCGCCGGCCGCGGCCGAGGACCCGCGCTTCCCTACGGCCTTGCGGCCAACGGCTCCTGGGTGGGCAGCCTGGCGGGCGACCTCATCCGGTTCGATCCGGTGACCGGCCAGGCGAGTCCGCTGCTCACCGACCCGGCCTACGACTTCGGAGCGTTCACGTCCCGCGACGGGACGAAGCTGGCGTTCCTGCGGTCGGAGGGCGACCCGGGTGTAGCGGTGCCGCAGCTCTCGCTCTGGATCGCCAGCGTCGATGGCACGGCCGCGCACAAGGTGGTCGGTCCCGCCGACTCGATGGACTGGCTCGACTGGGCGCCTGACGGGTCCGCCTTCGTCTACATCACGCATGAGGGCGGCGCCAGGACCGGCGTCCTCCGCCGGGTCGAGGTGGCCTCCGGGGTGGACACGCCGCTGGGGCGCGACGGGGTCGAGGCACCGGCCTTCGTGCCCCCGACCGGCGATCGGATCGTCTTCCGGAGCCGCGACATCAGAAGCGACTTCAAGCCTGCGATCTACACGCTCCGCGCGGATGGCTCAGACCTTCGCGAAGAGTCCGTCGATCCGGCGCTCGACGAGTTCGACTACATGGAGCCCATCCCGTCGCCGGACGGGCATACGGTCGCCTTCACGCGATGGCAGGCCGGGCAGCCGATGGTCATGCTGCTCGACCTTGCGACGCACGAGACGATCCGCGTGCCGGCGGTCGCGGGCACGTTCGAGCAGGGCCGGCCGGCGTTCTCCCCCGACGGTCGGTGGGTCGCCTACGAACGCGTCCTCCCGGAGCAGCGGTCGCAGGCGGTCATCGCGCGTGTCGATCGTTCCGGGGAACCCATTGCCCTGGGACCCATCGTCGATCCCACGCCCGCGGGTTCGCGACAGGGGATGGCGGCCGTCTTCACACCTGACGGCAAGGCACTGGTCGTCCGCTACGGTGACGACGAGTCCAGCGTCACCCGGATCCTCCCGGTCGACGGATCGCCCGGCCACGAGCTGAGCTCCGGCCGCTTCTTGTTCGTCGACATCCAGCGGCTCGCGCCGTGATCTGAGACGGGACGCGATCCGCGCCACGCTGCGACGCCGCGCCACGCTCGGCGTCGCATGATGTCCGGCCAGGTGGAACGAATCGCCATCGCCCGCGCATCTGGACCCCTGAGCGCGGAGGTTCCGCGCCACCTGCCGAGGGTTCGATGGAACGGGAGCTGGTGGACCGGGCACGACGGGGCGATCACGACGCCTTCGCCGCGCTCGCGGCCGCGGCGATCGACCGGCTCGATGCGACCGCCCGGCTGATCCTGGGCGACCCCGACCTCGCCAAGGATGCCGTCCAGGAGGCGCTCTTCCGAGCCTGGCGGGAGCTGCCCACGCTTCGCGACCCGGATCGCTTCCAGCCGTGGCTGCGCAAGATCCTGGTCCGGTGCTGCTTCGGCGAGGGCCGCAAGCGACGCCGGATCCGGGTCGAGGTGGAGCTCGCCTCGATCGCCGAACCGCGGGCGCCGGGCGACGCGGCGGTCTCGGTCGCCGACCGTGACGCCCTCGATCGTGCCTTCGACCGCCTCACGCCCGAGGCGCGGGCGCTGATCGTCCTCCATCACTACCTCGACCTGCCACTGCCCGAGGTGGCCACGACGCTCTCGCTCCCGCTGGGGACCGCGAAGTCGCGCCTTCATCGCGCCATCCGCGAGCTGCGGGCGGCGCTCGACGCGGACGCGCGGGACATCCCGCTCCTCGAAGGAGGCCGGGCATGAACGCCGATGACGTCTTCGTCAAGGACCTCGAACGATTCCTCGAGCGGCGTGCCGGTCCGGTCCACGCGCCCTACCTGGCGGAGGCGCTGGATCGGACAGCGACGGCTTCCCAGGTGGGTCGATGGTCGAGCCTCGAGCGGTGGTTCCCCATGGTTCTGCCCATGCCGCGGGTCGCCGATGGCCCGTCGTCCCGATCGCCGCTCATCGTCCTGGCCCTCATCGCGGCGTTGGTCATCGCGGCGGCGCTGGCGCTGTCCGGTGGCATGCGACCGCGGCTCCCCGCACCCTTCGGCCCCGCAGCCAACGGTCCCGTGCTGTTCAATCACGGCGGCGACATCTGGACCGGACTGGCGGACGGGAGTGCGGCGCGGCCGCTCATCACGGGACCGGAAGAGGACTGGGACCCGTGGTTCTCCTATGACGGCTCCCGGTTCGCGTGGAACCGACTGCGTGGCGACGGGAAGGATCTGTTCATCGCCGACGCGGATGGGAGCGATCCCATCCAGCTGAACGACGAACCGTTCCTTAGAAGCCCCTGGTGGGACTGGTCACCTCGTGGCGACGCGATCGCCGTGATCCACAAGCTGGACGGCATCAGCGTCGTGTCCATCGTCCCGACCGACGGCAGCCGCAAGCTGCGGACGCTGGCTCCGGGCCTGGCCGTCGATCGGGTGTATTGGCGGCCGCCCGATGGCCGTGAGCTGATCGTGCGTGGGCATCCGCTGGATGACCCATCGCTCACCGCGCTGTACGCGGTCCGGGCCGACGAGGGGGCGGACGGAGCCCTGCCTCGGCAGCTCACGGCGCTCGTGCCGGGTGACGAGTCGATCATGGAGCCCCGGCTGTCACCGGATGGGCGGACGGCCGTCTACTGGGAGCACGAGTCAGGGTCGAGCGAGCGGCGGGCCGCATCGCCATCCAGCTGGATCTACGTCGTCGACCTTGACAGCGGTGCGGGGCGCCGGGTGCGGTTCGATCCGGACGCGCTCTCGGAGTCGCGGCCGATCTTCTCGCCGGACGGGAAGAGTCTCCTGTTCTCACGCGAGAGCATGGCCGCGGACGGCTCGGTCCAGGCGCAGCTCGTCCTTGCACCCGTCGACGGGTCGGGACCGGGACGTGCGCTGGGCCCGATGTTCGCGGTCGACGGGGTCGACACCGAGTGGCTGTTCGCGCCCGATGGCGAGTCCATCCTGGTGACGGCCACGACCCCGGATCACCTGGTCGACCTGCCCAGTCACGTGATCGACGTTCGCTACGGCACCTGGACCACGGGCACGAGGGAGACCAACGACCTCATCAGCTTCTACCCGAGCTGGCAGCGACGCCTCGCGCCGGACTCCTGAGGGTCTTCGACCCACCCGCGGCGGTCGGCAGGTCCGAGGAGTCCGCCGTTCGCGCTAGCATCTAGGGCATGGCCTACCGCGTCACCCTCATCCCCGGCGACGGCATCGGTCCGGAGCTGGCGGAGGCGACCCGCCGCGTGCTCGATGCCTCGGGCGTCGCCTTCGAATGGGAGAGCGTCGACGCCGGCGAGGCCGTCATGGCCGAGTACGGGACGCCGCTTCCCGAGCACGTCCTCGAGTCGATCCGGCGCAACAAGGTCGCGCTCAAGGGCCCCATCACGACGCCTGTGGGCGAAGGCTTCCGGAGCGTCAACGTCACGCTTCGCCAGACGCTGGGCCTGTACGCGAACCTCCGGCCGGCCCGTTCCATCCAGGGGCTGGAGACCCGCTACCAGGACGTCGACCTGGTGATCGTCCGCGAGAACACCGAAGACCTGTACGCGGGCATCGAGCACATGGTCGGTCCGGACGCCGCGGAGTCGATCAAGATCATCACGCGGGCCGCGTCGGAGCGGATCGCCCGCTACGCGTTCGAATACGCGGTCGCCAACGGCCGGCGGAAGGTCACCGCCGTGCACAAGGCGAACATTATGAAGCTGTCGGACGGCCTGTTCCTGGAGTCGGTGCGGACGGTCGCGAAGGACTACGAGGGCCGCATCGAGTTCGAGGACCGCATCGTCGACAACATGTGCATGCAGCTGGTGCAGAAGCCCGAGCTGTACGACGTCCTCGTGCTGCCCAACCTGTACGGCGACATCGTGAGCGACCTGGCCGCCGGCCTGGTGGGCGGGTTGGGGGTCGCGCCCGGCGCCAACATCGGCACCGATGCGGCGGTCTTCGAGCCGGTCCACGGCTCCGCGCCCAAGTACGCCGGCCTGGACAAGGCCAATCCCACGGCCCTCGTCCTGAGCGGCGTCCTGATGCTGCGCCACCTCGGTGAGCAGGCGGCCGCCGAACGGGTCGAGGCGGCGACGCGGGACGTCATCGCGGCGGGCAGCCATGTCACCTACGACCTCGGCGGGACCGCCGGCACGAGCGAGTTCGCGGACGCGATCATCGAGCGCCTGGGCGCCGTGGCCGCCTCCGCCGCCGCCACGGCATAACCGCCGCGGCCGGGCGACCGAACCAGGAGCCGACGTCCGATGCTGTTCCGCTACCGGGGGAGCGAAGGGATGCTCGCGTGGGCATTCCATCGCATCTCGGGCGTGGCCATCTGGGTGTTCATCGTCCTGCACGTGTTCGACATCTGGCTCGCCGGCGCCGACGCCAAGCTCTATGACGAGGTGCTGCAGGTCTACGCGAGCCCCATCGGCCGGGTCGGCGAGACCCTGCTCGGCGCGGCGCTGCTGTACCACTCGCTCAACGGCCTGCGCATCGTGATCATCGACTTCTGGCCGGCGATGACCCGCTGGCACAAGCAGCTGTGGTACGCGAACTGGGTGCTGTTCGTCGCCCTCGGCATCCCGGTCGCGATCCAGATCATGGCCCCGGCCTTCGGCATCCCGGCGCCCTTCCACTTCGGGGGTGGCGCGTGAGCGGCCGGAACCTGACCCGAGCCGGGACGGGCCGCCCACAGAGCGGCGGCCTCGAGCTGTTCATCTGGTACGGGATGCGGCTCACCGGCATCGGCCTGTTCGTGACCGCCCTCGCGCACTACCTCATCACGCACTTCATCTTCGACCCGGCGGACCAGACGGCGCAGTGGATCATCGACAACCGCTGGGGCAGCATCGCGTGGCGGACGGTCGACTGGCTGATGCTCTCGTTCGTCGTGTTCCACGCGTTCATGGGCATGCGGACGATCGTCCAGGACTACACGCGCGGCGGCGTGCGGACGCTGTTCACGATGGGCCTGTACCTGTCGGCGTTCGTCCTCTTCGCGCTCGGGACGGTGGTGCTGGTCACGCTCCCGTTCCCGACCCAGCACTGAGCGTGACGCGATGATCCGGGACCATGACGCGCTCATCGTCGGCGCCGGCGGGGCGGGCCTGTGGGCGGCCCTCGAGCTGGCCAAGGCGGGCGTCGATTCCGCGGTCCTCACCAAGCTCTATCCCACCCGCTCCCACACCGGCGCGGCGCAGGGCGGCGTGTGTGCCGCCCTGGGCAACCTGGAGGAGGACCACTGGGAGTGGCACATGTTCGACACCATCAAGGGTGGCGACTACCTGACCGACCAGGACGCGGCGGAGATCCTGGCCCGGGAGGCCATCGAGACGGTCATCGAGCTCGAGCACATGGGCCTGCCGTTCAACCGGACGCCGGACGGCCGGATCGACCAGCGGCGGTTCGGCGGCCATACCCGGAACTACGGGGAGGGGCCGGTCCGGCGCTCGTGCTTCGCGGCCGACCGCACCGGGCACATGATCCTGCAGACGCTCTACCAGCAATGCCTCAAGCACGGCGTCCGGTTCTACGACGAATACCACGTCGTCGACCTGCTGGCCGACGGCCCTGACCTGGGCGCGGGCGGGCGGGCCGCGGGCGTCGTGGCCTACCGCATCGCCGACGGCGAGCTGGTGACGATGCGCGCCAGGACGGTGCTGCTCGCGACCGGCGGATTCGGCCGGATGTTCCGGGTCACCTCGAACGCCTGGACGCTGACCGGCGACGGCGTGTCGATCGCGTGGCGCCATGGCATCCCGATGCAGGACATGGAGTTCTACCAGTTCCACCCGACCGGGATCGTGGGCATCGGCATCCTGCTGTCGGAGGCGGCCCGCGGTGAGGGCGGCTACCTGCGCAACGACACCGGCGAGCGATTCATGCAGCGGTACGCCCCGACGCTCATGGAGCTGGCGCCGCGCGACATGGTCTCCCGGGCGATCTACCTCGAGATCCGCGAGGGCCGCGGCATCGGCGGCAAGGACTTCGTCCATCTCGACGTGACGCACCTGGGGCGCGAGACGATCGAGTCGAAGCTGCCCGACATCACCGACTTCGCCCGGGTCTACCAGGGCGTCGAGCCGCTGACCGAGCCGGTACCCATCCAGCCGACCGCGCACTATGCGATGGGCGGCATCCCGACGGACACGCTGACACGCGTCACCCGGGACGCCGCGGGGACGATCGTGCCGGGGCTGTACGCGGCAGGGGAGGCGGCGTGCGTGTCCGTGCACGGCGCGAACCGCCTGGGGACGAACTCCCTGGTCGACCTGCTGGTCTTCGGGCGACGAGCCGGGCGGCAGATGGCCGAGGACATCCGGTCGCTCCCCAAGCCGGACCTGGCTCCGGGGGATCCCACGGCGCCCATCCGCGCCGAGCTGGACGCGATGCGCGAGCGGCGTGGCGGCGAGCGCCCGGTGCGCATCCGGACCGAGCTCGGGAGCGTGATGATGGACGACGTCGGGGTGTTCCGGACCGAGACCGGGCTGCGCCGCGCCCAGACGAAGGTCAAGGAGCTGCGCGAGCGCTACCGCACGGTCACCGTCCAGGACAAGGGCCAGACGTTCAACACCGATCTCCTCGAGGCCCGCGAGCTGGGCTACCTGCTCGACTGCGCGGCGACCACCATCGCGGCGGCGCTGGCGCGCAAGGAGAGCCGGGGGGCCCATAGCCGGGAGGACTTCCCGGAGCGGGACGACGTCGACTTCCTGACGCACTCTCTGGCCCACAACGAGCACGGCCATATCCGGCTCGACTACAAGCCCGTGACGATCACGAAGTTCCAGCCCAAGCCGCGCGTGTACTAGGAAGCCGACAGGAGCCGATGCAGGTCGACCTTCGCATCCAGCGCTACGACCCGGAGCGGGACAAGAAGCCGCACTGGGAGGCCTACCGTGTCGAGGCGGGGCCCATGGACCGCGTCCTCGACCTGCTCCACCGCGTCAAGGACGAGCAGGACGGGACGCTCACCTTCCGGCGTTCGTGCGCGCACGGCGTGTGCGGCTCGGACGCGATGCTCATCAACGGCCGCAACCGGCTGGCGTGCAAGATCCGGGTGGACCAGCTGGGCGCCCGGCGGATCACCGTCGCCGCGCTGCCCGGGCTGCCCGTCGTGAAGGACCTGGTCGTCGACATGGACGGGTTCTTCGCGAAGTTCAAGTCGATGCAGCCGTTCCTCCAGGCCGATGACACGCCACCCGCGCGCGAGCGCCGGCAGTCGCCCGAAGATCGCGCCCGCTACGACGACACCACGAAGTGCATCCAGTGCGCCGCGTGCACGTCGTCGTGTCCGTCGTTCTGGAGCCAGCCGTCGTACGTGGGTCCCGCGGCGATCGTGAACGCGCACCGCTTCATCTTCGACACCCGCGACGACCACTCCGACGAGCGGCTGGAGATCCTGGCCGACAAGGACGGGGTGTGGCGCTGCCGGACGATCTTCAACTGCACCGACGCGTGCCCTCGCGGGATCCACATCACCCAGGCGATCCTCGAGGTGAGCGGCGCGATCGTGGAGCGACAGACCTGACGCTCTGGGGCGACGATCCGGGCGCGGCCTCGCCGCCGGCCACGCCGCCTGCCGGGCGGCGGTACGTCATCCGGACGGACGGAGCGGCGCGTGGCAATCCTGGCCCCGCGTCGCTGGGTGCCGTGCTCATCGATGGCGCCCGGGCCGATGCGCTGGATCCCTTCGCGCCGCCGGATGCCACGATCTCCGAGGCGCTGGGGCACCAGACGAACAACGTCGCGGAGTGGACCGGCGTCATCCGGGCGCTGGCGCTGGCGCGCGACCTGGGTGCCGACCGGGTCGACCTGTTCCTCGATTCCAAGCTCATCGTCGAGCAGCTCCACGGCCGGTGGCGGGTGAAGGACGCGAAGCTGCAGCCGCTGTGGGTGAACGCGAAGGCGATCCTCGGCGGGTTCCGGCGGTGGTCGGCGACGCACGTGCCGCGCGCGCTCAACGCGCAGGCTGACGCGCTCGCGAACGAGGCGCTTGACCGGGTGGCCAGGGGCGGCCCGGCCGTGGTGGTGCGTCGCCCGAAGTAACGCCTGTTACCGTCGCGCCATGCGGTGGCGCGCGAGCGTGCTGGCGGTCGTCCTCCTGGCGGGCTGTGCCGCGCCCGCGCCGTCCTCGTCGCCGGCGCCGGCGGTCACGGGCGACCCGTCCGCCGACCTGCCGGCCGGACCTGCGATCGACCTCGACGGCACGGCGTGGCGCGCGGAGCGGCTCGATT
>JADMIO011583380.1_pt1 | contig 62567 bp, 53 predicted proteins | sample 8958161 | NCBI WGS metagenome assembly JADMIO01 (sample SAMN16585339, study PRJNA669376) | soil metagenome | isolation source: Crop rotation soil | place: USA: Cullars Rotation, Alabama | collected 2011 | reverse complement strand
CGCGACAACTTGTCCACGTGGAATTCTAAGCTTAGGATCCCAATGTGCTGGAAAGTCGGCCAGCGCGGTTTGCAGGGCCGGGCACCAGTACACGGGTTTCTCGCCCCGAAACATGATTCCTTTTTCGAGACAGCGGGCGAGCTCGCGCACCTCTTCGGCCTCGTACTCGGGCTGAAGCGTGAGATACGGCCGATCCCAATCGGCGATCACGCCGAGGCGCTGAAACTGTTCGCGCTGTTTCTCGACCCATTTTAGAGCTTCGGCGCGACAGAGCTCGCGGATCTCGCCGTCGGATTTCTCTTTGCGCTTCGAGCCGAGCTCTTTGGTGACTTTCAATTCGATCGGCAGGCCGTGGCAATCCCAGCCCGGAATGAACGGCGCGCGGAAGCCCTGCATATTGCGGTACTTCGTCGTGAAATCCTTCAGGCATTTGTTGAGAACGTGGCCGATGTGAATATCGCCGTTCGCATACGGCGGTCCGTCGGGAAGAGTGAACGCGGGTCTCCCTGAGTTCTTCTTCATAATCTTTTCGTGCAGTCCGTCTTTCAGCCATTTCGCGACGAAAATGGGTTCGCGCTCCGGAAGGTTGCCCTTCATGGGAAAGTCGGTGACGGGAAGATTTAAGCTATCTTTAAAATCGATCGCCATTGTCTGTTAGCTCCGCCCAAGGGCTACGCTCGGCTCGTCAAACCGAAGGTTTGCTGTCCAATAGAGGTGCTCGCCTCATTGCACCTCTAGAAGGGGCTCAAGCTAGCAGATTTCTGAGGTTTTTGTAAGCAACGGCGATCATCATATTGATCGCATCGACGTCGGAAGTGAGGTTCAGCTGGCTTTTGACTTCCTGAATCATAGCCCAGCTCCGCTCATTGAGCTGCGAGGGAGGCGGCGAAGTGAAGGTCGGAGCTGCCGCCCAAGCCTGCTGCGGAGGCGGAGTTTGCGGGCGCTTGATCTCTTTCGGCTCCTCGAACTGCTTCAAGCCTTCGGCCAGATTCTTGAGATCCGACATGAAAGCCTGCGAGCTCACCGGCGCGTCGTTTTCGAGGCTCGTGTTCCCAAAACGTTGCGCCCGCATGTAGAGACCGACCAAGGCATCGGGCGTCGTCGCGAGTTTGCGCACGGAATCCGGCTGTGATTGCAGCCAGTTGAACGCAGCCGTGAGAATCTCACGCGTGTAGGCCTGAGGTGGAAGAGTGGGTCCCGATGCCATAGGGGAACGAAGCTAACGAGGGACTAAAAAGCGAGCAACTGAAAAACAGGAATTGGTCAAGAATTGGGCAGCCCAGAAAAAGTTGGGGAAAGATCTTGAAATTCGGTATCGCCGATTGATCGACCGTGCCGATCGGCTATCTTGCTCAAGCCTTGAAGGAGGTCACCGATGTTGAAAGCTGGCGACAAGTTCCCCGAATTCGATCTTCAAGATCAAACCGGCAAAACTCGCAGTCTGAAAGACTACGCGAACTCATGGCTCGTTCTTTACGTGTATCCGAAGGACGACACTCCCGGATGCACCATTCAAGGCAAGGCGTTCACCGCCAACCGCGCCGACTTCGACAATATCGGAGTGAAAGTCGTGGGCTTGAGCGCCGACGACGTCGCCTCACATAAGAATTTCTGCAACAAGTACGGTCTCACCATCGATCTTCTCGCCGATCCGCAGGCGAAACTCTTGAGAGCGGCGGGCGTCGGCCAGACCGATTACAAAGGCACGATGTACTGGAATCGTTCGACCTTCGTCATCGACCCGAAGGGCATCGTCCGCAAGGTCTACGAGAACGTGAAACCCGAGGGGCACGAGAACATGCTCCTCGAAGACATCAGAGGCATGCAACTCAAGCACCCCGAAATCACTCGGTAGCCAGGTCGGTAGCAGTTTCAGTTGCGGTTCGAAGTTTCAGTCTTCAGTGAGAGCTTCAAACTCAGTCTGAAGCTGGAGCTGGAAGACTGCGTCTCCGAACTGAAACTGCAACCGAAACTGAGCTTTACTTCGCGAACTGCAGATAGACCTTCGTCAACTCGATGATCTCGGCGCGATAGCCGAGACGGGGAAAGCGCGCGGTGCTGTAGGGATTGCGCAAGACCGACCAATACGCCGCCGCGCCCGTCCAATTCGGGCCGGAGATGTAGGCGTCGCGGCCGATGTAACCGGCCATCTTGGAAACTCCGCAAGAGAGATTGGTCAAGGGCTCGATCAGGTCTTCGTGATCGGCGTCGCCGCATTCGCCGACCGTGAGCGCGAGTAAGCCGATGCTGAGGACGCCGGCGTCTTCCTCCATCTCGTCGTCGACGACGAAGCCGCTCTCTTTGAAAGTGATCGCGCTGATCACGCGCAGCCAGCAGGCTTCGCGTTGGCTCGCGGTCGCGGCCGCGTAGCCCGGACAGAATTCCTCGACATCGCGGGCTTTCTCGAAGGTCTTGATGTTGGCGCGCACGAGCCGGAGCGTGAGATCGGTCCACGCCGTGGCATCGCCTTTCTGCGACCACATCGCCGTCTTGTACAGCCAGGCCGGCGTGTCTTCGCCGTGAGCCGTTGCGGCCACGAAGCTCAGCGCGATGGCAGCGATGAAAAGAAGAAGTCTCTCGAAGCGGGCGGTGATGGCTTTCATGACGCGGAACCTAGGTCAGGCCTGAGTGAGCGTCACACCTTGAATCTCGAGATGTTTCTTTTTCCGGACGCGGACCAGAAATCGTCACCGCTGTCGTTCGCAAATGACAAGCTAAAGCGATGGTTTAGAGGGGGATATCGCTCAGCTGGCCGCTCCGACGGTCCATCCAGAAGGAGGGCGGAGAAGGAAAGAGGCGCTCCCATTCCGCCTCGGCCTCCAGAGGCGGCAAAGCCTTGCGCCTCGCCTCGGTCTGCTCCTTCGTCAAACGGCGAACGAAGCTGATCGTTCCCAGGCTCGGATCGAGCCTGTACTCGGCCGCTTTGTCGGCGCCCTCGAGAAAGACGTGAACATAGGCGCCGGGCTCGTGGCCGAGATGATAGTAGGAGCCGAAGCCGAGAGTTTTCTGTGGATCGAACTCCTTCGGAGCCGCGATGAATTTCCAGGCGCCGCGATTGACCACGTAGCCCTCGAAAAAACCATCGCCGTTGGCCGAGAAAACGAGCCCGCTGAGCGAGTCACCCTTGGCCCGCAGGTCGACGACATCGGCCGCGGCGACCAGAACGTTTTCCTCGCGCCAGGTCTTGCCGCCGTCTTTCGAGGAGAGAATGAGCGTGCGCGCCGTGAACGGCGCCTGGCGAACGCCGCCCGCGATCAGGAGCAAGCCCCCGTGCCGGAGCAGAGAGTGCGGCCGGAATTCCACCTTCTGCCAGCGCGCCGGATCGGGGGACGCTTCGAACCAGTCGCACGAGGTGCCGCAGTCGGCGCGCGGAATGAATTGGAAGGCCCGCGGTTTTTCAGCCGCTTCCGAGGCCGAGCCGCCGCGCGGATCCTGCGACTGCAGACCGATCGAAAAACATGAGCAGAGCAGGGCACAGACCGCCGCTGAAAAAACAAAGGGGATGATTCTCACCATCCCCCATCTGAAATAAGACCGGAAGCTTCGTCAAGCCCTGGTCAGTTTTTGCGGAGCGCCTTCTCGATGTCGAGACCGACATTGGCGCCGCAGAACTCGTCGCACAGCCCGTTGTTCGAGACCGAAACGCTGTCGCGGCCGGTGAAACGAACCTTCACGACGCAGACGACATCGGTCATCTTGCCGTTGCCGTAGTGCGTGGCCTTCTCGCGCGCGACGAGCGTGTTGCCGGAGCGTTTGGCTTTGGCTTCGAACAGACACTGGTGGAAGTTCGTGCCGAGGATTTCGACCGCGACGAAGAACGCCTTGTCTTTGCGCGAGATCCGCACTTCGTCATTCACGTCGAAGGTGCAGACCTCATCGAAGCGGCCGCCGTCGGCCGTGCAGGCGGCTTCGTCGGCGTAGGACATCACGCCGATCTGTTTCGCGCTGTCGAACGTGCCTTCCATAGCCTTCGAGGTCAGAGCCCAGGCGTTGGAAGACAAGAAGAAGGCGAGAAGGCCATAGGCGAGCCCTCGGGCGTAGCCCGAAGGGCGAAGCTGACGGACAATCGACTTCATTGTTTGATCTCCGCGAAGTCGCGCGCGACGATCCCGTACTTCTCGATCTTGCGGAGCAAGGTCTTCTTGGGAATGTTCGCGTGCAGAGCGGTCTGGTTGATCCGGCCTTTGAACTGCTTCAGGGCCTTCACGATGAACTCGCGCTCGAACGCTTCTTTATGCTTGTTGAAGTCGAGCTGATCGCCGTTGATCGAGACCATCTCCGAAGGAACCATCGGAGTGATGATCGTCGTGGTCGACGAAACCGGCTCTTCACCGTCGTCATCGCCGCCGATATCGTCCACGTCATCCAGGCCGTCGTCGCCCAGCGAAGACGCCGCGAGCGGCGCGATCGGGGTCGCGACCTGGCTGACGCCCGCGACGAGCTGGGTGCCCGTCGAGGAGAGGACGTTCTCAGGGAGCGACGACATCGTCAGGGTGTTCGAGTTCTCGAGGATGAACGAGTGCTCGATCACGTTCTCGAGCTCGCGGATGTTGCCGGGCCACGCGTATTTTTTCAGCACGGCGAAGGCGTCGGGCGCGATGCCGATGATGCGTTTGCCGTGGGCCTTGTTGAACTTCTTAACGAAGTTGTTCACCAGAGTCTCGATGTCGTTCTTGCGGTCGGCGAGCGACGGCAGGAAGATCGGCACGACGTTCAAGCGATAGAAGAGATCTTCGCGGAACTTGCCTTCTTCGATCATTTTCTCGAGGGGGCGGTTGGTGGCCGCGATCACGCGCACGTTCGACTCGATCTCGCGATTCGAGCCGACCGGCGTGAAGACTTTTTCCTGCAGGACGCGAAGCAGCTTCACCTGCATCATGACCGGCATGTCGCCCAATTCGTCGAGGAAGAGCGTGCCGCCTTCGGCGAACTGGAAGCGGCCGATCTTGCGTTCGGAAGCGCCCGTGAACGAGCCTTTTTCGTGGCCGAAGAGCTCGCTCTCGAAGAGGTTCTCGGGGATGGCCGAGCAGTTGATCGCGACGAATTTCTCGTCCTTGCGGGCCGAGTTGCAGTGGATGGCGCGCGCGACCAATTCTTTACCCGTACCCGAGGCGCCGCGGATCAAAACAGGTGTATCGACTTTCGAGAGGCGGTTGATGATGTTGAAGACCTTTTGCATCTCGGCGGTGTTGCCGATGATCTTGCGGCCGGCTTCCATCAATATCGGCGCGCTCGCGGCGATCGACGAGATCATCGCTTGGGCGCTCAAGGCACGCTCGATCAGCTTGATGAGCTCTTCGCCTTTGACCGGCTTGGAAACGTAATTGTAGGCGCCTTCTTTAACGGCGCGGACGGCGTCGTCGATATTCGCGTACGCGGTCATGATCAGAACGACGATCGAGGGATCGTGTTCTTTGATGAGCTTGAGGGCTTCGAGGCCGGTGAGGCGGGGCATGTCGACATCGAGAAGAACGAGGTCGTAACGGGCGGCGCGGACTTTTTCCACGGCCTCCATTCCGTCTGAGGCTTCTTCGACTTGGTAGGAACCGGTCTGGGCGAGGGTTTCGCGGACCGAGAAACGAAGTCCCTGATCGTCATCCACAACCAAAACACGCAACATCTTATAGCTCCCGTCGACGTTCAACTGTTGTCTATCGGCTCGCCCAAGGGGCTCGCCGCTGGTCGCATTTTGTCCCCGGTTTAGTGCTCGACTTGAGGGCCCGTCGGCATTTCCACCGTGAACGTCGACCCCACACCCGGTCTGCTATCGACCGAGATGGTGCCGTTATGCAACTCCACGAAATATTTAGCAAGATACAAGCCAAGACCGGAGCCTTTGACCGTGGAGGTTTTAGCTGCGCGGGAGCGATAGAACTTCATGAAAACATGCGGCAAATCATCTTCGGCGATACCGACGCCCTGGTCGGCGACCTGAACGATCACGCGGCCCTCGTTCTCCTCGGAAGTAATGAGGATTCGCGAGTTTTCGCGGCTGTACTTGATGGCGTTTTCGACCAGGTTATAGAGGACCTGACGGATCAGATCGGCGTCCATCCGGATGCTGAAGAGGGGTTCGAGCTCGCACACGATCTCGATGTTCCGCTTCTTCGCCAAGTAGTCGAGTTTGTTGACGACATCCCGCAAAACGGCATTCGGATCGCGGCTCGAAAGATGAAGCTGGATCTCCTTCGACTCGATCCGGCCTAAGTTCAAGATGGAGCTGACGAAATCGAGAAGTTCCTCGGCCGACTTCCCCAGGGTTTCGAGAGCCTCGCGCTGCTTCGAAGACAGGGGGTTGGTGTCATTGAGCACCAGATCCGTCATCCCTTGGATCCGGGCGATTGGCGTCTTCAGGTCGTGCGACATCATGCTGAGGAAATTGGTCTTCAGCTCCTCCACCTGGGTGAGCAGGCGGTTCTTTTGGTAGTACTCCCAGCTGCGGCGATTCTCGATGATCAGCCGGTAGGGAATGAAGAAGTAGTAGGCGATGAAGACCGCGAGGAAGGGCTGAGCCATGCCGATCCAGATCCCGCCGAGCCAGAAGAGCAGGAATCCGGTGAGGGCATAACCCAGGATCGTGCCGATCAGAACCACGAGGCCCACGGTCGGTTTCAAGTTCAAGACGACGTAAACCACGAGTGTCGAGATCAGCGCCGTGACGATCAGATCGAGCCAGCGGGGCGCGCGGATCGGCGCGGAATTCGTGACCAGCGTATCGAAAATGTTGGCGTGCAGCTCGAGCACCGGCATCGCCACATAGAGATCGCGCGAGTAAGGCGTGCGCGCGTAGTCGCTCTGGCTCGTCTGCAGGTCGCGGCCGACGAAGACGACTTTGCCCGCATAGTGCGAGAGATCCGTTTTGCCTTGCATGACTTCGAAGAAGCTCACGGTCGGATAGCTTTTCTTCGGATGGAAATTGATGAAGACCTTGTGCGAGCCGATGTCGTTGTACAGGCCGCGGATGTTCTTCTCGTCGGCGACCTTCGGGTTGTAGATCTTCGCGAGCTCGACGTGCAGGGTCGGCATCCCCTCGTAAGAGATCAGCGCGTTTCGGGTGACGTCGTCGGCGGCCCGGACCTTGTCGGAGGTCTTCGGCCCGCTCATCACTTTCACCTGATCGAAGGGTTTCGCGAGTTTGAAAACGTCCTGCTCGCCCTTGAGGGCGACGTCGTTGGTGACGACAAAGAAACCCTTGAAGTCCGAGAGCGCGTCGCCGAGCGCCGCTTTTTCTTTGGAAGTGCCGGTGAGTTCCGTCGGATCGACGGCGTAGACGACGGCCGTGGCGCCCGCGGTCTTCAAGCGTTCGACGAATTGCAGATGGTCGACGGCGTTCGGCACATGGCCGAGCTTTTCCACCGTGGGAGGATCGATCGCGATCAGCTCGACGAGCCCGGAGACGGGCGGTGTCGGCCGCAGGCGGACGCGTCCGTCGTAGAGCATCGCTTCGATGTAATGAAAGCGAAACTGGCTGATGACGAGCGCGATCGCCAGCGCGAAACCGATGCGGTAGAGGGTGGTCGAGTTGTTGCTGAGAAAACGAGTGAACTGCACGGCTACTTCCTAACCGACGCGCATGCGCATTCGGCCAATTGAAGACACTGGGGCCCTAACCGCCGTCGGCGCGGCGGACGTTGGGACTCAGGTGTCCGTCGGCGGACAAGGACGCGGGCTGAGGGCCGGGCGGTCCTGGGGTTGCGGTGCGGGCTTCACCTTTTTAATGTGTTTCACTTCGATCTCCTTCAGGGATTTGCTTCCGGGCTTCGGCATAAATTTCGATCGCCTTTGCAATGGTGTTACGGGTCCTGTCGCAGAACTCTTTGTCTTTCTTTTTCTTGTCGCCGTTCTTCAGCTTGTTCACGAACATGCAGCCGCCGCCGCAGAGATGGCGCGCCCAGCAGCTCTGGCAATTGTTCGTCTCGTTCAGACGGCCGGAATATTCGGCGAGACGGTCTTGGTTCCAGCCTTTGCTCGCCTTGGCCGAGATTTCCTCTTCGGCCTGGCCGATCAGCCACTGGCAGGCGCTGACCCGGCCGCGGCCGTCGATCGCGGCGTGGCTCTTACCCGCGCCGCAATGATTGTTCAGGCGGCGCTGCTGATCGAGCGCGCGGAAGTAGCCGTCGAAGATTTCGAGTTTGCGCAGTTCGGCCTCTCCGCCTTGCGCGAACGCATAGTCGGCGGTTTCGGCGAGCGCCTTGGCATAAGCGAGGTTCGCTTCCTGATCGTCGCTGCCTGCAGCGAAGTCGAAGTTGTACGAGTCGAAGCCGATATTGCGCAGATACATATAGCTCGCGAGGACGTCGGTGTTGTGAAGGCCAAAGACCGCGTTCACCGAGAGCGAGCCGAGTTTCACGGACTTGAGGAGCTCGATTCCTTTGAGCGTGCGCGCGCTCGACGGCTGGCCGCCGACCGTCGGACGGTTCAGGTCGTTCACTTCCGGCGGACCGTCGAGACTCACCATGACGTGGGCGCCGATGCTCTCGAGGTGCTGCGCGATCTCGGGAGTGACGAGGGTCCCGTTGGTGATCAGACGGTATCGCGTTTCGATTTCGCGGCCAGCGGTCTGAAGCGCAACGAAGCGCGCGAGCTTTTTGATTGTGTCGGGCGCCACGAGCGGTTCGCCGCCGAAGAAGGTGATCGAGAAGCGATCGCCTTTCGGGAGATCGTGAAGTACGCCGCGGATCTGTTCAAAGACGGCTTCGATGTCGATGTGCTTGAGCTTGTCGCCGAAAGTTCCGTCGCCGCCGGCCGCGCAGTAGCCGCACTTGAGATTGCAGACCTGCGAAACGTTCACCATCAGCGAGCGGATCTTGTACGGGATGTCGGCGTCGGTGGCTTGAGCGTCGTTTTCGCGATTCCAGGTTTCAATTTCTTCGCGCGCTTCGCTGGTCGCGGCTTCGGTGATGGCGTTGAAGGCGTTTTCGTCGAGCTCGGCGACCTGGAGATTGCGCGCGTGAAAACCGACGAACTTTCCGTTCGCGGTTTCGATGCCCAGAATGTTTTCGAACCTGGCTAATCGCACGGCAATCCTCGAGTGAGCCGATCATCCAAAGCGCCTGGGAACCGCTCCACTTAGGCGCAAAAGGATCCCAGCTTCATGTCTAACAGAATCTCTGTTAGAGTCTTACAAGCAAGATGCCTGCCAGTTTCAGGTCGAATTGGGGGCGTAATGGCGTCTATCAGCCTGTTTTCAGGGCCATTTTTTTACCGATTTGAAAAATTTACGGCTCTTTGGCCCCAGCGGGCAGTCGACAAGCGGAATTTCGCCTATTGGTCGATCGGCTTGATGGCTTTGGGAACGACTTCGATGGAAGGATCGAAGGACTTCATCGAGATCTGCCGTAGCGATTCGCACGACTTCGCGACGAAGTTGGGATCCTGCCGGAACGTTTCAAACTGCTCAGGCGTGATCTTGTCGGAAGGGCGGCGGAGGAGACCTCTCGCCTTCCAATCGCTTTTGAGCTGAGCGAGCTTTGGATCCCTGTCGTTTTCGAGCAGCCAGTAGGCGAGATTGGCGGGACCGCGCACGCGCGGATCTACGGTCGGCGTCATCGTCCACTGACCGGTGTTGATGCCGCGGCCCTCGAAAAGAAAACGCAAGACGCCGTTGCCCGGGTTCCGCGACGATTGGCCGTTGCTTTCGGTGTCGAAGACATAGCGTTTCAGAAGATCGGGTTTCATCTCGGTGCGCTTCGGATCGCCCATCGACTGCTCGAGGACCTCGCTTCGGTCGCGACACGTCGGCAGGGTGGTCGTCTTGAGTTCCGTCTTCTTGTCGCCGGCATCGAGCTTGGCCGCGTCGATGTCGTGTTGAGCTTTCAGATTTTCTCCTGCTTCGTAGGCTTTCCGGCGGTCGGTGATGAGAATGTTCTGCAGATCGCTGGTGGGCGCCGTACGGAAGAGTTGCTTGAGAAAGCTCTTGTTGTCGAGAGTCTTCAGCGTGTTCGGAGGGATCCACTCGCCGAGATCGAGCTTCGACCACGACGCATTCGCGCTGCTGAGCTCGGGGCACGCCGCAGACGCGAGGATCACGTACTTGAATTTGTCGTAGTCCGGGCTCCCGCGGATCTCTTCGGCGATTCGGCGCGAGTCGAGATCGGCGAGCGCGACATCGAGATCGTCCATCAGCGCGGTCGCTGAAACCAACATTGGGCCTTTTTTCAGTTTGAAAGGATCCGTACCCTTGGGGTCCGGATCGAGGCAGTCGTAGCGCGAATTCGTCTTCATGTTTCCGGCCACGGCTTTGCGTAAGGACTCTTGCATCTTGTCGCTCACGCAATTCGAGCCGTTGAGCAGTGCGCCCCAGTTGTCGACGGGTTCGAAGATCGGTCTCGGTCCACCGGGACCGGCCTCGCCCTGCGTTCCATGGCACATCATGCATTTGTCTGGAGGATTCGCGCCCGAGAGATGCGCGAATTCTTTCGCCGTGGGGTCGGCCTTCTCGGGAAACTCGAAATCGAAGTAGGCGACCTGAGGCTTTTTCTCCTTGTTGAAGGAGCCCGTCTTGTCGTCGAACATGATTTCGACGCTGTTCGCTTGATTGACGTTCGGACAGCCGGGAACGTTTCCGCCGTTGATCGAAATCACCATGTTGAGCGGGTTGTCGTAGCTGCCGCCGCCTTTGGTCTCGGGCTTTCTCAGTTCGTTGAACATCAAGATGCGGGGCGAGCAGGGATTGCCGCTTTGAGCGGCGTGGCTCGCAGGTGCGATGATGTAGTTCTTGCGGAACGACGGCGGCAAACAGCAAACGAAGGCGGAGATCGACTGAACTTTGTTGTTGTTGACGAAATCTCTGAGTGCGATGGGATTCAGCTCACCTTCAGCCATCGGCTGGGTCGGACACGTCGTGCCCGCCGCGAGAGCGCCGCTTGAGACCACAATGAGCAAAACCGAGAGAAGGTACTTCCGCATCCTGCGAACCCCTTTACGATGCCTCTCAGTTTACCGCGCTTCTCGGGTGCGAACGAGATGGACCTTCGGCTAGGCGGCGGCTCACTTGCGGCGAATCAGCTCGATCGTCTCGAGTTTGTCGGCGGCTTTGGCGGGGACGCCGGCGGCGAGCTGTTCCTCGGGCGTGACCTGAAAGCGCTCGACCGTCTCGGGCCAGGGAAAATCCACGGGCGGAAGCGCGCTGGCGTAGCTCTTCATGTACGCGGTCCAGATGGGGACGGCGCCGCTTCCCCCGGTGAGGTTGTGAGAGGTGTTGTCGTCGTAGCCGACCCAAACGATCGCCGCGTGCAGCGGCGTGAAGCCGGCGAACCAGGCGTCTTTCTTGTCGTTCGTCGTTCCGGTTTTTCCGGCGGCGGGATGAGTGAAGCCCGCCAGGCGCGCGGCGCGGCCGGTGCCGTTGATCAGCGTCTGCTTCATGACGCCGACGAGCTCCGCGACCGGTTCGGGCGCCACGACCGCGACGGGATCGGGTTGGTAACGATAGAGAATATTGCCGCCGAGGCCTTCGACGCGGTGGACGAGCGTGAGCTGGGTTTTCTTGCCGAGACCCGCGATGCCGCAATAGGCCTGCAGCACTTCGATGGGCGTCAGCTCGAACGCTCCCAGCGTGAGCGACGGGAAGGCTTCGATCTTCGAGACGACGCCGAGCCGGCGGGCGGTGTCGATGACGTTGTCGAGGCCGACCTGCATGCCGAGATTCGCGGTCGCGGCGTTGAGCGATTCCTTCAAGGACCAGAAGATCGGCACGTCGCCGGCGTAGCTCGCCTCGTAGTTGTGCGGCGTCCACGTCTGTCCCTGATACTTGTGCGTCGTCGCGCGATCGTTGATTTGCGTCAGCGGCGTGTACGGCTTGCCGTCGACGGTCGCCGACTCGAAAGCGGTGAGATAGACGAACGGCTTCATCACCGAGCCGACCTGCCGGTGGCTCTCGACCGCGCGGTTGAACTGCGTGAGCAGGTAGCCGCGGCCGCCGACGAGGGCTTGGATCGCGCCCGTGCGCGGATCGGCCGCGATGAGCGAGGCCTCGAGGCTCTTGCCCTGCGCCTTCAGCTTCTTCAAGAGTGGCGTCGACGACTCGAGCTTGTCGAGACCTTGGCGGATCGCTTGGTGCGCGGCTTCCTGCGCGCGAAGATTGAGCGTCGTGTAGACGCGAAGTCCGTCGGTCTCTTCGATTTCGCGCGCGGCGAGATCCTTGCGAACCGTCTGCACGAAGTACGGCGCGGGCTCGGTCATGCCCCGGCTCGGCTTTTGCGGAAGAGCCGCGTTCTTCGCGCGTTCGCCCTCTTCGGGTGAAATCACCTTCTGCTCGACCATCTTTTCGAGAACGCGGGCGCGGCGCTTGAGGGCGTTCTCTGGGCCGGTGAAAGGATTGAACTTTCCCGGGTTGTTGAGCAGCCCCGAGAGAAGAGCGCACTCTTCGAGGTTGAGGTCCGAGAGCGGCTTGCCGAAGTAGTGATCGCTTGCCGCCGCGAAGCCGCGCACCTGAAACGGGCCGTTCTGGCCCATGTAAATCAAATTAATGTAGGTTTCGAGGATCTCATCTTTGCTGGCGTGCCGTTCGACGAGAATCGCCATCGCGAATTCGATCGCCTTGCGTTTCACCGTGCGTTCGTCGGTGAGGAAGTAGTTTTTCACCAATTGCTGCGTGATCGTGCTGCCGCCGACCGCGCGCTTGCCCGGCGTCACGGCGGAAAGAAGCGCGCGCAAGAGGCCGCTCACGCTCACGCCGGGGTGCTCGAGAAACTTCGCGTCTTCGATGGCGAGCAAGCCGTTTAAGCATTGCGTGGGCACGCCGCCGAGGCCGACGATCTTGCGCAAGACCGGCTTGTCGCCGTAGTACTGCGCGAAGAGCTCGGGTTCGAGCTCGACCTGCGGCACGGCTTGCGGGGGCGCGCCCTCGAAGACGCCGGCGACGGCGCCGGTCTCGTCGAGCGCGATGATCTGCACCTGCGCCTCGTTTCCTTCGGGGCCGGGCAAAACGCTGCGATAGGCGATGCAGCGCTTGAGGGGAGGAGGCGGCGGTTCCGCGGCCGGCGGCGCGAGCCCGAGCGAAGCACATTGTTCGCCGCTCCATAAGGAATAGTCCCCGGCCTGGATCGGTTGTCCGAAGTCGCGGCGGCGGAAGTTCTTGCGGGCGAACGCCGAGTCGAAAAACCCCTCGGGAAAGTGCATTCCGGCCATGACGCTTTCGGGAGCCGAATAAAACTCGACGGGCGGCGCGAAACGCTTCTCGGCGAAGCGCGTTTTGATGTTTTGATCGAGTTTCAGAAGCCAAAGACCGAGCGCGATCGAGGCAAAGAGCGCGAGCGCCACCGCGAAGCCGAGAAAGAGGCGCCAAAATCGGGGATTGCGAATGAACATCTATTCGCCTGTACGGCGAAAGTTGATGCGGATGCGTCGGACCATGGTGGTCTTGACTTTAGAAGGGCCCCTCCGTTTAGTCAAAGCCGTCGGAGGACCCATAGATATGGCCAAAAAGAAGAAGTCGGCAGTGAAGGCAAAACCGAAGGCAAAAGCGGCGAAAGCGAAGCCGAAACCCAAGGTGAAAGCGAAGGCTGCGGCGAAACCCAAATTGAAGCTGACGCCGAAACTGAAACAGAAGCCGGCCACGAAACCGAAACAGAAGCCGCAACCGAAACAGGCGAAGAGCCCGGTGAAGTTGCAGGTCATCAAGGGCGGCCTCTCGGGAAAATCCGAAGCGGGCGGGCTGTTCAGTCCTCTCGACGACCGTGTTCTGGTTCAGCGCGAAGGCGCGGCCCAGGTGACGGCGGGCGGGATCATCATTCCCGACAGCGTTTCCGCTGGCGAGCGCCCCAATCAGGGTTTGGTCATCGCGGTCGGCCGTGGCCATCGCGACAAGAAGGGCCGCCTGCGTCCACTCGACGTGAAGAAGGGCGACCACGTGATGTTCGCCGCCTTCGCGGGGTCCGAAGTGCAGATCGTCGGCGACGAACTTCTCGTGCTTCGCGAGAGCGAAATCATCGCCGTCCTCAAAACTTGATCGCCTCAAGAGGCGCTAGGGGAGCGGATTCCCTGGCGACACTCTGCGATAAAATTCGATAAATGTATTGTAGCGTATGGCAATGTAGTGTTTTCATTGACTCAGGACCAAGTCGTGTTAGTCCTGGGCCGTAAGGGGAAAAACCATGTCACGAGGCATACTTAGCCTACTCGTCCTCGCCCTCATCGCGCTCTCCGTCCAGGTCGCTCAAGCGGCCGATGTCACCTGGGGCGGGCTCTACCGACTCGAGGCCGTGAAGATCGGCAACCCCGAGCTGAGCAGCAACAACACCGACAAGTCGTACCTTCTTCATCATATGGTGCTCAATCCGAAGATCGTCGCTTCCGACGGCATCACCATCTACGGGCGCTTCGACATCCTGAACAACCGCACCTTCGGCATCAACGCCGACGGCCAGGTGATGTCGGTGGCGGGCGATACTCTCGGAAACGGTCCCGGTCACACGGCGATGACGCCGACGACGGCCGGGGCCGCCGCCCGAGGCTCCGACTCGAACGCCTACGGGACCACCCAACGCGCCGACACTCTCGCTGTCACCCAGCTCTATATGAGTTGGGCACAGGAGTTCGGCCAGCTCGTGGTCGGCCGCGCGCCGTTGCACTTCGGCCTGGGAACCGCTTTCAGCGCGGGTAACGGGCTCTTCGATCACTACATGTCGACCAAGGATCTCGTCGGCTACAAGATGGTGCTCGGCAACCTCTTCATCATGCCGATCAAAGCCAAGGTGAGTCAGGGCAGCCTGAACACGCACAACGACGTCGACGATTACATCCTGCACGTGCAGTACGACAATCCCGAGAGCGAGCTCTCGCTCGGTCTCTTTCACGACGTGCACGTCGTGACCGGCAACGACGTGCCGACCACCGGCTACATCGGCGGCGCCGCTCCCGTACGCACGGGCAGCTACAAGAACACTCTGACTTCTCTTTTCTTCTCGCAAAAGGCGATCAGCTGGCTGCGAGCGACGATCGAAGCCGATCTCTACTCGGGCGACACCGGCCTTTTCACCTCGACCGGCACCGGCGTGGGTCTGAACTCCTGGGGTATCGCCGGCGAGTTCGCGGTGATTCCCTCGGGCGCCAGCAAGTGGGATTCGGCGCTGAAGTTCGGTTTTGCCTCGGGAGACGATCCCGGTACGGCCGATACGAACGAAGGCTATGCGTTCAACCGCAATTACGACGTCGCGATGTTGATGTTCAATCATCCTCTCGGCCAGGGCGATCTCATGCGCACGGGCTGGGTTCGCGATACGGCGACCACAGCCTCCAATCAGATCGATACCGAAGCGGTCAGCAACGCGATGTACTTAGCCCCGACCTTTCTGTACCACTCGACCGACAAACTCGCCTACGGCATGAACTTCATCTATGGAAGACTGAACAAAGATCCCAATGGACCGAACTCCGGAACCGGAATGACTCTCGGCTATGAATTCGATTTCTCCATCCAGTACAAGCCGATGGAGAGAGTCACCTGGATCACGGAAATGGGAGCTCTCCTCCCGGGCGACGCCTGGAAAGGGAGCACCACGCAGAATTACGAAAGTAAGATGCCATACGGAATTACGACCAAGGCCGCCATTAACTTTTGATTGCTTCTCGTAACCACAGCTTGATTTACATCTTGGTCATCATCTAGATCGCAACTCGATGAATGGCGGAGCAGGGCCCCGGGGGAAGAGGTAACTCTTCCCCCGGTTTTTTTGGGGAGCTACTGAATTCGGAATTCGGGGCTTCCCAAGGCTGAAACTCTTCCTTAAACCCCCTCCTTATCTTGCGCAAACCCCTGAAAGCGGGGTACCCCTCAGGCCTTCATCCTTTGGAGGTCGTATGCTTCGTCTTCTGGTGATCCTCGCGTTATTGGCTCCGGTTTCGGCGTTCGCTCATCCGAGCTCGGGCGGTGATCCGAATGCGAAGGCTCCGTGTGAGCGCGACGGTTCATTCGAAGACTGGATGGACGGCGTCGTTCGCGAAGCCAAAACCGCTGGTGTCTCGCAGTCGACGATCGACAATGCGATGGACGAAATGGTCATCGACTCCGACGTCATCAGCCGCGATCGCGCGCAGGGCGTTTTCCAACAGAGCTGGCTGCAGTTCTCCGACCGCATGGCTTCGGCCGACCGGATTCAAACCGGCAAGCGCATGATGACCAAGCACAAGGCGCTCTTCGATCGCATCGAGCAGACGTACGGTGTTCCCGCGCAAGTTCTGATTTCCTTCTGGGCTTTGGAAACCGACTTCGGCAGCGACACGGGCAAGTTCCCCGTTCTGACGTCGATGACGACGCTCGCTTACGACTGCCGTCGCGCGGCCTACTTCCGCAACGAGCTCATCCACACGCTCCTGCTCATCCAGCGCGGCGATCTTCGTCAGAGCGAGATGATCGGCGAGTGGGCCGGTGAGCTCGGCGGAATGCAGTTCTCTCCCTCGGATTATTATAAGTACGCCGTCGACTTCGACGGCGACGGCCGCCGCAATCTCGTAAAAAGCATTCCCGACATGATGGCGTCGGCGGCGAACTTCTTGGTCGCTCTCGGCTGGCAGCGCGGGCAGCCTTGGCTGCAAGAAGTGCGAGTGCCCGCTCAGATGCCGTGGGATCAGGCCGATCTCGAGATCAAGCTTCCGCGCTCGCAGTGGGCGCAGTGGGGCGTGAAGTTTCCGTCGGCTCCGCTCACGGCGGACGATCAGCTTGCGTCGCTGATCTTGCCGATGGGCCGTCTCGGTCCGGCGTTTCTCGCGTATCCGAGCTTCCAGGCCTATCTCGGTTGGAATTCGGCGATGGTCTACTCGATCACCGCAGCCTACCTTTCGACTCGCATCGCGGGCGCTCCGGCCGTCGGCCGCGGCAACGGCACGGTTCAAGTCTTGAGCGCTCAGCAAGTGAAGGAGCTGCAGACGCAGCTCACGCGCGTCGGCTATTCGGTCGGCGTCATCGATGGAAAACTCGGCTTGGCCACGCGCAAGGCTATCAAGCAGGCGCAGATGCGTTTGGGCTTGCCGGCGGACTCTTATCCGACCGTGGAGCTGATCGAGAAGCTACGTCTGCTCTGAAGCGTGTCGCCGTAGGGCGAAGTCGAAGGGCGCAGCCGGGTCTTCACGTCAGAGCGTCTTGCTCGTGCCGGTCTTCTCTCCGGTCTTTTCCTTGAGCATTTCGCCGATCCAGCCGCCGTGCATTTGCAGGCCTTGTTTCGAGAGCTCGAAGTCGACGTGGGTCTTGTACTCCGGATCGAAGCCGATCGACTTCGGGTCGACGCCCGAGTAGCGCACGAACTCCAAGAAACCCTTGCGCTCGGCCTCGAAGGAAACCTGCTGCGACTGGTTCAGCGCGGTTTCGATCGAGCGGCAATAGTCGGTGGTGCGATGATCGTTGAGCAGGTCGGGGCGCTTCTCGATGATCTTCGCCATGATCATGAGATGGTAGGAGCGGTCCATCACTCCTTCGATCTGCGCTTTGTTCGCCGTCATCTCGCGAAACGCGGCGTAAGCCTGGCGATAGAAATCGACCGTCTCGACATAGGAATCGGCCTTGTTCTTGAACGCGGCCTCCTCGATCTCTTTCATCAGCTCGGCCGTTCGCGGAGCCGTGAGAAGCGAGCGCAGCACGGGCTTGATGCTTTGAACGATCGGGTCCTTCGCGTCGCTCGTCGCATTGGCGGCGAGCGCGGGGCCGATCTCTTTGGAGAGATCCTGGTTCGGTTTCGGCTTCGCGTATTTCAAATAGTTGCAGACGTCTGAAATCGGCTTTTCGGTGTCGGTGAGCTCTCTCAGGACCGCGGCGTCGGCGATATCGTCGTTCGGCTCGGCGGCCGCCGGCGCCGCCGCTGGCTTCACGGGAGCGGCAGATTTTTCGGTTCCGGGCGTGGCCTGAGGTTCGGCGCCGCCGGTATTTTGCGCCGCCGTCACGGGAGGGCGCGAGTGATAGAAGATGCGGCCGATTTCACCAGGCGAAGGCAGGGTGCGGACGATGACGAAAACGATCGCCGCGACGACGAGGGCCGCGACACCAGCGAGCGCGAGGAGTATGCGAATGGCCGTTTTCATGCGCATCAGTTACCACACAAAAAACCCGCGGGCCATCATAGCCCGCGGGCGGGATCGGGGGGGTAGGGGCCGAAATCTTACTGCCAGCGACGTCCGCCAACGGGGGCCGCAGCCGCCGTCGGGGGTCCGTTCAGGCTATTGAAAACACCGCTGACCGGAGCATTGTCCACGGCGCTGGTGCCAAAGTTACCCATCGGAGCCCGGCCGTTGTTCAAGCCGTTGCGATAGGTCATGAAATCCGTCGGAACCGAAACCGAGTTCTGATTGTACGGGCCGACGTTCAGTCCGCCGCGATTCACTTCGATCATGCTCATCAGATCCTGGCGGAGCTGGATGAGCGGGCTCGAGAAGCCGTTCATGTCCATCGCCGAGAGCAGGCCCACCTGATTCAGGCCCTGCATTTGCGCATAGGGACCCTGGATGATGTCGTACTGCATCTGGTTCTGGAACATCTGCTGCTGCTGCATCTGCTGGCGCTGCAGCTCGATCACGGCCTGGCGCGCCCACGGATCGTTCGGATTGGCGCGCAGAGCGAGAAGCGCTTGATTCATCTGATCGCGCATGTCGGCCTTCGCGGCTTTCACTTCTTCATCGAGAGCGCTCGACTTGCGGAAGGTTTCTCCGCCGACTTTCAGGGCTTCGAGCTCGCCGATGAGTTTCGAGGCGCGGCGCGGGTCGAGCTCGAGCTCGTCGGTCAGGCTGCGCACCTGTTCGACCGCTTCCTCGAGAAGCTCTTCGCCGTCGGAGACTTTGTCTTCGTCGTTGCTCATCAGCTTGTTCTTGATCGAACGGCGGATGTCGCCGCGGATGATCTTTTCGAGTTTGGTCATGACGGCCGAGTGCGAGCGGCGATCATCGTCACGCAGTTCGAGCTTGTCGAGTTGCTTGAGACGGCAACGGGTCTGTTCGGTTTCGTTCAAGCGCTCGCCGCGGCGATCGAGACGGCACTCGTTTATGCCGTGACGAAGAGCCTCGCGCTCTTCGGCGGTGAGGTCCTCGCGGCCCGGGCGGTCTTGCGACGGACGGTCGGTCGGGCGATCGACTGACACTTGCGGATCTTCGCTTTCGATTTCCGAAGAGCAGCTGCTGCCCATCTTGCGCTGGATGGCCTTGGCGATCTTGGCGTCGTTTTCTTTTTTCACTTCTTTGCGCTTCACGTTCACGTCGAAGCCGCCGCGCCAACGGAAGGTCACCATCGGCGGCGTATCTTCGGGCGAGCCTTGCATTTCGGCGCTGACTTCGGTCACGCGGCCGTTGTCGGTCGCGACTTCTTTATAAGTGATGATGAAACGCTCGCCGCAAACCTTGGGCGTATCGACGTGACGGGCGGTCGTGCGGTCTTGCTCGCCTTGAAGTTGCGTGGTGACGGCTTCAGGATTCGGAGCGCGCGTGGTCGTGGGCATCGTTCCGAAATCCGCGGATTGCGGAGCGGGGTTGCCACCGACGACTTCGCTCGAGAACGAAGCGAACATCAGATCGCGAAGCGCCGGTTGCCAGGCGATATTGCCGGCGAGCATGAGGAGCAAGAGTGCCTTGAGACAACCTTGCTTGGTAACGATCGGCTTCTTCATGACGGATCCCCTTCCCGAAAGACGGGAGTTTGATCTTCCTCATTCCAAGTTCCGCGCCGGACCGGTCGGCCATACAAGCCATTGAAAATACTCATATTTGTTGGTCCATCGGGTTTGCGAAGAAGTTCGACAGCTGTCGATCTGCTGCGCGCCTGCGGTGTCGGAGGCGAGAATTCGCGCGCCGGTCCGGGCAGTTACACGCCCTAGACGGCGCGGACGAAAAATGGTCTTTAAGGGGTAAGGGGCATGAGTGAGCGCTTGTCGCGAACGGGCGAAGCCGAAGGCGGAGCTAACAGACAAATGGAGCGCTTGTCGCGAACGGGCGAAGCCGAAGGCGGAGCTAACAGATGAAGCTCGAGTTCAAGCACGCGCCGAAGCCGGCGGATATTAAGGATGAAGATTGGCACAGCTGGTCCTGGCAGCTCCGCCAGTCTTTGAAATCTCGCGAGGATTTCGCGCGCTGGTTCCGTCTCACGCCTGAAGAGAGCGAGGGCTTTACGGGTGAAGGCCGTATCTTTCAGGTCCGCTCCACTCCTTATTATGCGTCTCTCGCTTCGCGCGAGGTCGCGGCCGATCCTCTGCGCCGAATTCTGATGCCGACCGCGCGTGAGCTTGCGGTCGGCGCGCAGGCGATGCTCGATCCTTTGGGCGAGCGGCGCAACTCGCCGACTCCGAGGATCATTCATCGCTATCCAGATCGCGCGCTTTTCTTGGTGACCGACGTTTGCTCGGTGTATTGCCGCTACTGCACGCGCAAGCACTTCACCGGCGGTGACGAAGCGTTCGTTCCGGCAGGCGAGTACGATCAGGCCTTGAGCTACCTGCGTTCACACACTGGAATTCGTGAGGTGATCCTCTCAGGGGGTGATCCGCTGACGCTTTCGGATCAGCGTTTGGAGCGCGTTCTTTCCGACCTGCGTTCGATCGAACACATCGAGATCATTCGCGTCGGAACGCGCATGCCGGTGGTTTGTCCGATGCGGGTGACGCCTGCGCTCGTGGCGGTCTTGCGCAAGTATCAGCCGGTTTACGTGATGACGCATTTCAATCATCCTCGCGAGCTCACGGTGGAGGCCGCCGCCGCACTCGGTTCGTTCGTCGACGGTGGCCTGCCGGTTTTCAATCAGATGGTCTTGTTGAACGGTGTGAACAACAGCCCGGCGATCGTGCAGGCGCTTTCGCGCCGGCTTTTGTTTTTGCGCGTGAAGCCTTACTACATGTTTCAGTGCGACCCGAGCGAAGGCACCGATCACTTGCGTACGTCCGTGGAGGAGTCGATGGAAATTCAGCGCGAACTTTGGGGAAAACTCTCAGGGCTTGCGATGCCGTCGCTCTCGCTGGACATCCCGGACGGAGGCGGCAAGGTCGGCTTGGTACCGAACTTCGAGGTCGAGCGGAGCGAGGGCCGGCGGACCTACGTTGGTTGGGACGGAGTCCGCGCCGACTACGTCAATCCTCCCGCCGGGGAGCGTGTGCCGCCACTCGATTCCGAGCTTTACGAAGACGAGTGGCGGGAGCTGCGGGGCGAGCTCAAAGTTCGAGAGTGACTTTGCCCTCGAGACCGAGGGCCTTGACTTCGCGATCGAAGGCCATCTTCAAAATCGAACGATTGGCATCCTCGTCCTTCTTGTCGTCGCCGAACATGGGAATGCAGACGATTGCCTTTTTGTTGTCGAAGCACGTCGGCTTAGTCTTCTTCGTTCGGGTCATGCTCAGGAAGTAGAGATTGATTTTGACCGCAAGCCACTCGATGCGGGTCAGTGAATAGGCGTCGCTCGGTTCGGCGGCCAGCGCGGGTGCCGTCGCCAGGGAAATCGCCAGGACCGTCGAGAGTAATCTCATAACATATCTCCTTCTGAATCAAACGCGTTCGAGCCGCGCGTACTTCGCCACGAACTTTTTCACCGTATTGTCACCGAAGACGACGCTGACTTTCAATTCAGCACCTTTGCCTTCGAGCTGAAAAATCTGGCCGACGCCGTAAGTGGGATGGCGCACGCGCATTCCCTTTTTCAGCTCGTCGCCGCCGCCCTCGTCGCTATCGAAGGTTTCGTCGCCGAAGTCTTCGTAGTTCGGTACGTTGTCCATCAGCGGGTGGCTCTTGCCCGGATTTTGGTATGAGCTATTCGCCTGCGCTCGCATGCGATCGACGAAGCGCGGGCGTTGCACGCTGGATTGGTGAATCACGCCCTCTTTCGGCAATTCCTTGATGAAGCGGCTCGGCTGGTTCTGCTGTTCGGCTCCCCAAACCTTGCGCGAACGCGCGTAAGTGAGAGTGAGTTTGCGCTCGGCGCGGGTCATGCCCACGTAACATAAGCGTCGTTCTTCTTCGATCGCGGTCGGATCGCCGTCCTCGTCGATCGCGCGGCCGCTCGGGAAGAGATTCTCCTCGAGGCCGACGATGAAGACGACCGGATACTCCAGACCCTTCGAGATGTGCAGGGTCATCATGGTGACCGCGCGCTGATCGACCTCGTTGAGCTCGTCTTGATCGGAGACCAAGGCCATCTCTTCGAGGAACGTCTGCAGAGTGCCGTCGTCGCCGCGCTCTTCGGCGAATTTGGCGATGGCGTTGTCGAGCTCTTCCAAGTTCTCGATGCGGCTGTCGGCTTCGGGCGTGTTCTCTTCTTTGAGTTTCTGCACGTAGCTCGTGCCGTCGAGGATCGCGTGGTAGAGCTCAGGCAAGCGCACCTCGCGCGCGCTTTCACGAAGGCCGTCGAGAAGGGTGAGAAAGTCGCGCAGCTTGCGGGTCGTGCCGACGTTGAGCTCGCGGTTGTCGACCGCGTGGGCCATGCCTTCGACCATCGAAACGCCGAGGGCCGTCGAATACTCCTCGATCTTGTCGACCGTGGTCTTGCCGATGCCGCGCGCGGGAACGTTGATCACGCGCTTGAAGGCGACGTCGTCCGACGGATTCATGATGAGCTTCATGTAGCCGAGGATGTCTTTCACTTCCATCCGCTCGTAGAACTTCATGCCGCCGACGATGCGGTACTGGATGCCGCGCGAGCGGAACTGTTCTTCGAGCACGCGCGATTGGGCGTTGGTGCGATAGAAGATCGCGACGTCTTCGGGCGAGAGCTCGGTCGAGTTCAAGAGGCTCTGCACTTCGTTCAGGACGTAGCGGGCCTCGTCGTATTCGTTCGCCTCTTCGCGCACGATGATCGGATCGCCCGCTTCGTTTTCGGTGAAGAGGGTTTTTTCTTTTCTCTGCGTGTTGTTGCGGATCACGTGCGTCGCGGCGCCGATGATGGTGCCGGTCGAACGGTAATTCTGCTCGAGCTTCACGATCTTCGTTTCGGGAAAGTCCTTCTCGAAATCGAGGATGTTGTTGATGTCGGCGCCCCGCCACGAATAGATCGACTGGTCTTCGTCGCCGACGACGCAGAGATTGCGATGGCCGGCCGCCATCATCTGCACCAGCAGGTACTGAATGCGGTTCGTGTCCTGATACTCGTCGACCATGATGAAGCGGAATTTCTTCTGATAGGCCTCGAGTACGGCCGGGTAGTCGCAGAAGAGGATGTAGGTCTTCATCAGCAGATCGCCGAAGTCGAGAGCGTTGGCCCGCTTCATCTCCTGCTCGTACTGCGTGTAGACCTGCAGGCTGCGTTCGTCCATGAAGCGCGGGCGCTTGGCGACGTCGGCGGGCGTGAGCGCTTCGGTTTTCGCGGCATTGATGCGCGCGGCGAACGCCTTCGCGGGATGAGTCTTGTCGTCGATGCCGAGAACGTGCAGCACCTTCTTGATGAGCGAAAGCTGGTCGGAGGTGTCGTAGATCACGAAGAACGGTTTGTAGTCGAGAAGGTGGATGTGGTCGCGCAGGATACGGGCGCAGATCGAGTGAAACGTGCTGATCCAGAGGCGTTCGTTGATCGAGGCGCCGACCTTGCGCAAAAGGGTCTGGATGCGGTTTTCCATCTCCTTCGCGGCTTTGTTCGTGAAGGTGACGGCGAGAATTTCGTCGGGCGCGGCCAGGCCTTGGCTGATGAGATTGGCGACCCGGAAGGTGAGAACGCGGGTCTTGCCGCTGCCGGCTCCAGCGAGGATCAAGAGAGGACCGGTCAACGATTCTACGGCTTCGCGTTGGGGCGGATTCAGGCCTTCGAGGTCGATCGGCGCGGGGGCCGGCTTCGCCTGGGGCTTAGCGACTCTCACGAACGACGGATTTTGCTCCTGCATTCTCTTTTTCCTCAGTCGGATCGCTTGAGTGTCGAAGCCGTCCCGGTCCAAATCCTGCACTGCCTTTCGGCGGTATCTCGGTTGCGTTCCGGTCGCCATTACGACTGGAAGCGGAGCCGTGCGCAGTGACGGTTTCCGTCACTGCTGTAATACCAGGCAGAGCCCTGGGACTCTAAATCAGCGAGTGGTGTTTGTGAAGCGTTCACGCGGAAAGATCGGCCTGACCCTCGCGATGAGCTTGGCTTTGGCAATGGCCCTGTTCGCGGCGGGATGCGCTAAGCACGGGACAACCGATGTGCCTCTTTACCAGATTCCCTGGCCGGACGGCGCGGGCCACTACAGCCTTCAGAAGGTTCCGATCTTTGCTTTCGATCAGCCGCAGACGCTGCAGAGCCGTTTCCTCAGAGTTTTCGTGAATCCGTTCGTTTCCGAAGGCCGGCTGGCGAGCGAAACCCCGGTCGGGCGCTTCATCCGCAATCGCGACGGCGTCTTCATTCCGTCCGACTACGCGAGCCTTCAGGCCGCGGCGATTCAGGCGCATTTCGAGCGGCTCGAGGCGCTCGACAACCAGCTCGGCATCGCCTTGAAATGGCCGATGAAGATCGGCATCCAGGCCAACGTCTCCAATCGCGAGACGCGCGAATCGGTTCTCGACAACGCGATCTTCGACATCGGCCTCGACGCTTTGCTGATCGTTCCGTATTCGGGAAAGAATCTGCCGATCGCGCTGAACGCCGGCATCTTGGCGCACGAGCATTTTCACATGATCTTTCAGTCGGTCGTGCAGAACCGCCTGAAGTCGAAGGGCCAATTCTCTAAGCTGAGCGCTTCTCTTTTCGAACGCGACGACTGGAACGGCCTCGCGGCCGACGACAAGCCGACGGCTCCCGTTCCCGACAAGCCCGTCGAGGCGAAGCCGGTCAACGCCGCCGCCTCGGGCGTTTACAATCTCTTCCTGCTTCGCGCTTTGAACGAAGGCCTCGCCGATTTCTGGGGCTGGGTCTACACCGCCGACAACGACTTCATCGGCCACTCGCTTCCGTCGGAAACCGGCCGCCGCCGCATGGATCTGAAGACCCGCGGTTTGAAGACCGGCGGCGAGGTTCGCGGCGTCGTTTTCAAGGACACGCCGTCGGGCGACGAGCCGTACGAGAAATCCGTTCTCGTCGGCCGCGCGTACGCGATCGGAACCGACTACGCGCGTTTCTTGCGCGAGGTGGCGGTCAGCTCGAGCGCCGATCGCGGCGCCTCGTTCGAGTCGCGCGTGAAAGCGGCGAAGATGCTGATCGACGCGCTTCCGGCGATCGCCGACGCCTTCCTCGACGCGGAGGAAAAGCAAGGCTTCGTCGCGGCCGATGTTCTGATTCGCTCGCTCTTCGAGAAACTCTCCGACAAGGCGAGCCCGGCTTGCCGTGTCTTCCAGCGCGCGCTCGTTCCCGAGGGCGAGAGCAAGCCCATCGAATGCCCGAAAGAGTCGCGTGAAGAGGCCGCGGCGGAAACGCCGCCGAACGAGCCGGTGATCAACGAAAAGCCGGGGAGCAAGCCGTGAGAATTGTGCTCGCCCTTTTCGCATTCTGCTTCGTCGCGCAAGCCGGCGCGAGCCCGATCGCCGAGCTCGGCGGCAGCGTCGTTTTCGAGCGCGCGGCCGACGGCAAAGGCATCGAGAGCCGGCAGCCCTTCGCTATGCACGGCGGCTACCGTTTCGAGCAGGCCGATGTGTTCTTCGAGTACTCCTCGTTCCGCGCCTCAGAGGGAACGAGTATGATCTTCGTCTCGCGCGAGCACCAAGAGTTCATGCTTTGGGCGCGGCACGCTTTCTTCGCGCATTGGCGCGCGGCGCCCTATCTCGCCCTGGGTGGCGGGTTCTATTACGAAACCATCGATACCGACCTCGGTGCCGAGACGAGCCGCGAAACCGGCAGCACCGAATCGCTCTATGCCGCGGCCACGGGGCTGCGCTTTGCCGTCACGCGGGCCTTCGAGGTTTCTTTCGAGACGCGGGCGTCCTATGCGCAGGCTTTCGTACCGAGCCCGCTGATCAGTGTCGGCCTCTTGGCCGGCTTCAGCTTTTAATCCGCGTTTGGAACGGGCTCTCAGCAAGGCGTTCCCGGCGGATCATGCGCCGCACAAATCGCTTCGATGGCCCACCTGGCCCGCGAAATCCGTGACTGATCGTCACCGGCGAAGTTAGATTCTATCGACTTCCACCCGTTCGATTTACCTCTCGACACATTTTGGAGAAATTGAATGTTTTCTCTGCGCAACGGCACTCGGCTCCTGGTCGCCATGGGTCTGGTTTTGCTTCCTCTCGTGGCTTTCCCGCAAGACGGCGAAGAGGACGGTGAGCGCGAGCCGACCGCAGTCGCGGCCGGTGATCTCGAGTTCAAATCCTTGGAGGCGCAAGAGGGAAGCGAGAGCTTCTCGCTCAAGCTCCTGGTCGCGGAAACGGGTGATACTTCGGGCGACGACGAATACTACGAAGCGCGCGCGAACGGGTCGCGCTTCGATGCGATCGAGCTCTATCCTTTCGTTCGCGTCACTCCGGCGGTCAGCTTCTCGATCAGCGCGAAGAGAAACGGCTTTCTTCTCGTCGGCGCCTTCAAGCCGCGCACCGCTTACAAAGTCACGCTGAAAGCGGGCCTCGCTTCGCGCGCCGGCAAACGTGTCACGAAAGATCAGACGCAAGAGGTGAAGACCGGCGACTTCAGCTCGCGCTTCGCTTTCAAATCGAAAGCCCGTTATCTTCCGGGCTCGATGCAGGGTTCGCTCGCATGGGAGGCGATCAACGTCGACCAGGTGCAGTTCGAAGTGCGGCAAATCTATACGCAGAACCTGCACCAATGGCTGACCCACGGCGAATCGGTGGGCGATTCGGTCAGCGACATCGTCAAGACGGTCACGGTGCCGGTGAAGGGCAAGAAGAACCGTCTTTCCACGGGAGCCTTTTCTCTGAATGGAATGGAAACTCTCGGCCAAGGCGTCTTCGAGATCGTCGCGAGCCCGGTGAAGAAGGCGAAGGCCGCGCGCCCCGCGCCCACCGGCGAGGAAGGCGAGGGCGCCGAAGCGGAGGAGAGCGAAGAGTCCTATGGCCGCAGCTTCGGCGATCGCACGATGGTGATCGTGACCAATCTTTCGGTCGTCGCCAAGCGGGGCGCCCAAGAAGTGAAAGTCTGGGTGATGGGCACCAAGGATCTCGCGCCGATGAAAGACGCTCAGGTCGAGCTCGTCTCGCTCTCGAATCAGAAGCTCGATGTCTGCCACGTCTCGGGAGCGAATGCCGAGTGCACGCTCACCTGGAAGAAGCGCGAGGCCGCTCCTTATGCGATGATCGTGCGCTCCGGAAAAGATCTGACCTATTTGCGCTTCGAAGATCTCTCGCTCTCGAACGACGCGTTTCAAGCGGGAAAGCGCGACTACGGAGCCGAGTCCGGCGGGCTCGACGCCTACGTCTACGCCGAGCGCGATCTCTATCGCCCGGGCGAGACGGTGAATCTTTCGGCGATGGTGCGCAACAAGGGCTTCGAAGCCGTCGCTGGTCTTCCGCTGCGTTGGACGGTGATGAATCCCAAAGGCAAAGTCGTGCGCGAGGTGGTGAGCGACACCTCCGAGCAGGGCCTGGCCCAATTCGAATACAGGAGCACGCCCGCGGGCGAAACCGGCAAGTACACGGTTTCGGTGACGGCGGGAGGCAAAGTCCTGCACGAAATCGGCGTGATGGTCGAGGAGTTCGTTCCCGAGCGGATCGGCCTGAAGGTCACGCCGGTGCAGGAGATCGTCGTCGGCAAAGCGTCGGGCGCTTTCGCCATCTCGGCGCTCTACCTCTTCGGCCCGCCGGTCGCCGACGGCGCCTACTCGGTGGCGTGTTCGATGCGTCCGGCGTTCAAGGTGATTCCGAATCGCGCCGACTATGCGACGGGATTCTATTCGAAAGAGGAGCGCCAGCCGCTCACTCTCGAAGCCAAGCAAGGAAAGCTCGACGCCAAGGGCGGCGCGCAGGCGAGCTGCGAGTGGGGGACGGCGGGAGTGCCGCAAAAGCTCGCCGAGGTCTTCGAACTTCGCGCCAAGGTCGACGTCAGCGAAGCGGGCAGCGGCCGCGCGACTTCGAAGTCGAGCACGGCCTTCGTCGCCTCGACGGATACGCTCGTCGGCCTCAAGCTCGCGGCGGGCAGGGGCCGTTCGGTGAACGTGCGCGGCGGCTTCTTCGACTTCAAGGGCCAAGCGAAACCCAGGAAGACGAAGCTTAAAGCGCAGCTCTTCAATATGCGCGAGCATTGGTACTACACGTCGGGCAATTACGATTCGTGGAAAGTCGAAGAGATGATCACTCCGACCGGAGTCGAAAAGACGATCGACGCCGACGGCACCGGTTTCGAGTTTTCGATGGAGACGCCGGAGGGCTGGGGCCGCTGGCTCGTGCGCGTGATCGACACGCAAACCGGTTACACCGCCGATCTCGATGCCGGCCACATCGGCTGGTATTACGACGAGAACGGCCGCGGCAAAGGCGGCCGAGCGCCGGAGCCGAGCGCCCTGAAGATCGAGCTGTCGAAGAAAGAGGTTTCGCCGGGAGAAAAAATCGAAGCGATGGTCGAGGCCCCGTTCGCCGGCCGCCTCCTTCTCGCTTTCGAAACCGAGAAGACGCTCGAGACGCGGTGGATTCGCGTCGACAAGCCCGGGCAGGTGAAGACCGAGCTCAAGGTTCCCGAGACCCTTCCGAACGTCTATCTCACGGCGCTTCTGGTGAAGGACCCGGTCGAAGGAAAACGTTTCTTGCCGGCGCGCGCTTGGGGGGCGACGTCGATTCAGATCGTGCCCGAAGCGCACCGGCTCGCGGTGAAGATCTCGGCTCCCGAGCTCAGCGAGAGCCGGCGCGAAGTCACGGTTTCGCTCTCGAACGACCGAAAGACGCAGGTCGAGTACTCGCTCGCGGTCGTCGACGAGGGCATTTTGCAGATCACCGGATTCAAATCGCCGGATCCGCTCAAGCGCTTCTTCGAGGCGCGGGCTCTCGGCGTCGTTTCGTCCGAGACGCTCGGTTGGACGGTGGCCGGGGCCAGCGGCAAGAATCCCGGCGGCGACGAAGGCAAGAATGCCGGCAGCAAGAACATGCCGGTCAGCCTCGTGTCGTACTGGTTTCCGGCGGTGAAGTCGGATGCCTCGGGCCGCGCCGAGGTGAAGCTGAAGCTTCCCGCGTTCCAAGGCAAAGTCCGCCTCATGGCGGTGGCGAGCGCGAAAGCGCGCATGGGCTCGGGCTCCGAGTTCATGACCGTGCGCGATCCGCTCGTCTTACAGCCGACGCTTCCGCGTTTTCTCACACAAGGGGACAAGTTTCAGTTTCCCGTCGCGATCACCAACTTGAGCGGCAAGGAACAGACCGTGAGCATCGAGGTCGCGCCGGGGCCGCTCGTCGTCTTGAGCGCCGGCAAGCAGAGCCTGACTATTCCCGATGGCCAGATGCGCACGGCGCGCTTCGATGCCGAGGTGAAAGGCGTGATCGGCAACGCCGGCATCGTGGTGACCGCGGCGTCGGCCGACGGCAAGCTCAAGTCGAACGACAGCTTCGACATTCCGGTGAAGCCCGCGGGCATCGAGCAGACGATTCGTCTCTCGCTCGACGCCCGTCAAGAGGCCTTGCTCGCGCTTCACGTTCCGCCCGGCTGGCGCGGCGACTACATGCGTGTCGAGGCCGCGGCGTCGAGTCTTCCCTATCTCAATCAGATCAGCCATCTCGACTCGCTCTTGCATTATCCCTACGGCTGCATCGAGCAGACGACGTCGGGAACGATGCCATTGCTCGCCATGGGCGACCTTCTCAAATGGGTCGATTCGAAAAAGGCCGGCAAGGTCGACATCAAAGACATGGTCGCTCGCGGAATCGCGCGCGTTCTGTCGATGCAGACGGCCTCCGGCGGCTTCGCCTACTGGCCCGGTAGCGGCGAGCCGAATCCCTGGGGCACGGCCTACGCCACGAACATGCTTCTCGAGGCGAAGACGCTCGGCTACGCGGTTCCCGCGAGCGCTTTGAAAAATGCGCTCGACTATCTCGAAACGCTGTCGCGCAACTCGGGTTACAAGCTCGCCCGTCACCGCTCTTACGATTCGTCTTCGGTCGATCCCTTCGCGCTCTACGTTCTCGCCAAAGGAGGCCGCGCGGTGATGCCGCAGCTTCGGCAGACGGTTCGCGGCATCGCGCTGACGGCGGCGAAGCCACAGGCGCAAACGCCGTGGACGGGTATCGGCGGCGAAGATTTCTTCCTGCTGGCGACGACGGCGAAGCTTCTCGGCGACAACGAGACTCTGAAGGCATTGAGCGACGAATCCGTCTTCTCGATGAAGCTCGTGGGCAAGCGCGACGACGAGCACACCTACTGGTCGTCGATGCGTTCGGATGGAATGCGTCTTTCGATCATCGAGGATCAGTGGCCCCAGCATCCGGGCTCGGAGATTCTCGTGCAAAGGGTCGCGGCCTCGCTCGGCGGAAAAGATCTCTACTACTCGACTCAAGATCTCGCTTGGTCGGTGCTCGCTCTCGGCAAGAGAATCCGCGGGCTGAAGAAAGCGGATCAATCGGAGCTGCAGAAGATCGGTCTTTTGGTCAACGGCAAGCGGATCGCGAAATCGGGTGACGTTCAAGGCGGCCCGGTATTCACCTTCGACGGGCCGGGCCTCGCGGCCTCGCGCATGGCGCTCACCGATCTGCCGGCCGCGAACGGCGTCTTCATGTATGTCAAGGCGACCGGTTACACGAACCAGCCGCCGGTGTCGAAGTCGGGCTTCACGATCGAGCGGCGCTTCTTGAAGCGCGATGGAACGACCGCGAATCTCATGGCGGTTCTTCAGGGCGAAACTCTCTTCGTCGAGGTCAAGGTGACGAACGCGGGCGAGCGGGTGAAGAATCTCGCGATCGTCGATCGTCTGCCCGCCGGTTTCGAGATCGAGAATCCGCGCCTCGGCCGCAGCGAAGACCTGCAGTGGATGACCGAGCCTCTGAAGGCCGAGTATCAGGATCTGCGCGACGATCGCATTCAGGTCTTCGGCGACCTGGAAAGCGGCGCGAGTGGAACCGTCTATTACAGCGTGCGCGCGGTGACGAAGGGCCGGTACACGGCCCCGGCGGCGCTGGTCGAAGCCATGTATGACCCGGAGAATTTCGATTACGGCCAAGACATTCCTGTCCAGATCGTGGATGCGGCTCCGGGCAAGTAAGACGCGGAGGCGGATCGCTCTCGGCGCGGCGGGCTTGCTCGTCGCGCTCTGGGCGCTTCGTCTTTGGCCGTTGCCCGAGCGCGCCTCCGCGCCCGTTTTTTCCCGCGCCGTGGTCGCCCGCGACGGCTCGCTTTTGCGCGCCTATCTGAGCGAAGACGAGAAGTGGCGCCTGCGGCTCGACTCGAGCACGCTTCCCGCGCAAGTGGTGCGGGGCCTGCTCTGTCTCGAGGATCGGCGCTTTCGCGCTCACCCCGGCATCGATCCTTTCGCGGTCGCGCGGGCGCTCGCGCAGAACGTCGCGCACTCGCGCGTGATCTCGGGCGCCTCGACGCTGACGATGCAGGTCGCGCGGCTTCTCGAGCCGCGGCCGCGGCATCTCGGGGCGAAGGCGATCGAGGCCTTACTCGCGTTGCGGCTCGAAGCGCGCCTTTCGAAGAAGGAAATTCTCGACCTCTATCTCGAGTACGCTCCGTTCGGAGCGAATATCGAAGGTCTCGAGGCGGCGGCGCAGAGATATTACCGTAAACCCGCGCGCCTGCTCTCGGCGGGCGAGGCGGCGTTTCTCTTTCTTCTTCCCCAGTCTCCGCGGCGCTGGGGCGAGCGCCAGAAGCTCGACCTCCAGCGTCTGCGCGACGCGAGCCTGGCGAGAATGAGCGAGTGCGGCGCTCTCACCCGTGATGAACTGGCGAAGGCCGTCGAAGAGCCGATTCCGGATTGGCGATCCGATTTCGAGCTTCGCGCGCCCCATCTCGCCGACGTCCTCGCCGGCGGGAGCTCCAGCGAGCGTTTGGCCAGTACGATCGATGCCGATCGCCAGCGCGCGGTCGAGGAGCTGGTCAAGGCGAGCGAAGCCCGCCTGCGCGAGCTCGGCATCAGCAACGTCGGTCTTCTCGCGGTCGACAACGCCACGGGCGAAGTTCGCGTCGCGGTCGGCAACTTCGATTCCCGGCGCGACGAAGAGGCGCAGAAGATCGCGAGCTTTCTCGCCGTTCGCTCTCCCGGAAGCCTCTTGAAGCCATTCCTCTACGGCCATCTTCTCGAAGCGGGCGAGCTGCTGCCCGAGACTCTCCTCGAAGACGTACCGGTCGACATCGGCGGCTATCGGCCGCGAAATTACAACGGCGAGTTTCAGGGTCTCGTCGAGGCGCGGCTGGCGCTCGCGCACTCGCTGAACGTTCCGTGGGTGAACGCCCTTCGCGCTCACGGCGTCGACGCGTTCTATGATTTTCTGCTCGAGTCGGGGCTCGAGACGCCGCAGAGGCGCGAGGACGTCGGCGTGTCGATGGTGATCGGCAGCCTCGAGACGAGCCTGCGGGATCTCGTCATGCTCTATCGAGCGCTCGCGGACGATGGGCAGATGCGGGCGCTGTCGTTTCTCGAGGGCGAAGCCGCGGGCGCGAAACGCTGGCCTTGGATGAACGCGGGCGCCGCGCACCTCGTGCGCGAGGCGCTGAAGATCCGCGGGCGTCCCGACTTCGCGATCGATCCGCGCCATCTCACGGGCTCGGCGATCCGTTGGAAGACGGGAACGAGCCAAGGCAATCACGACGCGTGGGCGATCGGCATCGATCCGCATTGGACGGTCGGTGTCTGGCTCGGAAATCTCGACAATCGCGCCAGTCCCTCGCTCGTCGGTCCCGAGGTTTCGGCGCCCTTGATGTTCGATGCCTTCGCCCGCGTGCGCGCGGAGGCTTCGGTCAAGGATTGGCAGCCCGCGGGTGTCGAGCTCGTTGAGGTCTGCGCGTTCTCGGGGCTTCCCGCCGGGCCTTCTTGCCGGCATCGCAAACAGGTGCTGGGCGTCCGAGGGCTCGCCATGCGCAGGCGCTGTCCTTATCACCAAGACATTCTCATCGACGAGAAGTCGGGGATGAGAATCACGAAGGAGTGCGAGCTGCCGAAGATGAAGCCGGTGGTGCGGTCGATTCTGGAGTTCTCGCCCGATGTTTCCGACTGGGCGAAGCGCAACGTCGCGAGCGCGGAGCTGGCGCCGCCGTTTCATCCCGCTTGCCGCGAGAGGCCCGTCGGCCGAGGACGGCTCGCGATCCTCACTCCGGAGGAGACGACGTACGTTCTTCACAGCGCCGAGAGCATGGGCTCGAAGCTGCTCGCCCTTCCGTTGCGATTCAAGACGATCGACCTCGCGGCGTCGATGCGCTGTTTTCTCAACGGCCGCGCGCTCTCGGTGGAAAAAAACGGCGCCGAGACCTTGCTCAAGGTCCCGGTCGGCGATCACGTTTTACTCTGTTCGGATCAGCAGGGGAGGTCCGACCAAGTGAATTTCTCGGTCGAACTTTAGAAAATTACTGGCGCTGGATCTTCTGAACGATCGCCGAAGGCAGGCTCGCCTGCTTGAGGAGCTGCGCGCGGTAGGTGGTCGCTTCCTTCTGAGTCTTGAAGCTGCCGACGCTCACGCGATACCAGGTCTTGCCGCCGATGGTGGCTTCGACCGGGAACGCCGGGAAACCTTTCGAAACGAGCTCATTGGCGTGGTCCTTCGCCGCTTCGGCCGTCGGGTACGAGGCGACCTGAACGGTGAACTCGACGTCGTGGGCGGTGCCGACCGTCTTCGGCAGGCTCGTCGGAACGCGGCTCGGCTCCTTCGCCTTCGCGCCTTCGGAGGGGGAGTGATTGCTCGCCACGCGCTCGGCCGCTTTGGTCGCGGCGCTGAGATCGGGCTTGCCGCCGTGCTTGGCCTGCTTGCCGTGCGAATCGTGATCGTCGTGCGAATCGGCGTCTTCGTCGTGGTGAGCGGGAGCTTTCGCCGCGGTCTTCGCGGGTAACTTCTCGCCATGGGCGTTCGCCTTGGCGCCGGCGTGATCGTCGTGAGCCGCGACCGGAGCCGCGTGGCCATGCGAATCGTCATGCGCGTCTTTGGCCGCGGGCTTCGCGCCATGGTCGTCGTGCCCGATCTTCGACTCTTTGGCCGACGCGACTTCGCGCGCTTCGTGTCCGTGATCGTCGTGGCCTTTGGCGGGCGCCGCGGCCTTTTCGCCGTGAGCGTCGCCGTCGTTCGCGGCGACCGCGTGCGGATCGTCGTCGTGCTCGCCCATTTCGGTTTTTTCGGCGTTCACGAGTTTGTCGGAGATGGCCGCGACCTCCTCTTGGCTGATGGCCTCGTCGCCGTCGTGGCTGTCGGCTTTCGCCACGCCGCCGTGGTTGAAGTCGCTCTCGAGAGCTTTGAGCTGATAGTCGCTATCGCTCAGCTGCTTGCCGAAGTAGACGCCCGAGGAGAATGCCAGAAGCGAGACGAAGGCGATCAAGAGCATCTTCAGAACCGTATCCATCCGCGAACTGCCCGACTCGTTTTTCATTTCCGATTTCTCCATGAGCCGCTCATCCTCGAGCAGTCTCGGGTCAAGAGAAGGTTACTTTGCTTTCTCTAATGTTAGCGATCCGACGCCTGCTTGGTCAACGTGTCAAAGCCTTGACAAGAGGCCGGTCCAGGCGTTTTGTGAGCGAAAGGCGAGCGCTTTGCCTGATGGCAAACCTTCGGTTTGACGCGAGCCGGGCGAAGCCCAGAGGGTGGAGCTAACGAATGGCTGTGAGTGCGGCTCAACTTGATTCCTATCTCCGCGTGGCCTTCCAGGCTTGCGATGGCGCCCGCCGCATCCTCGACCAACACTTCGGCAATTTGCGAAACCTCGACGAAAAGTTTCAGGCTGGACTCGTCAGCGACGCCGATCGTGAGAGCGAAAAGTTCATCTTCGATACGATCCTCGGCGCGTTTCCAGACCACGCGATCTTGGGCGAAGAGACCGGGCTCGGCGGCGCCAAAGGCAAAAGCGGCGCTTTGTGGATGATCGATCCCTTGGACGGCACCACCAATTTCGTGCACCGCCTGCCGTTCTTCTGTATCAGCATCGGGCTCGAGGTCGACGGCGAGCTGGTCTTGGGTCTCGTCGAGGCGCCGAAGCTCGGTTGGCGCTATCACGCGGTCAAGGGCGGCGGAGCCTTTCTGAACGGCGAGCCGGTCCGCATGAGCACGCGCTCGCAAGTGAAGGATCTTTTGTACGCGACGGGCTTCTCGCCGCGCGACGATCGTCTAGATAAACAAATGGCATTGGCCACCTGGACCATCAAAGAGACTCGGGGCATGCGCCGGGCGGGAGCCGCCGCACTCGACCTTTGCATGGTTGCCGAGGGCATCTTCGACTGTTTCTGGGAGAAGAACCTCGGTTCCTGGGACATGGCCGCCGGCGTGGTGATCGCGCGCGAAGCCGGTTGCGTGGCCACGAGCATGAGCGGCACTCCCTTCGATCCCCGAGAGGGAACCGTCGTCTGCGGGACGCCGTTTGCTTGCTGCGAGGTCTTGCAGCGGATCGGCAAATAGCCGAACGGTCCCGGCGTTTCAAACTGATACGCCGATCTTGGTATCCCGAGCTCGGTCTCGAGCGAGCAGATATTCAGTGGCGGAAGCCCGCCTCTCTTGAGACACTTATTGTTCTGAAATGAATCGATGCTGCGGCTCCGCGGCCGCGATGGGGAGAAAATTTCCATGAAAGCTTTGATTGCAGTCGGCGTTTTGGCCTTTGCCGTTCAAGCTCGGGCGCAAGAGACGATGGGGGGCTCACCCTTTAGCTACAATCGCGAGGATGCCGTCAACTATCAGAACCCGAAAATCATGCAGGCCTGTCAGGTAGCGGCGGCGGCTCGTCTTTCTCTCAGCTCGATGTACGGCAGCTGCGATGCCGCGAATACCCCGAAAGGCGGGGCGCTTCCGATGCAAGACATCTGTGGAGCGTCCTCGACCAAGAGCGATTTTCCGGATCTCGCCACGGTTTATTCCAGCGCTAAACCGCCTGACGGCGCCATGGGATGCAGTAAGACTCCCCAGAAACCTCACTACTCTCAAGAAGGCGATCGCATGACCCAGCAGAGAGAGGTCGATCCCGCGCCCGACTCGAAGACCGATTGCTCTGGATTCGTTTCCGGTGTGCTGGCGAGATTGGGTATGAAGTTCACGTCCGATAAAGATCCGGGTCTCATGACGACCGCGGAAATGGTCAAAGACATCGAAAAGCCGAGCTCATGTTTTCAAAAAGTCGAAGGCGGCATCTTGCCGGGGGACCTGGTGGTCTATAACGATGGCGGTAAAGGCCATGTCTATCTCATCGATCGCGTAACGATGGGGCCGTCATGCAACTATTCGATCATCGAGTCGAGCGGCGGTAGCGATGGCCAATTCGGGGGACCGCGGGTCGTCTCGAAAACGAAAGGCTCCGGCAGCCAGTCGATGCCGTCTGACAACGTCGTCGGCGACGATGTCGGCGCGGCCGGATACTCTCTCGGCGAAGACTGCATCAATAAGAATGGTAAAGATTTGAAGATCGTCAGGTTCAATGGCGAAGAGAAGTGCAAGGCGAAACCCAAGATGTACAAGAACGAACAGTGCGTCGCCAGCTGCGATCAGGGTAAAGGTAAGATGCCCGAGGCGTCATTCAACGGTGGAGGTTGAGTTGTGTTGAGAGCCGTCATCTCGAGTGCGATCATCATGGCCTGCGCGCCCGTGAGCGCGGCGCCGGCCGAGCCGGCCACGAAGGTTCGAAAAGTGAGCTGCAGCAACCTCAACTTGGTCGCGCGTGAGGGGATTTCTTACAGCTTGCTCGGAGCATGGGAGCCCTTCACCACTCACGCTTGTTTCAAGAACGAGAAGTTCAAATATTTCATGCCGGAAGCCGCAGAGCCGGAAGGCGAGATTCTCAACACCTCCAAATACAAGTGGTTCGACAAGAAGAAGGACAAATACAAGGTCTTGAAGATCGAATCCGAGGGCGAAGTGTACAAGGTCGGCGTCGAGTTCACGATCGACGGCAAGAAGTTCGAGACTGTGTACACGTATTCTCCCAAGCCTCTTTATGCCGAGAAGACCGGCGTTTGCGGTTTCATCACCAATCATGAAATCAAGCTGGTTCGCAAAGACTGCGTCGACATGGCCAAGTGGAAGAAGATCGAAGAGCGCTTGAAGAAAACCTCCAAGGGCGTCTGACGCCAGTCCAGTCAATCCATTGACCGAGCGCCAGTAGACCGCGTCTGCGGCGCCCCGACTCTCCTCCGGTTCGAATCTCCTGCATCAATTAAACCGCCACTCGCAGTCCAGCTCGCGGCGTAAGTCGCGTTGGCACCTACGTTGCTTTTCGCTTCATCTGTAGGGACAGAGTCAAAATCACAGGAGACTGGTTGTGTCGGAACAGAAAGCAGCGGCGGCTGAAGCCGAAGGCGGGCACGGGGGTTCATCGGGTGGAAAGCCCGTCATCCTGTATGCGCTCGTGATTTTGAATATGCTCGTCGTTTTGGGCGTGGGCGCCATGCTCTTCATGAAGGCGAAGCAAGACGCGGAAAAGCCGAAGACGATCGACGCCGCGGCGAACGGCCTGGCCTCGGCCGAACACGGCGGCCACGGCGAAGCGGCCGAGCACGGCGAACACGGCGGCGCCGCGGCCGAAGAAGAAGACTTCGTCGGCAAAACCATTCCGATGGAAACCTTCCTCGTGAACCTCTCCGGCAATCGCGGCAACAAGGTCGTGAAGGTCAATATGGAGCTCGAGGTCCAAGGCGATCACATCGCCGACGAGATCGACAAGCGCAAGCCGCAGATCCGCGACATCATCATCATTCTCTTGTCGTCGAAGACGTACGCCCAAGTGCAGTCGTCCGAGGGCAAGGAGTTCCTGCGCGAAGAGATCCGCGACACCGTCAATTCGTTCCTGACCAAAGGCAAGATCAAGCGCGTTCTGTTCACAGAGTTCCTCGTCAATTGATGAAGCAGTGGGTGTGAAGGTATGAGTCAGGTTCTTTCACAGAGCGAAGTCGATGCACTCCTCGCGGCCGTCTCCGAAGGAGAGGTCGCGACCGAAGGCGGTGGTGGCGGGGTCAAGACCGAAGACGACAAAGTCGTCGTCGTCTACGACTTAACCAGCCAGGATCGGATCATCAGGGGCCGCCTGCCCCAGCTCGACGTCATCTACGAAAAATTCATGCGCTCGTTCCGCGTTTCGCTTTCGAGCGCGCTTCGCAAGATCGCGGCGCTCAATCACGCGAGCACCGATTTCCTGAAGTTCGGCGAGTTCATCAACACTCTGCCGATGCCGACCTGCATGAGCGTGCTTCGTTTCAACGCCCTCCGCGGCTCGGCGCTGCTCGTGATCGAGTCGAAGCTGGCGTACGCCCTCGTCGACAGCTTCTTCGGCGGCGACGACCGTCCGTACACGAAGATCGAAGGCAAGGACTTCACGCCGATCGAGCTTTCGATCGTCAAGAAGGTCGTCGAGCTCGCGATCGAAGACCTGGAACAGGCGTGGATGTCGGTCGAGCGAATCGACTGCAGCTTCGTTCGTACCGAGGTCAACCCGCAGTTCGTCGGTATCGTGCCGCCGACCGACGTGGTCATCGCGTCGACCTTCGACGTCGAGCTCGAGAACGCGAACGGCACGATCACTCTCGTCATCCCTTACTCGACGATCGAGCCGATCAAGCAGAAGCTCTCGAGCGGTTTCCAGGTGGAATCCGACCAGACCGACAAGAAACTCTGGGCCGGCATCATCCAGGAGCAGTTGCTCGAGACCAGCGTCGACGTGCGCGTCGACCTCGGCTACACCGAGATCACGCTCGACGAGCTCATGGGCCTCAAGCCCGGCGACGTCATTCCTCTCGATCAGGACTCGGGCTCGGAATTCGACGTGCAAATCGAAGGTACGAAAAAGTTCAAAGGGTTTTACGGCATCAACCATGGGTCGGTCGCGATCCAGGTCACTCGGAAAATTAGCAAGGAGTAGGTCATGTCAGACGATCAAGGCGGACTCGCGAGTCTGATGGGGCTCGCGGACGACGCGGGAGCCGCAGCGGATGCTCCCAAGCCGGCGGCGGCCGGACCCAGCGGCGAGGTGAAGCGCGAGCGGAATCTCGACCTGATTCTCGACATCCCCCTGAGGGTGACCGTCGAGCTCGGGCGCACGAAGATGATCGTGAGCGAGCTTCTCAACCTCGGCCAAGGCTCGGTCATCGAACTGAGCAAGCTCGCCGGCGAGCCGATGGAAGTTTTGGTGAACGACAAACTCGTGGCCCGCGGCGAGGCCGTCGTGGTCAACGAAAAGTTCGGCGTTCGACTGACGGACATCATCTCGCCCGCGGAACGCGTCGAACAGCTGAAGTGAGGAATTGAAGATGCGCCTCTTCTGTACGCTCCTTGCCGTTTTGCTTCTGCCGTGGGCCTCTCGCGCGGCCACCGAAACGTACGCCGAGCCGGTGATCGAGAGCTCGGAAGACGTCATGCCGATGGCGAAGCTCGTGGTCGACGAGGCGGTCCCGGCAAAACCTGCCACGGCCAGCTCGCCGAATTCCGAGACCATGCAGCCGCCGAACGAAGCCGCGGTCGTCGAAAAGCTCGAGAGCGCGAGGAAGGTCGCCGAGTCCGAGATTCCCGTTCTGACCGAGAAGAAGGCCGAGAAAAAATCCGACGGCAGCGCCTTTCAGCGGCTGATGATCACCCTCGGTGTTTTCGCCGCCGCCCTATGCGGAATTCTCTTCGGCCTCAAGCGTTGGAGCGGCAAGCGCGGAAACAGCCGCACGAATCCTAAGATCAAGGTTCTGACCCAGCACGCTCTCGGCTCGAAGAAGAGCCTCGCCATCATTCAAGTGGCGGGCGAATCGATCCTGATCGGCGTGACCGACAACAACATCAATATGATCAAGACGCTCGCGCTCATCGACGACGAAGTGCCCGAGCATCTGCCGAACAACTTCGACAACGCCTTCGTCGACTATGACGAGCCGGAGCGCCTCGGACCCGCGTCGCGCAAGCTCTTGCCGCCGGTCGAGCGCGAGGACTTCACGATGCAAGGTCTCGGCGAGATCCGCGACAAGGTCTCGACCCGTTTGAAGAACATGAAACATCTGTGAGCGAGAAAATCATGAAGGCGGGTTTTGCAAAGACGAAAAAGGGACTCGGCGCGGCGGCCGTCGCGCTCGGACTGACCCTCATCGCGGGCCAAGCCTTCGCGCAGTCGCCCGGCATGACTTTGCCCTCGGTGAATCTCGGCTTCAAAACGGCCGAGAACCCCAACGAAGTCGTCAATTCGATCAAGATCGTGCTGATGCTCACGGTTCTGACCCTGGCGCCCGCGGTTTTGATCATGATGACGGGCTTCACCCGCATCATCGTCGTGCTCTCGTTTCTGCGTCAGGCGCTCGGTACCGCGCAGATGCCGCCGAACCAGCTCCTCGTGGGCTTGGCGATGTTTCTCACGTTCTTCGTGATGCGCCCGGCGTTCGAAGAGATCAACACGAACGCGCTTCGGCCGTACCTGGCCGGAACCATCTCGCAAGAGCGCGCGCTCGATGCGGCGCTTTCGCCGCTGCGCAAGTTCATGCTCCATCAAACACGCGACTCCGATCTCGCTCTTTTCGTGCGCCTGGCGAAAATCGAGAAGCCGAAGACGCTCGCCGACGTGCCGACGATGGTTCTCGTTCCGGCTTTCGCGATCTCCGAGCTCAAGACGTCGTTTCAAATCGGCTTCATCATTTACCTGCCGTTTCTCGTGATCGACATGGTCATCGCGAGCGTGCTGATGGCGATGGGCATGATGATGCTTCCGCCCGTCGTGATCTCGCTGCCTTTCAAGATCATGCTCTTCGTTTTGGTCGACGGCTGGACGCTCTTGATCGGCTCGATGGTGAAGAGCTTTGGGTGATGGGGGCATGACGTGACCGAAGAATTGATCATGAAGCTCGGACAGGACACGCTGCGCACGACCGCGATGATCTCGGGTCCCTTGCTCGGAGCCGCGCTGGTGACGGGTCTGGTGGTCAGCGTCCTTCAGGCGATCACGCAAATCAACGAAGCCACTTTGAGCTTCATCCCCAAAATGATCGTGATCGCCTTGGTTCTCCTCTTCGCCGGGCCTTGGATGCTCGAAGTCCTCCAGCATTTCACGGTCGGGCTCTTCGAAAACCTCGCGACTTTCGTGAGGGAGTAACACCCGTGCTGCCGAACTTCATGTTCCGAGAGACGGAGATCCTCGCTTTCGCGCTGATCCTGCTTCGGGTGTCGGCCTTCATGTTCGCGTGGCCGCTCTTCAGCCTTTACAACGTGCCCGCGCCCCTCAAGGTGCTGCTCGCGCTCTCGGTCGCGATGCTGCTTTTCCCGGCGATCGATCACTCGGCTCTCGCTTACAAGGGGCTCGATCAAGACATCGCCTGGCTGGGGGCGAAAGAAGTTTTGACAGGTCTGTGCCTCGGTTTCCTGACGCGACTTTTTTTCTTCGCGTTGAGCGTCGGCGGAAACCTGATCGCCACGAGCGCCGGCATGGCCAACGGCCAGCTCTTCAACCCGTCATTGGGCGCGTCGACCACGACGGTCGAACAGTTTTACGCGACCATCGGCACGCTTTTGTTCCTCTCGCTCAACGGGCACCACTACTTCCTGACGGGACTCGCGAGAAGCTTCGACGCGGTTCCGATCGCCTTCGGTGGCACCGGCTTTGCTCTACAAACTCATATGACCAACGGATTGAGCCAGCTCATCGGCCGTTACGGCGAGAGCGGACTGATACTGCAGCAGATCACCGAGGCCGGGATCAAGATCGCGGCGCCCGTGCTGATCACGATTTTCATGCTGAATATCGTGATGGGCGTGATCAGCCGCGCGATCCCACAGGTGAACGTCCTGGTCACCAGCATGTCGGTGAATTTTCTGGCGGCGCTGGCGGTGATGATCCTCGCGGTGCCCGCCCTGATCATGCAGCTGGACCGCGAGATCTTGGCGTTCGCCGAGACTCTGTTCAAGTTCATGAAAGCGATGTGAGATGGCCGAGCAGGACCAGGAACGCACAGAAGAAGCGACACAGCAGCGGCGGGATGATTTCCGCAAGCGCGGCCAAGTCGCGAACACGCGCGAACTGAGCTCGGTTCTCATGCTTTTGACCTCCGCGATCGTACTGTGGATGCTCGGGCGCTTTTTCATGCAGCAGATGAGCGACGTTCTCACGCAAACCCTGGGTCTTTATCTTCTCGATGCGGCCAAGGGCGGCGACTACGTGCCGGCCGTGATCTTCGCCTTCAAGAAGGCCGGCCTCATTCTCGGCCCGCTGGTCGGCATCTTGATGGTGATGGGCGTGACTTCGAGCGTGGTGCAGACGGGTTTCCTCAACAACGAGGAAGCTTTCGAGTTCAATCTCAACCGTCTCAGCCCCGTCGAAGGAATGAAACGTCTCCTGAGCCTTCGCGCCTTGGCCGAAGGGGTCAAGGCCATCTTCAAGCTCATTCTCGTCTGCGCGGTGGTTTCGGTCCTGGTGAAAGACCGTGTCGTTCTCGTTCCGTCGCTCGTCAATCTTTCGGTCAACCAGATGATCGCTTTCGCCGGCGATCTCACGATCCGCATCCTCGGCGGCATCGGGGTCTTCATGGCGGTGATCGCCGCGGCCGACTACTTCTTCCAGCGCTGGCAGCTCGAAAAGCAGATGCGCATGACCAAGCAAGAAGTGAAGGAAGAGCACAAGTCTCGAGAAGGCGATCCGATGATCAAGGCGCGCATCCGTCGCATCCAGCGCGAGATGGCGAACAAGCGCATGATGAACGACGTGCCGAAGGCCGACGTCGTGATCACCAACCCGACCCACATCGCCTGCGCCATTCAGTATGACCCGGCGACCATGGCGGCGCCCAAGCTCGTCGCCAAGGGCGCGGGCCACGTCGCCGAGCGCATCAAGGAAATCGCCCGCAACAACGGCGTTCCCGTTCTCGAAAACAAGCCGCTCGCGCGCACGATCTTCAAGACGCTCAAGATCGGCCATACGATCCCGCGCGAGCTGTTCACGGCGGTCGCTCAAGTTCTGTCTTACGTCTATAAGCTCAAGAGGAAGATCCGCTGATGGAACCGATATTCCAGTTCCTCAAACGATTTGAGAAGTACACGAAGAACGTCGATCTGCTGATCGCGTTCACCTTGATGGCGATCTTGGGCGTCATGCTCGTGAAGCTGCCATCCTTCCTTCTCGACATCGCGCTGACGCTGAGCTTGACCGGCTCGATCCTGATCTTGCTCGTCTCCCTCTATACCAAGAAGGCTCTCGATTTCAGCGTCTTCCCCAGCCTTCTCCTTATTTCGACTTTGTTCCGTCTTTCGCTCAACGTCGCGACCACGCGTATCGTCTTGAGCGACGGCCACAACGGTACGAGCTCGGCGGGTGCCGTCATCCATGCCTTCGGCAGTTTCGTCGTCGGTGACAACTACGTCATCGGTTTGGTCGTCTTCGTGATCTTGGTCATCATCAACTTCGTGGTCATCACCAAAGGTTCCGGCCGCGTCGCGGAAGTCGCGGCCCGTTTCACCTTGGATGCCATGCCCGGCAAGCAGATGTCGATCGACGCCGACCTCAACGCCGGCCTGATCAACGAAGAGCAAGCGAGAAAGCGCCGGAAAGAAATCGAGCGGGAAGCCGACTTTTACGGCGCCATGGACGGTGCCTCGAAGTTCGTCCGCGGCGACGCGATCGCCGGTATCGTCATCGTGATCGTCAACATCATCGGCGGCCTCTTGGTCGGCGTGCTCCAGCACGGTCTCGACGTCGCGACCGCCGCCCAGTACTACACGAAACTCACGATCGGTGACGGCCTTGTCACGCAAATCCCGGCGCTCATCATCTCGACCGCGGCCGGTATCATCGTTACGCGCTCGAGCTCCGGCGAAGACATGGGCAGCGAGGTGATGAGCCAGCTCTTTGTCAACCCGCGCGCGCTCTACATCGGCTCGGGCGTTATCCTCGCGCTCGGCATGATCCCGTCCTTGCCGACGGTTCCCTTCTTCATCATCGGCGGCGGCATGGGCGCCTTGGGATGGGTGATCACGCGCTTCCGCCAAGACGAGGCCGAACAAACGCGCAAGAAAGCCGACGAGGCCGCCGCGCGCCCGGAAAAAGAGCGCATCGAAAGCCTGCTCCCACTCGACATGGTCGAGCTCGAAGTCGGCTACGGTCTCATCAACATCGTCGAGAGCGACCAGTCGGGCGATCTTCTCGAAAGGATCGCGAGCATCCGCAAGCAGTTCGCGCTCGATCTCGGCATCATCGTGCCGAGCATCCATATCCGCGACAACTTGCAGCTCGAGCCCGGCGAATACCGCGTGCTCATCAAGGGCAACAAAGTCGGTGGCGGCGGTCTCAAACCCGAATATCTGCTCGCCATGGATCCGGGCAATACCGTCGGGCACGTCGACGGTATTCCGACCAAGGAGCCGGCGTTCGGCCTCGACGCCCTGTGGATTTCCAAGGGACAAAAAGAAGAGGCGGAGCTCGCGGGCTTCACGGTCGTCGATCTGTCGACGGTCATGGCGACCCACATCACGGAGATCATCCGCACGCACGCTCACGAGCTTCTCGGACGGCAGGAAGCGGCGACCCTCGTCGAGAACTTCAAGAAGCTGTACCCGAAAGTCGTCGAAGAGCTCATTCCCGAGCCGCTCGGCCTCGGTATGGTCGTCAAGGTCTTGCAGAACCTCCTGCGCGAGCAGGTTTCGATCCGCGATCTGCTCACGATCTTCGAAACGCTCGCCGACGAGGCCACGCGCACGAAAGACAGCGAGCTTCTCACCGAGTCGGTGCGCCGGGCGCTCGCCCGCGGCATCACCGCGCGCTATCGCAACGACCAAGGCCGCGTACCCGTGCTGAATCTCGATCCGCACATCGAGGAGCTGATCGCGAACTCGCTCCTGCAGACCGAGCAGGGCGTACAGCTCGTGATGGATCCGCGCGTGGCGCATTCGATGATCGAGGGAATCGCCGGCACGATCGAGCAGCATCCCGAAATCGCGGGACAACCGATCCTGCTGACGAGCCCGACGGCGCGCCGGCACATTTTCAAACTGACGAGCCGTTTCATTCCTCAATTGGTGGTCCTGTCCCACAACGAGCTCACCGCCGACGCCAGCATCGCGCCCGTCGGAACCGTGGAGTTAGCGCATGCGGGTTAAGAAGTTCGAAGCCAAGAACATGAAGGACGCTCTTCAGATGGTGAAGAACGAGCTGGGACCGGACGCCGTGATTCTCTCGGCGCGCGACAACCGCAAGTCGTTCGGGCTCGGCGGCCAGGCGAGCGTCGAAATCACGGCCGCGGTCTCGGAAAACACCTTGCAGAAAAAGCGTTACGCGGAGTCGCGCCTCACCCAGGGCGATCGCGACAAGTTCCAGAACACCGACGCGCGCACGCAGCGCCAGATTATCAACCGCATGGTCGAAAATCGCTCGTCCAACTCGCAGATGCATGCGGGCGGGCAGGCCGATCCGCAACCGAAAGAGCGGCGCCCGATCACGAGCGTTTCCTACATCGACATTCCCGACGAAGAGCCGCCGTCGCCGCGCCGGACGCACGCGATGGAGCGCGCCGCCGGCCGCAACGTGCGCGAGCTTCTCAGCGATTTCGATCAAGACTTCGATCAATGGTCCGCGCAACCCGTGCGCTCGGCCACGGCGCAGGCGCCGAGATCACAAGCACCAGCGGCCGCACCGCAACCGCCGGCCGCCGAAGCGGCGTCGGAGAACGCCATCTCGCGTATCCGCAGCGCCGCCCGCGAGGCCTGGCAGGCGGGGATCTTCACGGCCGCGACGGATCCGCTGACCGCCGCGCCCCAAACGCCGCCGCAGGCGCAGCAAAACGACGCCGAGATCGCTTCGCTCAAGGGAGAGATCGACCGCCTGCAGAAGGTGCTCGACGGTTTCAAGAAAGTTCCGCAGACCTTCACGACCATGCACCCGGGCGCCGACTTCGGCATCTCGTACGACCTGAGCTCGATGTTCCAGAAGCTGACGGCCGCCGGAGTGACGGTGGACAATGCCGTGGAAATCCTGCAACAGGCCGGCAAGGAGATCGATCCCGTACTGGTGAAGAAACCGGCGATTGTCGACGCTTGGGTCGCGCGCTGGTTCTTGAACAACATCCAGGTCACGCAGAATCCATCGGCGGGCCGCTTGCATCTCTTCGTCGGCGCCTCCGGAAGCGGCAAGACCTCTTCGCTCGTGAAGTTCGCGAGCCAGCTCGTCGTGAAGGAAAAGAAAAAGGTCGCGATTCTGAGCACGGATTCGTTCAAGGTCGGCGCCGTCGACCAGCTCAAGATCTACTGCCAAATCCTGAACGTGCCGTTCGCCGTGATCCGCAACCGCAAGGATTGGGAGTGGGTGATGAGCCAGCTCAATCACGTCGATCACATCCTCGTCGACTTTCCGGGCCTGCAGCTGCGCGATCTCGAGGAGATCCAGCTTCTGCGCTCGCTGCTTCCGCCCGAGGGCGGAGCACCCGTGGCTTGCCATCTCTGTATGTCGGCGACGACAAAGGACGGCGACGCTTACGAGACGGCACGACGCTACAAGGTCGCGGGCTTCAGCGACCTGGTCTTCGCGAATCTCGATCAGTCCGTGCAACATGGAATCATTCACAATCTGCAAAAGAAAACCGGCAAGCCCCTGCACTCGTTCGGAATCGGCAACCGGATCCCCGAGGATTTCGAGTTCGCCACTAAAGAACGCGTGCTGGATTTGATTTTCAAGCTGACTAAGTTGAGGAGGGACATCAAGTGAAGAGCCAATCAAACGGGAGCGAGGCGATATCATCCACTGGCCGCCACGGTATCGGCACGGCCCGCACCCAGGTCATCAGCGTCACGTCGGGAAAGGGCGGAGTGGGCAAGACGAGCATCGTCACCAATCTCGCGCACCAGATCGCGCGCGAAGGTAAGCGCGTCTTGATCCTCGATGGCGACCTCGGCATGGCGAACGTCGACATCATGTTCAACGTGCGTCCCGAGCGCTCGATCCACGACCTTGTCACCGGCGAATGCTCGGTCGAGGAAGTGGTCGTCGAAGTCGCGAAGAACATCTCGCTCATCGCCGGCGGCAGCGGCATCTTCGAACTTCAAAATCTCTCGGTTTTCGAGAAGCAAGCCTTGCTCGATCAGGTCAGCGCACTGGGCCCGGCGTACGACGTGATGCTCGTCGATACGGCTCCCGGCATCGACGACAACGTTCTTTATCTCAATAGCGCCGCCCATCAGATCTGCGTGGTGGTGACGCCGGATCCGGCCTCGGTCGCGGATTCCTACGCCTTGATCAAGGTGTTGAACCAGCGCTGCCGCGAAAACAAATTTTCGATCATCTGCAACCAGGTGAAAGACGAGGCCGATGGCCGCCGGCTTTACGAGCGCCTCGACTCGGTGGCGAAGAAGTTTCTCTACGTCGGTCTGGATTACGCGGGCTCGATTCCCTCGGATCCCATGTTGAGACAAGCGACACGCGCCCAACAGTTGGTCTCCCGAGCTTACCCGGACGCGCCTTCGGTGCAGGCGATCGCGAAGCTCGCAAACGGGCTAAATGGCGGGGCTTCGACGAGAGAGTGTAAAGGAAGTTTACAGTTTTTCTGGGAACAGCTCGTCCGTCTGGCATGAAAGATTAGGACTTTAAGCGAAGTTCTCATTTTGATAACCTGTGTGCTACTTGACGAATTTTGGCGCTGACGGAATTTGGCTTCACGCAAGTTGATGGACGGCGTACCGGCGCTTGAAAAGGTGGGTTTGAATGTCGAATAACTCTTCTTCTCTGCTTCGTAAGAACAAAGAAGAGCCGTCTAAGCAGACCGCCGAACAGAAGGGCGCCAACTCCTCCACTCTGCTGCGCAAATACAAAGAAGAGCCTTCGAAAGTCACGCCCGAGCAAAAAGACAAACTCATTCTCGAGTACGCGCCCCTGATCAAGTTCATCGCGCAGAAAATCGCCGTCCGCCTGCCCTCGAACATCGAGCTCGACGATCTGATCTCGAGCGGCGTCATCGGCCTGATGGACGCGATCGAGAAGTACGATCCCACGCGCGACAACAAGTTCAAGACCTACGCCGAATTCCGCATCCGCGGCGCGATTCTCGATGAGCTGCGCGCGCAGGATTGGGTGCCCCGTTCGGTCCGCGACAAAGCCAAGCTTCTCGATCGCACGATGATCGAGCTCGAGGCCGAGCTCAACCGCACGGCGAGCGACGAAGAGGTCGCGCAGAAGCTGAACATGTCGATGGAAGAGTTCTACGATCTCGTGAACCAAGTCCGTCCCGTGTCGGTTCTCTCGATCGACGAAGCCGCCACGTTCAGCAACGTCGACAAGAAATCGATTCTCAATCTTCTCGAGGCGACGAAGCTCAACAACCCCTTCACCCAGCTCAACATGAAGTCGGTGAAGGACGTCGTCACCAAGGCGATCGAGGATCTGCCGGAGCGCCAGCGCCTCGTCCTCTCGCTGTACTACTACGAAGATCTCAACCTCAAAGAGATCGGCAAGGTCCTTCGCGTGACCGAGAGCCGCGTCTCTCAGCTCCACGCCCAAGCCATCTCGCGGCTGCGCGCCAAGCTCACGCAGGTGTTCGAAGAGCAGGAGCGCGAAGCTTCTTAAGAGCAGAGCCAAATGGCTGTACGAGAAGGCGGGCGCGATCCCGCCTTTTTCTTTTCAGGAGAGGGAGCTCGTCACGTGACGAGTCAGAGCTTCGCATGCGTGCTTTGACGCTCAGTCTTCAGCCGACTCTTCGCCGAGCCCGCCGAGAGACTCGCTCATCGCCGCGCGGAGCTTGCCGAGAACGCGGACTTCCATTTGCCGTACGGCCTCGCGAGTCGTGCCGTAATGATCGCCGATTTCCTGGAGAGTCAAAGGCTCGTCGGCCAAGAGCCGCTTCTCCAACAGATAAGTCTCTTTTTCATTCAGCTGCGGACGGATCTTTTCCAGGTTCTCGCGCAGCACCTGCATCTCTTCGAGATGCCCGATGGTCTCGTCGGCCCCCGGCGCATCGGTCGCTTCGAAATCGAGCAAAGTGGTCGACGACGAGTCGCCGTCGACCGGCGTACTCAAACTCACGTCGCGGCCCGAGAGCCGGCGCGACATGGTCTCGACTTCTTCCTCGCTCACGCCCAGGCGGCCGGCGAGGAGCTTCACCGACGAGCCGCCCATGGCTTCCAAGGCTTCGCGCTCTTTCTGCAGTCGATAGAAGAGCTTGCGCTGATTCTGGGTCGTGCCGATGCGGACCATCGAATACTGTCGCATCAGGTACTCTTGGATATAGCCGCGGATCCACCAGACGGCGTAGGTGATCAGGCGCACGCCTTTGTACGGATTGAACTCACGAACGGCGTGCATGAGGCCGACGTTGCCCTCCTGCACGAGATCGATCAGCTTCGCGCCGAAGCGCGAGTATTCGGCCGCGACCTTCACGACGAAGCGGAGATTGCTGGTGACCAGCTGCTCGGCCGCGCGGGGGTCGCCGGTCTCGCGGTACTTGATCGCGAGCTCGTACTCCTGCTCCTTGGTCAACAAAGGATATTTACGAATCGAGGCGAGATAGAGCGACACGGGATCGGTGGTCGTCAGCGCCTTGGAGTCGACGATCTCAGGTGTGACGGCTTTGCCGGCCTTCCTGCGCGGACGCTTCGCCGGCGCGGCGTCGACGATCTCGCGATCCGGATCGATCTCGGGGCTGTCGACGGCGTCGAGCTCCGCCCGCAACTCGTCGTCCGAATCGAACGCCGGCTTGTCGTCGCTTTCGACGATTTCGGGTTCGATCACGTCGACCGCTTTGGCCTTGGCCGGACGGCCGGCCGCTTTCGGCTTGGCAGGAGATTTCGCGGGTCTTTTGGCCATTGTTTAACTATTCAGGCGAGCGCCGAGTCGAGCTTCTTCTGCAGAGTGCTCTGGACGATGCCCTTCACCGGAGTGAGGAGCATCGGCAGACTGACTTCGATTTCGACTTTGGAGCCGGCGCCGCTCGCGACGACCTTCATATTGGCTTCGAACTTTCCGCCCTTGGCCGTGCCGGTGAGCGATTGTTCGTTGAATTTGCAAGCATAGCTCGGATCCATTCGCTTCAGATCGCCATCGGACTCCAGCATGGCGCGGATCTTTTTAAAGGCTTCTGCGGAGGAATGCTTCGTTTGGCTTTCGACTTTAACTTTAGGCATGCGAACATCCTAGCACCCCCGGCCCGAGCCGTGCACGCCGCCCGAGGTGATTGAATCGCTGCGTTAGAGAGGCGGGCTCTACCTTTTCCTCTATGAAATCGGTATGCTCGGTAGCCGAGCAAAAATGCGAGCGTGTCGAGCCCAGTGGGCGAGTTAACGCGGTAGATGTCGAAAGGTCAGCCATGAAGTTCGTAAGCCAGCTGAAGCGAACCACCTACTGCGGTCTTTTGCGCGCGTCGCATGACGGCCAAGAAGTGAACCTGATGGGGTGGGTCGACACGCGCCGCGATCACGGCGGACTCGTTTTCGTCGATCTGCGTGACCGCGAAGGTCTGGTGCAGGTGGTGCTCGATCCCGGAAACCCGGCGATGGCCCCGGCGCACAGCGTGCGCGGCGAGTTCGTGATCGGCGTGCGCGGAACCGTTCGCAAACGCCCAGATGGAATGGCCAACAAGAAGCTTCCGACCGGCGAGGTCGAGGTCGTGGCTTCCGAGCTCGAAATCCTGAGCGAAGCGAAGACGCCGCCGTTTCTCATCAACGACGACAACGTCAGCGAAAACCTCCGCCTCAAGTACCGGTATCTCGACATCCGCTCGCAGCGCCTGAACGGCTATCTGCGCCTCAGGCACGAGGTCGTGCGCACCGTTCGCGAGGTTCTCTCGAACGACGGGTTCATCGAAGTCGAGACGCCGATCCTCTACAAGAGCACGCCCGAAGGCGCGCGCGACTACCTGGTGCCGTCGCGCGTGAATCAAGGCACGTTCTACGCGCTTCCGCAGAGCCCGCAGACGCTCAAACAACTTTTGATGATCGGTGGAATCGACCGCTACTTCCAGATCGCCCGTTGCTTCCGCGACGAGGATCTGCGCGCCGACCGCCAGCCCGAGTTCTCGCAGATCGACATGGAGATGAGCTTCGTCGATCAAGACGACATCATGAATATCAACGAAAAGCTCGCGCAGGCCTTGTGGAAGAAGTTCCGCGGCGTCGACATCGGCCCGATCCCTCGCATGCCGTTCATGGAGGCGATGAACCGCTTCGGTGTCGACAAGCCCGACGTGCGTTTCGGCCTCGAGTTGCAGGACGTGAGCGAGCTCTGCCAGAACACCGGTTTCAAAGTCTTCGACGACGTCCTCGCAAAAAAAGGCGTGATCAAAGGCATCGGCCTCGAGCAGGCCGGCGACTTCTCGCGCGCGCAGATCGACAAGCTCGTCGAGGTCGCGAAAAAAGGCGGGGCGAAGGGCCTCGTGTGGATCAAGGTCGACGGCGAAGGCAAGCTCACCTCGGCGGCCGGCAAGGTCTTGCCCGAAGCGAAAGTCCGCGAGCTCTTCACGCGTCTTTGCGGCGGCGCCAAGAAGGGCGCGGCCTTTCTCGTCGCCGACACGTTCGACGCCACCTGTGGCGCGCTCGGCGCTTTGCGGCTTCACCTCGGCCACGAGCTCAAGCTCATCGACGAAACGAAAGACCGTTTCCTCTGGGTCGTCGACTTTCCGCTCTTCGAGTACGACGCCGAGGGCAAGCGCTGGGCCGCGCGCCACCATCCGTTCACGTCGCCGCAGAACCAGCATATGGACGATCTCAAAAACTACAACGACGCCAAATTCGGCGACATCCTCGCCAAAGCCTACGACCTCGTGTGCAACGGCCACGAGATCGGCGGCGGCAGCGTACGGATCCACCGTTCCGAAGTTCAGCAGGCGATGTTCAAGGCGCTGGGACTTTCGATGGACGAAGCCAAGGAGAAGTTCGGCTTCTTCATGGAGGCCCTTCAGTACGGAACGCCTCCGCATGCCGGGATCGCTTGGGGCGTCGACCGCCTGGTCATGATTCTCGCGCGGACGGAGGCGATTCGCGACGTGATCGCCTTCCCGAAGACGGCGAAAGCGACCGATCTGATGTCGGAGTCGCCGAGCTCGGTTTCGCGCGAGCAGCTCATCGAGCTCGGAATTCGTCTGGCGCCTTCGCTCGAGGGCGCCAAGCCGGCGGAGTGACTATTTCGTCTGCAGAATGAAGGCCTTCATCTCGTTGGCGGGATAGACGCCGCCCACGCGCTTCACGCTGCCGGGACCGACGATCAGGAAGCTCGGCGTGCCGCTGAGTCCGAGCAGATTTCCCTCATCGATGTCGCGCTGGACTCGGGCGTCGGTGCCGGCCGAAGCCACGCAAGAAGTGAACGCACCCATGTCGAGACCGATGTCGATGGCGACCTTGTCGATCGACACGTCGTTCAGTCCCGTGGCTTTCATCGCGAAGAGGCGGTCGTGCATTTCCCAGAACTTACCTTGGTCCTGCGCGCAGACCGCGGCGCGGGCGGCGGGGCGCGCGCTCGCGTGGAACTCGAGCGGGTAGTGGCGATAGACGACCTTGAATTCGCCCGGCATCTCCTTAGCGACCTGAGCGATCATCTGGGCGCCTCGCACGCAGTAGGGGCATTGGAAATCGCCGAACATGATGACCGTGATGGGAGCCGAGACCGAGCCTCGCGAGGGTATCGAGCTCATGGGCGCGGCGAGAGCCGGAAGTGCGGCCAGGCAAGCGGACAAGGAAACCAAGACGATGGTCCGAATCATCTCTCAACTCCTGAGGTTTGTTTGCCAGAATATCCGCATGGGGCCGGGCGAAGGTCAAGTGGCCGGCCCCAAATCCCGTTCCAGACAAGGATTTGGCCCAACGCCCAGTTCAGTCTCAAAATGAGATACCGATCAGTTGTCCGGAAGAGAAAGAAGCATGATGCTTCCGGCGACAGGGCGAGTAAACCCTTCAAGCCGACCACAGGAGGTGGGTTCATGGAAAAGATCAGCGGCATCGTCAAGACATCGCCCCGGCTCAGCAGCGTCGACCTCAAAGAGGCAGCACCCGTTAGGCCCGGTGTTCCCGCCTTCGGCAGACCCGAGGGAATTTCCACGCTCACTCAGCAGCAGCAGTCATTGGGAATGAACGCCTCCCTGGCGACGACGGCGCAGAAAAGCGCCGGCGTGCAAGCCCAGGTGCTCGACTGGCGGGCGAAAGACGCGCAGAACGCGGCGATCGCGGCCGAAATGAGCAATCGCTTCTTCCTCAAGAACACGACGACCGCCGAGACCGTCCAGCCCGGAGAAACCCAGGCGCTGGGCCCGATGCACATGGCCGGCGTTTCTTCGAAACCCGCCGGCTTCAAGAGCGACGCGATGTTCAAGGTCGGGCCTTCGGTCTTCGCTCCGATCGCCGACGAGAATGTCGCCGAAAGCGAGGGCGCCTCGGAAGTGGTGCTCCAACAACCCGAGGGACTTTACCCGAAGGGCAGCTTCGTCGACCGCAACGCTTAAGTTTTTTCGAGAAGAAAGCCCACGTCCTCCAGAGAAGCGATTCGGTAAATTCCCTCGAGCCTTCGTGCGCCATCGGCGCTTTTGTCGAGCACGACGATCGCGTGCAAACTCAGCCAAATCAAAGTCCGCACGGCTTGAATGTTCCACTGCGGGGCGCCCAGCTGGACGAGCATCTCCAGCCGCAGAAGCGCCTGCCTCGCCGTTTCCGCATGCAAAGTGCCCATGCAGCCCGAATGGCCGGTGGCGAACGCCATCAAGAGATCCTTCGCCTCGCCGCCGCGAATCTCGCCCATGATCAGGCGATCCGGCCGCATGCGCAGAGCTTGGCGCACGAGCTCGCTCTGATCGATCTCGCGCAGCTCGCCTTGGACGTCGCGCCGGGTGAGGAGTTTGCCGCTCACCTGATTCGGTATCGAGAGCTCGTCGGTATCCTCGATGAGAATCGAGCGCTGGCTCGGAGGAATTTCGCCGAGACATGCATTCAAGGCCGACGTCTTACCGGAGCCCGTGCCGCCGACGATCAAGAAATTGCGGCGCCGCCGCACCAGCTCGCGTAACGACTCGAGAGCTCCCGCATCGGCCCAGCGCGCTTGCGCAAGGCTCTCGAACGACCAAGGCGTCGTCGCGTGGCGCCTGAGGGTGAGTGCCGTGGCCGGCGAAACCGGCGGGATCGCCAAATGGACGCGGCAGCCCCGCCAGCGGCCGTCGCCGAAAGGCCGGTCCAGACTCGCTTCGAAACCGGCTTCGCGGCTGAGGCGGCTCACGAAGTTGCGCAGGCTGAGCTCCGAGAGAAAACGATCGTCGTGCCGGGCGAGAAGGCCCGCGCTTTCGAACCAGATCGAATCGGCGCCGTTGACGATGATTTCGGTGACGTCCGGCCGAGCGAGAAGCGGCTCGAGAGGACCCGCCCCGAAGTATTCCATTTCGATGCGCGGACGATGCCCCGGGTTTCGCGCCAGACAGATCTCTTCGATCGTCGCCTGCACGCGGTAGTCGTCGCTCGAGCCTTCCGCCTCGGGAGTGGAAAGAGTGTAGGGATCGGCTGGCGGCAGCCGTTCGAGAGCGTTTTGCACGAGGCGATGCGTTTCGAGGAGCGCGGGGTCGATCATGGCGTCTCACTTTCCAGCCGGGCGATTTCAGGTGTCACGAAGACCGCGAGCTCGGTGCGATTGTCGCGAAAGTCGCGGCTCGAAAACAACGGCCCCAGGACCGGAAGCCTGGCGAGCCCGGGAAGGCCCGAGATGGTTTCACTCCATTCTTGTTTCAACAGGCCCGAGAGCACGATGGTGCGCGAGCTGGCGAGATCGAAGTGCGACTCGATCCGGTTGGCGAGGAGCCCGGGTATGCCGTCGACCGCGTTCGCCGCGTCGAGCGTCGAGACCTCGGTTTCGATCGCGATGCTCATTCGCCCGGTAAAGTCGGCCTTGGGCTTGATCTTGAGCAGCACCCCGTATTTTTTCCAGACGATGTCGCGAACCTTGGAGTTCATGATCTTGATCGGCAGCTCGCCGCCGGCCAGAAAGAGAGCTTCCTTTCCGCTGCGGCAAAGGAGCGTTGGCGAGGCGAGAACCTTGCCGAGCCCGCTGTCTTCGATCGCGTTCACGGTGAGCGTGAGCCCTTCGCCGCCGGGAAGCACGAGCGATGGAAGAACCTGCGCGTCGGCCGTCCCTGGCCACTGCACGCCGAGTTTGCGCATCATGCTCTTGCGAAACTCGGCGACGATGAGGCGCACACGCACCATCGGTTCGAGACTCAGCGCGGACGCGCTCGAGCCGATCCGGAAGCCGAATCCCGAGAGCGCGCGAGCGACGCGCTCTTTGAGATCCGCGGAGTCGGCGGGGAGCACCGTCTCGGCCGCCGGTGAAAACTGCAGCGCGAGCTCGGGCAAAAACGAGGCTCTCAGCCGCCGACGAAAAAACGCCGACGCCGTTTCGGAAACGTCCTTTTCCATCGCGGCTTCGAAGAGGTAGTCGACGTCGCGGCCCTTGGCGGCTTCGGAGAGCGCGAGCCAATCTTCCCAGCGAAGAAGCCGGCCGCGCACGTGGATACGCGGGGTTCTGGCCGGAGACGGGCTCGCTTCCATCGTGACCTCGAGGCCGCGCAGATCTTGCGCGGCTTCGGCAAGCGCCTGAAAGAGACCGCGCTCCGGCTCGGAGACCACGAAGACGGTCAAACGGGAGGAACCGGCGCGCACTTCCGCCGTGCCGATTTTCTTGGCGACGATCTTCAGCTTCGCTCTGTGCTCCGCGACTCTGACGATCGAGCCGTTCGAAACCGAGATGCCTCCGCGCGCCGGTGCTTGCCACTCGGTCCAGCGGCCGATGGAAAGAACGCGGATCTCCGAAGCTTGAGCGGAGGAGCAGAATACGGCGAGGAGGATGGCGATGAGACGCATGCCGGCTCGCCAAGCAAGACGGAGCCCAGGCTCGCAAGCAACTCGTGCGCCGCCGCGGCCGGGGCCGTCCGGGGTCCGGATTTAGGCGAGCGTGAGCTCGAAGCCGGCCTCGATGCGGCTCGCTCTCGATTCGAAAATCAGCGATGAGCCGTGCAGCTTCAACATCGCTTGGCAGATGCTCAGGCCCAATCCCGTGCCGACGGAATGATTGAGGATGTTTTCGTTCAAGGTGAAGGGCTTCAGGAGCTGCTGGATGCGCTTTTCGTCGATGGGGCCGCCGCGATTCGAAATCAGGACGCGATAGCGCGTTCCGCTCGGCGCTCCCGAGACTTCGACGTCGCTATCGTTCTCGGCGAACTTGGCCGCGTTGTGCATCATGCGCCTGAAGATGTTGCGCATCACCTTCTCGTCGCAGGCCACCTTGCGATTGTCGATCGAGAATTTGAAGCGCACGCCGCGCTCGGCCGCGAGCTTCATCGTCGACTCGGGCAGCGACGACGCTTCGAAGAGGCCGCGCGCTTCGACCGGCCGCACGTCGATTTTCATCTGCGCGGTTTCGGCCGACACGTATTCGAGGGCGTCGTTGATCATCTCCTGCAGGCGAACCGCCGCGGTCTTGATCCGCGCGAGCATGCGCTTCTGTTCGCCGTCGAGTTTCGTTTCCTCCAAAAGATCGGTAAAACTCAGCATCGACGTCAGCGGCGTCTTCAGCTCGTGATTGACCAGAATCATGAACTGGCTCTTCGCCTGATCCAGGGTTTGCAGCTCCTCGAGGGCTTTCTGCAGGGCCGCGTTTTTATGAATCAGCTCCTCGCCGATTTCGTAGCGCTCGACCGCCTTGTCGACGGCGTTGGAGAGATCGACGGGATCCCAAGGTTTCGTGACGTAGCGATAGATCTGGCCCGCGTTGATCGCGGCCACCACCGAATCGATGTCGGTGTAGCCGGTCAGGAGGATGCGAATGGCGTTCGGGTGGATCGGAATCGACTGCGCGAGAAGCTCGACACCGGTGAGGCCGGGCATGCGCTGGTCGCTGATGATGACGGTGACCGGGTTTTTCCGCAAAAGATCGAGGGCTTCGAGCGCCGAAGTGGTTTTCAGTACCGAGTATTTGCGGCGAAAAAGCCGCTCGAGCGCATCGACGTTGTCGGCTTCGTCATCAACGCAGAGAATGGAATGTTTCATTTGTTAGCTTCGCCCTCCGGGCTTCGCTTGGGTCTCGTCAAACCGCAGGTTTGCCGTCGGCAAAACGTGCTCACCTCATGGGTTAAATCAGTGTAGAAGCGGGTAAAAAACGGCGCAATCCAATTCACGCGCGCGATTTCCCCAGGACCAACGGCCGTCTCGACCAGGCGATCGGACCTTTCGCGCGGGTCCTTGGTCGGGTTCGGAGCGAATCGAGTCAAGTCTCGGGAGCAAACTGTCGAAATGACGGATGGGAAACCACGGGAAGAACGCGTGCCGGGAAGGCAAGCGTGGTGTTTCAAGAGGCGGAAGACGCCCGGAAACATCGACAACGAGGAGTCGTTATGAACCCGAGAGCGCTCGCAATACTGATCATCGCAGGCAATCTTGCCTTCACGTCCGTCTCGAACGCCCAGCAGTGGGGAACGGGAATGTACGGTGGCATGCAAGCCTGCCCTTACGGCTACGGCGCGGCCGACGGTTCGACCGACGAGGACGACGAGCTTCAAGAGCTTCAGGAACATCGTCGCGATCTCAAGAAACAACTCCGCGAGAACGGCCGACGCATCTCCGATCTCGAGCGCAGAAAAGAAAAATACACCTCGAACATCCAAGAAGTGATCGAAGGATCCTGGGCCGAAGTCATCGTCAGCCACATCGAAAACGGTTACAACTGCGACTGCTCTCCTCGGCGCCATCACGGCGGCCAAGGTGACGGAGGCGATGACGGCGGCGACGACGGCAATGGCGGAAGCTATGGCGGCGGCGGCAACGGCGATGACGGCGGCGGCGATGGTGGAACCGATGGCGGCGGCGGCGGCTCGCGTCCCCCGAAAAAACGACCCGTCGTTCCGACCGACGATCGCCCTGAAGTCGACAATGGCGGCGGCGGCGGCGTCGACAACCCAGGCTCGGGCGATGACGGCGGCGGCGCAGCTCCCGACGAGCCGTCTCCGATTCCGGAACCGGCTCCGCGTCCGCGCCGTGAGAACACGAGCGTGCAAAAGCCAGCCGGCAACCGCGCTCCCGCGAGCTCCGACGATGGCGATGAAAAAACCGCAGCCGACGAAGCTTGGGAAGCCAGACATGGTGGCGCCCCGGGCAGCCATGGCAATGGTGGACGTCACAACTGCAATCCCTCGTCTTCTCCCGAGTCGCGCTCGCGCGTTTGGCGTCGCGGCGGCTTCTGCCAAGACGGTGGCGGAGTGAGTCCCGCCGTTTGCCGCGATCCCGGCTTCACGATTCCCGATTCGCGCAAGGGCGGCAAGCAAGGCCCCTGTGTCGTCGCGATCCAGAACCTTCGCAAGCTGATTCGCGACATGGACCGTTTGACCAACGAGAACGCGCGTATCGAGCAAGAGATCGCCGCGCTCGACGATCAGATCGGCGACCTCAAGCGCGAGCGTAAATACGATCATGAGATGGAGGCGAGCTGCCCGAGCGGCGAGTGCTATCGCCCCCGCCACAAGTCGGAGTCGAAGAGCTCGAGCTGGACGACGCTGCTTCCGCTCGCGGCCGGAATTCTCGGTGGCCTCGGCGCCGAGTATCTCGGTTACACCGCGAACAAAGCGAACAACGTCAATCTCAACAAACTCGGTTGGCCCACGCAGCCGTACTCGGCCGGCAGCTACGGCTTTCCGTTCTTCTCGGCGGGCCTCTACGGCTCGGTCGCGGCGGGAACCAACGGCAGCTTCGGCTGCAGCGGCGGCATCGGCGGCGGCGGCTTCCCCTTCGGTCCGTATGGAATGATGGGGCCGTTCGGCGGCGCGAATCCGTTCATGAATCCCTATGGTCAACAAAGTCCGTTTGGTTATCCGCCCGGAATGATGGGCCAGAATCCTTACGGCGGCGGAATGTTCAACCCGGGTATGGGCCCGTGGGGAATGGCCGGTCCGTGGGGTAACGGCTTCGGTCCCGGCGGCGGCCTCGCCGGCGGTTTCGCGGGAATGCCCGGTATGGCCGGAGGCTTTGCGATGGCCGGCGGAATGGCGATGGCTGGAATGCCCGGCATGGCCGGCGGAATGGCGATGGCCGGAATGCCCGGCATGGCCGGTGGAATGGCGATGGCCGGAATGCCCGGCATGGCCGGTGGAATGGGAATGGCCGGTATGCCCGGAATGGCGGGCGGCATGGCCATGGGAATGCCCGGACTCGCCGGAGGTTTCGCGATGGGCGGACCGACGGGTGGAATGGGAATGCCCGGCATGGCCGGCGGAATGGCGATGGCCGGAATGCCCGGCATGGCCGGCGGAATGGGAATGGCCGGTATGCCCGGAATGGCGGGCGGAATGGCCGGTGGAATGGCGACGGGCTTCGCTTCTCCTTGGGGAGTCGCGGGCGGAGTGGCCGGCGGCTTCATGAGTCCTGGCATGCCCGGGATGGCGGGCGGTATGGCCGGCATGGCGGGAATGCCTGGAATGGCGGGCGGAATGGGAATGGCCGGCGGTCTCGGCGGGCTTCAGATGCAGCAGCAGATGGCGCAGATGCAGATGCAGCAGTATCAGATGCAGATGCAAATGCAGGCGCAGCAAGCTCAGCAAGCGGCGGCACGCCTGCGCGTTCAACAAAATCTGATGAGCGAGTACTATTCGCTGCTCTATCGCATGCAACAGGTCAGCGTCGGCGGCGGAATGGGACTCGGTCTCGATTACAGCACGGGACTCAGCATTCCCGGCTACGGTGGCGGCGTCGGTTTCGCCGGCGGCATCGGCTACGGCGGTGGAGCGGGGCCTGCTCCGGCGGGAACGATTCCCGGCCGGACCCGCTGATCGACCGATTCTCTAAAGTCCTTCGCGATGCACGGGTTTGACGTCCGTCGGACCCGGCTGCGGCGACTCGCGATTCGATTCACGAAAAGCAATGACGAGAACACCGGTGAGTGCCGCGGCGAGGCCGGCCCAGAGCCAGGGCTTCGAGAGGCTCGATGCCGGTTTCTCATCGAGATCCCGTTCCGAGATCGCGGGGGCTTCGCCGGCGTTCGGCTTCCAGATCGAAGGTGCGTGATCCGTCTCGACGTCTTTCGGTAGCCAACCTTTCAAGTCGCGGCTGCGCACGCAGTCGCTGGCGTACAGGACTCCGACCGATTTGAACGGCGCGAGCGGCTCGGCGCCTGAGGGTTTCGCGCAATCTCCCGCCGCGAGCAGCGGAAGCGAGGCGTGGTACTCGTCGAGCTGCCGGCGATTCAGCCGGGCCGTGATCGGAGCCGTCGCATCCGAGAGCAAAGTCACGCGAAACACGCCCTCGGGCAACCGCACCTTCAGCCCCGGCCGCAGTTCGAATTTGCGGCCGTTGATCAGAAGAAAACGAAACTCGGCGAACCGGGAATCGATGTCGACACTTCGCGCGCCGCCGAGGCGCGAGGAGCGGAGGGAGCGAAACTCCTCGATCAGCGGCGGAGGAAAGGCCGACGCGTCCGCCTGCAGGTCCGGAAAAGCGGAGACGGCTCCGTCGAGCCAACTCGCGCGCTCCCGCGGGCTCTTCGCGGACTGCGCGAGCCTGAGATAGGCGTAGTGAATCGCCTCGCGCTGTGGCTCGCGCCAGTCGGCCTCGAGCGAGAGGCGAGTGAGACTCTGAAACTGCGTGCGTGCGGAGTCGATCGAGCCGCCGAGCCACGCGCTCTGCGCGCGCTCGAGCAAGTCCTTCAGGCGCTCGTTCATCTCGTCACCGGGGCGGTCGAGATCGAGCTGCTCCGCGAGAGTGGTGCGCGCCTGAGCCTCGGCGTAGGTCTCCAGTTCGGCTTGCGAGACCCCGGGGCCGCGGATGAGGGGGGCTTCGCCCGGCCCCTGAGGAGCCATGCCTCGCGCCGTGGTCGCGAGCAGCGCGCTCAGCAAGATGAGTTTAGAGATCCGCATCGGTCACCTCCACAGTGATTCGCGATCGTCGCGACGTTCTTGATCGGTCCTGGGGCGGGAAAGCACGTCCCGTACCAGAGGCGCGGGGATTCTGAACCGTGACCACGAAGGCTCCGTCGTGCGCGACCAGCTGCTGTGAATCGCTTTCAGGCACCAAGACGGCGAAACGGCTCGGATTCAGCGGGGCGCGCAGAATGCGAACCCGATCGGCGACCTTGCGGGCCTTCTTTTTCGGGTCGTCGGAAGGAACGAAGAGGTCGACGACGCCGAATTTTCCGAGAATGGAGTCCAGCGATTCGTAGTTGGCCACCTCGATCGGAACGAGCACGAACCCGGCCGGAATCAGCGTCGCCGCCGACTCGACGGACTCCGGTTCGAGCACCGGCTGGGCCACGGGCGCGGTCGCGTCCCAGTAGTACGCCGCGAATCCCGAAAGCGCGAAGGCCATGATCCAGACCCAGTGCGCGGGCTCCAAGCGCCGCAAGAGCGAACGCAGTTTCGCGATCATCGCGTCCTCCGCAGCCGCGGCTCGGAAAAGCGGCCGCGGCTCTGCTCGGCGATCGCGGTTTGCGAGAGCTCGAAGAGCATATAAAAGGCCGCGAAAAGGACCCCGACGGCCACGAGGAGCTCGATCAGGATCTGGCCGTTCTCAGTTTCGCTACCCATTTTTCTTTCTCCTTCTCCAATGTCGCGGAACACTCGGCCCGAACTTGCAGGCCGCTCGCGGCGGCCAAAGGGCGAAGCCAGGCTGGAAGAAGCGACTCCGCGGGAAACGACCAAGTGAGACTCATCTCCTGGCCGTTCGGAAAGCCCGGCCCCGGGTAGTAGTCCGGTGTCGTCGACGCCGGAGGAAACGCGATCAGTTCGAATGACGCGAGCTTGGCCGAGGCACGCCAGGCTTTTGCGGCGCCGGCGGCTTGCATCTCGCGAACCCGCAAATGCAGATCGACGAGAACCTTCGGAGGAGCCGCGCGCGATCGCGACCGCGCGCGGAGGATCAAGCTTTGCTGTTTGGAGGCGAGGTCCTTTTGTTCGAGCTCGACCTGCGCAAGCTCCGCGCCCGCCGTCATGGCCGCGGGAGAACCGGCCGCCGCTGACGCGAGTTTCGCGCGGGCGATCGTGCGACGGTGCCTCAGGGCCCGGGCGCGCGGGTTGAGATCCATCAGCGCCTTCAGATCGCGAGCCACCTCCTCTTGATTTCGCAAAAGCTCGACCCGGCAGAAGTGCCGGCTCCTGCTATCGGCGACGAGGACGAGATACGCCGCCATCGTCAGGGCGATCAGCGAAAGAGCGAGCGGAGTGAGAATGAGAAGACCGGCCGTCACCATTCCGCGCTCGCTCATCCGCGGCCTCCCAGCGGCAAGGTTCGTCGGTCGCGAAGCCGGATGACCTCGCGCCCGAAGATGCGAAAACGCAAGGCGACCTCGGCCGATCTCGTGTTTCGCGCGAGCCGCAGCTCCGACACGCGTCCGATCGGCAGCGCGGAGCCGGTTGCTTTCGCGAGACCGTTTCGGCAATCCTCGACGGAGCTCGAGGTCGCGAGACAGACGACCCCCTCATAGACGGAGCGTTCGAGCCAAACGCGGGCGAACGCCATGTACGAGATCGAAAGTCCCCCGGACACCAGAAGACACAACGTCGCCGCCGCCGTCGCCGCCTCGATGAGGGTCGAGCCGCGCTCGTTCATTGCCCGGATCCCCGCTCGCCCGCGCCTTCGAAGAAGTCGCCGAGATCGCGTTTCTTATGCGAGCCTTGCTCGACACGCTCGGGAGCGACCTGTTTCTTTTGTCCTTGCAGGGCATAGGTGATCGTCGCGAAGCGCGAGGCGACCGTTTGTCCCATGACTTTCCAGCACAGTGGGATCCGAAGCTTGGAATTCACGTGACTTGAAGTCGCGGC
>JADMIO010828207.1_pt1 | contig 62570 bp, 51 predicted proteins | sample 8958161 | NCBI WGS metagenome assembly JADMIO01 (sample SAMN16585339, study PRJNA669376) | soil metagenome | isolation source: Crop rotation soil | place: USA: Cullars Rotation, Alabama | collected 2011 | reverse complement strand
CCGCGACAACTTGTCCACGTGGAATTCTAAGCTTAGGATCCCAATGTGCTGGAAATTTGACAGAGTTTCTGACGACCGTTCTGCTCAAAGAATCGCGTGAAAATATTGTCGTTTATAATCTTTCGTCAGGCGCGAGTTTTCCTAAAAAAACGGAAACTTTTGCCGATTGGCAATCGATTGCGGTTGAATCCGACAAAGCAAAAGTTTTGACGATGCTCGAACGTTCGATTCGTCTGACGGACAAAACTGCCGTGATTTTGGAATATGCAGAAGCGATTGCGCCCGCAGGAGATACGGGATTTCAGACGGATGCCGACCGTTCCGCAATTGTAACTTTGCATCGCTGGTCATTTTTGCCTGAAATCGAGCGCGGCGACAATATAATCATTTTGATTTCCGAAAACATTGCCGAACTCGCGCCGAAAATCGTTTCCAATCCGAAAATTTCGGTTATTGAAATTCCGATGCCCGACGTTGAAACGCGTAAACAAGTCGTTGCCCAGACCGATAAACGTCTTTCCGAAGACGATGTAAAACGCTATGCCGAAGTTACGGCAGGTTTAAAAGCCGTGCAAATTTCCTCGATCTTGCTTCCGCCGCCGCAGCAGGAAGAACATTTGCAAGAACGAGAAGACTACATTTTAACGCTATTGGGAAATTCGCCCGATGCCAAAGAACGCGCTCATAAACTCGCTGCTTTGACAGCAGGGATGAACCGCGACGAAATTAAAAAACTGGTTGCGCCGGATGCAAAAGAGGTTGAAAGTCAGGCAAATCCGCTCGAACGCGCCAAAACGGAAGCCGACAAACTCATCGCCAGCCGCAAACGCGAAATAATTGAACGCGAATGTTTCGGATTAGTTGAATTCATCACGCCTGAACTGGGTTTTGAAGTCGTCGGCGGAATGGAAGAAATCAAAAAAGATTTACTCGTCATTGCCGACAGCATTCGTAAAGGAACACGTTCACGCGTTCCGATGGGAATTCTTTTTACGGGTCCGATGGGAACCGGAAAAACTTTTGTGGCTGAAACTTTTGCCAAAGAGTGCGGTTTGACAACTATAAAACTCAAAAACTTTCGTTCCAAGTGGGTTGGTGCAACCGAAGGAAATCTTGAGAAAATTTTAAGCGTAATTAAAGCGATCGGGCAGGTTATCGTTATCATCGATGAAGGCGACCGCGCTTTCGGAAATACGGACGGCGATGGTGACGGCGGAACTTCTTCGCGTGTAATTGCTAGGATCAAAGAATTTATGTCCGATACGACCAATCGCGGACGGATTTTGTTCCTTGTGATGACGAATCGTCCTGATAAACTCGATGTGGATTTAAAACGCGCCGGACGGCTTGATAGAAAAATCCCGTTTCTTTATTCACAAACCGCTGAAGAAGTTGAAATGGTTGCGAAAGCTTTGTTGAAAAAGAATAAGATCAAAACCAAAGTCGATCTGGGCAGCTTGAAAGAAGAATTTTCCAAAAAACTTGTCGGTTACAGCAATGCCGATGTCGAAGCTGTAATTTTGATGGCAAACGACGATGCCGCAAGGGAATCTGGCGATAATGCCTCGGTTGCCAAAGACCATTTTATCCGAGCCGCCAACGATTATTTTCCGAGTCGCGACATCGAACTGCTTGAATATATGGAACTTCTCGCCGTTTTCGAATCTTCCAGCCGCCGTTTTTTACCTTTGAAATACGCCGGAATGACACCTGAAGAATTAGATCTGCGATTGCGCGAATTGCGTTTGCGAATCGGAAACCGCAGATAAAACTGCAATTTAACAGGGATGAAGAGGATGAAAGGGATTTTATTTTTATCCCTGACTATCCCCCGCATGCCTGTAAATTTATTCTTTGTATTTCCTGTGATAAATTTTGTATATGAATATTGATGAAGAAGCCTATCGTGAAAAAGTTTATGAACTTGTCCGCAGGATTCCTTTGGGAAAGTTGATGACTTATGGGCAAATCGCCGAAATTTTGGGTGACGGTTACACGGCGCGAACTGTTGGCTATGTAATGCACGCGGCTGATTCGCAAAATGTTCCGTGGCAGCGGGTTATCAATTCACAAGGAAAATGTTCGACCGACAAATTACTGCTTCCACACAATATTCAACAGGAAATCTTGCAAAGTGAAGGCGTAATTTTCAACGCGAGCGGAAAGTGTGATCTGCAAAAATATCGATGGTTTCCAGAAGGCTTTGAGCCGAAAGAAGACGAACAACCAACTTTGTTCGGTTAAATTACGGATTTTGAAACGCTTCCCATAAAGTCCAAACTCCTGAAATCAGAAAAATCGCCGCGCCGACGTATTTGATTAAGTTTTCGGGAAGTTTTTTACCCATTACTTTTCCGACAATAATTGCCAATCCGTCTGCTAAAACCATTCCGATTGTGCTTCCGAGCCAGACGGCAATAAAACTTTTTTGTTTGCTGGCGATGGTAATTGTTGCAAGCATTGTCTTATCACCGAGTTCAGCAAGAAAAAATGTTGTGGTAACCGTTAAAAGCGGACCAAGTTTGCTTTTCCTGTTAATTTCTTCGTCATCTAGTTTATCGCCGCGCAAAGTCCACAATCCGAAAAAGATAAAGCTAAATCCGGCAACAATTTTTATCCAAAAGATCGGAAGCGCAAGACTGACCGCTTCGCCAAGCGCGACTGAGATCAAATGAACCGCAAACGTAGCGATAAAAACTCCGGTTAAAACGGTTAAAGTTTTAAATTTTGTTGCAAATGCAAGCGCGACAAGCTGCGTTTTGTCGCCCATTTCCGCGACAAAAACATATATAAGTGCAATCCAAAATGCTGTCATAATTTTCTTCAGACAAAATAAAAGAGCCAAACGTGTAACTAAAGACAATTCGGTCGAACTATCTTTAATCACAGGTCTGGCTCACAGAATTAATATTAAAATTTTCTGCTCGCAGCGCGGATGCTCGTTTCAAAGCACCAGTATGTCGTCATCTGCGATACCGCTTTTTGTGTGCGGCGAGTTACTCCCCTGCGGAAGCGAAGTTATTAAATTAACAAATTAATTTATATATTGTCAAAAGACGGAGAGGTTTAATAATGTTCCCTTTATCTTCGACAGATGTCGGTTTAGAATAGAAATATGTATTCATCAATTCATTTCACTGCCAAGCCCCGTGCCGTTACAAACGCTTCAAAACCAGAAGTTATCGAAAAATTAAAGGAAATCGTTGGCGCGGAAAATGTTTTAGTCGAACCCGATAAAGTCGAACCTTACGGCGCGGATGCCGTCAAAGAAAAATTTCCGCCCGAAGCCGTTGTTTTTCCTGAAACGACCGCGCAAATGTCAGAGATTTTAAAACTTGCGAACGAATATATTTTCCCTGTTACGGCTCGCGGCGGTGGTGTCGGCTACACGGGCGGCGCAGTTCCGGTTGACGGCGGAATCGTCATCGGCACGGACAGAATGAATAAAGTTTTAGAGATCAGCGAAGAAAATCTTTATGTTATTTGCCAGCCCGGGCTGACGACTTTTGCGCTCCAGCAAGCCGTTGAACCCTACGGCTTGCTGTTTCCGCCTGATCCGGCGAGCTATAAAGATTCTTTCATCGGCGGAAATATTGCGGAAAATGCAGGCGGGATGCGGACTCCGAAATACGGCGTGACGAAACATTCGGTTTTAGGCTTGGAAATTGTTACGGCAGCGGGCGAAATTATTCGGACAGGCGGAAAAACCGTTAAAAATGTGGTCGGATTCGATCTGACGGGTTTGATGTGCGGTTCGGAAGGGATGCTCGGAATTATTACCGAAGCGACCTTGAAACTTTTGCCGATGCCCGAAGCGACTTCGACTATTCGTGCCAGCTTCAAAACAATGGAAGAAGCCTGTAAAGTTTTAACCAAATTCACGCCCGAAGGCTTATTGCCAATGGCGATGGAAGTCATTGATAAACACTGCATCAAAGCCATCGAAGAAAATTTTGCCTTCGGTTTGTCAAAAGATGCTAACGCTATTGTCATTATTGCTGTCGATGGATTTAAAGACGAAGTGACGCGCAACGCTCAAACCATCGAACGCATTTTAAACGAAAACGGCGGATTCGATATTCTGCGTTCAAAAAACAAAGAAGAAGAGGACAAACTCTGGGACGTTCGCCGCGCAATTTCTCCAAGCCTAATGAAATACGGCACGCTCAAACTAAACGAAGACGTAGTTGTCCCGCGTTCCAAAGTGCCCGAACTCGTTGCACGCATTGAAGAAATCGGCAAAAATCACAATACCTTTGTCGCTAATTTCGGACACGCCGGTGATGGCAACATTCACGTCAATTTTATGTGTAACCGCGACGATGCCGAATCCATCGCCCGAGCCCGCCAATGTGTTGCGGAAACCTTTCAACTTTCCGTGGATTTGGGCGGCACAATCAGCGGCGAACACGGCATCGGCTACGTCAAAGCCGCTTATTTGGAATATGCGATTGATAAACCGACGCTCGAAATTATGAAGGGCATCAAAAAAGTTTTCGATCCAAACGGTATTTTGAATCCGGGTAAGATGTTTAGTTAGTAATTTTATATGAAAATCTTTACAATATTGATTTTAGTAATAACTGCATTGTCAGTTTCCGCACAAACTAAATTGCCTAAGAAAACGGTTACGTGGAAGATTGATAATCTTAAAAAGATCGGCGGAAATCGGGCGACTGTTTTAGGCGAACCCAAAATTATTAAAACCGATGCAGGCAAGGCAATTTCGTTTGACGGCGTTGATGACGGGATTTTTCTGGATGAAAATCCGATTGCGGGCGCTAGTGAATTTACCGTCGAAGCAGTTTTTAGACCCGAAGCGGGCGGTGGTGCGGAACAGCGTTGGTTTCATATCGAAGATTCGGAAAATGTGGAAAGCCGCGCTTTGCTTGAAATTCGTCTGAATGGGAATGAATGGTTTTTGGATACTTTTATCAAATCCGGTGAAAACCGTTTGCCTCTCTATGCTGAAAACTTTAAACATCCGGTCGGCGAATGGTTTCACGTTGCACTCGTTTTTGACGGTAAAGAAATGCGCCATTATGTAAATGGGAAATTAGAGCTTTCAGGCATTTTAACGATCAAACCGTTCGGCAAAGGAAAAACTTCAATCGGTGTTCGTCAAAATAAAGTTTTTTGGTTCAAAGGCACTGTCCGAAAGGTTCGTTTTACAAACCGTGCGCTTTCTCCAAATGAATTTATGAATACCAAATAATAAATTCTAAACGATATTAAATATTGTACTTATGAGAATTATATTTGCTCTTTTCTTAGTTTTATTTTTGTTTGACGTTACGAATCTTAAAGCTCAAAACATTACAATTATACTTCTAAGACACGCCGAAAAAGATATTTCACCGACTGCAAATAAAGAAGACCCGGAACTGACCGCAATAGGAAAACAAAGAGCTGCGCGACTAGTTGAAATAGTTAAAAAATACAATCCCGAACAGATATTTTCGACGGTTTTCAAACGTGCCAGATTTACGGCAGAGCCTTTAGCTGAACAGATAGATCCGTTATATAGAATTCAGATTCAGGGTTACGATTATAATTATCTTGATGATTTTGCGGAAAAGTTATTGAAATCAAAAGCAAAATGCGTAGTAGTGGTCGGACATAATACGACCACTCCAATGCTCGCAAATGCTCTGATAAAACAAGATAAATATCAATTTATGGAAGACGGCGAATACAATAAGATTTGGATAATCAAAATCAGAGGAAAAAAGATTTTTGATGAAGTAATTGAGTATTGATTGAAGTGGATAAGTAAATAAGAAATCTTTTAGCCGCGAACGTCACGAATAACACAAATAATTCGTGACATTCGTGACGTTCGCGGCTAATAAATCTTTAGTTTTTTCATTGACACCTTACTTTCTTAAGTTTTGAATTTTGTACACGGGCTTTTGCCTTCGAGTGCATTAATTACAAAATTATTTCCGCCGCCGTTGACGATCCACGTTTCGATATTTTCTTTTTGGCAAATCATCGCGGCTTCCAGTTTTGAATTCATTCCGCCTGTTCCGAGTCCTGAATCCCGTTCTTCGACCAAACTCCGAGCTTCATCAATATTTTTAATTTCGGGAATGAGCTTTGCGTTCGTGTGAAGATGCGGATTTTTATCGAAAAGTCCATCAATATCGCTGGCGAGAACGAGTAAATCGGCACCGATTAATGTAGCAACCAGAGCGGAAAGTTTGTCGTTGTCGCCTAAAATAATTTCTTCGACGGCGGTCGTATCGTTTTCGTTGATGATCGGAACGTATCCATATTTTATAAGTTCGGTAATCGTATTGAAAGTATTTATGCGCGAAGTTTCGTTTTCAAAATCGCGGTAAGTCATCAAACATTGCGCGGTGCGAATACCGAAATCAGCGAAAATTTCGTGATAAATTCGCATCAAAAGCGGCTGACCGATTGCTGCCATTGCTTGTTTTGACTCAACCAATTTACCCGTATCATTGATATTAATATACTGTTTTGCTGTTGCGATCGCGCCGGATGATACGAGGATAATATCGTATTCATCACGCAAAGCTAAGATTTGCCGTCCGATGTCTTCGACCTTTCCGCGTGAAATCAATTTTGTTCCGTTCGTTAAGGTCGATGTACCGATTTTTAATACAAGTTTCTTTTTCATTATCAGAAAATAGCCACAGAGAACACAGAATTCACAGAGGAGAAAAAAATTGTTCAAAACAAGAAATTGATAAAAACTCTGTGTTCTCTGTGCGCTCTGCGGCAAAAAATTATTTCTTAAATTCGATCAAATCCCACAAATTGCCGTAGAGATCTGCAAAAACGGCGACTGTTCCGTAATCTTCGGTTTTCGGTTCACGGACAAATTTTACTTCTTTTTCCAAAAGTTGATTATAATCGCGCCAAAAATCGTCGGTTTGCAGGAATAGAAAGACTCGCCCGCCGGTTTGATTGCCGATGCGCGATCTTTGTTCATCGCCAACGCCTTTGGCGAGCAGTAAACAACATTCGCCCGCACCTTTCGGTTTCACTAAAACCCAACGTTTTGTTTCGCTTTGCGGCGTATCTTCGATCAATTCAAAGTTTAGTTTTTCGGTATAAAATTTAATAGCATCGTCATAATCATCAACCACCAATGCCATATGTACAATTTGTTGATTCATTTATATCCCATCACAAAGAATAGAATTAACAGGGATTATAAGTATGAAAGTATAAAGACAAATTCAGATAAACGTTTTTTCATCCCTGTTCATCCCTTTCATCCCTGTTATTTTTTCTTTTAATTTCTAATTTGTCCGTTTCCAAAGATAAACCATTTATTTGTCAAAAGATGCTCTGCACCGAGCGGTCCGCGAAAATGTAGTTTTTGAGTTGAAATAGCGATTTCCGCGCCTAAACCGAATTCGCCGCCATCAGTAAAACGTGTCGAGGCATTGTGATAAACTGCGGCACAATCGACTTCGTTTAGAAAATGTTCGGCTGTTTCATTATTACGGGTAATAATTGTTGCCGAATGTCCGCCCGAATATTTATTGATGGTTTCAATCGCTTCATCAACATTTAAAAGTGTTCCGATAACAATTTTTGCCGCCAGAAATTCTTCATACCAAATTTCTTCGCCAGCCATTGCTTGAACGTTTTGAATTGTTAAATCAATTACGGTTTCATCGCCGAAAATTTCGATGTTTTTATCAAGCAAAGACTTAATCAATAATTGAAGTTTTTCCTCGAAATCGGGAATATTCGCATTAATTAAAATCTTGTCGAGTGCGTTGCAGACGCTAAGGCGAGATTTTCCGTCCAAGACGATGTTTACTGCCATTTCAAAATCGGCTTCGCTGTCAATATAAGCAAAATTATTTCCGCGTCCGCTGACGATAACGGGAGCTTTGGAGTTCTTTAAAACAAAATCAATTAGTTTGTCGCCGCCGCGCGGAATGACGACATCAAATTTTTCTGTGTCGCCCTGAATTAATTTTTGCGTTTCTTCGCGGGAAATATCCAGATACTTTACAAAATCCGTGTCGGCATCATTTTCTTCCAACGCTTTCTGCCACAAATCTGCTAAACAAAGATTGGTATTTCGCGCTTCTTTGCCGCCTTTTAATAAAATTTTATTTCCGGCTTTTAATGCAATAATTGCCGCTTCGACAGAAACATCGGGACGCGCTTCGTAAATAATTAAAATTGTGCCGAAAGGAACAGTGCGGTTTTCAATTTTCAAATCGTCTTCGCGTGTATGTGTAGAAATTATTTTGCCGACCGGATTATCCGCTTTTATAACGTTTTGAACTGAAGCGATCATCTTATCAACTTTCTTTTCGTCAACTTTCAAACGGTCAAAAATTACTTCATCGTCTTTTGGACAAGCGTCAATATCTATTAAATTTGCGGCGATTATATTTTGTTTATTTTCAAACAAAAGTTTTGCCAGCGATTTTAAAATATTATTTATTAATTGTGCATTCATTGTCATTTGCAAATTTATAATCTTAACAGACCATAGATTTTCAGCAACCGCTTAGTTAAAAATAACTATATTCAAAGTCGGATATGAAAAATTTTAAACGCGAAAAGACGCGAAATCCGCTAAGAATAAATTAAAAAGGATAATTATTCTGTTTCGCGTCTTTTCGCGTTTAAAAAATCTTAATTTTCCCATCCGGTAACTCAGGTTATTTTTCTTGAACTTTCAACTGCCATTTTGTCCGTGTATAAGCAATAAGAAAACCGTTTTTCTGAGCATTTTTTTGTGATTGACTGCCCGGTAAAGCCGCCATTATTGCCATCGTGCAGCCTTTTTCAGCGGCAAAACGTAATCGTGCGTCGAGCAGAGCCGTTTGTCCGCCTTGTTTACGTTCGGCGGGAACAGTGCTTGCGCCTGCGAGGATCGCGGCGTTGTCATAAATAAAAAGCATTCCGGCGGAAATCGGTTTGCCGTCAATTTCCGCCAAAAAAGGGAATCCGCCTTCGGTGCTCGCGCTGATTTGTCCTAATTCAAACATAAAATCCGCTAATCCTTCCATTTCCGTTCCCCAACCTTCCGCCGAAGTTTGCGCCCAGAGTTCTTCTTCACCTTTTTCAGTTATGCGGACAGTTATTTCAGGATTAATCGGCAGCTTGGGTTTATTTTCGCCTTCAAGCGGGAGATACATAACATTGGTTAACTCAATCGGCTGGTAACCGCGTTCGTTTAATAAATTCAGTAACGATACGTCCGCCATCGGGCTGATTTCGTGAAAAACAGGTGCATTATGTTTATTAAAAAATTCTTCAAGCTGTTCTAGTTCCGTCTCGGTAACTTCTTCAAAAACACCGAGTCCGAAGGTTTGCGTCAAAGGCGATTCGATGCCGTCAAACATTGCATACGCGCCGCCGACTTCGATCCATTCCGCTTCGCTGTTGGGAAATATACGTTTGCGTGCTTCAACGAATTTGGCATTACCGGTTGCTTCGGTGCGTTCAATTTTTTGTGAAAGATCTTTATCGGAGAAAATCATTTTAAGTTCCTTTTAATCTGAAAATTATTCAATAGATTATCTTGAGGCGGATAAAAAAAACAAACCTACCGATGTAAAAATAAGACCTGCTAACATACCTGCCAATGGTTCGAGCCATATTTCATTAAACGAATTGATCCTGGCAAATTCAGGTTTTTGCGGAATATAGCGAACGGGAACCGCTGCGCCGATTTCAAAAGAAGATTCTTTCCTTGCTAAATTACTGCCCGTAAATCTTATTCTCGTAAAATCATCTTTACGTTTTTTCTTATTTTTATTATCCAAAGTAAATTCAATTATCGGCGCATAACCGCAGTTTCGTCTATTTATATCAATAAATTCCGTTCCGACGATTTTTCCGGTGGTGATTTCTGAATACATATAAAATGCTCTGGCTTTGATGAGCATCGTCCAGCCGATTGTCAGAACGGTCAAGCCTCCGGCGGCTAAATAAAATCCTATTGTTCCAAACATATTGATGAAATTTGTTATGCGCTAAGTAAGCAATAACAAAGTATATAGACCGCTTTTGTTTAACTTTTTGCTGAAAATATTTATTATTCATCAAATTTATCGTAAGGAAACTCGCCGTTTTCATCCTGAATATAAAGACGTATTTTTTCGTATTCGGTTTGTATTTTAACTTTAATTGTAACGGTTTCAGCAGGCAAAGTTTTATCAAAATTATCCTTTTCGATACACGAATCGCTGCTGAAAAAATTCATCTCGCCGAATTCGATAGTAATCGTGTCTCCGCTGACCGAATATTTACCCTTTCTTGATTTCTTTTCAATGATGTCGCACTGCATCACACTTTTAGCATTCCTGTCCGTTTTATATTCAACCATTCCATCGGGTAAAAATTCGTAAGAAAAGCGTGCGCCCACACCCCAACGGGTTTTTCCCACCGGATCAACATACGAACTCCCTTCGCCGCGATACCATTTACCATTTAATTTCTGCGAATCAATCGTAACAGAATGATTTCGGCTGTTTTTCGCCATCACGGTATCTACTCCAATTACTTTAACCGCCGCGAAAACTATTGCTAATATTCCAAATCCTATAATTCCGAATATAATAAATTTGCTCTTGTTTGCCATAATTATTAATCCCTTAAAAATAAATTCACCGAAAGATTTCGGCTCTTATCTTTAATCGCGGGAAACGACGGCAAAACATATCAAATTAAAATTATTTATCTGGAAATAAAAAAGACAGTCTTGAAACTGTCTTTTCCTACATTAATTCATAATGCCGCGAATGCATCTTGAGTATGATTTTTGAGAAATATTCTACAAATTCCGCATTTCTTTTTTCGCGTCTTTTCGCGTTTTTTCGCGGGCAAATCTTCTGAGCTAAATTAATCGTCTTTTTTATCATAGGAAAACTCGCCGTTCTCATCCTGAAGAGTAAGCCGCGTTACTTCATACTCGGTTTTCAGGCTCCATTTAAGCGTCACGGTTTCCGCAGGCAGAGTTTTATCAAAATTATCCTTGTCATCGCACGAACTACTGCTGAAAAATTTCATCTCACCGAAATTAACCGTGATCGTATCGCCGTTAACAGCATATTTACCATTTCTCGACTTTTTCTCAACCATGTCGCACTGCATTATGGTTTTAACTTTCTTATCCATCGTATATTCGACCGTTCCATCCGATGAAAAGTGATATGTAAAATCCGCGCCCGCGCCGTATTGGGTTTTTCCGGTCGCGTCTATATACGAGCTTCCTTCATCACGATGCCATCTGCCCGTGATTTCCTGCGAAATTGAGCCTTGCGGGGAATCCGTTTCTTCGCTCGAACTATTATTTGTATCATCCGTCCCGTTTCCGCTGTTTTCCTTGTCGTAAATGCTCAACATAAACCGCGAATAATCATCATTCTTTTTGCGGAAATCCGCGATATACGCCGGAACCAGCAAAGTTCGCGTGGTTGACTGCACGCCTTTATCCGCCGCCTTGATCTGTTTAAATGTTTCCAATAATTCATCAGTCTTTTTACGCGCGTCAGCCGCATCGCGCTCGAAATCCTTTTCAACGAACGATTCAAATTTATCTCTTTGAGCCGAAGTAAACTTAGTTTCCGCCACCCATTCGTGAAATTTTATCAATCCGTCAACATCCGCCTGTTTATAAAGCTTATTTTTGCTCGAAGTATTCTTATCATTGCCTTTTGCCTGACCGGGTTCCGCCGACATAACCGCCATCCCGATTGCCAGAACCGCCACGAAAACCACTGCCCCAACGGCTAATACTCCAACTCCTATAATTCCGAATAAAATATATTTTGTTTTGCTTGTCATGCGCTTAAATTCTCTAAAAGTAAAATTCCCGAACATTTCGGTCTAACTTTTAAACGCGAGAAAAGACAGCAAAAAGTATCAGATAAGAGATTGTTTAGCTAAAAATAAAAAAAGACGACTTTAAGCCGTCATTAAGGTTTATCAAATTTCCCAATTTGGAAGGTAAATCTAAGCATAAACTAATTTATGTTCGGGTTCTTCATTCCATTCTTTTCCTAAAAGTATTCTGCCATTGGCTTTTTTGCTTCGTTTTTGACCATCGGCACCCCAAGCACCCCATTGTTTAAAGAAAAATGAAACTTCTTGTTCATCACATTGTTTTTGAATATTAATTGCCCATTCAGGTTTCATTGGTCTTGCTTTATGTCCGCTTTCACCACCAACAATAACCCAATGAATATTAGTTAAATCAAGTTTTCCGATATTTTCCAAAAGAGGTTCAATCGAAAGAAATTTGATTTTTGCATCAATATTTCTTAATACATCAATTCTATTCTTCTTGCTTCTGATTTCAACTGTTACACCTAACCAAACATTATCTGGAACAGTTCTGTTTTGAAAATATGTTTCTAAAACTTTTTCTCTTTTAGTTAATATTTGATAAGTATGTTGCGGTGTTTGGCGAATTGTGTCAAAAACTTTATCTAAAAACTCAAAAGGCATTTCTTCATGAAACAAATCACTCATTGAGTTCACGAAAAACTTTGTTGCTTTCCTAATTTTTAGAGGTGTTTCTAAGCGATCAGGCATGATTTTAAATTTAAATGCGTCTTCATATCCTGCTGAACCCATTGCCTGCAAGCGTTTTGCCATAACTTCTGCATAGCAATTTTTGCAACCTGAAGAAATTTTATCGCAGCCTATAGATGGATTCCACGTTGATTCTGTCCATTCTATTTTACTTTGTTTCATCTTATTTAATATTATAATCTACTTTTCGTTTCTTCTTATAAACTTGTTCATAAGTAACTAAAGGAGATGTTCCCTCAAAAATTATTTCACCATTCTTTTTCATTTTCCGCACAACATCTGCTGCGTGAGTCCCAATGTGACCTTCTTCTAAAGAATAATCGAATAATTGAAAATTATTTATAATTTCTTGTGACAAAATTTTATTTGTCACATTTTTCTGAAATGACTCAATTTTGGTTAATCTTTTAGTAAACAAGTCACCTTGCCTTTTACCTTCATCATCGTCTATATCAAAGTCCGCTTCACCATTGATTGGGCTACGTTTCCAAGCTACAGATAAAAATTTGTCAACAGCTAAAGGATGGGATGCTCCGAAAATAATGTCGTAGATATTTGCACCTTTTTTCAATGAGAAAGGATATAGTTTTAATTTGGTATTTACAGGTAATTTCGTCCTTAATTGTTTAATAATACTACGATGAATGAAATTATAGGGGTTTTTCTTTGCTTCGTTCATATCAATATCTAAGTGCATCTTAAATTCTTCTTTATCTCCAAAACGCCAAAAATAAGAAGATGAAACGAAGTATAGGAAATCTGTTTGTTTTGTTTTTTCTAATTCTAAAAAATACTTCTCTGAGAGAAATTTTATACCGTTTTGGTCAAGATAAACCAAAGAGGGGAAATCTTTTATAGTTGGTAAAAGTTTAGGAAACAAAACTTCAAAATCTTCATTAAAATAATTTATTTCAACCGCTCGTCCTAAGTGGTCATTTTCCTTAAGATAATCGTCACAAGCTTTTTTTAGCAATTCAAACTTCTTTGGTTTAAATTCATTCAAATAAACCTTTACTTTTACCTTCCTTTGAAAAATGGGAATAATTTGTTCCTTAATTTTTTGAAGAAGTCTAATAGGACTTCCAGCCACACCGTTTACATCGTAGCCAGTTCCCGCAAAGAGATCAAAAATGCAAATATTTGACGCATTATTCATAACAAATGTTGGAATCCATGCTTGAGCATAATCTTCAAACATTTCGAGCTTTGCTATTGTGCTGTCATCAAAAGGTTCATCGTGTAGGTCTTTGTATGGGATTCTTATTTGGAATAATTCAGCAAATTGTTTTTGAGATTTTCACTGACTTATTTTGAAGTTAAATTTATTCTATTCTATTGTTTCTAAGATGTTTAGAATGATTTTAAAATTTATATATGACATAATGCAGAAGCCTTAATTATTTGTCAATAGGGAACTTGTCTTAATATACTAAAAACATTAGTGTTGTTTTGAACCACACGGATTTTTAAAATTTATGTTTACTAATAATTTTTAAACATTCTCAGAGACTCAAAGCAAAATAGTTATTAATAATGTTATTTAACATATTGGAAAAGAGCATGGAAAAAAGAACAACTTTTAATATGCTCAATGATACTTTGTTAGGTTAATAATATTCATTGAGCATTCTTCTTTTTATCACTCCCAAGCCAGAGCAGGGAATCGATAATTAGTTTACTTTCCGTTTCATTATCAAAGGTCAAAGATAATTCCTTATCGGTTTTATTAGCGTAATCAATGTCGTTATGACCCATATTCATGTAGATCATTTTGTATTTTTTATTTGTCCAGACAACCGGATAATAGCCGTCGTGCCAAATTTCGTGCGGTTTGGGTCCGGTGCCTAAAGGAAAGCTTGCCGGGTCGATCGAGAGCAGGATTTTTATGTCGGGATTAGTCCGCAGATCGTTTGACCAGCGATACCACTCGTTGGGGGCGGATGCAAATGTTTTTGGAATATGTTTGAGGGCAGGGAATTTACTGTCTTCGACCCGCAGAATGGCGGAGGTCGGTTTCCATGTGTTGCTGACATAAGAGCCGGAGCCTAAAAAGATGTTGTGATACCAGTCCCAGTTTTGCGGAAAGGCGGAAGGAGTCAGTGCAAAGGCTGAAAAATGAAATCCCATCCACGCGCCGCCCTGTTCCATATATTTTTGAAAAGCGGCACGCTGCGCCGGATCATCGGGACGGGTATCTAAAAACAGAACGACCCGATAATGCGAGAGAAATTCCGCGTTTAAGTTGTTCCAATCGGTCGTTGCTTCATAAGTAAAGTTATATTTAGCCGCCATTTTGGGAAACCAAATATTTGCTTCCTTTACAAAACTAATATGCGCTTTATCGTTCTTTCCGGTGTAAAAGGCGATTACTTTGAATTTAGGAGTAACGGTTTGAGCATAAGCTGTGCAAAATAAAAAACATATTGCAGATAACACTAATACACGGATAAGATTTCGACGGATGTTTGATGATAGCGGCATATTGGTGATTGATTATAATCGAAAGCCGGTAAATGCAAAATAAGGTAAGGTATAGAATAAAATGACTATGCCTTACCTTATTTAAAATGAGTTTGAGATAAGAAGTATTGCCCGCGTAAAGACGCGGAATGGCGCGGAAATTAAAATGTAAGTCAGAAAAACTTAAAATCTTTCGAACAACTTTCTTATTTTCCGCGTCTTTCTGCGGGCTAATTTTATTTTTTACTCTTCATTAACGTTTATAAGATCATTTCAAATGAAATTTGTCCGATCTTACGTTTGAACCGTGACGAAGATGTTTTGACCGTCGCGGTTTATTAAAAGCAAAATGGATTTTCCATTAGCTTTTGTGACCGCTGCGGTTAATTCTCCGGCTGTTTTCACGTCCTGACGATTGATCTGCAGAATCACATCGCCTTGTTCGATCCCGGCTTCGTCTGCCGGGCTTCCGGGCTGCACGTTCATGACCGCAATACCTCTGCCCGCATCTTTTAATTTAAGCTGCTGGGCAATTTGCGGCGTGATCGGCGAAAGCGATAAACCTAATTTTCCCTGAACAGGCTCGGCATTCGGATTAAGTTTTTCATCATCCGAATCATCTTTTTTCGCTTGAAATTCGTCGAGTCTGACTTTGACGATCTGTTCATTGCCGCTGCGCGAAATACCGACATTAACTTCGGTTCCCGGCGCGGTTTGGGCGACACGGTTACGAAGCTCGTTGCCGTCATTGACATTTACGCCGTTCAAATTCAAAATCACGTCGCCCTGTTTGATGCCGGCTCTTTCGGCAGGACCGTTCGGGGAAACGGAAGTAACGATGACACCGCGAACAGCTTTTAAACCGAAGTTTTCCGCTAATTCCGAAGTCACATCCTGTATGCCGACACCGATCAAGCCGCGATGAACTTTGCCGCCGTTCCTGATCTGCGCCATCACGGATTTTGCCATATTTGAAGGAATGGCAAAACCGATGCCGATACTGCCGCCCGAAGGTGAAAGCATCTGTGAATTAATGCCGATAAGCTCGCCGTTCAGGTCAACCAGTGCGCCGCCCGAATTACCTTGATTGATCGGCGCGTCGGTTTGCAGAAAGTCTTCGAAACTGCCGTCACTGATGCCTGTCTGACGACCTTTGGCGGAAATAATGCCGCTGGTCACGGTTTGGCGAAGTCCGAGCGGGTTACCTATCGCCAAAACCACATCGCCGACACGCACTCTGTCCGAATCGCCGACCGAAATTGTCGGCAAATTGTTTGCTTCGATCTTTAAAACCGCTAAATCGCTGGCTTCATCCGTGCCGATGACTTTTGCGGTAAACGAGCGTTTGTCGGTCAGCTCAACTTTGACCACGCTTGCACCGTTAACGACGTGATTATTCGTCAGGATCAAGCCGTTTGATTCGACAATGACACCCGAACCCATACCGCGCTGAATTTTCGGCTGCTGCTGCATTTGCGGAAGCTGTCTGCCGAAAAATTCTCGAAGCTGCGGATCATTATCAAAAGGCGTGCTTTGCGTCTTAGCCGTAGTTTTTCTTTCAGAGCGAACCGTGACGACCGCCGCCGTCACCTTTTCAACCACATCGGCATACGAAGCGCGCGCAATCAAAGACGAATTAACGTCCGGCGCATTGTTTGAATTTCGCTGAATGACGCGGGCTTCTCTCTGCCCGTCCACCGATTGAGCCGCAATATTTGAGGGCAAAACAAAACCGATGGAAAACATTGATAGAAATAAGAAACCCGTTAAACGGTTTCTCAACATTTGGAACGAATTTTTATTTGAATTGTAAACGATCTCTTTTTCCTTATTTTTTATATCTAAATTCACTTTCATATATCTCCTTACTACAGGGACAAAAAACACAACGCATTGCAAAGTTCCGTTTGCAGCTTAATTTACTTTGAAAAAACAACACGTTGCCGGACTTTCCCACTCGAAGAAACTTATTTTCACGGCTATTAGATTTTTAAATATATAGATGAGTTGCAAAATAAAATTGAGAGCCGTATCTGGAAGGGAAACTTAATTAGGAACTTTCGATGAATTTATATAAGCAGCCGGGCAAAAGCATTTTTAAGAAAAGTTAGCCACGAATAACACAAACAATTCGTGTTATTCGTGGCAAAGAAATCTTTAGTTTTATAATGCGCGGCTGCTTATTTATAAAGGATGAGCTTTAAATTTGTTTAAACAGAAACGGCAAGTCAAAACTCACCGGGTTTAAATTTGTAAAGATTATTTTATAACTTTGGTGTTTTCTTTCTGTTTTTAATAACAAAAATCAATCCGAGTACGGCGACGAAAAATGAGAGTATCAGCACTAAAACACCCGGAATGATTCCTAACATTGCTTCACTCTGGCTTACGCCTCTGCTTATAGAAGGTAGTGCAATTGATACTACCGTGACCGCAAATCCGAGTAATACGCCTAGAATTCCTAATACTAAGACTATTTTCCAAAACATAAATTATTTTCCTTTTTCCAACGGCTAAATTGTTTATTAAAACGCAAAAGCATCTTTCGATGCCGGAATGAAAGGGCGAAAACAGATATGAAGGAATTGTAAGGCTTTTTTTAGTTACGGAAAAGAAAAAAATCGTAAATTGCGAAAAGATTTACGCTTCACAATTTACGATTTTGGAAAAACTATTTATTTGCTTTAGTTAGCTCAACACCTGTCGCAACAAAAGAAACCTGAGTAACCGAACCGTCAGCATTTCGTTTATCGAATTTTGCACCGTCTTCATTTACTAAATGATCGACTTCGGCTTTGGTCAAAGTTTTTACTTCAACGGTTCCTTCGGCTTTTGCGGTTGCTCCGGCTGAATTAAGCGGAATAAAAAATTTATGATCTTTGAATTTAACCATTACGCCTTTGGCGGTCGCGTTCGGAGCAATTTCCATCCAGCAGCCTTCCGATTTACATGAACGAATGATTACGCCATCCACACGAACGGTTTTTCCCGCATAATCTGCCGGTGTCGCTAAAACCTTCGCCAATGAAACTTTTTTGGCATTAGCGAGCGGCGCACCGCGTTTTAAAAAACCTTTCGTTGGAATTGCCGCCGTTTTATCGATTTCCGTCGGTTTTCCATGATTCATTTCTTCCATTTTGCCCTGGGCAAGAGCCGTAAAAGACAAAGCGCAAAGCAAACTTAACAAAACAATTAATTTTTTCATTATAAAAAGTCTCCATTTTTTGAACTTGAGCGATTATAACAGGGTTTAACTAATCAGTTCAAAATCGTTACTGACTTTCATACACGATTTTTCCTTCGACAATAGTCGTCAACACTTTTGTTTTTTCAATATTTATCGGATCAATCGTGAAAATATCATCGGATAGAATAACCAAATCCGCCAATTTTCCAACTGTAAGCGAACCTTTGACATTTTCCTGAAATTCCGCAAAAGCCGAGCCGTTTGTGTAAGCATTAACGGCTTCCTCGACCGTGATTTTCTGTTCGGGAAGCCATCCGTTCGGGTTTTTTCCGTCTAAAGTCCGCCGTGTAACAGCCGCGTAAATGCCGAGAAGCGGATTTAGCGGTGCAACGTTCCAATCCGTTCCGAAAGCTAATTTTGCGCCTGCATCGATCAAGCTGCGGAAAGCGTAAGTACCTTTCAAACGTTTTTCATCCAGACGTTTGTAAGCCCAGCGTCCGTCGTCAAGCGCGTGAAACGGCTGCATCGAAGCGATAACTTTATCTGAAGCGAAACGTTTAATGAGATTTTCGTTAAGATGCTGAGCGTGTTCGATGCGAAAGCGGCGGTCGCGCGTTCCGTTTTCCTTTTCAACCCGTTCATATATTTTTAGAATCTCATCGTTTGCACGATCACCGATAGCGTGAATCATTATTTGCAGATTGGCTTTATCAGCCTTGGCAACATTTTCATACATTTTGGGAATTTCATCCGCCGGTAAACCCGTAGTATTCGGCGCATCCAGATAAGGTTCGTAAAACCACGCGGTTGTCGAGCCGAGCGATCCGTCCGCAAAACCTTTTAAACCGCCAACGCGAAGCATCGCTGAACCGAAAGCAGAATGAATGCCGGTCCGATTCCAACGCAACAAATCGGGAAGCGGCGAAACGGCATAGATTCGGGTTTTCAATTTTCCTTGATCTAAAAGCGTTTGATATACGCCGACATCCGTTCCCGCCGACATATCCTGTACGCTTGTCACACCCAAAGACGCGGCGTAATCCGTGGCGGCTTGAGCAATTTGCAGATTTTCCTCAAAAGTATTAGCGGGAATTTTGGCGTAAACAAAATTCATTGCCGCATCTTTCAAAACACCTGTCGGTTCACCGTTTGCATCACGGACAATTAAGCCGCCGTCCGGGTCTTTGGTATCTTTTGTGACACCCGCTAATTTCAACGCCGCACTGTTCGCCAATGCCATATGTCCGTCGAGCCGATTAACAAAAACGGGCGTATCGGATGTAAAAGTATCAATCAATTCTTTGGTCGGAAGATTATTCGGCGACCAATTTTCGTGATCCCAATCGCCGCCCAAAACCCATCGACCTTTCGGAAGTTTGGCGGCAAATGCCTTAATTCGCGCCGCAAATTCCTGCGGAGTTTTGGCATCCCGCAAATCAACCGATGAAAGCTGTTGTCCGCCGCTCAAAAAATGTACGTGCGAATCGTTAAAGCCGGGCAAAACCAGTTTTCCTTTCGCATCAATCGACTTGGTATTTGTACCGGCAAATGATTTGATTTCTACATTTGAACCAACAGCGACAATTTTATTTCCCATCAGCGCAATGGCTTCCGCTTTCGGTTTGGCTTTGTCCATTGTGTGAACATTAGCATTAATAATAACCAAATCAGCCGTTAATTTTTGCGCTTGAATTGATACGCACAGATAAAAAAATAGAACTGTAAATATAAGTTTTTGCATTATTTACCAACCTGTAACTAAAAGATTTCGAGCCGATCTTAAACTGATTTTCTGATATTTGGCATATGCCGCCGCGCCGCGAGTTTGTATTTGTTCATTATTTTCGCCTTTGATCCAGCCGTCAATCGCATCATGCAGAATATATGCTTCGGGAGCCATTAAATTTGAAGTCCACAGAATGGGATTCGCATTTGTCTTTTTCAAAGGCGCGGTAAAATACTGGCGGCTGGCGCAGGCTAATATAATAGCATCGCGTTTGTTATCGTCTTTTTTAGAGATTTGTTTATCCAACTTGAAATCCATCAAGCCATTATGTCCAACAAATGCAACCAGAGTTGCGCTGCCTGAAATTTGCAAAGTCAGATTATTGATCTCAACATTCTCAAGTTTTTCACCCGAAACCGCTGAAAAGAAATCGTTGATCGTTTCTTTCATTTTGCTTCCGCGATAAGCATCGGCAATTAGATAAACATTCTGCGTTTTATGTTTAAAAATAAGGCGTTCCAAAACATTTTCTTTCGGATTCCTGATTTCGGCAAGTTTTGTCCAATTAGGGCTTTTCGAGAAATAAGTTCTTACGCCGTAAGCCGCGCCCCAATAAAGATTCTTAACGGTATCTTCGCCGTTTCCCAAATGCGCGGGAACCGGAACAATGCCTTGATTTACGTTGTCGCAAAGCGCGACCAACACATGTATAACTTTGGCAGAATTTTGAATTTTAGGAAGCTCTATATTATTTGGGACAGGTTTTGCCGCCGAATTTGTATGCTCATTCGCTGTTTGGGCTTTCGGACAACCGACCAACCAGAATATGGAAGCTAAAAACAGGAGTGTGTAAAACTTTTTGATTGACATTGTAATGCTCATATTTAGCTGTTTTTTATCCAGATAAAACTGAATGTTTAAAAGTTAGTATATATGTGGTAACTAGTAAAGATTCATGGACTCTATCTTTTATCAAATCAATTTTAGTTTAATTTCTCGGACCTAAACAATTTAAGAAAATTTAAAAAATCACTTTTGCGGAACCGATTTTATCGAAGGTGACAGCGAATCGATTACGGATAATCAATCCGGCTGTATTGCAGCCCCGACAGCAATCCATCATTCAGCGTTGTTAACATCCAATGCGCCGATTTAAAAGAAAAAAAAGTAAATTTTCAATTCGACTAAACCTTTTTATACTTTTCCGGTCTTAAACAATCAGGATTAAGTATTAGTAACAACTGATAAATTAACGGTCGCGAAATTACAACGCAGCATTAGCGTAATTTAAATTACCTGTGATTTATTTTGCCAATCATCAGGATATTTGTCTGCCCCGGCGTTGTAGGCAAATCGGGTTGTCGCATGGTTGTCGGCTTCAAAGCTAATGATGCTAGGTGATACACAGAGTTTTTATGGCTGATAAAAAGAGTCATTGGTAGATTCGCAGTCGTTGCCGTAAAACCAGTTTAGTACATACTCCTGATTATTAGCTTTGCTCGTTAGTTCCGTAGTCAATAGTTATGTGCTCATGCACAACACATTCAGATTTAACCGGATATTGCCCGGGGATAGAGAATCATGTTTAAAAATTCACGAATTTCCGCTGCTTTTTCGACTTTGTGCTTTGTCCTGCTGATTTTCAGCGGACTTGCCTTCAAGTGCAATCTTGACGATCAGAATGACACCAACCGCCAGCCAGCACCTGGAAAAACCGGAAGAACGAAAGCTACGGTCGTCCTTCTCGTGCGGCATGCCGAAAAAGCCGCTGAGCCGGAGAATGACCCGGAATTGAGTGTAACCGGACAGGTCCGTGCACTGCATCTCGCACAGCTGCTTGAAAATAAAAATATCGGTGCAATTTTCGTAACGAGTTATCGCCGGACACAGGAAACAGCAGATCCGCTGGCATCAAAACTGGGACTCACGCCGAACGTGAGCAATGATCCGAACGCTATTGCTGAAGCGATCATCAGCGAACACGAAGGAGAAACCGTACTGGTCGTCGGTCACACGGATACCATTCCGCAGACTATCCGGCAGCTCGGCGGCAATATTACGCCGATAGCCGACTCCGAATTTGACAATATGTTTATTGTTACGATCCCGGCGAACGATTCAGCCACAAAAGTTGAGAGGACTAAATATTGATTCCGTATGATTACGAGGCACAGTCTTTTTCAATTAAATGAATGGGAGGCAATCCGGCAAACACCGTTTTGGCTGTGGAATCTGCTGTGCGGCGAAGCTCCGCCGGACGTGGCGCGTGCCGCCGCCGAATTTCTACTGGCGGAAATTGGTGAACCTCTCTATTACCCGCCTATTGCGCGTGTTATGTTTCGCTCATCGCTCAACGGCAAACCCGGACCGTTTCAAACGATTCCCGCGCCGAATGTTTGGCAGGAAGCACAAGCAGCTTTGAAAATTCGCACATCACCCGCCGAATCTGCAATGTTTCAGATGAGTCTGGCAAGCCTCGGGCGCAGTTTGATAAAAAAATTCGGGGGAGTCTTAACGCGTTGTGATGGACCACCGCTTTCGCCGGAAAAGTTGTTTGCGATAAGGCTCGAGCAAATGTGGCACACTTTGGGTTTTGAGCCTTTTATAAACGGATTATGTGCTGAGGGAGGCGGTTGTTCGCTTTCCGATTGGCATTATTTTCAGCTCGCTCCGATGCATGTATGGCTTCTGATGGGCGGGCGCGACGGAAAATTTATACCGACTGAAACTGCGGTGCTGCAAAATCCGGTTTTCGGGCTTTATCCGCCGTATAGTTATTTTCTGCTGTCCGACACACAGCAAAAATTGAATTATTATTTCGCCGAAGCAACTAAACCCGGCTGTAAGTCACTTGATTATTTAAAAAATGCGGGAGCCGCCGCTGACGCTTTATTAAGTGCCGAAAATGCGCAGATTTTCAAAATGACGCTGATCTTATTGGCACGCGATACCGCCGACGCTAATGTCAATCTACAAAATTCGCACGATGCGCTGGCAATGATCGGTTCCATCGCTGAAACACTTTCATTAAATAAATTGACGGCACTCTATGCGCCGACTCCGACCGCCGTTTCCCCCGTAAACACCGGACAAAATGCAATTATTACGCCGCCGAATCCTAATCGGCAAAATAAATTTATGAATAACGAATTAGAAAACACAGGCAGCGGGATTAGCCCCGAAATTTCCAAATCTGAAACAGATGCGGTCAGTTCTTCAGTCGAAAATACCGCAATTGTAAATAATGAAATAGCTGCATCAGCAGTAGTTAGCGCCCAAACCCCGCCGCAAAATTCTCCGTCATCAACAACTGCGAATGAAACCGCCGTCTCACAATCGGCAGAAACTTCCGTTGAAAGTTTGCCTGCGGAAACGCCCGAAATACTAATGCCGGTTATTGACCCGGCAGAAATCGAACGGGAAGCCGCCGAATCGATTCCTTCGAGTCTCGATTCATTTGCCGATTATAAAAAAACGATTCACGCCGTCAGCGGCGATCTGCGTCAACTTCTCGAGATTGCCGAGGAAATCAAAATGGAGAACGCGGGCGCACTCGTCAAAGATATGATCAAGCGGGTTGAGGAAAACAGTTTTTCGATTGCCGTTGTCGGCGAATTCAAGCGCGGCAAATCGACCTTTATTAACGCCTTGCTCGGCAAAGATATTCTCCCGAGTGATATTTTGCCGTGTTCCGCGACGCTTAACCGTGTGACTTACGGCGTTAAACCGAACGTGCTCATAAAATTCAAGGACGGGCGCGAAGAACAGATCGGAATCGATAAATTACCGGATTATGTCACGAAATTAACCGAGGAATCCGAAGGCATGGCTTCAACCGTCAGGGAAGCGGTTGTTACATATCCGATCCCGTATTGTCAAAATAATGTTGAGATAATCGACACGCCTGGTTTGAATGACGATGCAAATATGACGGATGTCACGCTTTCGGTTTTGCCGCAGGTCGATGCCGCAATTTTAGTCATCATGGCAAATTCGCCCTTTTCCGAGTTTGAGCGGGCTTTTCTCGAAGATAAACTTTTGACCAGCGATCTGGGACGGGTGATCTTCTTAGTGACGGCAATCGATCGACTTAATAATCCCGAGAAGGATACCGAACGCGTCGTTAAGGCGATCAGCGACCGCATCCGCAAATATGTGATAAAACGCGCCGCCGAACAATTCGGTGCCGAAAGTGAAGAATACGAAGTTTACCTGCGCAAAATCGGCGAACCGCGCGTTTTTCCGGTTTCTCCTTATCAGGCTCTGCAGGCTAAAGGCAGTGGTGACGAAGACCTGATGACTAAAAGCCGTTTCCGCGAATTTGAGTCCGCGCTCGAAAAGTTTTTATCCGAAGAACGGGGTGCCGTTTTTCTTCAAGTACCAATTAATCGACTCTTATCGGCGGCATATGACGTTATGGCGACTTTTACTTTGCGCGAAGGAGCCCTGCAAATGCAAAAAGGCGATTTCGATGCGGCTTACAACAAAACTTTTCAGGAAATCGAAACCTTAAGGGCGCGTAAGGAAGCCGAGATGCAGAAGGTCGATGAAGCCAACCGCACCATCGAACAGGAAATTAAACCGCTTATTATGGAGCTCGACGATATTATTCGCCAGACAGCGGCGGACGTGATCGACAACCACGAAATGACCGAAACGGATCTGGGCAACGAAAATTTGACCAAGCAGCTCGTCCAGCGTGTTAATGAACGAATTCAATCCGAAATTCAGACGGCATCCAAAGCCCAGCTCGAAAAAATTCAATTGCTCGTGCAGCGCGGCATCACGGCGGAAACGATGCGTTGGGGAGATTTTTCCGATGAGCTGGCAACCATGTCGCGCAGCATCGAAAGCCGTTTCGGTGCCTCACAGATTCACGCGAATGAAAGCACCGCCGTGCAGGGAGCCGGAATTATTGCCACACTGATGGGCTTTGGCGGAGCTTATACCGGCTATCAGGTCGCCGGCGCAAAAGGCGCACTGACGGGCGGCGTGGCGAGTCTCGGTGTCGGGATCGGCACGGTCGTCGCACTCGGTGTCGTCGCGGGGACAGTGCTTGCGCTTCCGGTCGTCATTATCGGAACGCTGCTGGCGCTCCCGGCGGGAAGCTGGCTGACGCGCAAGATTTTCGGCAACGAAAAGCTCAAAACTTTCCGCGAAAATCTGAAAAAACAAACAATCGAAAGTTTGGAACAGCAAATTGCGACGGGCGGTGTCGAAGAAAAGATAATTGCCGAAATCGATAACGTGTTCGACGATCTGAAAGACAAAATTCATATGGAAGTCGAAGCTAACCTTAAAGATACGGAAAAAACGCTCACCGATCTTCGCAGCAAACGCGAACGCGACGAGATCATGAGCGAATCCGAACGCCGTCAGTTATTTAAAATGCGGCGCGAAATTATGGTCATTCAAAAACGCGCCGAAAAACTCAACGATCTTTTGCTGCAAATAACGAATGCTTGAGAACGAGTACCGAATCGCATCGGACGGCGGAATTTAAGTCTCTGCTCATTATTTTAATTTTTTCTAAAGGAACAAATATATGTCTGTCAATTCTTTATCATTAGATCTGAGCGGTAATCCGACCGCCGACATCGATCTGGATTTTAATCATTATCTTTCGCGGCGCAATCAGGAACTGTCGAAACATTTGATAAACGGGATTCCCGACTACGCTTTTACGCTCGATCAGGAACTGCGGCGTAAATTGGGAGCGATCCCGGGAGTTCGAATGCTGGCGGGAGCGATCGCCTCGGCGCGGCTCTCGTTCAAAAAGCAGCTCATGCTGCAAAGCGGCGTTGCCGTTACGCCAAAACAATATCCGGAAATTTACGATATGGCACAGGACTGTGCGCGGATTCTCGGTATTGGCGTTCCGGAAGTTTACGTCGTCTTTGATCCCGTTCCGAACGCTTATACGCTGGCGGCGAATCAGGCTTCCGACATCGTTGTTTTACACTCGTCCCTTATCGAAATGACTACGCCTGATGAACTCAAATTCATCATTGGACACGAATGCGGGCATATTCATAACCTGCATCAGGTTTACAACACGGCGGCGGTTCTGCTTTCGGGAACATCCCTGAATGGTTTATTGATGGCTGTCCCGGGTTTGAAACTAGCGGTTGATCTGGCGGCAAAAGGCTTATCTTTGTTCTTTTCTCATTGGAGCCGGGCTGCCGAGATTACCTGCGACCGGGCAGGCGTGATCTGTTCGGGCTCGATTTCCGCCGGACAGCGGGCACTCGCCAAACTAAGCACGGGCGGCGGAACGGCATACGGCAAGATCGACATCGAGGAATTTATGAAACAAATGGAGCGCACCCAGGCAACTCCCCTGCGCCTGATGGAACTAACCAGATCTCACCCGCTGATTCCGAAACGCCTCAAAGCACTCGAAACGTTTGCCGACTGTGAAGTGCTGCATGATTGGCGACCCGAAATGCGCACAACCAACCCGGCACGGTCACACAGCGATGTCGATGCGGAAGTCAAACAGCAGGTCAGAGTTTTATAATCAGGAGAGTAATCGTATATGTCAGAAATTATTGAAGAACCAATTGAAACGGAAAATGCTCAGGCAGCCGCTTCGACGGATTTAAATATCGATGCGGTATCGTCGGTTGACGGTGTTACACCAGATTTAAGCGATCGGTTTGTGCGCTATGATGCCGGAGAATTGAAAAACGAGTTTATTGCGGCACTAAATGAAATGACCACGCGGCTCCAGACCGGCGATGCTGCAAAACTTCTCGGCAACGATTTGATGAAAAAATTTCGTCAAGCCGAAAACAAGATTCGCACGCGGCTCGACGGAGATTTTAAGCTGGTCGTGATGGGGGATTTCAAGCGCGGCAAATCGACGCTCGTTAATGCTCTGCTCAAAATGAATGTCGCGACGACAAACGTCACGCCCGAAACCGTGACGATCAACGAAATCGAATGGGGTGAAACTCTAAGTGCCGAAGCGTGTTTAACGGATGGCGGACGAGTTTCGCTCGGTGTTAACGAACTGGCGGCGGACACATTACTGCCATTCGTCGAGCGGCTTGAAGAACAAAATAAACTGGTCGATCATATCGAGATCAATGTGCCGATCGATTGGCTGCGCGGCGTTCAGCTCGTTGATACGCCGGGCATGGGCGACATTTTGAATCGGTTTGATAAACAGGTGCAGGAATATCTGCAAAGAGCGGACGCGATCGTCTTTCTCGTTTCCGCACTTTCGCCGCTTTCGGAAACCGAGGAAAATTTCCTGCGTCTCTCGCTCAAACCGGCGGACTTTAATCGTCTGATTTTCATCGTCAATATGCTCGATTTTGCCCGCACTTCAGAAGAAGCGACAAAAGTCTACAACCTGATTACGCAGAAAATCGGACGACAATTCCCGAACGCGCAGGTTTTCGGCATCTCGGCTCTCGACGAAATCTGCCGCCTGCAAAATACGCCGCGCCCGAACAACGAACGCAGCGATGAACTGGCAGCAGAATTTGACCGTTTGCGGTCGGTTCTGCACGAATCGATTTTGCTCGACCGCAATCTGATTCAGCTCGACAGGGCATGCGGTTTGCTTAACAGGGCGACCCGAGAAATTGAAAACGCGGCGGCTCTGCTTCGCGGTGCCATGCAGCAGGACCAGCATAAACTTGCTCAAGCCGTTACCGATCTATCGGACGATAATTCGGAACTCGCGCACCGCGTTGCCGAACATAAAAAAACGATGCGTGCCGAAATAACCGAACTTGGAAAAGAGGCAGAAGGCTGGATGGACGAATTTTTTAATCGGCTCGAACGTGAAACGGTCGGCGGATTATCGAATTTCACCATCGAAGACGTTCAGAAACATTTTCAGTTTTTCCTGACTGATGCGGTCCGTGATGCGCTCAATGCCTGCGTTGAAGCTCACAGCGAAGAACTCCTTGCCAGTGCTAAAAAAGCCCGGCTGGCAATCCAAGGTGATGCCGAAGATTTTGCCCAAATTGATCTTAACGACACACAGATCGCGGCGGCGACCTCGGCGCATAAAGACTGGACGGGATTCGATTCAGCCGCTTCTGTCCTCATGCTACTCGGTGCCGCGCCGATTGCTGAATTTCTAAAGGTCGGCAGCAAGTTGTTTTTCAAAGATGCTCGCGGTAAAGACGAAATAGACTTTCTTAAAAAACATCTCGAATCAACGCTGCCCGAACTACGCCGGACCCTGCGCGACGAAGTGAAGGAAACGTATTTGAACATCGCCGTCAAATTCGAAGCGGAAATCGAGCGAACTTATGAGCAGAACCGCACGGAAACTATTGCTGCGCTCGAACAGGCACAAGTGGTTAAAAATTCAGCCGAACTGGAATTTTCTAATTCCGACCAGATTTTTAACGAAATCAGCGAGGTATTAAATGAAACTCGTGCTGAAATAGATCGCCTTGAAGACAGAATATTCCCGCCCGAAGCAGAATTTGCGGCAGTAGCGGCTTAACCGCAAATTGAGCGACTTGAAATATGCGCCGCTATTGGATGAAGCCCGGAAAATAACGGGCTTCAATTTTTTTGTTCGATTTGAATTTTTAAAATCTAAATCTACGGAAACGGCTTTTGACACTCTAAACATTTCTTATTATTTTGCGGTCTTATGTTTTAGCGGAATCCGACAATGTACAACGATGGTTTTTTAAGTCGCTTGCTGACAACCTGCCTGACAAGCAAAAGAGAATTTGCCGGAAACGAAAACACATGTGGAGATGAAGAAGTACCTTTTAATCTATGAATACAAAATATGGAATAATTTTCGTAATAATAATGTCGCTCATATCTATAAATGTATCTTCGTGCCGCTGGATTTATAATACGCGCGATAATCAGAATCAAAATTCGAGAGTTACGCCGACCGTTACGCCGAGCAGGGAATTAAATGAAAAAAGACTGCCTTCGATGACTTTCCGCGAATGGCATAGATCGAAACCGGGAATGATCGCCAATAATATGGAAAAAGGATATTTTTATCTGGAAACGCCGGGTGGAAAGCTGGTTCCGTTTAACGAATATGAGATAAACGAATATCCTTCCGATACACGGACAAATCTTTCGCATTCCGGAAAATATCAGGTGGAAACAGTGAGATACAATGAACGAACCCGATCGGGCGGCTGCTGTGCGATTCAGGAATTTGACTATATGGTTAATATTTCCGAGGTTGAGAATCCATATAATATAACGAAAATAGCCGACGCGAACTGGAAGTTTTATGAATGGTCGCCGGATGATAACTTCATCCTATTTTCCGTGAACGAAGATTTATTTCTTATCGATTCGCGAACTAAGGAAAGAATCGACGTTATGCCGAGTTCCGGATTGAAACGCTTTGAATTTACGCCTGATGCCAAAGGCTTATTTTTATTCGAATATCGGGATAACCTCACACAGCTTCAGTATTTTGATCTGGCTGCACGAAAATTAGAAACTCTTTTTTCAGGCGGAGAATCCCCGGTTGATATGAAAGTTTCAACCGACAGTAAAAAATTAGGAATTTTTACGGCTGCGGTAAATAACGATGCGGCTCCGAACAAAATTAACCACCTGCGTTTATTCGATGTAAATTCAAAAGCGTCCATCGGAAGTTATGATTTACCGGGCGGCGAGCTTCTGCTTTATAAAGGCTGGCAATCGAACGGGCGGGAGTTCGGTTTTACGGTCAGCGGAGAAAATTATGCGCATGATATGTATTCGATAAATGTGGAAAACGGAAAAATATCACACTGGTATCCGCCCGAAGGAGAAACGACCGGATTGTATAAATGACGCGAATCAATGCAAGACAGCAGTTTTAAATGCATTATTTGTCGCATGCTGCCCGATCGTTCAATTGACACCGATGAGAACGAATCCTGCCCAATAAAATGGGTGCCGGAACTGCCCTGTGTGCAAATAGTTTAGTTCCGCCGCTCTTAAAGCTTCTGCTTTGGTTTTCAACCCACGGGTTTTGAGCAAATTACGATGAAAACCAAGCATTATTTCAGCCGTCGAAGCTGACGGAATCTTCCACTGGCTTGCAACGGTCGTCGGAACTCCGGCTATAAACAATGCCCAGGTCATTCCGGTTAAACCTTCGCCTTCACTGATTCGACCGCGAGCAGTTTCGCATGCTGAAAGAATAACCAGATCAGCGGATAGATTTAAATTCAACAATTCGCGGGCTTCCAGAAATCCGTCGTCGCCTGCCGCTCCGTTCACGCCGCGTCCGGGTGCCAGCAGCAAATAAGAATAAAGCGGACTTGTGTCGTTAAAAATACCGTGCGTAGCAAAATGCACGATTTTAAACCCGCTTGACTCATTTTTTGCCCGATCTTCACGGGCTTCGGTTTTGACATAAATTTTACTGTTTTTCGCTCCATATAGATTGGCTAATAAATTAACTTCCCTTTCGGCATCCGGCAGCGGCGCAAAATCAGCTTCATTTCGTGATTTAGCGGAATCGAGGCGCGTGTCGCTATTATCGAATGTGATCTGTGGATTACCGAAAGCCAACAGAGTTTGTCCGTTTTGGGACCGAGCCGCCTGATTTTGAATCGTCTTTCGCATTACGCTGAGTGCCGTTAAGCTTGGCGCATAGGAGACGGTAAAATCTTCGAGCAGAAAACGATTTTGATGGTTGAGTAAAGCCTGAAACGGCAGATTCCAGAGTGCGCCGTCCGGTACGATGATGAGCGTTTGATTTTCGGCAAGCTCGCGGCGAACGGGTGTCAGAAGAACCTCATAAAGCTCACGTGATATTTTTTCATACTCATCGCGCGTGGCGATAGCCTGGCGGAAATTATTAATTTTAACACCTAGATCAATTTGCGAGATTGGTATTGTATAAACGTTTATTTCAGGCAATAAAGCCGAAGTTTTTCGTTTGGGGGAAGTTATCGCAAAACAATACACGGCATCTTTAGTAACAGTATATTCGAGTAAAGCCGTTCCGGTATTTTTATTGAGCAGTCCGGCAATTCCTTCAGGCGTAATGATTTTGGCTTCGCCGCGCTGAGTCTGTAGCTCCGGATGGGTTGTATAAAGCTTTCCTTTAAAATTATCATAAGCGAGATGCGCCTGATCAAGCTCATCTTCAAGCTGTTTAAGTCTTTCCGGATCAGGTGATGGAGCTCGTGCACGCTCACGCAGAATTTGCGCATTGAGCACTGAAATGCGGGCATTTATTTCATTTTCCCGGAGTCGTTCATCTTCGGACATTGACTTGCCGGAGTCGGAAGCGGCGGATGCGAGGACATCCAGCAATACCCGCGCCTTGGCGCGCTCGGCGTAATTGAGCGCGCCAAATTTGTTTTCTCCACTCTCGATCACCAGCTTCAATGCTTCGTGATAAGGCTCAATTTTATTCGAAAAATAATTTTGCGCGTCGCGCGAGTTCGTTAGCTGTAAACGTCGCGATTCGATCACTTTAATGGCGGCTTCGAGTGCTTCCCGCGCTTTTTGAGGTTGATTTGAGAGTCGATAGGCGATGCCGCTGATTTCGTTAATCTCCCACAATAATTCTTCATTCCCGATTTTTTTTGCAATGCGGGCGGCGCGTTCGGCATATTCCAAAGCTTCGGTAAAACGGCGCAGCTTAATTTTGACAAAGGCGATTCCAAGTAGGGATGTAGCCTCGGAATCTTCGATTTTGCTTTCACCGACGATTTTCAGACTTTTTTCAAACGTTTCAACCGCCGCCGAAAAATCGCCTTGCGCCGTATAAACACTACCGATATTGTTAAGCGAAATGGATATTCCTTTTTTATTGTTTATTTCTTCGCGCAGTGCCAGACCTTTGCGGTGCAGATCGAGAGCGTTCGCATAATCCCCGGCTTCGTTTTTTAAAATGCCGAGATTACTGAGTGCCTGCGAAGCGCACAATTTATTTTTTGTTTCTTCGCAGATTTTAAGACTTTGCTCATAATAATCCTGTGCCCGTTCACGGTTGCCGAGCCGCCGCTGAATAATGCCCAGATTATTCAGCGGATTCGGCAAAAGATCCCGGCGATTTAGTGCTTCGATGAATTTCGCCGATTGCTGCAAATATCCTTCTGCTAAACGATACTCGCCCATATAAATATAACTCAATCCGATGTTGTTATTGGCGGAAGCCAGACCGAGCTGATTGTTAAGCTCGGTATTGATTTTGATGCCTTGTTTGAAATTTTCGATAGAAGTTTGATATTGACCTGTTTCCTGATAACTCAACCCGATGTTGTTAAAGGATGCCGCAACCCCAATGCGGTCGCCGATCATTTCCGCAAACTGTTTGGTAAACCGATCAAGCGCGAGAGCCTGCTCGTAGCTGCCGTCGCCGCGCAGCCGCAAACCCTGCTGGACGAGAGCTTTGCGTAAGTCCGGTGTTTGCAGCGGTTTGTTCTGCTCAATTAAACGCATACGCTCGGCATCTGTTGTTGCCATTGCCAGTTTCTGCGCCAATTCCTGAAACGGCGTTACCTGCGCTTCTTGAGCTAAAACAGTAAATATAAAACAGAATACGAGGAAGACAGACGTGAGTAAACGCTGAAGATAAGCATTAAAAAACATAAATTGTAAATTGCTGGAAAAAGGGAATCGGACCTACTAAGTTATTCGAATTCTACTATAAAACTGTAGCTTTTGAAAAGTTTTCGTTCGCCTTCCGATTGTTGGTAGAGGTTAACTAAATAAAAGCCGGGCGATAATTGAGCAGATGAAACCTTTACCTGAAAACTGTCCGCTTTCGACGGTCTTACAGTTTGTGTCAGTATGGTACTTTTTTGAGCATTGGTGATTTCGACGGTAAATTTACTCATCGACTTCGACGGCGGGGCGGCTAATTTTAAGAGGATTTCTTTAGTATTACGCGGAAATTTAACTTTACGTAAATCAGCTGCATCTATGCTTCGCACGCTTTCGTCAGGATACAATTCGATGCGAACGGGGCTTGAAGAGGGGTTGATAGGAGAATTAACTGGTTTCGGCGATGTAATAACATTCGCAGGTATTATGCGTGTTTTTGAATTTGAAATCGAATTGGAATTCCGGTTTGCCGGACGATCAGTGGAAATATTTGTTTCCTGTTCCGGTGGTAAAGATTGCTGATTATTCGTTCGGGTATTTACCGGAAATGGCATCGTATTTTCATTACTTATCCGTTCGATTTGCGCGACCGTTGGCTCACTTAGGCTGAAATTTCTTACTGCTGTAATGATTAGTCCAACGATTATCAGTAAGGCAAGAAATGCGCCCGCCGCCCCCGCGAACTTTAGCGAAAAATAATCAAAAAAGCCCCTCCAAATCGGTTTGGCGTTTTCGTTGGCTTTAGTGTCCCCGGCGGGCAGCTTTTCGGCGATGAGCTTACTTTTAAACTGTTGCCATACTTCTTCCCCGGGCAGCGCACCCGAAACGGCTGCCGATTCCGTAAGCTCATTCAGTTCAAGCACTGCTTGCGTACAGCGGCGACACACGGCGAAATGGTCTTGAAGTCGTTGTTTCTCTTCCTGCGAACCAATCATGTCGAATTGATAGGCAATTATTTCCTCATCGGACGCATGTGCGCCTGACGAGGAAAAGTCCCGCAGTCCGTTAAGTTTTAATTTTTTATTTTCTTCTTTCAAAAAAATTTAAAGTTCTACCTTTTCAAAATAAGCGCCAAGTTGATCTCGCAGTCTTTGCCGTCCCTGAAAAAGATGCGCTTTCACGGTTTGCACGGAAATTTTCAGCACGACGGCAATTTCCTGATAGCTCAAATCCTGAAACGCTCTTAATAACATACATTTACGCATCTGTTCCGGTAACTCCGCAATCGCTTTAAGTAAGAGTTCGCGCTGTTCAGCCTCCAAAACCGCTTCAATCGGCGTTGTCTGGTTAGCTATGGTTAAAAACTCTTCTCCCGCAGCCATTTCATCATCGAGCGAAAATGTTTCGCCGGCACGCTTATGAGTATGGCGCTCGGCGATGCGTTTACGAAATAAATTCGCGGCAATTTGCCAGAGCCATGCTTCGAACGGCGCGTCACCGCGAAACTGTTCTATTTTATTATAGATTCGAAGAAAAGTTTCTTGGGTTAGTTCGTGCGCATCTTCCGGCGAAAAAAGTTTGCGCTGAAAGAATCTGTGCAGCGGATAATAGTAAAGATCAAAGATGCATCTAAAATTTTGATCGACATTGATACCGCCCTGCAGTTCACGGATCGTCTGCTCAATCTGCAGATTTTGATATTTGCGGCGTTCGTCGCTCATAATCTCGCGGTCAATTTCATTTGAGAATAAAACAGACTTTAATTTACCCTAAATTGGTCGCCATTAGTTGTCGATAATCTTTCCGCAAAAATTACCTGATTCTCTTTTATCCAGAAGCCGACAGAAAATCTACATAGCACTTATCATATCAAAATTATGAGAAAAGTTACTCCATCAGACTGAACAGTAGTATTAAGAAGATTAATATCGCGTATGTTCCCTTAAATGAGTAGATTTTTGCCAGCATTCATTTTTTATTACCGGAGAATATTAATTTAGAGAATTCTTGTGATTTTTGGGATGAAAGAAGCTGACCGTTCGAAATTTATCAAAACAACCTCTAAAAACGCCTGCTTATGAGAGAATAGAAATAGTCTTAAAACCGCCCTTTTTTAAACAATCTAACTCTACTAAAAACTGTATCAATTTCCCGTACCATTTTTACTGTTTGTGCCAAAAGTTTAATCATAATCAAAATTTAAAAGCCCTCTATATATTAGTAATCTTTGACACGGTTTTTCGAAAAGAAGCTAAGTTGAATTTAATTAGGAAAAAGCTTGTTGCTGCATTAAAATAAATCAAACTCTTTTGGCGCAACAGGTATCAAACGCAATGCTTGAAAAGGGAAAACACGAAGATTAAATGTATGTTTTCAGGCATAAGCGATACAGGCTGCACAGGAATCTTTTTGAGAGTTTTTGAGATTGGGTTAAGTATTAATGTCAGTTTTAGTTAAGGCACCGGCAGGAAATGCAAATGAAAGAAAAATATATCCAAATCTTAGGCATAATTTTATCAACATCTTATCTGTTTTTTATTATTTGGCTGTATGCGATCGCGCCGAAAAGTTTCGAAGAACTGCCGAACAAAGCGCAGCAGACGATCGATAAAGTGACGACGACGGCGCAAATTGTTACAAATACATACGAAATTGACCAAACTAAGTTTAATGAAGGCTTAACGGCTTTCCGGCAGGATAATTTTATTGTCGCTCGGGACTCTTTTAAAAAAGCTGATCCTGAAAATCGTGATGCTAAAACACAGTATTACATCGCTTACAGTTTTTATCGACAAGGCTGGGGTAGGGTTTCAAATGATGATGAGCTTTTCAAACAAGGCTTGGATCAAACGAACCGTGTTATTCAACTGGATAATAATTTCAAATCGAATGATGCGAATTTACAATTGAAAAATCCGGTCGAACTTAAAAATGAGTTCGAAGAAGGTTTAAAAATAACGGCAAGTGATTTTAATCCTCTCAGGCTTTTTCGTGAACGAAAATAACATTTTAAATGTTAACTTAATTGTAGTACAGATAATTATTTGCAAAATCGGCAAACATGGAACAAATTTAATTTGTGAGCGAAACTAACAGCAAAGCTATTCTTCATTATCTGGTTTTACCGTTCATCTTTTTGACGGTCACGTTTTTCGGCGGTTTGCGGTTTGCGCTGCCGGATAATGCTTTTATCTTTCTCAAGCCTGAGCTTGTATGCTTGATTTTTTCCACTATTTTGCTCGTGCTTTTTTTTCGGTCACAGTTAATTAAGCCGGATGGCTGGTTTTCAGATAAATTTACCACACTCAAGAATGTATCTAACGCGCTGATCTTATTCACGCTTTTTACAGCTTCCGCACAGGTTTTTAATGCACTTTTGCCTGAAAAAGGTTTACCGTTTTGGATCATCGCTTTCTGCTTTTTTTGGACGCTTTGGAATAATCTTTTTGCGGAATTCAACACCAAAAAGCTTTTACAGAGTTTGCTTGGAATGTTCGGGCTTGCTTTTGTTATCAAATATTTGTTTCTTGCTTATTTAACTGCTCCGGTTAGCGAAAGCTGGTGGCAGGGAATTCTGCAAAATCCGACTCAGCAAGCCTTTACGTGGCTGCTTGATCTGCCGAAATTTTCGTCAGCAACCGGATATATTCAATTTTTTACGCTTGGTTTTTATCTGATCGGGTTATTTTTATTAAAACCCGAAACGGATAATATTGAGCAAGTGAAATCACTTAAAATCAATAAGGCGAAAGAATTGGAAAGCAAAAAAAATAAAGAATTGGAAAGTGAAGAACCGGAAAGTTTGGAAATTATCGAAGGCGAATTACAAATGGATTAGATTTCATTAGATGCTTTCCCTTCTCCCTTCTTAACTAATTTATCCAATTATCTTCTAATCCTTCTTCTGAAATCACTTCATAAAGATCAGCGGCAGTTTGTTTGGAAACTTGTTTTGTATTCGGAATTTGCAGAACTTTGACTTTTAAAAGCCGATTATTTCGTTTGATTTCGATTTCATCCGCTTCTTTTATATCGCGTGAAGATTTTGCTTTGACATCATTGACTTTTACGCGACCGGCATCACAAAACTCCTGCGCGAGCGTGCGGCGCAAAATCAAACGGCTGGCTTTGAGGAATAGATCTAAACGCATATTTTTATTTGAAAAGTGAAAATGGAAAACGATTGAGCTAATCTTCGTTTTCCATTTAATTTTTATTTAACTTTGAACTTAATTTTTCTTTTTAGTTTCAGGTTTTTTTGCTTCAGGCTTATCTTTGCTGATTTCAGCGGTTACTTCGTCTTTAGAAAAAAATGGTTTAACTAAATCTTCATATTCCTTAGAAACTTTAACAAATCCTTCTTTTCTAAGATCTGCTAAGAATTTTCGGCGCTCGTCAGGAATCTTTTCGACAGTCATTACATTACGAACCATGGATTCGTCAAACTCGTTAGAAGGAGCTTTTTTGTCATCAACCTTAAAGATTTCAATGCCTTCTTCCGAGATGATCGGATCGGTTATGCCGCCAACTTTTGTCGCTTGAATCGACGCTGCCAAGGATGCATTTTCTCCTTTTATTTCCTCTATAGTAATGCTTTTACTAATTTTACCTTTATCATTCTTAGCTTCTGGACGATCAGAATTTTCAACGGCAAGCTGTCCGAAGTCCGCGCCGTTACGCGCTTTGGAAACAATATCAAAGGCTTTGGCTTTCAGCGCATCCTTATCGCGTCCGGCAAAGTTCAGGAAAATTTCCGAAAGTGAATATGATTCAGGTTTAATTAATTTCTCTTTATTTTTTTCGTAATACGCTTTGATTTCCGAAGGTGCCCAACCCGCATAAACTTTTCGGTCAACCTCATTACTCATAACCATATCTCTGGTATATCTTCGACGAAAACTTTCGCGCACATCATCCGGATTAACATTTACTTTCCGCATCTCTGTATAAAGTGCCTCAAGCGTTTTTAAATTGTTGTCCTTCATCATGGCGATGAGCTGGCGGTTTACTTCCGCTTCGACCTCGCTGTCTATATTTGATTCCTTGCCTTTCTGCATAATGAGTTCTTCATTAATAAGATTGGCAATTATTTCGCCTCTTTTGCTTTCGATTTCTGCTTTGGCGGCTTCCGGTGTCATTTTCTTTTGTTCAACCAGAGATTCGATAGCATTTTTTATTTCCCGGTTAACTTGAGAAAGCGTAATTACACCATCGTTTACCTGTGCAACGACTTCATCTACAACTTGCGGTTCATTTTCCTGTGCAAACATTGAAAGCGTAGGGAAAATCACGACTGCGATAATAAAAATAGCGGAGCGAATAAATCTCACTTCTTTTACTCCTTTAGGGTTTTGACTAAAAATCATTCAGGAAATCTTAATTTCTAAATGGGTTTAATGCAACTTAGGATGCAGATATTGGGTTTTAAGTTTCTTTTAATCTGCAAAAAAACTTTAAAAAGATGGAAAATGATGTGTTTTTGATGTTTCTTATTATAGGAGTGTTTTTGTCAAGGGGTTTAAATGAGATGAATAAAAAATGTCCTCAATGCAATTTAATTAACTTCTCAAACGCCGAAAATTGTCGGCGTTGCGAGTTTGATCTAACAAATTCGTCAATTCCGCAAACAACGGTCGAAAACCGAAACTCATCAGCTTTATCCAAAATTATTAAACGGACAATTATTTTAGTGACGGTTTGTTTTTTTAGTCTAATCGGATTTTATGCCTCGCTTCTTTTTACATCTTCACCTCTTACCGTTGACGACCGGGCAAAGGTTAATGACGCAATTTCAATACTCGAACAAAAAGGGTTTACAAAAGAAGTCTTTTTCTTGCGGTATCTGACCCGCTTTCGTTCAAATGATAATTGGCTCAATGCTTCGACCCGTGACGAAAATGCCTACGCCGCTACAAATTTTCCATTTGAGATTATCACTATTTATCCTGAATTTTTTACTGTTCCACAGGATAATACCGAACGCGCTATGGTGCTTTTGCACGAAGCCCAACATTTAAAAGGCGCAGATGAAAAAGAAGCCTATGAATTTGTCTGGCGCAATCGCCGCGCTTTAGGCTGGACGCAGGAAACTCACGGAAGCTCAAAAGTTTTTCTCAACGTCAGAAAACAAACCAAAGAATTTTCGCCGAATCTTTTTCAATGCGATTTCAATCCGGATGGCGATTGCACGAAATATCCGTAAAAAAATTTAGCCACGAACAAATACGAACAATCTCGAAAAGAGAGAATTATTTCGTGTCCTTTCGTGTTTATTCGTGGCTAAAGTCTCTTTTGCAGTTATCCAATCTGAATTTTATCCAATGTTTGATGGGCTGAATCCATAATATCTCTCGATTTTGAGATCACCCGCAAAATTCCGTTTGGCGAAAATACCGAACCTTCGTTTGCCGCTAAGAACTGCATCAATTTTTCAGGCGAAACTTTTGATGATTCGCTGAGTTTGACCGCAAAACCGTCATTTGTTTTGTCAATTGAAACGAGCCGCAAATCTTCCGCCATTCTTCTCAATCTTGCGTATGCAAACAAGTTTTCGACCGAATCGGGGATTTTGCCGTAACGGTCATTGATCTCCGTGTAAATGCGCCGCAAAGTTTCTTCGGAATCGGCTGAAGAAATACGTTTATAAGTCCGTAAACGTTGTCCTGTTTCATTTATGTAGTCTTTCGGAATGGCAACATCAATGCCCAGATTTATCGAAACACTGATCTCATCTTCGATAACTTCACCGCGAATTTCAGCAATTGTCCGTTCGAGCATTTTTGTATAAAGATCAAACCCAAGCGCATCGAGCTGACCTGATTGCTGACCGCCCAAAATATTTCCCGCGCCGCGTAATTCCAGGTCAAGGGCAGCAATACGAAAACCCGCGCCTAAGTCGGAAAACTCACGAATTGCCGAAAGTCTTCGACGCGCGATCGGCGTTAATTCCAGCTCACTCGGAATCAGCAGATAAGCATAAGCGCGGCGGTTTGAACGTCCGACTCGTCCGCGAAGCTGATAAAGCTGTGAAAGACCGTAATTATCAGCGCGATTAATAATAATTGTGTTGGCTCGCGGAATATCGATTCCGTTTTCAATAATGGTTGTCGCAACTAAAACATCGTATTTATAATCCACAAAATCCAAAACGGCTTGCTCCATATCCTTTTCGTTCATTTGCCCGTGAGCAATGACGATTCGTGCATTCGGCACGATTTTTTTGACGTGGGCGGCAATTGCTTCGATAGTTTCAACGCGGTTGTGAATAAAGAAAACCTGTCCGTTTCGCGCCATTTCGAGTTCGATGGCGGACTTAATGACGTTTTCGGAAAACTGCACGACTTGCGTATTAATTGCGAGGCGATCACGCGGCGGAGTTTCGATGACGGACATATCGCGCATTCCCAAAAGCGACATATTCAAGGTTCTGGGAATCGGCGTTGCTGAAAGCGTTAAAACATCTACTTTCTTTTTCAGCTGTTTGAGTTTTTCTTTATGCGCGACACCGAAACGCTGCTCTTCATCGACTACGACCAATCCTAGTTTCGGCACTTTGACATCGTTCGACAAAATTCGATGCGTTCCGATCAGAATATCAATCTGATTTTTTTCGGCAGCATCAACGACAAGTTTTTGCTCTTTGGCGGAACGAAAACGCGAAAGCAGATCAATTTTTACGGGAAATGCGGCAAATCGTTTTTTAAAAGTTTCAAAATGCTGATACGCCAAAATCGTTGTCGGCGTTAAAACGGCAACCTGTTTTCCGTCCATTACAGCTTTAAACGCCGCCCTCATTGCAACTTCCGTTTTGCCGTAGCCGACATCGCCGATAACCAATCTATCCATCGGACGCGCCGTTTGCATATCGTCTTTAACATCTTCGACCGCAGTAGTTTGGTCAACCGTTAAATCATATGGAAACGCGTCTTCAAACTCTTTCTGCCACGGCGAATCTGTCGAAAAAGCAAACCCTTGCACAAGTTTTCTTTCGGCATACAGACGCAAAAGCTCATCTGCCATATCGCGCATCGCACGTTTCGCTTTAGCTTTCGTTTTCTGCCAGCCAAGCCCGCCAAGTCTTTCCAAAGTCGGTGAAGTCGCTTCACCTGATGAAAATCTTGAGACCAGATCAAGCCGTTCAACCGGAACAAAAAGTTTGGCGTTATCGGCATAGATCAAAAGCATAAACTCTCGCTCGACACCCTGCGTGTTTATCATCTGCAATTGTTCAAAACGCCCGATTCCGTGATCAACGTGAACGACGTAATCACCCGCTTTTAGGTCACGAAAGTCTGAAATAAAAGCATTTAACGATTTGCGGTTAGCAGTTTGCGATTTACGGTTCGGCGTAGATTTGAATTCCGCTTGAGTTGATTCACCGAAAATATCGATTTCCGTCCAGGCAATTAAATCTAATGACGGAATTTCAAACCCGCTTGACAGAGCGCCGACTAAAATTGAATTTGATGGAATCGAAACTTCATAATCGCTCAAAATTTCAGTAAAGCGTTCAGCAATGCCATTTGTTTGAAAAATGTAGATCGTTTGGTCTGTGCCCTTTGTTTTTAGCCCTTCAATTTGCAGGTTTTGCGCCTTTACCAGATCATTGGCAAACCCTTTTACATCTCCGTGATATTTGCGTGTCGAACGCGATTGAATATTGATCTCGGTTGATTTTTCGGTCGTTGAGAAAAGAAATAGAGGCTTTGTTGATGACTGGTTTAAAATATTTCCGATCACTTGTGGTACGGAATCCGATTCTGCATCAAACTGAAATCGTTCATCCGTTATAGCCGCAGTTTTGCCTAAAGCGCGAAGCTCGATTCTTTTTCCCTTTGAAAGTTTTTCGCGTAATTCTTCCGCACTTAAAAATAACTCATTCGGCGCAAGTCCAAGATCATCCGCTTCATTTATTTGTGCAAAACGCTTTTCCAAATTTTCATAAAAACTTGATAGCGATTGTTCAACAGTCGAAGGCTCATCAATTACAAATACCGCATCTGTTAAATAATCGAAAATACTTGAATCCGGCGGATTGAGCAGGGAAATTAGAAATTCCCAACCGGGAAAAGATTCGCCTTCGTCGGCAAATTGTGTCCGGTCTTTTAAGTTTCGCGCAAAACGTTCGTCTTCAAATCTTTCACGCGCAAAAAATGACCAATCTATAAAATCTTTCGGCGCAGCCGGGAATTCGCGCATCGGCGCAAGACTGATCGATTTTAATTGTTGGGTTGAGAGCTGCGTATCTGCATCAAATTCACGAATCGAATCAACTGTATCGCCAAAAAACTCAATTCTGACAGGCATTTCCGCATCAGGCGACCAAACATCCAAAATTCCGCCGCGCACCGAAAATTCGCCGACATTTTTCAAAGGCTCTTCGCGCACATAACCGCAGGCAATAAGTTTTTCGATCAATTTTTCAGGCGCAAAATCTTCATCGCGTTTGAGAATTACGCCTAGCTCGCGCATTTTTTTCGGCGAAATCGTTCGCGTAATAAAAGATTTAGCCGAAGTTATTACAAAATCGGATTTGGAATTAATCAGTTTCCACAACGAAAGAGCGCGTTCTTCCTGCGTTTCGGCATGCGGCGAAATGCGGGAATAGATGTCGGTTTCAAAAGATGGGAGAGTCAAGAGTTGAGAGTTGAGAGTTGAGAGATCGGATTTTGACTTGCTACTCCTGACTCTTGACTCTTGACTCTTAGAATTCCAAAAAGAAAGATCGCATTCCCATGTTTCCAAATCTTTATTTGAATCAGTTACGATGACAAAAGTTTTACCTGTTTCAGCTTGCAACCGCTCTAAAATAAAGGCTTTTGAAGCGATTGAGGTCAAACTGTTCAGTGAAACGATCTTTGTTCCGCGCTTTATCTCGTCGCGCAAACGTGAAATTTCGGTTTTAGATTCGATTGAAAAACTCATAATAAACACACCTATCCGCTACAGAACACAAGATACGCGGGGAATATCGGGTTCATCAGCGGTTTATTTATTTTGCCATAAACTGCGGAAGTTTGCTGTGTTTGCAAGCCTTCTCTATAATCAATCTTTTATCTTTAAGAAAAATATATGAGCATATCTGAATTTAACGAAATTATTGAACCGAACGATCAGACCGAAGCGCGAAGAGAGCATCTCGAAAAATTGCGCGAATTGGTTGGAAATGTTTATCCAAACAAGTTTGACCGCAGCAGAATCACAGGCGCGGAAGATACGATCACGCATATCCTGGAATTTGAACCGGTTACGGAAATCGTCCGCGAAATCAAGGAACATATTTCAACCCTTAATGAAGGCGAACGACCGAACGCCGAATTAAAAGGACAGCTTAACGAAAAGTTAAAAGCTTTGGGCAATGTGCGCATCGCGGGAAGATTGGCAACGCCGCCGCGACTAATGGGCAAAGCCGCATTCGTTCATTTAAGCGATGGCGTAAATCGTCTGCAAATTTACGTTAAACGCGATGATGTGCAGGGAGTTTATAACGGTAAACCCTCTGAAGTTGGAACTCCGACCGAAGGCGAACCGCCGAATCAAACGCCGACTCCGGTGGCAGCCAACGGCTGGGAATTGTTTGGGCTTCTCGATCACGGTGATTTTATCGGTGTCGAAGGTTATCTGTTTATTACCAACACGGGCGAGCTTTCGGTTCACGTTGAAACGGTTCAGTTTTTATCGAAAGCGATGCTGCCGATGCCTGATAAAATGCATGGTATCGCCGATCCCGAATTGCGCCGCCGTTACCGATATGCGGATTTGATCGCTTCGAGTTTGCAGGTTGAACACGAAGGTTTGACGACGCGTAAAGTTTTTGAGCGGCGGGCGAAACTAATTAGTGGAATGCGGCGTTTTCTTGATGATGCCGGATATATCGAAGTGGAAACGCCAATGCTCACGCCGAAAGCGACCGGTGCAGCGGCTACTCCGTTTGAAACGCATCACAACGCGCTTGATATAAAACTTTATGCCCGCATTGCGCCGGAACTTTATTTGAAAAGATTAACTGTCGGCGGTTTTGAAAAAGTTTACGAACTCAATCGCAATTTCCGTAACGAAGGTCTTTCAATGAAGCACAATCCCGAATTCACGATGCTCGAATTCTATTGCGCCTATATGGATGTCAACGGGATGATGGATTTTGCGGAAGCGATGATTAAGGAATCTGTATTAAAAGCCAACGACGAAAGTTTAGTAGTTGAATATGATAGAAATCATATTGATTTTTCAAAGTTTGAACGTGTAAGAATGGAAGATGCCATTCACAGATTTGTTCCTGATGCTGAAATTACGATCGATAATCTTGTTGATTTGTTTGAAACACATGTTGAAGAAAAATTGATTAATCCAACCTTCATCATTGATTATCCAAAATCAATTTCGCCGCTTTCAAAGGCTTCGCCGGATAATCCGAATATTGCCGAGCGGTTTGAATTATTTATCAACGGGATGGAATGCGCTAACGGGTTTTCGGAATTGAATGATCCGCTTGAGCAGTATGAACGCTTTGTTGACCAGATGCGCGAACGTGAAGGCGGCGACGAGGAAGCGATGATTTTGGATGAAGATTACATTCGCGCCCTCAGCTATGGAATGCCGCCCGCAGCCGGAATCGGTATCGGGATCGATAGATTGACGATGATTTTAACCAACCGCCATTCTATTCGCGATGTGATTTTGTTCCCGCATATGCGACCCGAAAGAAAAGAAATTCATGCCGAAAATAAAGAAGAAAACTAAATTTAGAATTTGTTAATCTTACTTTAGATTTAGAAAACACTTTGCACCATTTGAGACTTTGCGGGATAAGAAATGTTTCCTGCAAAGCCTCAAAGATGCAAAGATAAAACCAATAAACGAACCAAGGGAGTAAATTATGACAGACGAAAAGAGCAATTTATACGGGCAAGACGAAAAAGACACTGCCGAAACGGGAAGTGACCTGCCAAATGCTGATGGAAGCGTTTCGGATGAAGACGTAAATAAACTTGATGATGACGGAAGCGGAAAACCGATCGGTCAAGATCATTCAACCGAAGACAAAGACCGCAAAGAAAATGAACCAAGTGAGGGAGTCGGCGCAGTGCAGAGAAGCAGCGATACTCAATCCGATATTTATCATTCAAAATAATCTGCTCTGAATGTATAAACTTTTTTAAGCCGCAGATTTACGCAAATAAGTCGGATAAATCAGATACTGTCCGCTTCATTTGCGTAAATCTGCGGCTTAATATTCTTATTTAATTAATTGTTCAAAATGCTTGGCAAGTTAAACGGTTTGCTTCTGCCCAAAATTCTCGGCATCAGCCAAAACCATTGAATATAGCCGATAACATTGATTAGTATAAGATAGAAATATGCGCCAAATATCGAATCCGGCTCAAGTTCTAAAACGGTTTTGAAAAGCGCAAATAACGGCAACGTAAAAAGGCTGAACGGGCATGACAGCGCAAACATTGTTACTAAAACCGATGTCATCATATTGAACATCATCGGCGTATGCTCATAAGGTGCTAGGAAAAATGGTACAAACAGAGAACATACACTAATTACACACCAAAAACGTCGTAGTCCGATACCTGAACGATTATTCATAAAAGTTCCTCCCAAGATTTAATTTCAATAATTTAGACACCGCTATTTAGATTTTGTTCCTGATAGTCTAAGTTTTAATTTTCTTTGCGTTTACTTAAACCTCCTTTCAGAGTTAGACTTAATGACCAGTAAAAAGTTATGAAAAAATTAATTTTTACAATAATTCTGATAATAACTTTGTATGTGGGAGTTTTTGCACAGTTGTCGGAATCTGCTGTCTGGACGGTTGATGCTTATGTCGAGTACGGTTTCATCGAACCGAATATTACGTATCTGACGGTTGATAATGTTCCATTAAAGCTCGATGTTTATCGCCCGAAGACAAGTCCTGCGAAGCCGCATCCGACACTTGTCTTTTTTCACGGCGGCGGCTGGCGCGGCGGTTCAAAGGAAAGTTACTCACTGCGCGTTTTGCCTTGGCTCGAAATGGGTTGGACGGTCGTTAATGTTGAATATCGTTTGACAGGCGCGGCGATTGCGCCGGCTTCGGTCGAAGATTGTCGTTGTGCAGTTCGTTGGGTGATCGTTAACGCCGAAAAATATGATATAGATAAAAATAAAATTGTCGTCAGTGGTCAATCGGCGGGTGGACATCTCGCTTTGATGACGGGAATGGCGACCAATGAGCCGTCATTTGATAAAGACTGTCCCGGTAAAGATGAAATTAAAATCGCGGCAATCATTAACTGGTTTGGCATAACAGATGTTGCAGACATTTTAGACGGCAAAAATAAAACCGAGTTTGCCAACAAATGGATCGGGCGCGAAGGTGCGGAAAGATTAGAAATGGCGCGCAAAACTTCGCCGCTAAGCTATGTTCGCGCAGGATTACCGCCCGTTATTACGATTCACGGTGATGCTGATCCGCTTGTACCGTATAGTCATGCAGTTCGTTTAAAAGAAGCGCTTGATAAAGCCGGGGTTCCAAACGAATTGATAACAATTTCAAAGGGCGATCACGGAGATTTTTCGCGTGAAGAGAGCATCAGGGCTTATACTGAAATACGAAAATTTTTAAAGAAACAGGGGATTGAATAATCAAATCAATTCTTGACTAAATATTATTAATTAGAAAAGGGGATAATTATGTTTAAAGATACGAAATCACAATTAGAAGGCATCAAGGAAATTTTTAATGAAGCCAAAATCGAAGATAACTGGAACTTAGAAGAAGAAATGCTTTACAGCTATTATTTTGTCGATGAAAGCGTTGATAAATTAGAGAAACTGGGTCTTAAACTCGAAGCCGACGGCTACGATTTTATAGATGTTTTTGAACTCGGAGACGAAGAAACCGAAAAACCGACGGGCGAATATCTGCTGCATATCGATAAAGTCGAAATTCACACGCCTGAATCTCTGGCGCAAAGAAACGTCGAATTTTCTAATCTTGCTGAAGAGTACGGCATTTCTACTTATGACGGATGGGAATTCGGCGAAGTCGGCGATATAGAAGAAGACGAGGACGAAGAATAAATTTTAAACAGTCGTAGGCTCAAACAACATCGTATAAAAATTACGGTTGTTTGAGCCTATGACTGTCATCCGCAGATTAATTTTTCGTGAATTTAGCGATAAAAGAATAACGTTTATAGAGCGGAATTATTTCCAGTTTTCCCAGACCCTCTTTTTCCAATGACTCAAGATGCGGCATCAGATCGCCCCAAAATTGCACGTGAAATTGTTTCAGCCAACCCTGCAAAATCTTCTGAAAGGCTTTCGGCAAATCCTTCTGATCGTAAAAATCCACAATGTAAAATGAACGTCCGCTTTTAAGATTTGCTAAACCATTGGCAATGGATTCACGCCACGTTGGAATCATTGAGATCGAATACGAAAAATAGATCGTATCGAAAGGTTCGGATAGCCCAAATGTCTTTTGATAGGTAAAATCATCAGCCAACGCGACTTGTAAATTAATATTTTTAATCTTTTTAGAATCAACTTTTATCTGCGAAGTTTTAAGCATTTCTGATGAAGCATCAAGCCCGAAGAAATTTGTCGCAGGATATTTTTTAGCTAAAATGATGAGATTCCGTGCTGTTCCGCAACCGACTTCAAGAACGTTTTCACCTTCTTTTACATCCATTTGCGCGATGAGCTTATCGCGCCCAAGCAGATAATATTTGCGGGTTATATCATAAAAGTATCGCTGGTGGCGATACATTTTATCCATACTTTCGAAAGCGTCGGTCATATTAATTAAGAGTTACGGTTATTATATTTATTCAAAGCGGCATTCGCGTTTTGTTGGATTTTTTTCTTCATAAACGATGACCATCCCAGCAGATAGCCGCTGATTCCCAATGCTTGTTTCGACCATTTCCAGACATCAAAATCATCAACATGGCGAAAAATTTTTCCTTCTCTGAACTCAAATTCGGCGTGGATTTTATTAATGACTTTTCTTCCTGTTTTGCTGAAAACATATTCGGCAACCCAATCGGCGGAACCTCTTTCATTTTTTGCGGTCACATTCTTGAAATCAATTTTGATGTTGCCTTTGCCGTTTTTAATCAGCATTCGCCACATATTTTTGGCATCGTTGCCGTTCAATGTCCCGAAAGCCGGATCGGTAAATTTCACTTGATCGTGATAACAGGAAACCATTCCTTCAGCATCATTTCGCGCAAATGCTTCATAAAAAGTTTGGATAACTTCCGCATTCTCCATAAGCTTTTGCTCCGACCAGTTTTTGTAAAAATCTGTTTCGAGGATTGATTTTTTTTCCATTACCGTAAAAGCTATTTCAAAATATACAAATGAAATCCGCCGTAAATCGAAGCGCGGTCTTCTTTAAAAAGTTCGCGTGACCATTCTTCCTGATAATCGAATTTATCCAGTAAATTCTTCGGCAAGGCTTCCGTCAAAGGTGATTTTTCGCCTGCGGTGCGGAAAATTACACGCGAATTCTTGCCGCCTTTTTCAGCGATCGATGACCATAGATCAGTTAAAATTTCGGGTGTCATCCAATCCTGCGCGTCGAGGAAAACAAAACGGTTAAACGTGCCGTTCGGATTATTTTTGATTTGTTCGGTGACCGAGCCGATTTTTGCCTTGATGCGTGAAATATTTGCTTTTAAAGCCGCAAAATTTTCTTCTTTCAAATATTCGGGAATAGCGATACGATTTTTCGTATCATATTGACGTGCAAAGGCTTGCCACGCAAAATAATTGTCTTTGATGTCATAAACGCTTGCTAAACGGTGAGCGCGTTCGCGGTAAATGTCTATCACATTGCCGCCTTCTGCCAGGTCTTTCTTGAGCTCGGCATACTGCTGCGGCGGGATTCCTAAGCCGAACATTGTTATGGGCAGCTTTCCGAGAGTTTGAACCACAAAACTATCGAAAAACGGCGAAACATTATTCTTGTAAAAATCTTCCTGCTCAGCAGGCGTTTTGGTAGAAATAAGTTTTGTCGTATCCGAGCCGATCAGTTTAGCGAAACGATGGAAGAAACGCAGAAAATAACCGTTGCGCGAATGATTATAAAGTCCGCCCCTGACGAAATAATTGATGCGTTTGCCATGCATCAGTTTACCGAAAAATCCGTTGCTTTCCCAAAACTGGCGCGTGTCTTCGTCCAAATTCGGTGCTAAATATTTCTCGTAATTCTCAACATTTTTCGCGTGTTTGCCAAAGCCGAAAAGATTGAAAAAATCTTCGTAAGTCGGCAGATATTCAATCGCGGCGATCTTTAAACGGGTCAGAAAGATATGATGGCGATTAAGATCAACCGCTGTCACGCTTTCAGGCGATTCAACCAGATAATTCAGCGCGTTACAACCGCCCGACGAAATCGTTAAAATCCGGCTTTCGCCGTCAAGTTTTAAGGCTTGCAGATCAACACGCGGGTCTTCCCAAATCTGATTGTAAACAAACGCATCGAACCAGACCGCAAACATCTTTTGCATCAAGCCCTGTTTCGTCGTTGCTGTTTTATGCTGAACCGCGCTTTGTAAAGTTGCTTCTTTGGAGCTCATAAAATTATTCGTTAACCATAACTTCGACCGGATCAATAGCGGAGGCTTTCCAAGCCGGATAGAGTGCGCCGAAAAGACTTCCGCCGATGGCAACTGTGATCGCCGTCAATATCCAGCCCCGGCTGAATTCAAACTGTAATTCAAAAAGATTTGTAATGCTGTAAGAGGCAATAAATGAAACAATAAAGCCAAGTATGATTCCTAAAATGCCGATTAAAAACGCTTCACCTTCAATCGTGCTGATAATAAACGATGTCGATGCGCCAAGCGATTTTAAAATCCCTATCTCTTTTCGTCTTTCCGTAATTGTCGTGTACATCGAAAGCAAAACGAAAATAATACTGACGAATGCGCCGAGCCCGACTAAAACCTTTAAGAAAGTATTTAATGCGGGAAGCCTTTCCTGTGCATCAATTACCAAATCCTGCGTTAAGCTGATTTTATTTCCGGGAAGAGCTTCGTCGATCTTTTTAGCCACTTCTTCAACTTTCGCGCCGTCTTTGATCTTAACTAAAATAAAAGTACATTTTTTCGGATTTTCGAGCGCGTTCTGCATTGCCGCGATGGACATTTTTATCCGTGAACCTGACGGCGGCGAAAAAACTCCAACGATCTTATACGGTTTATTACCGAAAAGCGGAATTTCATCACCGAGTTCGTGTTTGTCATCACGCATTTGGCGTTCATCCAAAATAATTTCATCATCGGCAACCGGCGCGCGTCCCGAAACCAGACTCATATCATTCATTTTGGAGAACGATTCCCAATCAATTCCGTCAAGCCGCAAAGTTCCGAATCTGCCTTTTGAATCCGACGTAATATATACATAATCGGGTGTTGCCGACTCGACACCTTCGATCTTAAGCAGTCTTTGCGTGTAATCCGTGCTGACCGAGGCATTTGAACTGTCAAGTGTCATTGCGCCCGGACGTGTGAAAACGATTTCCGCTTTCCAGTTTGCGGCACGGCGTGCCATATCATTTGACATTCCACGCGCCAATCCGGTGAAAAGGACGATCAAAACAACACCGAGAGCAACACCGACAACACTTATAAGCGTTCGGAAAGGGCGTGTTTTTAAGTTGGCTAAAATAAGTTCGAGCATTTCAAGCAGCCGCAAACATTACAAAATAAAAGTGTTTATTAGTTGCGGTCAATCAGTTCCTTTGCAAAATCAAAATTCTTAACGGCTTCTCTATCGGTAAAAAGTTCTTTGCGCTTCTGAAAATCTTCATATATTTTGTCGTAAGTTGCAAAGAGATAATCGGTTGATTTTTCACGCGTGTTTTCTTTTGCCGTCTCAAGCGCTTTAGCTACTTTATTTAAGCGCACAGTTTCGTTTTCAATAATTTCCTGAACTGCGACCGCAAAATTCCTGTCCGTTGGTTCAACCAGCCAAACATTTTCGTTTGTCGCGTATGATAGAATGCCGCCGCTATTCGGCGCAACGACCGCAACTCCTGAAGCCATTGCTTCGAGTGGCGCAATGCCGAAAGGTTCGCGCGGGTTCGGATGCACAAATACATCCGCGTTAGCATAATAATCTGCTAAAGTTTCTTTCTCAAGATGTCCTAATTGTATAATCTTATTAGGAATATATTTATCAGTTTCCCTTTGCAGCCAATCTGCCTCAGGACCTGCTCCGGCAATCAGAAGACGAAAATCTCTGGTTGTATCTTTCGCTAAAATTTTCATGAAATCCAGCAAAAGTCCGACATTCTTTTCAGGCGAAAGTCTTCCGGCATAAAGTAAAACGATTGAATTTTCAGGAATCTTTGCCCGTTCACGCATCTCACTTTTTACTTTGTCGGAACGTCGATTCGGGTTGAAATTATCAATATTTACACCGCGCGGACAGACAAAAATTCTTTCTTCGAACGGAACACGGGCGGCTTTGAAAAATCGCCAAAATTTATTAAATATCCAGTTCGAACGGCGCGGGTTATCAAATTTTCTCACGGATTCGTAAAATTCCTCGGCAGTATAACCGGAATTGGCAATATGAAAGTCATAAAGCGCAAATTCGTAATTCCCCATAACGCGCCGCGAAAGCCATTTGCCTAACTTACTTTTTGAAGCATACGAAGCGATGTTATCATCCATTCTCTCACAAGAAAAATGAACTAACATCGGACGACCAAGCTTCTTAAAGTTATTGGTGCGTATCATTGCCGCTATAAAACTCAAAGAATATTTATCGCAAACTTCAATCATATCCGGTTTTTCTTCTAAAAGGATTTCGCGGATCCGCGTTTCTTTGAGCATATATTGCCAGGGCATTATTACCCGGTAACGTGTATCGAAAAGCGGCGATTTTGGGGACGGTATGTAATAAATTTTGGCGAATTCGTTGACTTCTTCGATTTCTTCCGTTTCACCCGGAACAATTAATCGAACGTGTCTTTGATGACGTTTAGCAGCGGCAAGAAGGTTGTTGTAAGAAGTACTGATACCACCCGAGTTTTTGTGATAATAATTGGTAATATGAACTGATTTTAATAGCTTAACCATAAACTCTTAGGTTGGTAAACAGTTTTATATTTATAAATTTGAGGCAAATTCTTCAGAAAAATCTGTCTTATCTACCTTCTTTTCATAAACATAGAGTTTATGATTACCGGAAAATTTTTCGTACATCTTATCATATAATGCAAAAAGATTGTCAGTTGATGAATTCCAGGTATACTTCCTTACGGTTTCTAAAGCATTATTAATCTTAAGTTTACGCTTATCTGCGTCGGTGCAGATTTCTTTGATCGCTTCTGCAAAAAGTTCGGCTTTCGGTTCAACCAGCCAAACATTTTTATCGTTGGCGTAAGACAGTAATCCGCCTGAATTCGGGGCTACAACAGGCAAACCTGAAGCCATTGCTTCGAGCGGCGCAATGCCGAAAGGTTCGCGCGGGTTCGGATGCACAAATACATCAGCATTGGCAAAAAGATTCGCCAGTTTATCTTTGCCGTTGATATGTCCGATGATAATTAATTTGTTATTTGGGATTTTTTCGCTTTCGGCTTTCAGCCATTCAACTTTCGGACCGGCACCGGCGACTAATAATCGAAAATCATTCTCTTTGTCCCGCGCCAAAATCTCTATTAGTTCAGGTAAAATGCCGATATTCTTTTCGGGTGAAATTCTGCCTGCATAAAGCAAAATTTTAGCGTCTTCCGGTAAATTATATTCTTTCAGAATCTCTTGACGATTTTGGGGATTCTGCCGCGAAATAGTAAAAGTTTCGTTATCAACTCCGCAGAAATTAACTAAAACTCTTTCTTTAATAGGAGCTTTAGTAGCTTGAAAGATACGCCAGCAAAAATTGAAAAATGCTTTCGAGCGGCTCGGATTTTCTTTTTCAGAAACGGAATCGAATAATTCCTGCGCGGTGTAATCCGAATTAGCCAAATGAAAATCAAACATCGGAAAATTGTAATTTCCCATATAACGGCGGGCAAACCATTTCATCAAATTTGATTTAGAAATAAACGAACTGACATTATCGTCCATTCTTTCACAGGAAAGATGAACAAGCATTGGACGCTTTTCCGAAATAGTGAGAATTCTTTTTCTGATGAGTCCCGCCATCAGAATAAGTGAATATTTTTCGGCAATTTCTATGATGTCGGGTTTTTCTTCGCGGAGAATTGTTTTGATCGGAGCTTTATCGAATATATAAGTTTTCCATGGCAGCATTATGCGGTAACGCTTATCAAAAATCGGTGAATAATTAGCTTTGACATAATAAATGCGCCCAAATTCGCCTACTTCTTCAACCTCGTCTTTTTCACCCGGAACGATCAATCGAACATACCGTTTATGTCGATTAGCTGCTTCAAGAAGTTTATTGTAAGAGGTACTGATACCACCCGAGTTTTTGTGATAATAATTGGTGATATGAACTGATTTAATCATTTTTGCCCTGTCGAAAGTCGTATTCGCTTTTCCTTTATTTTATAACTCTCGATTGACTAAATCAGGACTTTTAGATAGATCTTGGTTCAATAAATCAACTTTTTTTTTGTACTTTCGCCATAGCCAGATTACGGGATAAAAAATAAATTCTCCAATAATTAAAGGCATTTTCTTCATATCTTTCCAAAGCGATTGTTCCTGATCGTCTTTGACAAGAAGCGTTCCGCGCCGCATCGCAAAGAGATTGAAAATAGCTGAAAGAATCGAAAACGTAACGGAAACAGCGAGTGCCGAAAATTTATTTTGATCGCCGTTCAGGGTGTGCAGCGTAATCTCGATCATATGACTAAAGCCGGGAAGCAAAAGCATTACGCAAAGTGTTGCCAGCCAAGCCGGACTTGCTTTGTGAAAAGCCTGCACGAGCGAACCTGATGCACCGGAAACAACCACACGAAAGGCAAATTCGATACTCATGGCACTAAGCGCAGCCCGCCAGCCGTGTTTAATGCCCGTAATAAAATAAATCATGCTCCGCATAGCACCGCTTAAAACGGCGGCTTTCCAGTTCCAACGCCAAATAAACATCTCGATCGGATGTTTAAATGTGTATCTAAACACATCCGAAACTCGATGCGGCGCAGGTGTATCTTCTATTTCTTCTTCTATCATTTTAAATTAATTGCTGTATAAATATGCTTTAGCTTTTAGCTTCTTGCTCTTTTTCTCTGACAATTTGATGTCTTTCTTCGGCAATTCTCATGGTTTCCTCGTATCCTTCGTAAACCTTTTCGAAAACCGAGTCCCATGAACGGGAAATAACGAATTCACGGGAATCCAGTTTCATTTTCGCTAATTTTTCAGGATTGTCCATCAACTGAATAGAAAATTCCAAAAATTCTTCAAAATTTTCTGCGATAAATCCCGTTTCGCCATTCTTGATTATAAACTTTGGTCCGCCTTGATTAGTGACAAGAGCAGGAACTCCCGAAGCCATCGCTTCCTGTGTGACATTGCCGAAAGCATCAGTTTCCGAAGGGAAAATGAAAACATCCATATTAGCATATGCCTCAGCAAGCTCTTCGCCGGAAAGGAAACCCGTAAATTCTCCGGTCGTCATATTTTTTTCTAAAAACTCGCGTTCATTTCCTTCGCCGACGATCAGAAATTTGAAATTGGTTCTGCCTAACTCCAAAAGGCGTTTTTCAAGTCTTTCCAAAAGTCTGACATTTTTTTCCGCCCGAAGTCTGCCGACAAATCCGAAGCGGAAAATTCCATCTGAAACCGTTCTTTTAGTTGGAGAAAAATAATCAGGATCAACGCCGCGAGCCATCATAAACGACTTTCGACCGGAGCCTTTGCCAAGTGCATCAACTAATTCCTGATTGGGTGCCAGTACGACTTTCGGCATTTTGTAGTAAAGAACCGAGCCTCTGAAAATTTGTTTTTCGGCAAATCTGGTCATTGGCGTGCGAATCGAATCGGGCAAAAAACGAAACATATTATCCAGTCGGCGCGAGGCAAATTCATGTAAATTTGTATGCCACGAACCAATAAGGGGAAGTTGACGTTTATAGGCAAGCCACGCTGCGATAATGCTTACGTCATTAAGTCCGGTCAAATGAAGCAGATCGGGTTTAAATTCATCTAGTGCCTGATTGACGAGTTTTATGTGACGATTGAACAATGGATCATAAGCTAAAGTTTCATCCATTGGAATTGCTACAGGCGAACGTTTTAAAGAGAGATGCGTCACGCTTCCCGAAGTTGTCGTTTCGGTTTTCTCACCGGCGTGGACGCACAAAAAAGGATAGCCATTTCTTTCGGCAAACCCGACCAGTCTTCTGCATGTCATTGCCGCACCGTTAACTTCCAAATATGAATCAGGAAAAAATGCGACCCGTAAAGTATTTCTCACAAATTAATTCCGTTATAAACGTTAAGGGTAAAGGACTTGTTACCCTTTACCCTTTTCAGCTTGCTTTTTGGTTTTGCGATTATGACGCAAACTCCGTATTTCCTTGTGTTGTTTCAGATGTAAGGCTTGGCGCAATATCATCTAAATTAGGGATTATAAATTTGGTTTTGCTGGCATCCTGCGGCACTACATCTTCACGTTTCATCAGCATCCGAAATGCCGGACGCAAACGCTCGTGCCCGAGAAATCCAAGTGTTTTAACCGCTAATCGAAGCCATTTAGGTCCGCCGAGTTTCCAACCATATGCCGATAGCGGACGCAATCCGTCACCCTTTTGCATATCAAAAAATACGCGGTCAAACCAACGCTGTCTGCCTTCGGGAAATTCCGGATAAAGTTTCAAAATCTCTGAAAATGACTGTAACTGGCGCGAATGAAGCGGTTGTTTATATTCCGGCATCAACACGACTTCACTGCGTTTATCAACTCGTATTTCGTCAGCAAATTCAGCAAATGTTTTGCTGTTGGTCAAGTTAATAACCGTATTCGGTTTACATCCGTGACGGTCGCCGCCTGTGACAAGCGGAATTCCCAACGCTTCAGCCATTTCAATGACGGCTTTATTTTCAGACCACGAACGAAAACCGTTGATCTCAAAAGCATGAATCCATTTGCCGTGTTCCTTGATAAAATTCTTTAATAAAATGGCGTGTTTTTCTTTGCCGACCATTTCAATGTCCCAGATCGGATGATTCAAGACCACCAGAACTTCGGGCATTTCGCTGAGCATTGCAAAAAGCTCGGTCAAACGATTTTCGGAAAATTTTAAATCTCTTTCCTGAGCAAATGTAAAATCAAGTAATTCTTTGGAAATCTCTAAAGCACGATCTTTAGGCAGGTTGTGAACGCCGACATGGAAAAATCCATATTCAAACGGAACTGTCCATTCTAAAGAAATCGGGGCATAATCATTGTTAATCGTTTCACTGTTATTAAAATTAGCCTGAATATCATCGTGATCGGTGATCGAAACAATCGCATCAAGTCCGGCTTTATTTATCTGATCTTTTTCGATTTGATAGACCATTTGCTCGGTCATCGGCGGCGACCAGTAAGCAGTCGAAAAATCAACGGCTTTGCCTTCACGCTCAAGATAGTTTTGTTTTTCTTTCTGCCAAAAATGAGAAATAATCGGCAATCTATCGGCGTAATGTGGAACAAAATCCAGCATTTCTTTAGAATATTGGGTATGGCAATGGAGAGAAACACCCGTCTTAGCTTCTTTGCCCAAGTCTTTTTCCTGGTGCAAGATATGTAAGCGCGTCTGTTTTAAATTCATCATATTCTCCGTAATTACTTGATCAATCAAAGATATTAGAGTATCAAATTCATCTGTTGATGTAAATTGTTCAGATGTCAGTCTGAATAGAAAAGTTCGTCGGATAATTTACTTTCCGAAACGATAATCTGTTCAATTTAAATTGTAATTATTGCTCTATAACAATTAATTTAAAAATATAAACTTAATTTGCAAAGCTATTCCCATATCTATAAAGCATAATAATCGCTGAAAATAATATATATTTTTGTAGTTAAAATTAGGTAAATTTTCCTTTGTTTTGTAAAGTAATACAGAATCAGAACTAAAATACTTGCCGGACGTAATATAATCAGTAAGTAAAGTTTTGAAAAATCTATGAATTCGGGAAATTTGGTCGGGCAGACGCTTGACGGAAAATACAAGATAGAGAGCGAAATCGGCAAGGGCGGAATGGGAACGGTGTATCTTTCAACTCACGTCGGCACCGAACGACCTGTTGCCGTGAAAATTATTGCGCCGCAATTTATGAAGCGCAGTGAATTTGTCGAAAGATTCAGGCGTGAAGCGCGTGCTGCCGGACGTTTGCGCCATCCGAATGTCGTAAATGTTACGGATTTCGGATTTGCGGAAACGAGTCACGGACAGGTTGCCTATCTCGTGATGGAATATTTGGACGGATGTACGCTCGGCGAAATTCTTGAAGAAGAAAAACAGCTTCCCTTGGGCTGGACGCTCGATATTCTCGAACAGGTCAGCTCGGCGATTCAGGAAGCTCACGAACAGGGAATTATTCACCGTGATCTAAAACCCGATAATATTTGGCTAGAACCGAATCAGCGCGGCGGCTATACCGTCAAAGTGCTTGATTTCGGCATCGCCAAACTCGAAGAAAGTATGCGTGATGAGGCGGAAAAAACTCTGCTTCATCAATCGAGTAATCACACCAGGCAAATCTCGAACAATTCAACTGTTTCTGATGCAAGCCATACACAAGCAATTGGCAGCAGAAAAAATCTAACATTATTTTCAGAAAGCTCAACCATTGCTCAAACAATTGAGCCCAGTGCGGAAGCCGGAACATTGATTCAACCGTATAATATTGTTGAAGCCGGAACATTGATTCAACCTTCTGTGGAAATTGAACCTTCTGCCGAAATTGATCTGGAATCAGGTACTGCAATTCTTCCCGTTGAGCAGAATGAAACAGATTTACAACAAAAGGACGAGTTAGGTACCAGACTAATTACGGAACATTCCGATACAAATAAAGCTTTGCAAAAATCGACCGCCGAATTAACCCGTGTCGGTGCAGTTTTGGGAACTCCGCTTTATATGTCGCCCGAACAGTGCCGGGGCGAAAAGCTTGATGCCCGCAGTGATATTTATTCGTTAGCGGTTATTACTTATCAAATGCTTTCCGGCAACACGCCGTTTACGGGTGATTTTAAAGAAGTGATGCAGTCGCATCGTGAAAATCCTCCTCCGCCTTTAACGGTGAAGAAAGTTCCGCGCAAAGTTAAAAAAGTTATTTATTCGGCATTGTCAAAAAGTCCTGATGAGCGTCCGCAAACAGCCGAAGCCTTTACGGGCGAACTTCGGTCACATTCCGAAGGCATCGGCGCACTTCTTCGCCGCGCTTTGATGATCTATACGGAATATTTACCGAAGTTTTTAGGTTTGACACTGTTGCTGTATATACCTTTCATCCTGCTTACATTTGTTAAAATAACGGTTAGTTTATTGTATGTCGGGGAAATTATCGGAAATTGGACCAGCACCATATTCAGTATTCTTTTAACGCTTTTTACGCCTATCGTAGGTATATTCTGCGGGTATATGGTTTTTGGTACAACCACTTGGCTTGTCAATCAAATTCTTGCCGTGCCGCTTCGTCCGGTATTGTTGCGTCCGGCGTTGGAAGCAACCAAGAAAAAGTGGAAAAGATTAGCCGTAAACGGAATTTTAACCGCTATTTTAACTGTTATCGGCTACTTTTTTTGTTTTGTTCCAGGTCTTGTTTTGTCGGTGATTTGGGCGCTTGTTTCGCCTGTAATCATGATGGAAGGCATCAGCGGCAGAGCGGCGATGAGACGTTCAAAACTCCTTGTCAAACGTTCGCTTCGCACTACTACGGCAGCGGTGATTATAATGTTTGTAGTCCCTTTTCTTATTGCCAGCCTGATCGGATTATTTACAGAAATGACTGTAAAATCTTTTTCGGATTCAAAAGAGAAGGTCGCCGAAATAAAGCGTGAAATGCAAAGAGATGCTGATCGCCGGGCGAAAAGAGCCGCCGAAAGGAATAAAAATAACGCGCAATCAGAAAATCAAGGGGCAACAGATAATAAACCAACCGAAGACCAGGATGTAAAAGCAGATGCCGGAACCGACGGCGGTGCAAAAGTTGAAAATACGGATGACGATAATCATAAGGAAAGTCAAGATGAGCGAATGGGCAGACGCATTAGAGAAGTTACGCGCGAAGGTTTAACGGCAATCTTAATGCTCCCGTTCCAACTCCTGATCGCGCCGCTTTCATCAATTATTGTGGCTTTGCTTTATTTGAAAACGCGGCAGGCAGGCGGCGAATCAATGCAGGATCTGCTTGGACAATTTGAAGAATCCGATAAACCGCGAAGCAATTGGCAAAAGCGTGTCCGCGAACGCCTTATGCAATCGGGCAGAATTACGAGCAAGACATAAATTGATTCATTGATTCATTTTATCATTGAGCCATTGAACTATGGATTTAATGAATCAATGAACCAATGAATAAATGATAAAATGAATCAATGAGAATTCTTCTTTTAACATTTCTTTTTGTATTTACGGCTCAGGCGCAAACGCTCAAGCGTGATTTTCCTCTGAAAGTAAATGGCTTGGTCGAGGTCAAAAATTTCTTTGGTCGCGTAAATGTTTCGGCTGAAGAAACGCAGGAAGATAAAGTTTCGATTACTGCTCAATCCAATATCAAATCTTTCGCCGAAAGCGAAATGAAAACCTCCGCCGCTAATGGAAAAGTTACGGTTGAAATCAATCCGATAGACGAAAGATCAAGAATTGATCTAACCATAAAAGTTCCGGTGCGTTCGCGTATCCGCGTGGAAACCCGCGCCGGAGAAGTTCGGCTCGAAGGCGATTTCTATTCGGCTGAAGCCGATACCGAAACCGGCACGATTTCGACCAATGTTTCGCTCGAAAATCTGAAATATGATTTCCTGTGGCGGCTTTCGCGTCCGCGCTATTTGAGCGACGTTCCGTTATCGGAAGTTAAAGAGAGATCGGGCGGAAGGTTTACTTTGAGCGGAAAACTTACCGAACCTGCTAAAGATAAAAAAGAAAATATTCTTGAAGCTCCCGGTTCGACTTCCGAAAATACAGGCAACGACGAAACAACGGACAGCAAAGATACAAAGAACGGGAAAAAAGATAAAAAGCCGAAAGATAAAGGGCAGATCGCGTTAAATTTAACGACCGATCGCGGAATTATTTTGTTGAATGTAAATCCTTCGGAAGTCCCTTCGGATCTGCGCGAAAGACCTTTGACCGAAGCCGCCAAAGCCATTATCCGCAGCGGTGATTCCATTCTAATGGAAGCCATTCGCCGCACAAATCCCAAATATTTCGGCGATTACGCGAAGACTTTACCGGCGCGCAAACGCGAACCGACGATCAGTGAAAAACCGAAGGATACAGTTTCAACAGCAAAAATTAAACAAGTTTTGGTAAGAGTTGCAGACATCAATAATCGCTCGATCAGCGGTTTGAAAAAAAATGATTTTATTGTCACAGAAGCTGGAAAAGATCGTGAAGTTTTAGCGGTTGAACCAAGCACCGCCGCTTTTAACCTGGTTCTTTTGCTCGATGTGTCGGGAAGCATCGAAAATTACGTTAATTTTATTCGCAAAGCCGCCCGAAATTTCATCAATACGACCAGCCCGCAGGATAAAATTTCCATCATTGTTTTTAACGAAGACGTTAAACAGATCACAACTTTTACCACCGATAAAAACAAACTTTCCGAATCGCTCGATACTTTCGATGCGGGCGGCGGCACAGCCTATTATGACGCAGTTGCTTACGCTTTGGTAGATTCTCTGCGCCCGTTTCGCGGCGAACGAACAGCAGTCGTGATCTTGTCGGACGGTGATGATAACCGTTCATTTTTGCCGTTTGACGCGCTTCTCGGCTCAATTCAGGAAAGCGGCGCGTTGATCTATCCGCTCTATGTGCCGTCAACTTTGGTTGCGGCTTCGTCAACCAATAGTTCCAGTCAATCGCTCGATCCGCTGCGGACACGTTATATGGGATTAACCTCGAAAGCTGAAGCGGAAGGCGCAAAATTAGCGCAAATTTCGGGCGGCGTTTACTATCCGATTCAACGTCTCGATGAATTGCAAAAGGCTTATGATGACATCGTTTTGCAGCTTCGCACTGCTTACACGATAACCTATCGCTCAACTTCCGCCGATGCGACGGGTTCGCCGCGTTTGAAAATCAGAACAAACCGCGAAGGCGCTTTCGTAAATATCGGAACGGTTGTTGATGTTCCTGAAAAGGAAGCGGAAAAGTATGAGAAGAAAGAAGTTAGTCGAGATTCGAGGGTCGAGGGTCGAGGATCAAGGGATTTGAGTCGTAATACAAAAACTCTGTTATCTCAAAAACTAAACTATCAAATTTCAAATGTTGGATTTCAAATTTCGAACTTCAAACTTAATACCGCAGACTCTCGACTCTCTACTCTCGACTCTCGACTAGAAAACCAGCAGGTTCAGGAAATTACAGGCGATGTTTCCGGAATCAAATATAAGCCTTTGTTAACCGAAAATTTGCCTGCGATTGCGATTGAAACTTTTGATGTTAATAAATCGCCGCCGTCGTTTATTTTGAACAGCGGCAAAGAGTCCATTGCTTTCAGCCGCTGGGTTTCGCCGAAACGTACCCGTTCATACCCCTACGAAAGAGTTTATAATACGCTTATATCCCCCAAACGAGCGACGATAATCCCAATTTTAAAAGACGAAGGCGCAAACGGTGAACGCGATTTTTTGCAATTCGATACCGTTTCGCTGATGAATCTTTTGGATGTTTATGTGGTGCTTGGATTTTACAACGATGCCCAGCGCGATTCGTCAGATGAACTGACTGATCAGGAATTTGATAATACTTTCATTTTACAGAAAATAAATGAGTTAAATGCTTTTAAAGGTACAGCCGCCGAATGGAATTTAAAGCAGTTACAGGAAATTTCAATTGTTGCCGAAAAAGCAAAAACGGCTTATCTGGAAATCTCGAAAAAGACGGGAGTGATGCTTCACGATGAAAAAGGTGTTGACGCTTTTGTGAAGAAAATGGCTAAAGGTTTGGAAGATTTTCGTGCTTTTTCGCGTAATAAATCACAGAAAGCACAAAACCGAGAATTTCAAACGATTCAGCCGAAAGAAGCACTTTCCAGCGACACCAAAGGTCGCGTTACGATCAGCGATAAATCCGGCGGAAAATATTTTTTCACGTGTGACGAAACCAAAGTTGAAAATAAAACCGTTTATTTGATTGAAGATAAACACACAATCCGATCAAAAATGCCTTCGCAATCTGACATCAAAGATGGTCTGCTGAAAATGATGGTTTATTCAAATATGAAAAACGGTCGTGTCGGTAGTGAAAGCGTCGGAATCAAAGCCGTTCTGCGTTTAACTTCAAATAAACTCGAAGGCAAAATTTCTTCGGATGGCGACTCAAAAGATGTTTTAAATTTCTTTCAATCGAATAAACTTACAAAAAATCAAAAGGAATTTATCACCAAACTTTTTGAAGAAGCGCGAGCGAATAATTTCGAGATCAGATTTGAACATGCGGAGATCGGAGTATAAGTAAAGGGGGACGAGGGACAAGTGGCAAGGGACAAGGGAAAATCTGTATTCTGATTTACAACTTCCATTATGTTACAAAACTTTTTATTGTGTGTTTATGTCAAATGAAAATCTTACGGCTGAACAGTTTATAGAAAAACTGGAAACCTTACGCTCGGACGAGGCAAGCGCAAATTATCAGCGGTATTTTAAGACGGGCAAAGGCGAATACGGCGAAGGCGATATTTTTATGGGCGTGCGGATGGGACAGATTTTCGCGCTTGCCAAAGAATTCATTGAAACGCCGCTAGTAGAAATTGAAAAACTGCTTGAAAGCCCGATTCACGAAATACGCACGGGCGCGGTGAGTATTATGGATTTCCAAGCCCGCCAGAAGAAAACGCCCGAAAGCCGAAAGAAAGAATTATTTGAACTTTACCTTAATCGTCACGACCGAATAAATAATTGGGATCTGGTTGATCGGTCAGCTCCTTATGTTATCGGCGGTTATTTATTCGATAAGCCGCGCGATATTTTATATGAATTGGCGCATTCAAAAAATAGGGAAAG
>JADMIO011288106.1_pt1 | contig 62573 bp, 57 predicted proteins | sample 8958161 | NCBI WGS metagenome assembly JADMIO01 (sample SAMN16585339, study PRJNA669376) | soil metagenome | isolation source: Crop rotation soil | place: USA: Cullars Rotation, Alabama | collected 2011 | reverse complement strand
CGCGACAACTTGTCCACGTGGAATTCTAAGCTTAGGATCCCAATGTGCTGGAAAGCGTAGACACGCTCTTCACGCACCGCGAAGGACTCCGTGGCGTTGCCGCCCACGTTCACCTCGAATCGATAGGCATCAGCGGTGGTCTCGAAGGGTTTCGCGTCGAGCAGCTTATAGCCCGGGCGCTGCTTATGTTCGATGATCACGGTTTTGCGCCCGGGATCCACGTTCTTGATGGTGTATGTCTTGGTCTCCTGGATCGCGCTTCGCGTGGTCAGAATGCCGCGCGAGAAGTGAATCTCGCGTACGTTCGCTTTCGATGAATCGAAGGCCGTGGTCACGCGCGCTCCCAGGTCGATTCCATAAGTGATCAGGCGCTTGTCGCCGGCCTTCAGCGTTTCCACCAGAGCTTCGCCCGCGTAGGTGTTGGCATCGTACACCGTGATCGGGCCGCCGTCCAGCGTCTTGCCCGTGGAATTGGCGATCTCGGCGGCATTCATCGGATGCAGCCCGAAGCTCTCCATGTAGATCAGCAGCTTTCGAGCGTTGATCTTCTGCTGCAGGAAAGGCAGCATGGCGGATTCGCCCTGCTTCACCGATACCGGTGAAGAGAAGCTGTATTCGAAGAGCTCGCCCAGATCGCGGGTGCCTGTGGGGGGAGCGATAGAGGATTCGCGGATGGCGTCAACGCTGACTCGTTCCTCCATGAATCGCCTGTCCGCGAGATTCGCGGCAACGGCCTGTTTGGCCGGCGCGGGCGGCGCAACCCCGATCGCGCCTTGCAATACCACGGGTGCCACTGGCTGGTTCTCGGCAAGCTCCGCAGTGGGCCTCTGTACGTACCGCGGCTCGTACAACTGCGTGATGAATGAAATCGGCCGACCCGAAACTACCGATAGCTTTACGTTGGTCCAATCTTCGCCCGAGGTGTTGTCGATGATCGCCCAGCCTTCGAGCGTCGCCTCGGCTTGCGGCCCGAAGATCAGCCGGTAGCTCGATTTCCAGATCGCCGAGGGCGTCATGTAGCTGGCGCTGAGCTGCCGGGTTGCCGTTCCGCTCGCATCGATGTACACGCTGCGCCGATCCTTCGAGCGCGCGCCGCTCAGAACTGTGAGGTAGTCCCGCAGTAACCCCTGGAGCTTGGGATCCGACAGCTTCACGGAGCTCGCAGCGGCCAGGTCGAACGTCCGGATCTCGCCGGTATCGGTTAGCAGGACCACACTCTCGCGCTCCGGCGTCTTTTCGTCCGGCTTGGACGTGCGCGCGCTGACGATGGTCCCGGCGACGGTGTCCGAACCCAGCCGCAGCTCCAGGCGGGCGCCCTTCATCTGGTCCAGAAACGCCGCGAGGGACGCCTGCCGGTCGATCTCGAACGGGAAATCCTGCAAGCGTTTGTCCAGCGCTTCCGCGGCGTCATAACGAACGCTCCCCACTACCCCGCCGTTGCGGTCGACGATGGTCAGCGACTTCAGCACATCGTTCATGTCTGAAGCCTTGAAATCGAGCCGGGCAGTCTCGCCGCCCCGCAGCTCACCGGCGCGCTCGAAATAGCCCACGCCGTGCTTATAAAGCATGACTTCCCGGATCGGCAAATCGGCGGCCACCATCCGGGCAGCGGCCGGTCCGACCAGAGCTATCTGAGCCAATACAAGGAGTTTTCGCATCGAAGAGATCCTTTCGCTAAGGGAATGCCCTGGGGCGGCCGATCCTTTCATCGCCACAACAGGCGAAGGCAAGTCGCCGCGCAAGTTGACACAGCCAATTGGACGGCGTCAGACTCGGTAGTAGTTGTTTGCTGCCTCGAGTTTACCAACCGACCGAACCGGAGGAATCCTCTTGAAAATCGGAATGATAGCGATAGTCCTGGCGTGCTGCTCCACCATGACCGCGCAAATCAGCGACTACCTGGGGCCAGGTATCCTGAGCCGCGGCGCCGGGGATATCGGAACACGGTCAGGCCAAGATGTAGATCTTCGACTTTTTGGTACCGTCAACGGAATTTATGACAACGGACTTCAACCGTATTCTGTGGACGGCAATGGTCAGCTGGTGACCGTCAATGGACTGTACGGCGTCGAAACGTCCGTGGGAGCCTACGGTGTCCACATGTTCCGTCACGCGAAGCTGGGGTTGGATTACAAAGGGATCTACCGGCACTACAGCCAGAATTCCTTCTTCGACGGTACCGATCATACGCTGTCGCTCGGATACACGGTCCAAAAATCGAGACGTTTGGTTTTCGATATGCGCCAGATGGCCGGAACGGTCTCGCAAGGCACCCCTTTCGGCGCCGTCGCACCGATCGGGGATTCTGTGGTGACGCCATCCTCGGTTCTTTTCGATAACCGCATGAACTATCTGCAGTCGGGCCTCGATGTGAATTATCGCCTTACGGAGCGCATCACCCTGACCGCCGGAGGCGATGGGTTCGGCGTTTGGCGAAAGGCCACCGGCTTAATAGGAATGCAAGGCTACGAGCTCCATGGCTCGATTCAGCGTCGCCTGACGAAGCGGACAACAGTGGCAGCGAATTACCAACATGCGCACTATGATTTTCCCAAGGCCTTCGGCGAATCGGATATCAATTCCTTTACGGGAACATTTGCCACTCAGTTGGGCCAGTTCTGGACCTTGAAGCTAGAAGCAGGAGCGTACGTGGCGGAGGTCCAGGGGCTACAACGAGTGTCCTTAGATCCCGAAATCGCAGCGTTACTTGGCGTCGATAGCTCGCTGCAAACCTTCTATCAGAAGGGGATATTCCCGCAAGTCAACGCGAGTTTAGCGCGCAAATTCCACAGGGCTAATTTGTCGTTTCAATATCAAAACGGATCCACAGGAGGAAACGGTGTTTACCTGACGTCGCGACAAGATAGCGGCATTGCGAGCTTCAGCTACACAGCCAGCCGCAAGTGGAGCTTCTCGATCAATGGAGGCTATTATCGCCTGCAGGGAATTGGACAGAACCTGCAGCCGTATTCCCAAATTATGGGCGGTTCGGGTTTGACCTACTCCCTCACTCATGCGCTCCAGCTGCTGGCAAGGTACGATTACCGCCATCAGGAAATCGTCCAGGGCGTCTTTCGCCAGAACAGCTATCGCGCCACAATCGGAATTTCCTTCAGCCCGGCCGACATCCCCCTCGCTTTCCATTGATACCGATCGGAGCCCCGGATGCTGCTGATTGTCGACGACGAGCCCACGCTCCTGGATCTTCTGAGCCGCTACCTGGGACGTCTGGGATACGAAGTCAAAACCTGCGGGGACGCGAGGGAAGCGCTGGCTCTGTTTCAAGCCCAGCCGGAGCGGTTCTCCATGGCGATCACCGATCTCTCGCTCGCCGAACTGAACGGCGAGGAGCTGATCGAGCGCATGCGCCAGGTGCGGCCCGGGCTCCCGGCCATCATTACCAGTGGATACCCCCACGTGCCGTCAGGTGCCGGAGTGGGGTTTCTGCAAAAACCGTTTCTCCCAAAGATGCTGGCAGAAGCGGTCGAGCGGGCTTTAAAGGGATCGTCCTAATTCCGTCCGCACAGACCCGGCGTCTGGCACATTCCCGAGGGACACGAGGGCATCGAGTCCTGCGAATGCGACGCGCCGTTGGCGTGCGCGGCGAAGGTCGAGAACTGCTGTTTGAGATGCTGTTGGCCGCAGGACGGGCAGGCAACACCGTCACTTTCGGATGCGGAGCGGCGCACCAGCTTCTCAAACTGATTGCCGCAGTCTTCACACAGGTATTCAAAGATAGGCATTAGATCGCTCCCACTGATCTCATTCCACGAGACTCAATGCTATTTTATCAACCCAGGCGCGCACCTCGGCCTGGGGCGCGGAAAAGTTGTTAACCAGGATCGAAAAGGCGAGCCGCCCGCGAGCGCGGCTCTCTGCATAGCCGGAAAGCGCGACAGCCCGCGAAAGGGTCCCGGTCTTCGCGCGCACCTTTCTCGCGCTGCCATCAGAGACACAGCACAAACGGTTCGCGAGGGTCCCGTCTTCTCCTCCCACCGGAAGCAGCGATACCCAGGCGGCCGCATTTTTTGAGGCGGCCATGTACGTAAGCAGGCGCGTCAAAGCTCGCGGCGATACCTGGTCATTGCGCGACAATCCCGAACCGTCCTCCGCGCGCCATTCCTCGGCCTTGATGCCGATACCGGCAAGCCACCCAGCAAGTTCCTGCAGGCCCGATTCCCGCGTGCCTGTTCCTCGTGTGACTCGAGCGACCTCCCGCAACATCAGCTCCGTATGAAGATTCTGGCTGACCTTTTCGATTACTTGCAGCATTTCCGCCATGGGCGGCGACGTTCGGGTGGCGATTGTGTCGCCCTCCACGGGCCACGGATCTTCCGGAAGCGAGCGGTGCCGCGCGACGGGTCGTCCGCGAATCGCGACCCCGCGGCGCGCCAGAGCGTCGTACAGAGCGCACGCAGCAAAGAGAGCCGGATCGTCCACGGCGACAGTTTCGCGAACCGTCGTTCCGGCCAGAGGAATCGTGCCCCACACCTGGATCTGCCTCGATCCCGGCAAGCGAGTCAGCCGGATGCGAGCTTCCTTTTCGCCGGCCACTGTGAGAACGCGATTGTCGACCGCGTAATACTCGATTTGCGGCTCAAATGAGATCGATGCCAGATCGCCGGAGCGCGCCCCGGGATGAATCGACAGGCTTACGGCGTTGTCATTCAGCGTGAGGGCGCTGACGGGAGCGCCGTCTTCCCCGATCATGTCATCGACGGTCCAGCTTGGCGGATAGGGAGCCCAAGGGTACAACTGATCGTCGCCCACGATATCGCCGTCGATGCGCTGGATGCCGGCGGCGACGGCCTGATCGGCCAGTTCTTCGATCGCCTGCAAGGAATTGCCCGACGGAGCGCCCTTTTGGTACGGATAAGTGCGGCCGGACATGGACGGGTCGCCCCCACCCACGAGAATCAGGTCGCCGGACGCGGCGCGCACCAAGCGGGTGGTCATCCGATAATCAGGGCCTAGTTTCTCGAGGGCAAGTGCCGCCGTGAACAACTTCATGTTGGACGCCGGCAGGAACAGCCGCTCGGCATTCCGCGAATAGAGGGCTGTGCCGGTCTTGAGATTGACCACCTGGATGCCGACCGAGGCTCGCGCCACGGGGCTTGCCTGCATGAGCGCGTCGATGGACTGCGGCAAATCCGCGGCGATACACGGGATCGCGGCAAGCAGGATCGCGGCCCAGGGTCGTCCCATGCTCCGAGAATCGCACATTCGGGCGCGGGAGACCGGGTGGAACACTACTTCTTGCGAGCCGGACCGGTTTTCAGCGCGCCGGGCTTGCGAATCCGCTCGGTGAAGGCGTTCTCTTCCGAGGCCACGCAGTATCCTTGCCGGATTTCCGCACGGGGACGCAATTTGAAAACGCGAGGCAAAGCAACCCAGGGCTTGGTATACGCCTGCGGGTCGTCGATTCTCAGAGTGAAGCGGATCGTGTCTCGATCCACGCGCTGGTAGCGTTCTTCGAGTCGCATGCTCTCGCTATGTGTAAAGCCCGCCGCGCCCAGCCAGGTGCGATCGTCGTAGCCGGTGGACTCGACAACGAACGTGTTATCGTCTGCCCACTTGCCGGTCGAGTATCCGTACCAAAGCGGATCGGGATCGGCGGGAAGTGCGCGGCCGTCGGTCCAAATTTCGCGGACCACGTGGTCGCGTTCGAACATCTGCAGCACGCGGTTGGAAATTTGCGCGAATTCGAACGGCGTGGGGAAATACAGAATGCGCGGAAAACCCATGGGATCGCATTGCAGGATGGGATCGTTCCCGCCGGGCGCGGCGCGTTTTCCATAGCCGGGCTTCTGAAGATCGTAGCGGGCCTTGGCCCACGCTGTCATGGGAGGAATGTCGCCGCCGGGCGATTGTTTATCGTCTTCGGAAGTTTCGCCGCCAGCCTGCATTCCCCAGACACCAGACAGATCGCGTTTCGGCGCGGGCGCTTGCGCCAAGGCAATAGAGGACAGCAAGACGAGCAGGATTGCGAGGCACATGTTTTCAGGGAGCGGTCTTGTCTACCGGCTTGTCCACCGTTTTGTCTGTGAAATCGAGTTCCCGGCCATCGGCGAAGATGACCTTGGTCCCGGGATCACCGGATCCGGCGTAGGCGACCGGCTGACCGTTCTTGGCGGGACAAAGGATGATCGTGATTTGGTCGCCGGCCTTGAGGGCGCGGCGCGTCCATCCGGCGCGCGTTAAGATGCCCGGACTATTCGTCTCGACGCCCCAGTGGACGATCTTGCCGAATTTGTCCTTCACGTCCAGATAGATTTGGGAATGCGGGTTGGTCCAGATGAACTCCGTGACCGTGCCCTTAATCGTGACGCGGGCAGTTTCGTCGTAGGCGGTGTTGCCGTGATGGGCGAACGCGACGCCAGCAGCGAACATCGAAATGAGCAGCGCAAACGGCCTGAGAACCTTCATAGCATCACTTGCCTGGCTTGGGAATATGCGCCGAGTCTTTTTCGTTTTCGTAGCAGATGTGCTCGAAGACATCGGTATCAGGAAGCAGCAGTTCGACGAAGCTGACCGTAATCGGCTTGGTGAAGGTTTTCGGATCGGTAATGGTCGCGGTGACCTCCATGTGGCCGAAATCGCGCCGGTGGAAGCGCTCCTCGACGCGCATTTCTTCGCTATGGCCGGTTCCGCGTGCGTCCAGCCAGCTCATATCGTTGAACCCCATAGTGTCGACAACCAGCGTGTCTCCGTCCCATTTGCCGATCGAATAGCCCAGCCAGGTGGGCGACGGATCGTCCGGATGCTTGCGCCCGTCGGTGAAGATCTGGCGGAAGATGGTCTCCACTTCGTAGAGAAACAGAATTTCGCCGGGCGTTTGGATGACCTTGAACGGCTCGGGCAGGAGATCGGCGTGCGGCACGCCATCGGGCAAGCAGCGGAGGTTAGGACCCACGACACCTGGCTGGCTGTGCTGGCGAATGAGTTCCCTGCCCGCCGGAGTGAGCGGCTCCTCGCCGGGCTTGAAATCGGAGAGGATGTTGCGGAAATACTTGTTGTTCGGCGATTCGCCCAAGCCGAACAGGCCCGGCCCACGGGGCTCAGCCTCCACCTGCCAGATTCCCGACAGGTCGGGCTTGCCGTTCACGCGCGGCGCCGGCCCGGTCATGTCCACCTTGCCATCGGGTGTGCGGGGAGCCCCAGGCGTCGGATTCTGCCACTGGCCTTGCGCGCACAAGCAAGCTCCCACGAACGCTATCCCGGTCCAAAGATGTCGAGGCATACAGGTGATTAAACCACAAGCAGCGATCACCGGTGTGATAACCTTCATCGTCATGAGAAAGGTGGCCTTAGCCAGCCTGTTGCTCCTGTTCTCAGCGACGGCGCAAGTGCCTCAAAACGAGGCCGCCGCCGGCCGTGGAACATCCGACAGCACGTTGACGATTAAGCTGGACACCGGATCGCAGAAGCCCGCGAGCACGCCCCTCATAGAGTATCTGAGCGCCTTTTCCGAGGTGGCTCGGGCAGTTGCATGGCCGCTGTTGTTGATCGTCTTCGTCATTACACAACGGGACCCACTCTGCCGTCTTTTTGAAGCGCTCATCCAGGCGGTTCAGCATTCTCGTCACATAAAAATCGGCGACATGATCGACCTCGAGGTCGATAGAAGCGCAAAGGAAGCCGAAAAGCGCGAGACACTCGCGAAAGAAGTAACTCCAGACGAGATTGAAGCCGCAACCAGAGTCAGCCGGATGGCACTGTCTTCCGACTTATCGCCAATTCGGGCCAGGATGCTGGAGTTCGCGCGCGAGTATGAAGCAACCAGGTCCAGCATGAAGCCCGGTCCGGAGCGGACGCGGGCGATGAACGCGATTGTGGCGAAGATGAGGACTCTCGCCATCGCGGCAAAACCTCTGCTTCGAGAATTTGCGCGTGACGAGACTTCTCCCGGCAAGAGGCTGGCCGCGCTCGCGATTCTCCAACTGGCTCCCGACCTGGCGTACTTGGATTGGGTCGTAGAGAGGATGGGTAGCGAACAGCCGTTCCTGCTCTTCCATTCCAGCCTTGCGCTGCTTGCGATGGTCCGGAGCTTTGGCTCACAATACCGCGCGAAACTCGCGGAGGCGGTGGCGCGCTCTCTTCAGATCGTCAGATCATATTCAGGCGGACCGCCCGACCAGAATACAATCGACACCCTGCTGATGGCGCAATCGGAATTAGGGATCGAACCCGACATCTGAGCTGGGTCCTTCGCATAACGAACCCGGAACAGGCGCACCGAGAGCGAACCCACACCTGGATGTGTTACACAGGTCCAGATGCCTGCCGGAACCAGCGTTGCCGAAACAAGGAACATGCGCAAGGCGGTCGCCGCCGGATTCCTCGGCTGGACCATCGACGCCTTCGACTTCTTCGTCCTGGTCTTCTGCGTTTCCGCCATCGCGAAGGATTTCGGCCGTTCCGTTCCCGACGTCGCGCTCACCATCACCGCCAGCCTGATGACGCGCCCGATTGGCGCATTCGTGTTCGGCCTTCTCGCCGACCGATTCGGGCGACGGCCCATCCTGATCGCCAACATTGCGTTCTACACGCTGATGGAAGTACTGTCGGGTCTGGCGCCGAGCTATACGGCGTTCTTCGTGCTCCGCTTGCTCTACGGCGTCGGCATGGGGGGCAACTGGGGCGTGGGAGCGTCGCTCGCTCTGGAATCCGTGTCTGTCAGGTGGCGCGGCATTGCTTCCGGGATCCTGCAGGAAGGCTACGCGGTCGGCAACGGCCTGGCCGCGATCGCGTACTTCACGCTGTTTCCGCAATTCGGCTGGCGCGCGATGTTCTTCGTCGGCGCGATTCCGGCACTGATCACGATCGTGCTGTGCCTGCGCGTCGAGGAATCCCGCGCGTGGAAGGAATCGAAAACCGACGCGGCCAGCTATCGCGCGATTCTGCTCTCCAACTGGAGGCTCTTCCTGTACCTGTGCCTGATCATGTCGGCGATGAATTTCATCTCGCACGGCACGCAGGACATGTATCCGACTTTTCTGCAAAGCCAGCGCGGTTTCAGCGCGCAAGACACATCGATCGTGACGTTCATTGGCGTGCTCGGCGCGATCATCGGCGGCGTCACGCTGGGGCACTTCTCGAACGAATGGGGCCGGCGTCGGATGATCGCGAGCGTGACGTTGACCGGACTGTTGGTGATCCCGCTGTGGATCCTGGCGCCGACGAAGCCGCTGCTGATGCTGGGGGCGTTCCTGATGCAGGTCGTCGTGCAGGGAGCCTGGGGGGCGATTCCTGCGCACATCAACGAACTCTCGCCACCTGAGGCGCGCGGATTCTTTCCCGGCTTCGGCTACCAGATCGGCGTGCTGGTGGCGTCGGGATCGGCATATATCGAGGCTCGCTTCGCCGCGGCGTTCAGCTATTCGACAGCGATGGGAGTGATGGCGGCGCTGGTGTTGCTGCTGGCTGCGGTAACGGTCGGGCTGGGGCCGGAGAAGCGCGGCCGGGAATTCTTCCGCAGCGAGTCTTAGCAAACGGGCGCAAAGTTCTTGGAGATTGCGAGCTTTCTCGCGGCACTTATGTTTGATGCCGCTCAAGGTGCGCGAGGTGATCCGTTTGCTGGATAAGAACGGCTGGGTGAAGATGCGGTCCAGGGGCAGTCATCGGCAATTCAGGCATCCCAGCCAGCCCCTGGTGATCACGGTACCGGGTAACGAAGGCACCGAACTCGCTCCAGGCACACTGAAGGCTATACTCAAGAAGGCAGGGCTGAAATGAGTTCGAAACGGTATCCAGTAGTCATCGAACCAACACGCACGGGGTTTTCCGCCTATTCACCCGACGTTCCCGGATGTGCCGCAGCCGGCGAAACAGAGGAAGATACTCGCCGGAATTTTCAAGATGCTCTCATCGCCCATTTCGAGGCGATGCGGGAAATCGGCGAGCCAATTCCTGAGCCGCATACATCGGTCGATTACGTGGAAGTTGCCGCTTAGTAGTATGCTTGCCTTACGCCGAATGTGCCGATGATGCCGGTGGCGTGTTATACGCCCGCAGCCGCGCCTCCAGCCAGATCAGCAGCAGCAACACGAACACCACCACCGACCCGACCAACGGGATCAGCATAATCATCCGCAGGCCGTACACGGACGCGATGTAACCCATCATTCCCGGCGTGAGCAGCCCTCCCGCCATCGCCAGCGAAAAAATTCCGTTATAAAAACCGGGGTGATAGTAAGGAAAACGATGGCCGATCTTTTCCACCACGAGCGGATAAATCGGCGCGAAGGCCAGACCCACCAGCAAGACGCCTGTGATCGCGCCGAATCGATTGTCGGTCACGCTCAGAATAATACAGCCGAACATAGCCGCGGTTACGGTCGCGAGCAGCAGTCTGCCGTGACGCGCGCGCGGCAGAATCCATTGCGATGCCGCTCGTCCGATCGTCAACGCGAGCCAGTACAGTGCCAGCATCCCAAGCGCGGACGGCGGACTTATGCCAAGCCGTTGGCTCAGGAACAGCGGGAGCCATCCCGCCAGCGCCCATTCGTTCCCCAGTTGGAAAAATAACAGCAGGCTCAACAGCACGGCTCCCGTGCTGCGAAGCTCGGATAAGATCTCCCGGGAGGGAGGCTGCTGCGGCGTGGGCTCGGCCGCCGGGAAGGGCGTTCTCCAGTACATCCAGCCGAACAGCGCCGGGATGATGGCGATCCACACCTGCACGGCCGCGGCGGTATAAAGATACAGCGTCCCCGAAATCAGGATCGCCAGCGCGAAGCATCCGGATTCGAACAGGATCCCCGCCAGGTTCACCGTGGCTGCTGGATCGTGGCGATACATGGGAGAGATCGCATGGAAGATCGCCGTGTGCAGCAAGCCCGCTGCGAAACCGACGACGGTCATTCCCCCTACGCGCCACCACGCGGAATACGGCGGCGAGACAAACGCCAGGTAAAGGAATGCCGCTCCAGCCAGAAGGCACGCCAGCGCCAGCGTCCAACCGAGGCCCTTGCGCCGCAGCAGTGCGGGCGAGAATCGCGCCGATCCTACCAGCCCCGCGATCAGTCCCGCATAATACAAGCCTACGATGCCGTATTGCGAGGTTAGGTGATGTTCCCAGGAAAACAGGATTGTGCCGAGGAAAGATAGCAGGACGCCGGATACGAAGAATCCGGCTAACGCCCGCCGCGCGCTGGATGACCCAAGGGGATCACTGCCAGCGAGGGAAGCGGCCGCGGGTTCGGGAGAGTGAACCTGCATCCATCAGTCCTGCGGATTAAAGTACTCCATCGCTTTGCTCGGCGAGCGTCACCTTCACGTCCATGCTGCGTCCGTCTCGCCAGATGGTCAGATCCAGCACATCGCCGGCGTGCTTCTGGGCCACGGCTTTGGTGATGGCATTCTCTTCTTCGACTTTCTTTCCATCGACTGCGGTGATGAGATCGCCGCCCACGCGCAGCAGTCCATTGCCGATGCGGACCACTTGATTGCCGCCGCGCAGTCCAGCTGCGGCCGCCGGAGTTCCCCGCCCCACTTGTCCGATCAGCAAGCCTCCGGTACGAGGCAGTTTCAGCGCCTCAGCCCAATCACCCGAGATCAAGTATGTCGAAACTCCAATCGTGCTCGACGCCGGCCTTTTTCCGGATCGGAAATCGCCCAGCAGCGCCTTGGCGCGGTTAATCGGCATGGCGAATCCGATGCCGACGCTCCCGCCATTGGGGCCGTAGATCGCGGTGTTGATACCGATCACGTTGCCTTGCGAATCGAGCAGCGGTCCGCCGCTGTTACCCGAGTTGATGGCCGCGTCCGTCTGGATCATGTCTTCGAGATCGCCACGCTCCTCGCTCTGGATCTTGCGGTGCAACGAGCTTACGATGCCCGTGGTCAGGGTTCCCGCGAGCCCGAACGGATTGCCGATTGCCAGTACCTTCTGGCCCACCTGCAAACCATCGGAATCGCCCAGTCTGAGGAACGACGTAAGCTTCTTCTTAGGGTCGATCTGGATCAGCGCAAGGTCATGGGCTTGATCGCGCATGAGAATTCTCGCTCTATAGCGGCTCTGGTCGGGAGGCATGGTCACTTCGACGTCGGAGCTGCCGCTGATCACGTGGAAATTGGTGAGGATCTGTCCGTCAGGATTAATGATGAATCCCGAGCCCAAGCCTTGCACGGCCTGCACGCCGAAAAAGAAATCGCGCTGGTACACGGTGCTGGTGATGTACACCACGCTTTCCTTGGCGGCTTTATAGATTTCGATGTTGTTGGTCTCGTCGGCGCTGAGGCCCGCGGAGTGGGCGACGGTGGGGCCGGACCATACGGGCTCGTTATTCCGCAGAAACGTGTGGAACGGCGAATTCGGGCGGCTGGTCAGATACACAAACGCGCCTACCAGAACCGCTGCGATCAGGAATGTTCGTAGCCTCATGGATTCATCTCGACTCCGAAATTAAACTCCGCAGGGACTCGTATACAGCCCGAACTTGCTCCACGGTGTTTTCCTTGGTGCCGGACGTATCGATGATGAAGTCTGCAAGCTTCACCTTTTCTTCGAGCGGCATCTGGCGGCTCAGCCGGTTCAAGACTTCCTCTCGGCTAAGGCCGTCCCGCTCCATCGCGCGCTCGATTTGCTGCTCAGGGCGGCAAACGACGACGATCAGACGGTTGTAATCCCGATAACTACCCGTCTCAACCAGTATGGCAGCTTCGGTCACGGTGATGCCATCGGGATGCGTGCGGCCGAATTCTGCCGCGAGATCCCGCTCGCGTTCCTTGACGCGAGGATGGACCAAGGCGTTCAGCTTGGCGAGTTGTTCTGGATCGGAGAACACGATTTTCGCCAGCCGCCTGCGATTGATTTTGCCGTCGGGATCCAGGATCTGGTCGCCGAAGGTCTTGACGACCGCTTCGTAAGTTTGCCCGCCCTGTTCGAGCACCTGGCGACCCAGCAGGTCCGCTTCGATCAGGTAGCATCCCAGTTCCGACAGCGCGTGGCCCACGAAGCTTTTGCCGCTGGCCAAGCCGCCGGTGAGACCTACTCTCAGCATTCGCTAGCGGGAAGCGGCCGCCGCCTGATGCTGCTCGGCTAGCGCCACGGTGTTCGCCATCAGCATGGCGATAGTCAGCGGCCCCACGCCCCCAGGAACAGGCGTATATGCCGAAGCCACGCGTGCGACTTCGACCGGATGAACGTCACCCACCAGGACCGAGCCCTTACGATCGAACTCGTCGGCCTTGCCCAGCTTTACCGCTTCCGCGCGATCGGTGACGCGATTCATGCCGACGTCGATCACAGTAGCGCCGGGTGCCAGAAAATCGCTGGTCACCATCCCCGCCCTGCCGATCGCCGCCACCAGGATATCGGCGCGATGGCATTCGTCCGCGAGTTCAGCGGTGCGCGAATGGCAAACGGTCACCGTGGCGTTTTCGTGGAGCAGCATCAGCGCCATCGGCTTGCCGACGATATCGCTGCGCCCCAGGACCACGGCGCGCCGGCCTTCGACGGGAATCTTGTAGTACTTGAGCAGTTCCATGATCCCGGCGGGAGTGCATGCGCGGGGCGCGGGACGGCCGGCCACCAGATGGCCGACGTTCGTAGGATGGAACCCGTCGGCGTCCTTATCCGCCGCGACGGCTTCAAGCACTCGGCGCGTATCCACTTGCTTCGGCAGCGGCATCTGGACCAGGATTCCGTCGATGTCCGAGCGGCGGTTGAGCTCGTCGATCAACGCCAGCATTTCCTCCGTGGTAACGGTTTCCGGAGGCGTAAGTTTGTCGCTGAAAATCCCGATTTCGCCGCAGGTCTTGATCTTGCTGCGGACGTAGACTTCGGAAGCCGGATTGTGGCCCACCAGGACCACGGCTAAGCCTGGTTTTCGCTTGAGTTTAGCGATCCGCGGCTTCAGACGCTCTAAAATTTCGTTGCGGACGGCGATACCGTCCAGGATTTGAGGCATTCAAGGTGAGTTTAGCAAACGCGCTCGGCCCGGAAACCTGCCCGACGCGAAGATTCCCCGAAAAAACCTGTCACAAAAATTCGCCGAGCGGCGTTTTAGAGATGTGAATGCCTCACGCGAAGCACTTGTCGAGATGAATGCCGACGAGAGCCGGCCCGATGTCGAGACGATCTTTCAGATTCATTATGCACGGATCGCCCGCGTAATCGCCCGGGTTCTCCGCGATCCATCACGTGCGGAGGAGCTCGCTGTCGAGGTCTTCCTGAGATGGCCGCGAAAAGGGCCGGGTGAGAACACGAAAGCCTGGCTATATCGGGTGGCTGTACGCACGGCGCTTGACGAACTGCGCCGCGAATCTCGCCGAACCAAGCGCGAGCGCCTGACAGGCTTCTTCCGGCCTGCGCCGACTCCGGAAGACATCCGCGCCTCTAAAGAAGAACAGGAACAGGTTCGGGCAGTGCTGTCCGCGATCCGGCCCCCGCAGGCCGAGCTGCTCGTCCTGCGCAGCCAGGGCCTCAGCTATGAAGAACTGGCCGCAGCGCTGAGCTTGAATCCGGCCTCGATTGGAACTTTTCTAAGCCGTGCCGAACAATCCTTCCGAAAGGAGTACGTGAAACGATATGGACAGCAATAAAGAGCGGTGGGTGGAAGAACGACTGAATTCCCTGGCGCCGAGTGGCGAATGGCAGCCGGACGTCTCTCGCGGGTTGGCCTTGCTTCGCCAGCAGCGCGACAAGGCGAGTCATCGCAAGAGTAGATTCACCTGGATCGCTGCGGGCGCTGTGGCTGCGGCACTTCCAATAATGGCGTTTCCGACGACGCGGGCGTTCGCGCAGCGCTGCGTGTCGGCATGCGTCGGACAGTCCAACTGGGTGCATGACCTGTTCGCCGGTAATCTCGCCGGCGCCGTGCCGAATTCGATTTTCTCGAAGGCGGCCGATCGCAAGATGGCACCGGACTTCGTGCTGGACGACGCCTCCGACAAACCAATCAGGCTCTCGGATCTACGCGGCAAGGTGGTTCTGCTGAACTTCTGGGCCACATGGTGCGCGCCGTGCAGCCTTGAGATCCCGTGGTTCATCGAGTTTCAAAATACGCACCGGGACTCGGGATTTACTACGCTAGGCGTCTCACTCGATGAGGATGGCTGGAGCGCCGTGAAACCTTATATCGAGAAGCGTAAGGTCAACTATCCCGTGATGGTCGGCAATGACGACGTGGCTCAGCTCTATGGAGCGAACGCGCTGCCGGCGACGTTCCTCATCGACAAGTCCGGCCGTATAGCGGTAACGCACTTCGGCCTGTGCAGCAAGAGCGAATACGAGGCCGATATTCAGGCAGTTCTTAACGAGCACTAAGAAAGGATCAGGAACATGAACGCGTTACGGATCGGTTGCATGGCTGCGATTCTGTCGATTCCAGCCCTGAGGAGCGGAGCAGCGAACCTGCCTTCTCAGGTGGAAGGACATCGGTCGGGTGTGACGGCGCGAGTCGTCTCCGCTGACGGAAGCAGTCGTTCGATGATGCTCGAAGGCGTGGGCTGCACGGAAAGCATGTGCTCGAGAGTCTTCATCCGAAGCAAGAACGCGAATGGAGCGCCGCGGCAGATCTGGCTCGATTCCCTCGCATCGATTCAAGATGCGACGGCCAACGACGCCCTGTTCGTCATGAAAGACGGCTCGCAACAGCGGATGGCTCTGGTTGCCGACTTCCGCGTGCTCTACGTGTCCAATCGAATCGGCCTCACCGAGAAGCTTGATCTGGCCAAGATCCGCATGCTGGAGTTCGTCGACTCCGGAAAATAAACCTTAGAACCGAAACAGATAGCTCACCTTCACGAATACCTGAGACATCGTCTGCAAATCCGGATTCCTGGTGCGATCGAGCGTGGCCGGATCGCCGAACAGCGCCAGGTTCTCCCGGCCGTTGGTGTAACCCACATAGACGGCCGTGCCGGGATAAGGCAGATAAGCCAGCAGCAGGTCTCCCGTGAATTTCTTGCTGGTGTTGTAATCGGCCACAAACGGATTGGAGAGCACGGCGTTGTAATCGATAATCGCCCGCAGCGACAGGGCCGGGCTGAACTGATAATTCACCGTGTTGCGAAAGATGTGATTCGTGAACACGTGCGCCAGTCGCGTGTAGAAGTACGTCTGTTGGATGCGCAGGCGTGTGTTGGGCCGGATCGTGATCGTGGTGTTCCCGTATTGATTGCTCGCGAGCGAAGCCAGCACTCCCGTAGCCGGTGAATAGTTCACACCCGTGCCGTCGCCGAAAAACGCATTGATGCCGACGCGCTTGAAACGGTCGGAGTAAAAGAACATCTCGGTCGCCTGCTTATGGAAGCCGATGCCCTGATACAGCTCGTATCCCCAGACGTGATCGATATTGAAGCCGGTGGCGCGCCGGAAGTTTAGGAAAAAAGTCGCTCCCGTGTAGCCGTCCTGAAAGCGGCCTTGCCGGTTCCAATCGCCATTGGAAAAGCTGCTGAGTCCGAAATCGGCAACCGGAGTCGCCTTGGGCCTCCAGTTGTAATTGAAGTTCTGCTGCGTCATGCGAATGTCGGTGCGCGGCACGAATCCAAGGTCGGTATGGAATCCCGGATTGCGGTCCAGGTAATTGAGGAAGTAGTTGAAGTGCAGCCCGTTGCGATTTACATTCGCCAGGTACGCAGGACCCGCCGATCGGGTCCCATCCAGATACCGTGTGGCACTGGCGATCGCCTGACCCACGGCGACCCAATTCTTCGAGATCTTCCACCGCGCGTCGAGCGAAGCGACTCGATTGTGGCTCGCTCCGAAATTGTAATCGGAAAGAAACACGCCCACGGTGGATTCATTGCCGATATTGCGCTGAATGCGAACGACACCTCCAGGCGCGTAGTCTCCGTAGCGGGGATCGGTCAAATCGACGCGCTTTCCTGGCCCGCGGTCGGCGCCCGCCAGCAAGCCGATGGACCAGCGGCCGACTCGTCCGGTCAGGCGCACCCCGCCCAGCGGATCGCCAATGCGGCGGGAGAAAAACAGATTTTCGGGAGTTTGAAAATAGCTGGCGTTCTCCAGAAAGAAGGGCCGCTTCTCCGGGAAAAACACCTCGAAGCGCTGGTTGACGGTCACTTGCGGATCGTCCGACTCCACCTGGCTGAAGTCCGGATTAATGGTCACATCTAGCGTGAGCGATTCGCGCAGAACCAGCTTCGCATCCATGCCGACCCGCACGTCGCGATTCGAACGAAACAGTGGCGGGAGATCCGGCGGCTGATCCAGAAGATGCGCGCTAGATCCGGCGATATACGGGATCAGGCGGATGTTGCGACCCGGCGAGATACTATCGAAGCCATCGAGATCGCCGAATTGCGGAACGAAGCCGCTAACGCGATTCGTCACGGGAGGCCAGAAAGAGTTCTCATTGCGCGCCGGAATGTTGCGGAAAAAGGCGAAGCCCCACGTCTGCATATCCATGCTGGTGAATCGCAAGCTCTTGAACGGAATGGCCATGCGAACGGCATATCCGTCCTTTGTGAGGCGGCCTTCCGACTTCCAATACGTATCGAAATTCCAGGCGTCGCCCTGCCCTTCCGTGTTGATGCCGTCGAGCTGAATGCCGAACGGATTGACGAAAAACTCGAACGCATGCTGCCGATCGTGAAACGTATCGAGCAGCACGCCGACAAAATCGTCGGCGAAAATATCGTCGCGTTTGGTGTAGCGGGCGCGCAGGTCGCGAGCGGATGACCGGCAGACGAACATCACATAGAGATTCTCGGCATCGTACGCCAGCCATGCTTCGGTTTCGCTGCTGGCAGGCTTGCCGTCATCGGGATTGCGCTGGATGAAATTGGTGACAGGCATCGCACCGTCGGGAGGGGTGCCGTTGATGTAGTCATCGAGTACCGGCGGAGTCGTGACCCGGGTGATGTGGAGGTTTCGCGCACGCTGGATCTGCGGTGTTTGCGCCGATACGCAGGCTGCCGCACACAGGATCGGGATGATGCAGCGCGCACAGGGCGGCATGTTTTGAATATGGACGTGCCACGCCGCAGAAAGTTCCGCGACTTTGCGAATTATTCGGCAGCCGGGCGATGAAATGCGAGTATCGACGACACCGCGGCCGGGTCGGCGTTCGCCAAAGCGTTTGCGATGGCGCTGGCACGATCCTCGAGTTCGAAGGGTGGAGCCATTGCATGCACCAATCCCCATGCCAGCGCGTCGGGAGCCGTGAACACGCGCCCGGTCAGCGATAATTCCCGCGCCCGGCGATCGCCAATGGCGGCCGCTACCGCGTTCAGGATGCCGGGATGGCAGTGCCCTTCGCGGATATCTGTCAGGCCGAAGCTCGAACCTTGCGCAACAATGGCCACATGCGCGTTCGCGATGAGGGCCAAGCCGGCGGAAATCGCCACGCCTTGCACCGCCGCGACGATGGGCTTGATGGCACGCCCGCCGAACGTGAAGATCGCGTCGGGAACCGGTTGCGCAAAATCCAGGCCGCCGCAGAATACCGGACCTTCGGCATCGAGAAGAATCGCGCCGGTTTGGGTGTGCGCCTCGGCATCGCTAAGCTCGTTCAACAATTGCTGGGCGAGCGCTGCGTCGAGAACATTCCGCCGCGCGGGAGCCGCGAGCGTGAGCCGCCGGACGCGGCCGTCTTGTGCCACTCGCAAACTCACTTCAAAAGCTCCACCGGAAGGTGCTCGCGATGTTCAGCCGCAGTCGCCGCTTCGAGCGCGAACTCCAGCACACGGCGCGTTTCCAGGGGGTCGATGATCGCGTCCACGTGGCCGCGCGCCGCGGCGTAGCGCGAGTCCAACCACTTTTCGTAATCTTCGCGAGTCTGCGCGATGCGAGCTTCAAGCTCGGGCGGAACCGGCTGTCCGGCCGACTTCAGGCGTTCCAGCTCCGTTCCATGCACGGCCTGCACCGCGGCGTCGCCTTCCATCACACCGATCCGCGCCGTAGGCCAGGCGAAAGTGAAGTTCGGATCGAACCCCTGCCCGGCCATCGCGTAGTAACCGGCGCCAGAAGCATGGTTCAGCGTCACGATAATCTTGGGCACGGTCGCGCAGGCCATGGCTTCCACCATTTCAGCGCCCGCGCGGATGATGCCGGCGCTTTCCGATTCGAGCCCGACCATGAATCCCGAGACATCCTGCAGATAGACCAAGGGCAAACCCTGGCGCTCGATGGTCTCGACGAAATACGCGGCCTTTCGCGCCGATTCCGCGTACACGATCCCGCCGATCCTCGGACCTTCCGGCGTCTTCAGAAATCCGCGGCGATTCGCCATCAGGCCGATCGGCCGGCCGTGCAGGCGAGCATGCGCGCAGAGCATCTCCGGAGCGTGCTCGGGTTGAAATTCGAGATAACCGTCGGCATCGACGATGCGTGCGATCACGGCCTCCATGTCGTAAGGCAAACGATGATCGGCGGGCAGCAGATCGTACAAGCCTTCGGCGGGTTTCGCCGGAGCTGTGCCCTTAAAGGCATGCGGCGCCTCCGGCAGCTCGCGGATTTTTTCGCGGATGAGCGCGAGACATACGCGATCGTCCTTGGCGGAATAGTGCGCCACGCCGCTGATCTTTGTATGCAGCGACGCGCCGCCCAACGATTCGGCATTGACCACCTGGCCTACCGCGCCCTTCACCAGATTCGGACCGCCGAGGCCCATGAAACTGGTTTTCTCTACCATGATGATCACGTCGGAAAGCGCCGGCAGATAAGCTCCGCCCGCGATGCACATGCCCATCACCGCGGCGATTTGCGGGACTTTCAGCCTCCGCCGCATTAGCGAGTTGTAATAGAAAATCCGCGCGGCGCCGTATTGTCCGGGAAAGATTCCGTCCTGATAGGGAAGATTCACGCCCGCCGAATCCACCAGATAGATAATCGGCAGGCGATTTCGCATGGCGATCTCCTGCGCGCGCAGAATTTTGTGGATCGTCTCCGGCCACCACGCGCCGGCCTTCACGGTCGCATCATTCGCGACGATCACGCACGGCCGCTTTTCGATGTGCGCCAGTCCGGTGACGACGCCCGCCGCGGGAGCCTGCCCGTCATAGCGATCGTAGGCGACCAGCAGGCCGATTTCGAGGAACATCCCGCCGGGATCGATCAGGTGCGCGATGCGCTCGCGCGCAGTCAGCTTGCCCTCCGCGTGCTGTTTTTCGATTTTCTTCGGGCCGCCGCCGTTCTTGAGCTTGTCTTCGAGCTCCTGAATACTGCTCACGAGACCGCGCATGCGGTCGGCCGGAGTGTGGGTCACCACTCTATGTTAATCACTCGCAAATTCGAGAGAATGAGGGCGGTGACTCAGGCGAGCGACCCTTACGATCTGCAGCGGTTCATCCAAGCGCAAGATCCCGTCTATGAGGAGGTACTCGCCGAATTGCGCAACGGCCGCAAGACCAGCCACTGGATGTGGTTTATCTTTCCTCAGATTCGAGGCTTGGGGCACAGCCAGAGGGCCGTTAAATTCGGTATCGGTTCACGGGAAGAGGCGAAAGCGTACCTGAAACATCCGATTCTTGGACCTCGGCTGAAGGAGTGCAGCGAGCTTGTGAATCAAGTGGAGGGACGCTCGATCCACCAGATCCTCGGGTCGCCCGACGACATGAAGTTCAAGTCTTCGATGACGCTGTTTGCGACTGTCGCTCCCGAGGAGCCCGTTTTCCAGAAAGCACTGCAAAAATACTTCGGCGGTGAGCTCGATCAGTCGACGTTGGACCGGCTCTAACTTCCTTAACGCACGAGGGTCCGCAGCAGCGTGCTCAGACCATTCCACAAAATCTGCACGCCGATGCAAACCAGGATGAAGGACGATAGCCGGATGATGATGTTCATCGCCGAATCGCCCAGCGTGCGGCCGATACGCTCGGCGAAGCGGTAGCTCAGGTAAATCGATGCCGAGATCAGAAACGATCCGAGCAGCATGCCTCCGATCACGGGCCACTCCCACTCCGCGCCCTCCGGACGATTCGCTCCGACCGTGATCGCCACCGACATCGAGCCAGGCCCAACTGTGAGCGGCATCGTCAACGGATAAAACGCCTGGCGCGAATAATCGCTTTCTTTACACTCCTGAGCGCTTCCGCCGGAATCGTCATCGTTGGGCCGGCGGAGGAGGCTCCAGCCGGTGGAGATCACCACAAGCCCGCCGCCCACCTGAACCACGGGCAGAGAGATGCCGAAGAACGTCAGGATATGGGTGCCGATGAAGATCGACACCACCAGCAGCGCCAGGCCGTTCAAGGCGATCATTCTGGCGAGGTCGGTTCGTCCGTGGCTGGACAGTCCCCGAGTGAGAGACAAGAAGATGGGAGTATTGCCGATCGGGTTGACGATCGGAAACAGCGCCCCGACGATCAGGAGGGTGTTCTTGGCCAGATCGCGAAGCGTCTCGACCGGGGCGGTCACTCAGATAGGATAAATGATCTCTTGCGCAAGAATGATCAAGACACCAACGGGCCCTTTGACTAGACTGAGATGATGATTCGACGCCTGCAGCCCGCTCTGGCTTTCGCGGCAGCGCACCTGGACGAAGACATTTCGCTCCGGGTGTTGGCCGAGCGAGCCGGCATGTCGACGTTTCATCTGCATCGGGTATTTTCCGAAATCGCCGGCGAGACACCCAAGCAGTACACGCTGCGGCTTCGCCTGGGCCGCGCGGCGGTGATGCTGCTGACCAGCGAGGAATCGGTGCTGAATATCGCGCTGTCCTGCGGCTTTCAGAGCCACGAAGCCTTCTGCCGGGCGTTCCGCCGGCGATTCGGCATGGCGCCGCGCACTTATCGCGAGCGGGGATTCTTGGGGGATGTGGATCGCGCGCAGGCGCGCAAACACGCGGAGGTAGTCGAAAGCGTCGCCCCATGTATCGGGCTTATTCACAGGAGCGAGAACAGGAGATCACAGGAAAACGAAATGTCTTATTCCATCGTCAAGAAGGAGATTGCGCCGCAGCCCGTGCTCATCGTGCGGCGACGGGTGAAGCGATCTGACATTGCAGCCACCATCGGTGAAGCGCTGCCCCATATCTTCGTCTATGCGCAACAGAACGGGATCGCGCTGGCAGGGCTTCCCTTCACCCGCTACGTGGAAATGGGGCCGGGGATGGTCACCATGCAACCCGGCATGCGAGTCACGTCGCCGGGCGCGGCGGGCCAGGGCGAGGTGATCGCCGACACTTTGCCGGGCGGCCCCGTGGTGACCACGATCCATTCCGGCCCATACGACAAGCTCTCCGAAGCCTACGCCGCCATCGAACAGTGGATCGACGCTCAGGGGCTGTCCACCGCCGGCGCGCCGTGGGAGTGCTACTTGAACGACCCCTCCGAGCATCCTGACCCGAAGGATTGGAAGACTGAGGTCTTTTGGCCAGTTAAGAGCTAGTAGAATAGTCGGGGCACTATGCGGGCAATCAGGCAACTTGCGATCGCCGCGGGCGTTTTGTTCGCGAGTGGCCTCGCGCTCGCCCACCATGCCTACACCGCCGAATTCGATACCACCAAGCCGGTGAAGGTGACCGGCGTCGTCACCAAGCTCGAATGGTCGAATCCACATATTTGGATTTACCTCGACGTCAAGGACGACAAGGGCAGCGTGACCAACTGGGGATTTTCGGCGTCGCCGCCTGGCATGCTGCTCCGGCGCGGCATCACCAAGAACAGCCTCAAAATCGGCGACGTGCTCACTATCTCGGGTCATCGCGCTAAGGACGGCTCGAATAACGCCTCGGGCAACATCGTAATGACAGCGGACGGGCGGGAAACGCTGATCGGCCAGGATCAGGCTGTGAACCCCACCGAGAAGAAGTAGCCGTGAAACGATTCGTCCTCATTTTCGCCGCGGCCGCGACAGTCATCTCGGCGCAGACGGCGAAGATTCCTCGCATGCCCAACGGCAAACCTAACTTCGCAGGCGTGTGGGCAGGACCGGCTTTCACGCACGTCGTCGGCCCGGGCGATACGGATACTCCTCGTGTCACGAATTTCGACCGGAGCAAGATGGCTCCGTTCCAGCCCGGCGCCCAGGCGAAATTCCTCCAGCCGCCCACCGGCGATCCGCGTCATGACGATCCCACCGAGTTGTGCCTGCCCGACGGACATCCGCGCGAAGCGCTTGCCCCCTACGCGCAGCAGATCGTGCAGACTCCCGATTCGGTCGTCTTCCTGTACGAGTACATGCACTTCTTCCGCGTGATCCCGATCGGCAAAGCGCATCCCGCCGACGTCGACCTGACCTTCATGGGAAATTCGGTGGCCAAGTGGGACGGCGACACCCTGGTGATCGACACCATCGGGCTCAAGGAATGGACGCTTTCGGCGAGCAACGGATGGCATAGCGACGCGCTCCACACCATCGAGCGCTTGAAGCACATCGACGCCACCACGCTCTCGTACGAATTTACCATCGACGATCCGAAAATCTTCACCAGGCCTTGGTCACAGGAGTTTCAGATGAAACTTCATCCGACGTGGTCGCTGCTCGAGCAGGTGTGCGAAGAGAACAATCGCTGCCAGGGCGGGAACTGTTCGGCCTCGAAGTAACGCCGCAGACAGCTATCCTAGTAGCGATGCTCGAACTCGATGGCCGGGTCCTGCGTGCCGCGTGGACCGTGTTCCTGTTCGTCCTGGTCATCGCGCTTATTTATCTCACCCGCCAGACGATCGTGATCTTCACGCTTGCAATCTTTCTGGCGCATCTCATCGCGCCGCTGGTCGACCGCGTTCAAAGCTGGGTGCCCCGTAGAGTTTCCCGCACAGCGGTGCTGGCAATCGTCTATCTCGCGCTGATCGCCATATCCGTGGCTGTACTGATTCCGGTCAGCGCCAAGATCGGCGAACAGGCCTCGATGCTGGCGATGCGCCTTCCCGACGCTCTGAAGTCCGATCCACTGAGCCGCTTTCCCTTGCCTGCGTGGCTCGAGGAGTGGCGGCCGCGGCTAAACGAAGTCGTGGCGGAACAAGCCGCCGGTCTTGGCGATAGTATCGTGCCGCTACTCAAAGCGCTCGGTCCCGGGATTGTTTCGGGGCTCGGAAGCGTGGTCGCGATCGTACTGATTCCCATCCTCAGTTTTTTCTTCCTCAAGGATGGCCGGCTCATACGCGACTGGATCGTCGAATGTGTCCAGACTCGCCGGCAATCTCTGGCCGAAGGAATTCTCGACGACCTGCATGTGCTGGTTGCGCAGTACATCCGGGCGCTGGTGCTGCTCGCCATGGCGACGTTCGCGTCGTACTCGCTCGTGCTCTCGGCGCTGGGAGCTCCCTATCCGGTCCTGATCGCCGGCGTCGCGGGCGTGCTTGAAGTGATCCCGTTCGTCGGACCGCTGACCGGCGCCGTCGTTGCGATCGCGGTTGCGGCCATCAGCGGCTATCCACACCTTTTGTGGATTTTTATTTTCCTGATCGTGTACCGCCTGTTCCAGGATTACGTCCTCAGCCCGTATCTGCTGGGCTCGGGCGTTGAGATTCACCCTCTGTTGGTGCTCTTCGGCATCCTTGCAGGCGAGCAGGTGGCCGGCGTTCCCGGAATGTTCTTCTCGGTACCGGTGATCGCCGCGCTGCGGATTATCCTGGTGCGCATGCGCAGGCCGCAAGCCCATGCGTAGCTCGTTCGCCGCAGTGTTGATTTGCGGCTGCGCGCTCGCCGGATATGCCAGCGCCCACGCCGTAAGCCTGAGCAGCGGCGAGTTGCACGTCAACGGCCGCTCCGCGACTTACGAACTGCGCATTCCGACTTACGAACTCACGCATGTGACGCATCCCGAGACAGCGCTTCTGGATCAGGTGAAGTTCGAAGGCGCGCGCAGGATTTCCTCAACCTGCCGGGAACAGGACGAGACCTATACCTGCCACGCCGAATACGAATTCGAACGGCCCGTGCCCGACAAGATCGAAGTCGAATGCACTCTGTTTCAGGTGACCGTTCCGAATCACGTGCATTTGCTGTACGCCGTCCAGGGGCCGAACAGCGATCAGGAGGTGTTCGATCAGAACGCCCGTCAGGTCGAAGTGCGTTTTCATCCTCCTTCGCAAGCCGAGCTGATCGCTAAGGCCGCCGCTGCCGGAATCTCGCGCTTGTTCGAATCGGTGGCAGGGCTGTTGTTTCTCGCGGTACTGGTGCTGGCCGCCCGGAACACGCGTGAGATGGGGATCCTGGCTATCGCGTTTCTGGCGGGGGAATGGCTCGCATTGCCGCTCGCGCCGCGCATTCCGATGTCGTTCCATCCTCAGTTTCTGGAAGGCTTGCTGGCGCTGACGGTCGCCTATCTCGCCACGGAAATCGTGTTTCTGCCCCATAGCCAGGCGCGCTGGGCTGTGGCGCCTTTGCTTGGCATTGCGCACGGCCTGCCGTTCTCCGCATTTCCGCCGAGCTACTTAGCCGCCGCCTCGATCACGCAGGCGATCCTCGTGGCGATCCTGTGGATCGGCGCCCGCTTCGTGACACGCGAGTCGTCCGCGAATTGGCGGCGCGCGGCTGCGGGCGTGCTTCTGGTAGCCGGGATCGGCTGGTTCCTGCGAACCGTCTTATGAATTGTGGGTGATGCTGCGTTTGCGGCTGTAGGCGAAGTAAATCACCAGGCCGATCGCCATCCAGCCCGCGAGCCGCGCCCAATTCGTCCACCCGAGGCCGAAGATCATCGCTCCGCAGACCAGAATTCCCATGATCGCCGTGAACGGCAGAACCGGAGCTTTGAAGGCTCTCGGGATATCCGGCCGGCGCACGCGTAAAATCCACACCCCGATGCAAACCAGAATGAACGCGAAGAGCGTGCCGATGCTGGTCATCTCGCCGACAATATCCTCCGGCAGGAATGCCGCGAACAGCGCGGTGAAGACGAAGAACAACAGGTTCGACTTCCAGGGAGTCTTGTACTTGGGATGAACCTCGCAGAAAACTTTGGGCACCAGCCCATCGGCGCTCATCGAGTAAAAGACCCGCGATTGTCCGAACAGCATCACCAGGATGACGGACGAAAAGCCGGCGAGAATCGCCACGGTGACGAGCTTCGCGAGCCAGGCGTATCCGGTCATATATTTGCCGATCGCGTACGCCACCGAGGCTTCTTTGCCCGCGGTTCGAAAATCCTCGACTGTGGCGACGCCGCTTAGTACGTGAGCGAAGGCGACATAGAGTAACGTGCAGACCACCAGGGATCCGAGGATGCCAATGGGCATGTCGCGCTTCGGGTTCTTGGCTTCCTGAGCCGTGGTTGAGACGGCGTCGAACCCAATGAACGCGAAGAAAACCACGCCTGCGGCTCCAAGAATTCCCATGATGCCGCCGAAGTCGTGGGTCACGCCTTCGGGAGTCGTGTAAGTCGAAGCCGGAGGAATGTAGGGATTGTGATTCGCCGGGTTCATAAACCCCCAGCCAATGAGAATCACCATGATGACGATCGCAACCTTCGCGACCACGATCAAGCTGTTCACAATGGCCGATTCCTTAGTGCCGCGGATCAGCAACAGCGTCAGCAGGAGCAAAATGCCTACCGCGGGGAGGTTGATCAGGCCGTGCACGCCGGTATCCATCTGAGTCTCGAATGGAGAGTGACTCCACTGATACGGCACAGTAAGCCCGGGACTGATATAGTCGAGAACTTTGTTGAAGTACTGGCTCCAGGAGATCGCGACTGTGGCCGCCCCAACCGCGTACTCCAGCACCAAATCCCATCCGATGATCCAGGCGACCAGTTCGCCCATGGTCATATAGGAATACGTGTAGGCGCTGCCGGCCACGGGAATCATGGAAGCGAATTCCGCATAACAAAGCCCGGCAAAAGCACAGCCCAGACCCGCAAGGATAAAGGCGAGGGTCACGGAAGGACCCGCGCGCTGGGCGATGGCGTCGGCAGTGCGCACGAAGAGTCCCGCGCCGATAATCGCGCCGATCCCGAGCGCCACTAATTGGACGGGCCCCAGGGTGCGGTGAAGCGTCTCATGCCCGGCGTCCTTTAGGAGCGCCTCCATCGGTTTGGTGGCGAAGAGGCTCATAAGTGTACGAGCATACCAAACCGCTTCGGGCGCAACTCGGCCGAATTCACGGGGAGCTCGCGGCTTTCACCAACAAGACTCCACCGACATTCCATTTGACATTCTAATGAGAACTCACTATGCTTCCATTAGACGATCCAATGGAACGCAAGCTGGACATCCTGCAAGGCACTCTGGACCTAATGGTATTGCGGACGCTGGCAACGCTCGGCCGGCAGCACGGCTACGCGATCGCGGGCCGGCTGGAGCAGATCGGCCAGGGGTCTCTCCAGCTCAACATGGGAACGCTGTATCCGGCGCTGGTTCGCCTGGAGCAGCGTGGGCTTGTGCGCGCGAAGTGGGGCACTACGGAGAGCAATCGCCGCGCGCGATTCTACGAGATCACCCCCGGGGGCCGCAAGCAGATGCAAGCCGAGCGCGAGCAATGGCAGCAGATGGCCGCGATCATGTCGCGCGTACTCGAAGGGGAGGCGTGAGATGTGGCCGCCACGGCAATGGATCGACCTCATTTTCCGCCGACGCGAGATGGACCGCGCGACCAGGGAGGAGATGCGCCTGCATCTCGACATGGAGATCGAAGCCGGAGTTCGCCGCGGCCTTTCGCAGGCAGAAGCCACGCGCGCGGCACGGCTGCGCCTGGGGTCGGTGAACGCGGCCATGGAAGAGGTCCGCGACCAACGCAGCTTCGGTTGGCTGGAGGGCAGCGCCGATGAATTGCGGCAGGCCTGGGTGGCGCTGCGGAGACGACCGGGCTATTCTCTGCTCGCGCTGGGCGCGCTGGCTTCGGCGGTGGCTGTCAACACGCTGGTATTCACCATCCTTTACGGCGTTTTGCTGCGTCCGCTGCCTTATCCCGAACCGGAACGCCTGGCGCGGATGTTTGAATCGAGCGCCGCACGGCCCAAGTTTCCTCTCTCCATGTATCAGTTCGAGCAAGACGTCCGTCTTAGTCAGACGCTCGAAGGCCAAGCCCTCTACACCCAAGGCGACATGCAGCTCACCACCGGCGAGACGGCTGAAACTGTCACCGCCGTCGCGATCACCGAAGGATTTTTTCCGACTCTCGGTGCGCCGCTCGCGCTTGGCCGAAACTTCGAGCACCAGGAGATGGTCGGCTCGGCTCGCGTAGTGATTCTGAGCCACCCGTTCTGGAAGAGCCGCTTTAACGGCGATCCCGCCGTTGTCGGCCGGACGCTGCGGATCAACCGGGAGAGTTGGACGGTGATCGGCGTGGCTGCCGAAGGGTTCGAGCACGTAGGCGGCGAGTTTCGATCTCCGCTTCAAGGAGACACCGTGTCCATATGGCGGCCACTGCCCATGGACCTGCCAGCGAGTTGCTACCGCAACTGTCACCTGGCGAATGCGATCGTGCGCGTGCGCGCCGGCGTTTGGTTTGAAGCGGCGACACAGGAGCTGAATCGGATTCTCGCCGGGCTGGCGCGAGAATTCCCGGCATCGTACGCCAGCCGATCCGCGCTGCTGGAGCCGTTAGTGCGGGAAGTGGCGGGCCGGTCGCGCACCACCGTGCTGGTACTCTCCACCGCGGGCGGATGCGTTCTGCTGCTGGCCGCCATCAACATAGCCGGACTTTCTATCGCGCGCACGCTGGCTCGCCGGCGCGAGTTGGCGGTTCGCGCTGCGCTGGGCGGCGGCACGGCGCGGATGATCCGCGCGGTCCTGGCGGAAAACGCAGTATTGGGCGCGTGGGCAGGCGCGACCGGTCTGATGCTCGCGGCCGCCCTGCTGCCGGCTCTGCGAGCGTTTCTGCCGGCCGATTTCCCGCGCGCCCACGAAATCGTACTGCGCTGGCCGGTGGCCGCCTTCGCGGTGGCGAGCGCAGTGATCTCCAGCCTCGGCGCTGGTCTCGCGGCGGCGCTGCGCTATGCACGGCAGGATCCCGCCGAGGCGCTGCAAGACGGCTCGCGCTCGGCATCGCCCGGACGCCGCGGCATTCGCTTCCGCGCAGCCCTTGTGGCCGCGCAGATGACGCTCGCCTGCGTGCTATGTTTCGGCGGAGCGCTGCTGCTGCGGAGCTCGATAGCCTTGGCGCATCGGGATCCGGGGTTCACTACCAAAAACGTTCTGACCTTCGACCTCGCTTTGCCGGGTAGCGTTTACAACGACCAGCGCTTGGTGCAGTTCTACCGTGAGGCGCGGCGCCGTTTGCGCGAAATTCCTGGTGTGGTGGAGGCAGGCTTCGCCACCGATGTCCCGTGGACTGGCTACGACGAAAACACCAGCCTGGACATTCCCGGTTACACACCGAGGCCAGGCGAATCGGTCAGCGCGCGTTATCATGGCGCCGGTCCTGGATTTTTCGAAGCACTCGGGACACCTCTGCTCGCCGGCCGAGCGATCGATGTGCGTGACACTCCGCGCGCGAGCGGCGAGCGCGGCGCGATGGTCATCAATCGGGGCATGGCGAGGCGTTATTTCGGAGACCGCGATCCAGTCGGCCAAACCATCGATTCTCGGTGGGCCATCGTGGGCGTCGTCGGCGACGTGGCTGACCGGCCTGCCGACCCCGCGGCGGTACCCGCTTACTGGATGGCGCTGGAACAGAGACCGTTCGGCAGCATTCGGGCCGCGGTGCGGACCAGTGCCGACGCGCTGGGGACGGCCTCGGCGGTGCGCGCCGTTATCGCGTCGCTCGACCCCGAATTGGCGCTGGCGAACGTCCGCACGATGGAATCGATCGCGAAGAATGCCCTGGCGGAGCGCCGTTTCACGCTGTGGTGGAGCGGAGCGTTTGCCGCGTTGGCGCTGGGCTTGGGCGCGATCGGAATTTATTCGCTGCTGGCTTACAGCGTGCAGCAGCGGCAGCGGGAGATCGGCATTCGCTTGGCCGTGGGCGCCACACGGAGGCAGGTCCTGGGGACGCTGCTCATCAGCGGCGCTGCGCCGGCGGGCGCGGGAATGGCGGCTGGGCTCCTGGTTTCGCCCGTTGCCGGTCGCGCACTGGAAAGCGTCCTGTACGGGATGACGCCGGGCGATCCGGCTTCCCTGCTGGTCGCCGCGGGAGGCATCCTCTTGGCCGCAATCCTTGCCAGCGTGGGTCCTGCATGGACCGCGGCACGGACCGACCCGATGGCCGCGCTGCGAGAGATTTAATAGCACTGCCGAACGCCGCTCCGGTTGACGCTTCAGCACTCCGGGTATAATCGCTGAGAGGCAATTCCAGTGAGAAAGCCAACCCTGATCGCGATTCTGACGACTTCGGCGTTCCTTCTGACCGCCGTCCCCTTCCTTCAAGGGCAGTTTCCAGCCGAGAGCACGATCCCAAAGTCCAAGCGCAAAGGGAACGGTCGCGTGAAGAAGGGACCTCCGGGCCCGACGCCCAGGACGCCAGACGGCCACGTCGATCTCTCGGGCGTTTGGGGTTACGCCGGATACACATCGGACATCGCTAAGGATTACGATGTCGGCGAGCTGCCGATGACGCCGTTCGGCGAGAAGCTGTTCAAGGAACGCCAGGCGAATGAGGGCACCGAAGATCCCGAGGCCCGCTGCCTGCCGACGGGCGTGCCCCGGCGCGATCCTTATCCTTCGAAGATTCTCCAACTGCCGAACCTGGTGGTGATTTTGTTCGAAGGCAATCTGCACAGCTTCCGCCAAATCTTTTTGGATCGCGGTCATCCCAAGGATCTGAATCCCACCTGGTGGGGCGATTCCGTCGGACATTGGGAGGGCGACGAACTGGTGGTCGATACCATCGGCTTCAACGGACTCACCTGGCTCGATCTCGCCGGGCACGGGACGTCGGATCAGCTCCATGTGATCGAGCGGTACTCGCGTCCGGACTACGGCAATCTGAAGGACGAGATCACCATTGAAGATCCGGTGTATTACACGCGCCCGTGGAAGGTCACGCAGTGGACTCCTCTGATCACCGACAGCGATCTGTGGGAGTACATCTGCACCGAGAACGAGAAGGACTCGCGGCACCTGGACACCCTGATCAAGGCCGAGCAGGAAGCCAAAGCGAAAGCGGCCAAGGCCAAGAAGTAGTCGGGCCTTTATCTTGGCTGACTGGAAACAGCACGGGATCCGCATCGTTCGAGCGGGCGAGCTCGATACGAATACTCCGCAGACCCCGGGCATGTCTCGCGCGGCGGCCATCACGCATGCTCGCACCGGCGCGAGCAAGCTGTGGGCGGGAACGGTTACAGTGCAGCCGGCAGCACGCACCGGCGCTCATCATCACGGCGAGCTTGAGACCGTCCTGTATATCGTCCGCGGACGCGCTCGGTTCCGCTGGGGCGACCACCTGGAGTTCGTCGAGGAAGCTGGACCGGGAGATTTCATCTACGTTCCACCGTTCGTTCCGCATCAGGAGATGAACGCTCGTCCGGATGAGCCGGTGGAAGCGGTCGTGGTGCGCAGCGGCCAGGAGCCGATCGTCGTCAATCTGGATATCGAAAGTCCGGAACCGGCGCCGCCCGGCGCCGGGCCGGGTCCATTTCACTCGAAGCCTGAGTAACTTGTTAGTTACTGGGGCTGGTCGAAGGTGATATCGGACTGCGCGCCGAATTTCTTGTAGTTGCGGAACTCGATCTTATTGCGCGAACAGAAGCTCGTGCCGCGCTGGCAGCTCAGCACCTCGGATTCGACCGGAAGCAGATACGGGCCCGACGTCCCCAGGCGGATGAAATCATAGTCCACCGACGTCTCGAGTGTGTCGAATGGGAACAACGCGGGCATGCCCTTGCCCGATTGTTCGATGCGCAGGACTCGCGAAGTTTCCTTATCGATCCAGACGGACCCCTTGGTCGCCGGATAGTAAAGCTGCGAAGGCGCTTCGATCCGCCATCGCGAAAGCTCGCGCGCGACTTCGAAACTGTAGACGTATGCGGTGCGGTTGTGGATCGTGTCCGTTCCGCCGGGCCTGAATTTGGCGGCGCCAGGCTCGAATAGCTGCTCGAGCAGCGTCGAGAATTCGCCAGTGGAGCGCGTCCCCGGAATCTCGTCCATGGACGTATTCACGGTCTTGTTGCCGACCTTGATGTTCTTGTAGCTTTCGCGGCCGTCCTGATATGTGAGGTCGGCGGTGACGACGTCCAGCGCGGTCCAGCCCGCCTTCGGACGATCGCTCTGATACCGCGTGGTCATTTGCTGGACCAGATAGTTAGGGAGCGTCGCCGAGTACGCGAAGGCTGCCTCGCGAGCCTTAGTGATCACGGCATCGTCGCCGAGCGGGATGGGTTGCGATGCCTGTGCAGGCGCGGGCGCGACCGCTGCCGACGTAACTGGCACCGCCAAAGGTTTCGCTGGAGGCGTCACTGATGCCGTGATGACCGGCTCATCGGCGACCGTCTGCTTCCGGGGAGCCGGTGCGCCGCGCTTTAGGACCGGCTTTCCTGGATCATCCGAATCCGGCTTCGGATCGGGCGGACGCATTTGCGTGGGCGGAGGACTGTCCGGCTCGTCTTCCTTCGGAGGAGCTGCTACCGCTGGAGGCGCCGCTGTAGCGACTTCTTTCGGCTTATCGGGAACCGAATCCGTTTGGGCAGCGGGAGCAGGCTCGGGATCCTTGCGGCGCAGTACCGGGCGTTCATCGCCGGGCTCGCGAGGAGGTGACGAAGCCGACGAATTGCCATTCGACTTGGGTGACGAACTAGCCGCGCCGCGCGCCACAGTCTCCGGCCGCGGCAGATCCCACGTCTTCGACGCTTCCGCGCGATCCTCGGGAGTCGCCGCTTTCTTCCAAGTCACAGAGACCGCCGTCATGATGCCATCGTCGTCCGAATTCGAATCGACGCTCAGATAATCGCCGAGTGCGAAATCTTTCAGGTCCGCGTCCTTCCCATCCTTGCGAACCGTCATCTGCGGGGCGAGACGGTACCAGACCACACGATGATCGTCGGGTTCGATCACCAGTTGATTCGGGGCGACCTTACGAAAAATGCCGGTAGTGGTGGTGAGCAACTGCGCGGTGGAATCCGATTTCTTGCCGCGGCTGCTTGGTTGTGGTTGTCCGCCGCGCGGGCGGCCGGTCCCTGGAATGCCGGTGCCCGTACCTGGAATGGGTCCCTGCCCTGGTGGATATTGGCCCGGAGGATACTGACCAGGCGGGTATCGCCCTGGATATTGGCCAGGAAGTTGCGCCGGCGCCGAAAGCGCCACAAACGAGAGGACGGAAATACAACGGAGCATCTTCATAAAGACGACGCGGCTCCTGTTCCCTAGGTTAACAGGAACCCGTTGCGAACTCCTTGCGCAGAAGGCCCGCCTATGCCAGAATTTCGGGCTGGGGGTCATTCGATGCGAGTCATTCTAAATGTTGCGGCGGCAACGGTTTTGCTGGTATCGGGTCTGCCGATGATGGCGCACCATTCGGGCGCCGCGGTGTTCGATAACACCAAGAAGATCGACCTCACCGGCGTGGTGACCAAGATGGAGTGGGTCAATCCGCACGCGCACTTTTACCTCGATGTGAAGGACAGCACCGGCAAAGTGACCAACTGGAATCTGGAGCTGGCAAGCCCCAGCATCCTGGTGCGGAACGGCTGGTCCCGGCATTCGGTCAAGGAAGGCGATACAGTCACGGTCACCGGGTCACGCGCGCGGGACAACTCGAATTTCGGCATCGCGCAGACCATCGTGTTTCCGGATGGACGCAAGTTGAACTTCCTGTCCGCGTTCGAGGACGGCAAGTGACACGACGCTGGATCGCTGGGATCACTCTGGCCGCAGCCGCACTCGCGGTTGTCTCTCTCGTCGCGCAACAGCCTGCAGGCGACGCAGGTAAGGGCAAAGGTAAAGGGAACGCAACTAAAGGCGGTAATGTCGGGCTGTATCAGCGGCAACCCCCTACGCCCACGGGTCCGGCGCCGAAGCTGGCCGACGGGACACCCGATCTGTCCGGAGTCTGGCTGGGCAGCGGATCGAACGACGCCGATATTTCGCGTGGGCTCAAACCCGGCGATTCCGTGGTGATGCTGCCGTGGGCCGAAGCTCTGGTGAAGACGCGGCAATCGAAAGACGATCCCGAATCGAATTGCCTGCCCTCCGGCATTCCCCGCGGATCGCCCTATCCCTGGCGGATCGCGCAAACGCCCGGCATCTACTTCATCGTGTACGAGGGCAACATCCATAGCTGGCGGCAGATCTTCATGGACGGCCGCAAGCATCCCGAGGATCCGGAACCAGCCTGGTACGGCAATTCCATCGGCCGCTGGGACGGGCCGACGTGGGTGATCGATACAGTCGGGTTCAAGGACAAATTCTGGTTCGATTACGCCGGCCATCCGCACACCGAAAAGCTCCACACCATCGAACGCTACACGCGCACGGATATGGGCAACATGTCGATCGAGGTGACCATCGACGATCCCGGGGCGTATGCCAAGCCGTTCACCACCGTGGGCCGCGCCCGCCTGATGGCAGGCACCGAACTGATGGAGTACATCTGCCAGGAAGATAACTACGATCTGCAGCACATCTCGGGTCCGGCGCAGGGACCCGGCGGATCGACGCGTTAGCCGCCACGGCTTCCAACCGCGCGCAGTACGGCTAGTACAAATTCGCTCAAACTGGTACTATCATTTGTTTGCGAATGCGTTGTCAGTAGGTTCGCAGCGTGCCATACTGCTGCGACTGGTGAAAGCGTCCACATAGCTCCCACCAGGAAATCTCCCCGTCCAGGAGGTGTGTCTTGAAGTCTTTCGGAATCGTATTGCTGTTAGTAGGTCTGTCCAGCTTCGCGATAGCGGGCGGACCGGTTGTTCCAGAAGTCAGTCCAACTTCGGCTGTAGCGGCACTCGCGCTGGTTTCAGGCGCGCTTCTCGTGGTCCGCGGAAGGCGCAAGCGGTAGAACCGCGGCTTTCGCTCAATAGAGATTAAGCCGCATATGAAACCGGTTGGAACTACGTTGCTGGTTGTCTGTCTGGCCAGCCTGGTTGTGGGAGCGGTGGTGCTCACCGCTCCCGAAATCAGCCCGGGCTGGAGTGTAGGAGTGTTGGCTCTGGTCACCGCCGTGCTCCTGGTGGTCTGCGCTCCGCGCGGAACCACGCCAGCGAAACCTCCCGCGCGTGGACAAGTCGTCTACGAAAAAAGGATTCGATTCAGCCCCCAAGGTCTTCCGGAAGAGCCGCGCCGTTCCGGCCGGCAAAACGAAATACTTCTGCGAGTCGTGGATGCTCGCGGTTCCTATATACGTAAAGCGGGCTCGCGCCCTCAACCTCTAAGTCGAAAGGGATCACGTTCGTTATGAAATTCGCTGGAATGATGTTGCTCTTGATGGGTGTCTCTGGTCTGGTCATGGGTGCGGCGCCTGTGGTCCCGGAAATCAGCCCGGCCACTGGATTGAGCGCCGTTGTCTTGCTGGCCGGCGCTGCCCTGGTCATCCGCAGCCGCCGCCGGAGTTAATTCTTCGCGACTAGGCTTGTTCGGCGGCCACGGCGGGAGCTTGCTCTTTGCGCTCCCGTAAGAACGGCTGCGCCAGCATGAAACCCATGCCGAGGCTGGCGTCGTTCTGACACCCCTTGAGTCCGACGACCATGCCCTCCTGGCCCGCCGCCGGCGCGGCCAGATACGTCCGAAACAACTGATCCCACCAGGGAAACGTCTCGCCATAATTGGTGAACTGCTCTCCGATCTCTTCCGAGTGATGAACTCGGTGCATATCCGGAGTAACGAGGAACCGCCGCAATGCCTTTTCCACGAAGGGTGGAAGTGACGCGTTGGCGTGTTCGAAGAAGCTTTGGAATGCGGCCACGAGCTCCGCAATCAGGACTCCTAAGACCGGCGGAGCGAACACGGCGATCACAATAAAATATGCGCCCTGCGTCAGGATGACTTCGATCGGATGCACGCGCGCCGCGGTGGACACATCGAAATCCGGATCGGAATGATGGACCTTGTGCACGCGCCACAGGAACGATACGGAGTGAAACGCCCAGTGCGTGGCGTACTTCACGAAATCGAGCAGCAGCACCGCGATAACGCAGCGTACGGCGAATGGGATCCATGGCCTGTTGAGCAGGCCGTATCTGTTCCCGGCAAAGCCCATGGCGATCACCACAGGGCTGGCTCGATACAAGCCCACGGAAACCACAGTACTGATGAGGAGAACCAGGCCATGCCGGCCCCAGCGTCGTTCAGGAGTCGCCGACAACTTCTGTTTAGGGCGAAAGGATTCCCAGACGGCTACCCCCAGAAAGGTGGCCGCGAACAGGACCCAATAGGAATAGCTTTCGATTCGTTCCCAGTACACGCAGGCGAATCCTTTCAAGCGCCATGGTATCTTAATCCGCCGGTTTGGCTGGGTCAAGAGTACGAATGGGACCCGAAACAGCGAATCCGCGGCTATCTCAGCCTGTCCGCGACCTTCGCGAGAGCGGCATTCGCGCACGCGGCATCCTTATCGCCGCCCGGAGCGCCGCTCACCGCGACCGCGCCGATGGTGACATCGCCGAACTTGATCGGAACGGCGCCCAGGGAGTTGATGGTGCCTGGAATCGTCGCCGGGGGAGCCGTAGTGCCAGGAGCAGGCTGCTGGGCCGGGCCCGAGGGCCGGTTGTAAAGCATGGTGGATGTGGCCTTCATCTTCGCGGCTTCCGTCGTGGACGCGGAGGCGCCGTCGTCGCGCAGCATCACCTTGGGCGCATTGAGCGCGTCGACCACGAGCACCGTGACCTTGTAGCCGTCGGCATGGCACTTGGCCATTGCTTCCGACGCAATCTTCTCAGCGACATCGAGGGTGAGCACCCTCGATTGCGGGAGCTGCGCGAACGTACTCATCGAAAATGCAGCGGTCGACAGAATGGCAAACTTGGCGAAGGTCATGATCCAGCCATTCTATGTGGTTTTCCTCCGCGTCGCCAGATCGGCCCCCTTGCATCTGTGGTCTCATGGTCTTGAATGCCTATGAATCGTCTAGCCGCCATTACGGCCATCGCCCTGATGAGCGCCGTTGCCGCTTTTTCGCAGCGCGCCGCCGGCAACCGGCCGACTTTACCCCGTACCGCCGATGGGAAGCCGAACCTCCAAGGCATTTGGCAGGCATCGAGCACCGCGGCAGCCGATCTTCAGGATCATGCCGCCAGTTACAACATGCTGGCGGGTAAGTCGGTAGTCTCGGGAGGCGAGATCCCGTATCAGCCTTGGGCCGCAGCGAAGAAAGCCGAGAACTTTAAAAACCGCCAGATGGCCGATCCGGTGAACCAGTGCTTCATACCCGGCGTCCCTCGGGTGATGTACATGGAGTTTCCATTCCAGATTTTTCAGACACCTCGGGAGATCGCGATCGCTTTCGAGTGGTCGCTGGACTATCGGCTGATTCACGCGGACGGCAGTCCCCATCCCGCCGACCTCGATTTCTGGATGGGCGATTCGCGCGGCCATTGGGAGGGCGACACGCTGGTGGTCGACGTCGCCAATAACAACAACAAAACCTGGTTCGACATGGCGGGCGATTTTCACAGCGAAGCGCTGCACGTCGTCGAACGATATAACATGACCGACCCGAACACGATTCAGTACCAGGCCACCATCGAAGACACCAAGGTGTTTACCAAACCGTGGACCATCAACATCTCCTTGCACCGGCGCACCGATCGCGACCGGCTGTTCGAGTACGTGTGCCAGGCGGAAGCCGAGGAGGCCACCGGCCTGTTCACCCGCGAGGATCGAACGTGGTATCCGGGCAATGGATCGCCGCTGGCGCGATTCACGGCCGAGCCGTCGCGGCCGGCAGCGGCTCCAGCGAAGGCGGCAAACATCCGCCGGCGGGCAGACGGCAAGCCGGATCTGCAGGGTTTCTATGTTCCCGACGGAGGAGGCGCGAACTATGGCCTCGAAAAACACGCCGCGGATGGTGTCACCCCGGGCGGACGGGGGGTGTTGATCGATCCGCCGGATGGCAAGCTGCCCATGCAGCCCTGGGCTGTTAAAGAAAAGGAAGACCGGAATCTGACCGAGCGCGGTTACGACGATCCGACGGCGCACTGCTTCCCCGCCGGCGTTCCCCGTTCGATGTATGTGCCGACGTCGTTCCACATTATCCAAACAAACGATTCCCTGCTTTTCATGCATGAGCGCACATCGTGGCGGATCGTGGCATTGAACGGCCGGCCCCATCTACCCGACTCCGTGCGACTGTGGCAGGGCGATTCCGTAGGCCATTGGGAGGGCGACACGCTGGTGGTCGATACCACCAACTTAAACGGCAAGACCTGGCTGAACGAGGTAGGCGAAATCGTCAGCTATGCACAGCACGTAGTCGAGCGATTTACTCCCGTAGATGCCGATACCGTGAACTATGAGGCGACCGTCAGCGATCCGGTAGTGTACACCCGGCCGTGGACCATCGCGTTCCCGATCAAGCGCAATAAGTTCGAGCTGTTCGAAGCGGCATGCCACGAGGAAGATCGCGATCTCCCGCGTCTGAAAGCCCTCAAGGATGCCGCGGCGGCGAAGAAGTAACGTGCGGGCTCGCTCGACTTAAGCGCCGACAATCTGAACGCTGATTCCCTCGGGATCGACGATGTGAAATCCCGCATCCAGGTTATCTTCGGGAGTCACGCCGAGCGCTTTCAGTTGCCGCGTTACCGCGTCCCTGTTGAAGTTCTCGACGCCGATCGCGTAGTGATCCACCACGGCGGTAGGACTCTTGTGGTGAAGCGAAACCAGCGCTTTGTTATTTACTCCCAGGCGCACGATTTCGTTGGGCTTGTCTTCACTCACCGTGGTGAGTCCGAAAATCTTCTGATAGAAGGCGATGGACCGCGGCAGATCGCTGACCTGGATGCTCATGTGATCGATCTTCGCGGCCTTGAGCGCCCCCTGCCCTGCTGGGGCTTGCGCTTGAGCGGTGCCGCCTGCCGCCGCCAGCATCGAGAGACGCTGAATCAAGCCACGGCGCGTTAGCGCCCCCTTCTCGAAACGGCTCAACAATTCCGAAATGATGACTTCCATGATGACTCGCCTCCAAACGCGAACCAGTATACACGCCTCATCGCTTCACGTTTGCACGATAGAATCGATAATGCCGTTTCGAAGGCATGGAGGCCTCCCTATGAAACAACGAGAATCCAAGTGGGCGCCGTTGTTTTTCGCTGCAGCCGCCCTGGCGATGATCGCGACCCGGCCGGTTCGCGCGGAAGTCCAGGAGAAAACCAAGAAGGTGGCCGGCGCCACGGTCCATTACAAGGTCGTTCTCCCGAACGGCTACGATGCTGCAAAAGCCTATCCCGCCATCCTGGCTTTCGGAGGAGGTCCGCAAACGATGAACACGGTGGACAGCCTCCTCGACCGCAATCTGCGTGCGCAGGCTGAAAAGCGCGGCTACATCGTGATCGCTCCGGCGGCTCCCAACGATCAGTTGTTCTTCGAGGACGGCGCTAAAATCTTTCCCGAGTTTCTCAAGTTGATCCTGGCGGATTACAAGATCCAGGACAACAAGTTCCATATCGCTGGACCATCCAATGGAGGAATCGGGGCGTTCCACGTCGCCGCCGCGAATCCGCAATACTTCTTGTCGGTCACCGCTTTCCCCGGATACATGTGGGAACCGAGCACAGCCAAGCTGCAGGCGATTTCCAAGATGTGCGTCTTCATGTACGTCGGCGAGAACGACGAATACATGTGGCATCCGGAAATGAAGAAGGAGGCCGAGTGGCTGCAGTCCAAAGGGACCGTCGCCCGCTATACGGTCGAAAAGGGCCAGCCGCACCGCATGGAAACGCTGGCCGGCGCCAATGCCGGGCGTCTTTTCGACGGATTCGAAGAAACGAAAAAAGGTTGTACGAAGTAGATCCCGGCTCCGCTACTCCTGACGGAGCGCGTTCACTGGACTTATCCGGCTGGCTTTCCGCGCAGGAGCGATGCTCGCGGCGAGCGCCGAGCCGATTAAGATCGCGAGCATGGACACAAACGGAATCGGATCACCCAACTGAACGCCCGATACCCAGCGCTTCAGCAGTTGTTCCGTCCCAAAAGCAAAGAGCGAGCCGATCGCGACTCCCGCGGCAATCATTCCAACGCTCTGCCGCAGCACGATCTTCAGGATGTCTCTCGCATCCGCTCCCAGCGCCATCCGAACGCCGAATTCGGGCACGCGGTGCCGGGTCAGAAACGCCAGAACGCCGTAGATCCCGATGCACGCCAGCAGCAGCGCGGTTCCCGCGAAGCCTCCGATCAGCACCAGAAGGAATCTGTGGCGCGCGAGCGTCGCTTCCGCCAGCTGGTCCATGGTGCGGATTTCCGTCAGCACCTGATCACGAGCCGTGGTCTGGATCGCGCGGCGCAACGGCTCCACGATGCCCAGAGGCGCGCCTTCGGTACGCACGGCGACGGACATCACTTCGGACCATCGCCGAAGCAAGGGGTCGGGCACTTGCGCGAAAGGATAGTAGAACTGAGCCCGTACTTGCGCCGGATCGTCGTCGGCGGATCCCCAGTAGCGAACGTGCGCGACTACTCCGATTACCTGCTGTGGCGCCGGCCCCATATCGGGAATCCACAACTGTTTCCCGACCGCCGGCGAATCGCCGAAAGCCCGGCGCGCCAGAACATCGTCAATGACGATCACGGGCTGGCTGTCCATCCGGTCATTCGCATCGAAGAACCTGCCGGCGCGCAGCGTCGTTCCCATAACCTTGAGATAGTCGGGCGTGACGCTGGTGGCGAGCGATAGCGGCAATTCCCTTCGCGGCGGAAGTGCCGAACTCGTCCAGTAACCAAGCTGATTATTGCCTTCGCGCATCGGAACCGTGTCGACCATCGCGACGGAGCGAACTCCCGGCAGCGCGCGGGCCCGAGAAAGAATATCCTCCCAATCCGCACGAATACGCGCCGGATCCGTAACGACGCTTGGCGATAACGCGAGGCGCGTGACCAACACATTGTGGATGTCGACGCCCGGGTCGAGTGCCGACAATCGCAGAAACGTGCTGCCCAATACCCCAGCCGACACCAACAGGACAACCGCGAGTGCCAGTTCGCTCGTTACCAGGACGTTTTGAATCCGCCGCGACCCGCCCACCAACGAACGCGAACCCGCGCGCAAGGATCGTTCAAGCTCCTGAGCGGGCGCCCGCAATGCCGGAACGGCTCCGAAGAGCAGTCCGCTCAACAGAGACACACCCGCCGCGAATGCGAATACGCGCCAATCCACTTGCACCTCCTGGGCTCGCGGCAGGTTGCCGGGCCACAACGAGATGAACGGCTGACGCGCGAAGAACACCAGCAGTATTCCGACGACCCCTCCGATCAGGCCCAGAACGACACTCTCCGTAAGGCACTGCCGGACCAATCGTGCTCGGCCTGCGCCGAGTGCGACGCGCACCGCCATTTCGCGGCCGCGCGAAGACGCCCTTGCCACCAGGAGACTGGCGATGTTGACGCAGCCGATCACCAGGACCAGGATCACGGCGCCGAACAAGAGCCACATGATGGAACCGGCGGTCCCCGTGTCTGGACGCAGCGGTTCGACGACAAACGTGCGGCCTTCATTCGAGCGTGGATATTCGGCCGCCAAACGGCCGGCGACCACGGCGAGTTCGGATCGGGCTTTTTCCAGCGTCGCGCCGTCCCGAAGCCTGGCCCACACGCCGATACGCGGATGGGCTCCCCTGTTTTTCATGACAGGCTCCGTATTCTGCCCGATCACAGTCATCATGTCCACCGGCTCATCGGCAAGTCGAAAGGTCGGGGGAAGAACGCCGGCGACTGTGTATTGCTTGCCATTGAAGGTAAGCGTTGCTCCGACCACGTTTTCCCGGCCGCCGAATTTCCGTTTCCAAAGCGAATCGCTGATGAACGCCACGGGAGCCGCGCCGAGCTGGTCTTCCTGCGGCGTAAAGTCACGGCCGATCGCAGGGGAGATTCCGAGGATCGAAAGGAATTCCGCGGAGACCTCGGATGACTGGATGTACTCGGCGTCTCCCGGCTCACTCACGGTGCCGCCTGTAAAGCGCCACGCCGCGAGATCCATCGATCGAATAGCGCCGCGGACATCTAGGAAGTTGGGATACGCAAATGCCCACAGGTTGCCGAACTGCGTCGCCTGAACGGTTTTCTCCTGAAGGGAAACCAGCCGTTCGGGAGCGCGGTACGGGAACGGCTTGAAGAGCACGCCATTCAGGATCGTGAACATCAGCGTCGTCGAGCCGATGCCCAAGGCGAGCGTCAATACCACTACGGCGGCGAAGCCGGGCCGCTGGTGTATCGTCCGCAGCGCGTAGCGAAGATCCTGCCACAAATCTTCCAGCCAGCGCGTGCCTCGCGCGTCGCGGCAGGATTCTTTCACCTGTTCCGGACCACCCATCGCGATCCTCGCTTGCCGGCGCGCTTCACCGGGATCCACGCCTTTGGCGACGAGAGCCGCCGCGTGCTCGTCAATATGGAAGCGGAGTTCCTTTTCCAACTGTTCTTCCAGTTGATGCCTCCGCAGCAGGCGCCACCACCACGTCATTTCGCGCCTCCCTCGGACAGGTTCAGAATCAGCCTGACCGCCTCCGTCAGGCGCTGCCAGCTCGCCGTCTCCGCTTCCAACTGGGTTCGGCCTTTCTTCGTCAGACGATAGAACTTGGCTTCCCTGCCCGATTCGGTCTCCTTCCACACGGCGTCCAGAAGTCCGCGATTCTCCAACCGGTGAAGCGCGGGATACAGCGATCCCTGGGGAGCCTGCACCACGTCGCGTGAAACCTGCTGGAGCCGCTGCGCGATCGCGTATCCATGCACCGGTCCCATGGCGACGATCTTCATGATCAGAAGATCGAGCGTGCCTTGCGGAAGATCAGATTTGGCGTTCATCGCTGATACCTCTGGCTTCTACCTATAGCACGTGTAGAAGCCGGAGGCAATCGGCGATTTTAGAAAGTGAAGCGCGCGATCAGCGTGCCCGTCCGGCTGGTGAGTACCGGCGCCACAGCCGTGGTCGGGATGCTGCCGGCTGTAGCGAACGTGTTGATGACTCCGAATCCGCCGGAATTGATGCCGGCCGTCTTGGTCACCGGATTCGCGGGATTCACGCCCGTCCCGGAGCTGATAGGGTTCGGCAGCAGGTTCCGGTTAAAGATGTTGACGAACTCCACGCGAATCTGGAAGTTCATCCTTTCCTTGATCCGGAAATTGCGGCCAAAGTTCGCATTCTCTGTCGGGCGGCGCGGGCCGCGGAAGTCGCTGTAGAGTGTCCCTGGAGCCGCGCAGGTCGAGTTCGCCGGGCACGCCTGCCAGGCCGCCGGATTCAGCACCTGTTGCGTTCCAGGATTGTAGCTGTGGATGTTATTGATGTCTACGTTATACAAAGACATGCCGGGAACTCGAATGTCCTCGCTCGCCAGGAAATTCGCCGTGGGGCTGGTTGGAGGCGTGAGAAATTGCCCGCTCTGATAAATCGCGAAGCCGCCGATCTGCCAGTCACCCAGAATCGCGTTGCCGATCTTGTGCAGAAACGCCGACCTGGGCGTCGTGTATACGAAGTTGAAGGTCAGCGCCAGAGGCGGGATATTTTGCAACGTCCACACGCTGCTATCGGCATTGAAAAAGTCCTGCCTCGTCGCCCGAGTGAAGCCCTTCGCCCAAGTGAATGCGCCGCTCGCTTGCAGGCCATGCGAGAAGCGCTTGGTCGCTTTCATTTGCAAGGAGTCGTACTTGCTGTTGCTGGTCGCCGACCCTGTCGAAAGAAGGTTTCCGAACTGCGGGAAGGGGTACATCGCACCTTGAAGCGTCGTGTTCGTTGGGAAGCCAGAGTAGGGCAAAAGGCTGGTGATACCGTGGGCAGCTGCGTTCTGAATTACTGCCGGGTTACTTATGGGCTGGGTCAAGAGGACGCGGTCGTTGTTGTTGTTGTAAGTAGTGCTGGCGCAGACGCCGCCACCAGTAGCGCAAGGCCCCGTTCCAGGGTATGGATACAAACCAAACGCCGCGTATTGTTGCGGGGAAGTCTGGCTCAGGAAACTAAGACCAGTGCTTCCGGCAGGAGGAGCCAACCATGCGACGCGGTTGGCCACATACGATGCCTCCATCACGAAACTCGGAGTAATCTCGCGCTGGATCCCGATGCTGAATTGATTCGCGCGCGGCGGCCGGTTTTGATTTGCATCCGCCATGAAGCCCGCCGGAGTTCCTCCCACGGTACCCAGAACGGGATAACGATTCGGATCCGTGACCGGAAAAACCGGAGTCGCGATGGATCCCGGCACCTGGATGTTCACGAACTGCGCGCCAGTGGGCACATACGAAGGACTATTGGCGGATACAGGATAGGTCCCGTTCGTGCTGACCAAAGCGCCTCCGCCTCCGAACACTTCCGTGTAGACCACGCCCCACCCGCCGCGAATCACCGTCTTGGGGTCGAGCTGATACGCGACGCCGATCCGCGGCCCGATGCCATACGGATAGGTCGGCTGATAGAAATCGCAGTTGCACGTGGTAGCGAACAACGTGGCGCCCGGATGTCCGCCGGCATTAGCGTTCGGCGCGGTTGGATCGAACCGGCCCAGGCGGCCGTACTGTTCGTGGTTTTGCGTGGCCATATCCCAGCGCAAACCGTAATCCAGAGTGAGTTTGCGAGTTACTTTCCAGGTGTCTTGCAGGAACAGCCCCCACTGCTGATAACCTCTGCGAGTCGCATTCGGCGCGGTTTGGTTCGTGGAGTTATAATCGCCCAACAGCCAGCTCGCGAAACCGAAGCCGGTGCTGAAGCCGCCGAAACTGTTAGCGGGAGTGAAGGGTTCTGTCGTGGCATTGATGCCGGAAGTCAGCGTAACGCCGGCATAGTTCTGTATGGGCGTGCCCTGATAGTAGACTTCGGCGCCCAGCTTGGTCGTGTGCTTGCCATGGACCCACGTCGCGTTGGCGTTATACGAAGGCTTGTTGTCGTGGTAGACGCTCTGGATCTGCCCGTTAGTCCCCATGTTCTGCATACCGCCGTAAAGCGTGCTCAGCATTCCGGTGACGGTGGGGAACTGGCGATGCTGCACAAACCCAGTGAGGCCGAAGGCCGACGGATCGAAATTGAGGAACGGCGCGCGGTCGCTGAACGTGGTGTAGTAGTAACCCACGCCAAGGTGCAGCAGGATGGTGGGCGTCACCGTGCGGTCGTAGTTCAGTCGCTCAATCCAGCCTGCGATGCAATTGCACCGGTATCCGCCGATCATCAGCGGCAGGCCATCCGCGCCTTGAGGAAGGCCCTCGGAGACTTCGTTCTCCAGATTGGTTTCCTGATAGTAGAAGGACAGCTTGTCCTTGCTGGTGATACTGTGATCGATCTTCACGGACGGAATAACCGAATAGCGCTGGCTTGGAACCACGCCCAGATAATTCCCGGTCACGTTGTTGTTCTGCGCCTTCACCCCGAGCGTATCGAGCAGATTTAGGAACTTGACGGTCGTCGGATCGAAGCGCGTCGGCCCAATAATATTGCCCGGAAATGGATTGGCGTAGCCTTGGCCGGAGAGCGCTCCCGAGGTCGCTATGGCACGCGACGCAGGGTCGTAGATCGTGTTCGCGAACATCTGGCGGCCCAGCGGATCGAGCTGCGTTCCGCCCAGCGGGGCGGTGGTAATCCCGAGACCTGCGCAAAGACTGCAGGTCCCGTTCGGTGAAATTTTCGAGAAGTCGCCTTTCAGGTAATCGGCCGTGGGCACGGTGTCAGTTCTCGTAAGCAGCGATGTCTCGAGGTACTCCTCGTAGTTGAAGAAGAAGAACGTCTTGTTGTGCCCGTTGTAGATTTTGGGAATATACACCGGACCGCCGAGGGTCCCGCCGAAATCGTTGCGGCGCGCCGTCGGCCTGACCTTTCCGACGCCGGATGTCTTGATGGAGTAGGGATTTCCCGCGTTCAGAGCTTCGTTGACGAAGTAATCGTACCCGGTGCCGTGATATTGGTTCGTACCGGATTTCATGGTGAAGTTCAGCAGCACCGATCCGGTGGTTCCGAATTCAGCCGCGTAGTTGCTGGTCTGGAACGCGACTTCCTCGATCGCGTCGACGCCGGGTTGAGCCATCGCTTCGTAAGCCAGTGCGTGGGGTGTAGCGTCCTGGCCTTCGATGCGGATGGATGCCTGCGTCGTCTGGCCGTTGAAGTTGCCCATGTTGTAGCCGGCCGTGTTCGGGTTGCTGTAGCCCGACGATCCGGGAAGCGACTGCACCACGTTGAATGGATTTCGAATCGCCGTAGGACCGTTGCCTGCAAGTCCGACGCCCAGCAGAGGAAGGTTGTTCATCTGCCGCACGGTGATGTTGTGAGTGAAGTCGCCCGTTTCGGTTTTCAGTAGCGTCGCTTCCGCGGTGACGGTCACAGTATCGCCAGTGCTGCCGACCTCCAGCGCGATATCTTCCCGGATAACCTGAGCCGCCGCGACCGCGAAATTCGAATGCGTGTAGGTTTTGAATCCCTGCACCTTCACCGTGATCACGTACGTGCCGACAGGCAACTGGGAGATGCTGTAATTTCCGGTGTTACTCGATTCCACGGTGAAAACCACGCCGGTTGCCGTGTTCCGCGCTTCTATCGTGGCTGCGGGCACCACCGCTCCGGCAGCATCGGTAACGGTTCCCGTGATCGTTCCGTTGCCGCCCTGGCCGAATGCCAAGGATGCCGCAAGAAACAATGCAGCGAGCTGGATCGGATGGAAGATCGCACCTCGCAGATCGAACGCCTTCGTCATCATGACGTGTTCTCCCTTGCCGTGAAATCGAGCCTAAGTAAATGTCCGGATATCTTGGACAGATCGTGCGCGCGACCAGCCTTCGCAAACTCCAAAGCGACCGCCAGGGATTATATGTCTCGCACCCATGGGAGTCAATGGCCTCGCAAAATGCAAGCCGAGGAAGATTCGAACGGGAGTTCTGGGAGTCTGCGTGCCCGCAAAATCGTAACTACCTTCCCGCTGCACTTGCCTTGGTTTCGTGTAGCCTATCCGGCTAGCGAGTTGCGTGCCTTATAAAAGTGGTTAGAATCAATTTAGTACGAAAGTCGGGGCGTAGCGCAGCCTGGTAGCGCACCTGCCTTGGGCGCAGGGGGTCGGGCGTTCAAATCGCCCCGCCCCGACCAATGTAACAACTCATTTGTTGCAACCTTCAGGCCGACTAGCGCACCTCCAGATAGTGCCATCCCAATTGCTCCGGATCACGGCATGACCGGAAGTTAATCCACAGGACGGTGGTAATCGAGCCCGAACACTCGCTTGGTTATCCGTCGCATCCGCTCGCGCGCAGGATGTGGTGGCGGCCGTCCGATTTCGGTTCTAGACTAGTTTGGGGTGCGAGTATGAATCGAAGGCGGTTTTCGCAAAGTATCGGCCTCGGTGCGATCGGTAGTGTGGCTTTCGCTTCGGTCAGCAGAGCGGCCGACGTCTCACGTAAGGTCCAATCGGAAAAGAAGGATTGGGCGCAGGAACATTTGAAGGGCCTCGGCAGCCTTATCTTCCCTTCCTTCACGCCCGACTTCAAGAGCCTGGACGAGGAAGGCATCCGGCTGGACATCCGGCATGCCATCAAGCAAGGCTTCAGCTCCTGCACAGTTTCGGCGAACGGCGCGAATGCCGAGCAGACCAAGCGCATGTGGGAGCTTGTCCGCGAAGAGTCAGCGGGAAGAATCGGAATGGGCGCTTTGGGCGGCGATCTCGCCTTTCTCGAAAAGATCGGTTGCGCGTACACCATGATCGGATATCCGCGAGGCGCAAAAGCGGAAACCGAGGAAGAGGTATACGCGCAGTTTCGCAAAATCATCGACTCCACCTCGATGGCGGCCGTGCTCTACGGCTCACCGGTCGAATCGCTGCGCCGGTTTCACCCCAGTGGAATTCCGCTGAACGTGTTCGACCGCCTGGCCGATCATCCGAACGTCGTGGGGATCAAGCTGACGCATCCGATGAGCGTCGCCACAGCCTTCGAGATCTGCGAGCGGCTTTCGAATCGTCTGGTCATGGGGCCGTGCAATTTCGATCACATCCCGGTACTGGCCAAGAATTACAAGAACGTGCGATGGAGCGGCCTGTGGATTACCGACGCGCTTCAGTCGCCGGAAAGGCCGTACGCGGTCGAAATGATGGATCTGGTTATCAAAGGACGCATGGCCGAAGCGATGAAAGTGTACTGGCAGATGCAGCCGCTGATCCAGGGCATTTACGACTTGCAAGCGCCATTGCTGCTGCACGAAAGCCACCCGTGGGGGCATATGAAGTACCTCCAGTGGGTCACGGGCGGCAACGGTGGCCTGCTTCCGCTGAAACCGGCCCAGTACTTGCCGGCACTCGACCCACAGGGCCGCGAGCTCATCAAGAGCACCTTCAAGAAGGCCGGCATTACTCCGGCGGACCGGCCAGAGGAAGAGTTCATGGTAGGCAAAGCGGCTTACGCCAAGGGTGTGCGGGCGCCCCAGCTTTCCAGCCAACCGCTCTACGCATAGAGGAGCCACTGAGCACTCGACGTTGGATCGGTTATCCTGCTCTCGTACACCGCGAGCATGGATCCCAATCGTCGATTTCGGCTGTAATGAGGGGAACTATGTTGGCGGGGATGCGCTGACGCGCGTGGCTGATTGTATTCAACGTGCTCCCTGCGATGGAGGAAGTGTCAGAGCAAAGGTGGTTCCTGCGTGGTTACTTCTTCAGCGTCGCCTGCCATTTCAGGACAACATTAATGAGACTTACTTGTCGACGGGAACGCGCCGCCGCAGCTCATCGGAAAAATTTTGGAGGAATACGATTTCGTGCTCCGGCTTGGGCGTCTCCGGTGTATCGACAGGCGTTAGCAGCGCGACGCGCTTCCCGTCGGGGGACAGACTCATAGATGTGTTGCCGAGTATTGCGTTTCCAAGTTTTGCGATCCATACGCGGGGCTTCTCCGGCTGAAACACGTCGCCCCTCACCGTGTAGGTTACGGCCATCATCTGATCGGCCACCCGATTGACGTACAGCAAGTCGCGCCCGTTCGGCGACCATGAAGGCATACCGCCGCCACTATTCGAAATCTGCCATTTGCCGCCCTGTCCAGATGCCGGAGGGGGAAAAGGCCGGACATACACCTCCGGTCTCCCCGACTCATTCGACTGGTAGGCCAGCCAGTGCCCATCCGGAGAGAAGGCAGGGAGCTGGTCGCTGAATTGGCTCTGGAGAAACTGCTCCGGCTGTCCGGCTTTCAACTGACCATCCTTCTCCTCGACCGGCAGTGTCCAGATTTGACCGCGGTTCTCGAAATAGGCCAGGCGTTTACCATCCGGCGTGAACGACCAAGGGATCAGCGCACTCTTGCTCGGCAGCAACGGCTGCGGTTGGCCTGCGCCGTCGGAGCGAGTCCAGAGGATGCCATTCCCTACCGAAAGAAAGACGATATAGCGACCGTCGGGGGTCCATTGAGGTGCATCATTGAAGCCGGTTGACGTCAACCGAGCCATCGAATCACGAGCCTGATCATAGATCCAGATACTCCTACCGGATTCGTCGGCGATAGTCACCGCGAGCCGCTTGCCATCGGGTGAAAGGTGTGGAGCAGAGTAGGCCGCCGGTTTGGCGAGGAGGAGTTCGCGCTTTCCTGCGGCGTCAACCCACTGCACCGTCATCGGCCCTGCGGCTGCGTCAGTGCCGCTCTTACGGTAGATTAAAGTACCGTCGCGAGAGACGTCGAAGTGAGTCCCATTACCCGCGAGATAGAACGCCACGTCGTCCGCGATGCGCACTGGGGCGCCGTGGGTCTCCAATTTCTCCGCATCGAACGGGATGGCGAACAGGGTTGATCTGTTGGTGTAGAGCAGGTGGCCGCTGGACAAGTAATGCGGGCTGGTTCCTCCCCGCACGAGCGTCTTTCTGCGGTGATCCGCGATCGTGACTACATCGATGGTGACCGTGTCCGGATTCGATGGCGAGGCGATCGGCACAAACAGCACCGCCTTGCCACCCGGCAGAACGTTGGGATAAGCGTGAACCACTTCCCCATTGGCTAGGTCGGTCAGCGGCGTGGGGGCGCCTCCGGTTGCTGGAATCCGCCCAAGACCCTTGCCCAAACCAAGTAGCAGAACGATACCGCCGTCTTCACCCCAGCTCGCGCCATGGGCGCTAAACGAAGAATCAGTCAGCGGCACCGCTGAGCCTCCCTCCACAGAGATCTTGTTCAGCCTGCCGCGAGCGTAGAAACCAAGCCATTGACCGTCAGGCGAAAAAAACGGTGCGACCGCCCCACGGCTGCCGGGAACCTCGGTCGCCTTGGGTTGGTCCAATCTTCTGATAAAAAGAGACTGCGGATTCCCGGCGAGATACGCTAACCGTGTCCCGTCAGGCGAAAGAATCACCGAGCTGTCTCCGTCGTTCATGGGAACGAGGGAAACATCGGAGCCCAGATCAACATCGAGCCGGACCAGCGGACGCTCGACCGGCTTCTCGCGGAAATGGGTGGCTGAAACGGTGGCGAGCGCCACGACTAGCGCTCCGGCTATTGCGGGCCACAGCCACGTTCTGGCTTTTACTTCTTTGTGCGCTGCCGGGATGGGCCCGAGAGAATCGTCCACCATCGGCATCGCATCCGCGATGTCCCGCAGCCGTTTTTTGGGATCCTTCTCCAGACATCGCCGCAAGAGTCCTCGCACCTGGATCGGAACTGTATCCAGTTTCGGTTCCTGCATAATCACGGCAGCCATGGTGTGCGAAGCATCTTCGCCCTGAAACAGACGCTGACCCATCAGCATTTCATACAGCACGACGCCAAAGGCCCAGATATCGGCTCGTTTATCCACGCGTTTGCCGCGAGCCTGCTCGGGACTCATGTATCCGGCCGTGCCCAGGATCACCCCAGCCTGCGTACCCGCCATGCTGAGCGTAGGGGAGTCTTCACCGGCAGATGACGCATCCTCTTCCGGACCTTGTTTCGCAAGTCCGAAGTCGAGGACCTTCACAACGCCTTCGGGCGTGATCTTGATATTCGCGGGCTTCAGGTCGCGATGAACCACGCCCTTTTCATGCGCGGCCTCTAGCCCACTGGCGATCTGACGCGCATAATTCAATGCAGTTTCCAGCGGCAGAGGACCTTTGGGCGCATTGCCCTCGACCAGCTCCATCACCAGATAATTAGGCCCGATGTCATACAGGTGGCAGATATTGGGATGATTCAGAGACGCAACGACTCGGGCTTCGCGCTCGAAGCGCTCACTGAACCGCTGGGAAGAGACTTTGATCGCGACGTCACGTCCCAGGCGGGAATCGCGAGCCCGGTACACTTCGCCCATCCCACCGTTGCCGATGAGTTCGACGATTTCGTAGGGCCCGAGCCTCTCCCCGACTGAAAGTTCCATAGGCTGGAGTTCAGTTTATAGGATAAGGAAACTCATTGGGACGAATCACGGCCACCCGGAGAGGGGGTACGAATTGCCTTCCGGATAATGCTCCTTAACATTGGCGAAACATGTGGTAGGGCGGTTCTACTTCCTGACGTATTTCGTCACGCCCCTTAGTTGTGCTTCCGCTGTATAGATGTTTCCTGCGACGTCGATGGCGATGCCTTCTCCCATGGCGCCGTCAGCAGAATTTGGCACGGTGTGGGGTGGAATAAAGGTCGTCACTTTTCCGTCTGTCAGACTCCCGATACGGATTCCCCTCTGCCAGCCTGGGTGAACCCGTTCGGTCGACTCAGAGTCGGCTGTGTATATCACGTCGCTCTTGTCGATGGCCAGCCCGCTAGTGCGGCCGAAGTCGTCGTATTCGAGAATAAACTTCCCCATCTTCGATAGAACTTGAATGCGATGGTTGTGGCGATCGGCAACGACCAGCCGGCCCTTGGAATCGAACTCCAGCGCGTGTGGCGTTCGAAACTCGCCCGGGCCTGTTCCGGCTTTGCCGATGACTCGGAGAAACTTCCCAGTCTTGTCGAATACGGAGATTCGCCCGACAAGATTAGGATCCGCCACGTCCGTATGGCTCTCGGCGACGTAGATGTCACCGTTGGACGGGTCGGTTACCACGTCCGTCGGATCGGTCAATGCGTTGGGCGGATTGCCTCTCAGTCCTGGTTGTCCCAGCGTCATGAGGACCTTGCCCTGGGGGCTGAACTTGACCACCACGCTTCCCTTCTTGCCTTCTCCGGGAAAGTTCTTTAAGTCATCCGGGGTCGGGGCTCGCGCGTCCGTCACCCACACATTCCCCTCTCGATCGACATGGATGCCATGCGGCCACACGAACATCCCGCCGCCGAAGGCTCGAATCTCCTTCCCGGAATCGTCAAAAAGGTGACGGGGTTTGCTTTTGTACCGAGGCAGCCTGGGGTTGTCCCGGGCGAGCATCGATCCGTCGCCCACACGGACTTGCCATCGCGGTCGATAGCCACGCCGTTGGAGCCGCCCCAAGGTCGATTCTCCAGGCTCAGAGTTGCCCAATCCCGGATGACGCGATAGGGATTAGCGCCGGGGTTGACACTTGTGTTCACGGGCTGCACTTTGTCCGTCTGAACAGTGCCGCCCCGCTGCTGCGCCTGAACGCAGACGACGACTATCAATACCGTGAATCCGAATCTCGCAAACCAGCGCACAGCCCGCCCGTGGCGTTGTGCGCGCTCAACAATCGGTATGGACATCTCGATCTCCTTCCCGATCGGCGGCTACTTCCAGTTCTGAATCGCCTTGTAGTGCAAAGACTCCGGAGGGAGTTCGGTCAACTCAATGCGACCCATATAGGGGTCTGTGATGTTGGCGAGGACCGCTTTCGTATCGCTGACGCTGGTGTCGGTCACCGTCAGACCGCTCTTCCTAAACCTCGCGACAGCCTGTGCCGCGTTCTCGACGTGCAGGCCATAGTGACTGAAACCGGCAGGCCGGTCAGGAGTAACCGGGTTCAGTTCAAGAAATGTGTTCTTGCTGATCTGCATGTAAACCAGCCGCGGCTGCCCCTTTGCGTCATTGACCCGAAACGCTTCACGGTATCCCATCTTCTGCGTGTAATAAGTAACCGCTTCGGCAATATTTGGCACACTGATTCCAACGTGATTCATCATCACGACACCACTATTGGTGTTCTGCGCTGTCATCACCTGCAGCGCCAACCCCGCAAAGAGTCCGGCCGCAAAAAGCATCACGCCACGCATAGAGCCTCCTGTAACTTTTAGCCTAACCTTCGCTATGGCCGTCTAGGCAGGCGGATGTGCCTTTAAAAACGACCGTATTTGACGCACCGCCAGCGGGATTCGCTCCTTGGGTTCTTTCCATGGGAAGATGCTGACTTCGGCTTTTGGCGCGAGCATCGCGGCTTCCATCGCGACGGCGTACGGATGCGCCGGGATATCGTCCGGCAGGATCAGTACAGGCGTCTGACAACTGCGGACGAAATCGCGTGTGACGGTGAAAACGAAGTCGGGGTTGTTGCGGTACATCTTGGTAAGAAACTTCTCCACCGTTTCCATCTTGATCTCAGGCCGTCGCTTCACGAATTCCGGACCCCAGCCCTTCATATTGTTTTCGTAGAACAGGTCGCGCATTTCCGGACGCGACCCGCTGGGCTGCGCCAGTACGGCCGCGACAATGCGATCCGGCGCCCGGCGCAACAAGTTCCAGATAAAGGGTCCCCCAATGCAGAAGCCCAGCACCATGAATTCTTGGATGCCCAGGTGATCCATGAGGCCGAGTTGGTCATCCGTAAAGGAATCCCATGGCCGGTCGATCTCGAGCGGGCCGGTCGACTGGCCCTCGACGGCGTTGCGTAGATCCGACGCAATGCAGCGATATTCAGCCTTAAACTCATCGACCGGATTAAACGGAGAGCCGCTGGTCAATCCGGAGATCGTCGAATTCAATCCCCCTCCGGCAATCAGCAACAGCGGAAAGCCGGAACCGTGTTGCTCATAGTAGATGCGAACGGGACCTTTTTCGTAGAAGGACATATCGGCTATCACTCTCTAAGCAGGTCGGTGCGCCTTGAGGAAGGAATGGATTTGCCGCACCGCCAGCGGGATTCGCTCCTTGGGTTCTTTCCACGGAAACATGCTCACTTCGGCTTTCGGCGCGAGCATCGCGCACTCCATCGCCGGGGCTAACGGGTGCGCGGGGACGTCGTCTGGCAGTATGAGGACCGGGTTTTGGCAACTGCGCACGAAATCGCGCGTCACGGTGAAGACGAAGTCCGGGTTCGTCTCAAACATCCGAATCGTAAACTGCTCGGCGGTCTGCAGCGGGATCTCGGGCCGCTTCGCGTTAATCTGAGCGGGCCAGCCTTTCCAAAACGCGCCTGGATACTTCGGGTCGCGCATTTCGGGACGCCAGCCGACCGGTTGCGCCACCACAGCACCCGCGATGCGATTGGGGGCGCGTTTCAACAGGCTCCAGATGAACGGGCCGCCGATGCAGAAACCCATCACCATGAATTTGTCGATCCCGAGGTGATCCATCAGGCCGAGCTGGTCATCCGCATAGGATTCCCACGGCCGGTCGACCTCGACGGGGCCCGTGGACTGGCCGCTGGGGGCGTTGCGCAGGTCCGCCGTGATGCAACGGTACTCTCCCTTGAACTCATCGATCGCCGGAAAGGGGTTACCGCTCTTCAACCCGGCGATTGTCGAATTCAATCCCCCACCGGGCAGCATCATTAGCGGAAAGCCGGAACCGGCCTCCTCATAGTAGATGCGGACGGGGCCCTTCTCGTAGAACTTGCCGGCTCCTGGTTTGTTGTCCTGCTGAGCAAATACGCGCGGCACGGCGGCCGAAGCTGCTACGGCGGCGCCCGCTGTCAATATGGTGCGTCTGGTCGAACCCATGGATCGGCGGCCTCCTTAATCTTCGAGACAACGGCCCGTCTGCAACCGCAAGTGCCAGTATGATCCGTAGTTCGAAGGGATTCAAGCACAGCATTTCGACGGCATGGCGACGTCTCGGCAAGCTTGGTTTAGCTCGTCCCCGGCGTGATTCTGATTAGAGTAGACTTAATTCCGATCGAGCTGATCTACGTCGAGCTGATAAAAAGGGGGCAACGCACCATGCTGATCACTAGCCGCAGAACGTTCGTGAAACAGGCTTCGCTGTTGTTAGCGGGAGCCGGCGTGGGGATGGGCGCGGGCGAATCCGTCATAACGGAAACGACCTCCGGCAGGATCCGTGGGAGCATCGCTGGCGACATCAAAGTTTTCAAAGGCGTCCCCTACGGCGCCGACACGTCCGGCGCGAACCGTTTCATGCCTCCGAAAAAGCCTGCCAAGTGGTCTGGCGTCAGGGACGCCCTGGATTATGGTCCGACGGCGCCACAGGCTGGAGGCGGTCGTGGACCGGCGCAAGCAGAGGACTGCCTCATGCTGAACGTGTGGACACCATCGGTAACCGGTGGGAAGCGGCCGGTTCTGGTGTGGCTACACGGGGGAGGATTTTCCAGCGGATCAGGATCGTCGGCCGTCAACGACGGCACAAGCCTGGCTCACACCAGCGACGTTGTCGTTGTGACCATAAATCACCGGTTAAACACTTTCGGTTCGACATATCTGGGAGAAGCCGCGGGTCCGGATTTTGCTTTATCCGGGGCGGTGCAAATGTTGGATATCGTCGCCGCGCTGGAGTGGGTGCGGGACAACATCTCCCATTTCGGCGGCGACCCGAATCTTGTGACGATCTTCGGACAGTCCGGCGGCGGCCGCAAAGTGGCGGTGCTGATGTCGATGCCCTCCGCCCAGGGCTTGTATCATCGCGCGATTATCGAGAGCGGAGCGGTGCTGCGCTTGACGAGTCCCCAGGACGCGATCAAGTACACGGAGCTGTTGCTGGCCGAAGCGGGCCTAAAACCCAGTCAGGCTCGGGATCTGCAAAAGCTTCCGATGGCGCAATTGCTCGCGGCGGACGCGGCCGTACAGAAGAAGATTCAACTTCGCGAACCGGGTATGACGGCGAACACCCCGATGGTGGACGGCAAAGCAATCCCGGCGCATCCTTGGGACCCGGCGGGTCCGGCGCTGTCGGCGAAGATCCCGCTGCTGATCGGGTGGGCGCACACAGAAGAAACGTTGTACGACCGGCCGACCGAGGACAAGCTCGCACTCACCGAAACCGGACTGCGTGAGCGGGCCGCGGCCCGGATCGGCGGAAATCCGGATACTGTGATCGAAGCCTTCCGTAAATGGAATCCAAAGGCGTCGCCTTGGGATTTGTGGATCCTGATCGCGACGGATCATCCGCGCGGCGCTTACTCCCGGGAACTCGCCAAGCGGAAAGCCGCGCAGAATGCGGCTCCCGCATACGTGTACCGCTTCGATTGGGAGACGCCGGAAGGCGGCGGGCACATGCGCTCTCCGCACACAATCGAAATTCCTTTCGTGTTTAACAACATCAAGATCGCAGGTCCGCTCATTTCGAAGATGCCGACCGCTTTTGCCCTGGCAGAGAAGACCAGCGCGGCATGGGTGGCCTTTGCGCGCACCGGAAACCCGAGCGTGCCCGGGCTGCCGAAGTGGACGCCATACTCGGCTGCCGCACGCGAGACGATGCTGTTCAACGATGAGTGCCGCCTGGAGAAGGACCCGGATCGCGGGGCTCGTTTAGCAATGGAGAAAGCGTTAGGATTGACCTAGCGGTACCCCGGAACCTTGGCGACCGTGTTCGCGGCGAAGGTCTTCTTACTTCTTAACGTTACTTCGATGACTCGACGCGGTTGACTGTTAACCGAAATCCTTCGGCATGAGAATCGCTCGTGTAGGCGACGTAATCCAACTCAGTGCCTCGCGGCAGCGTTACTGGCTTCTGGAGAATGAATGGCGTAGGCCAATCCTCCCGAAGATCCTTTGCGAATAGGAGGACTTCGGTGCCCCCATCCGGTTTGCGCGCGGAGACTTCGATCGACGTTGTTCCGGATGGGAATGTAGGCCGCAGCGCCAAGACTTTAGTCTCTCGCAAGAGTTTCGTCGATCCGCGAAATTTTGACTGAGACCCGGTGATCAAGCTTGCGTTTAATACGAGATCGGACGAAACGGTGGATGCCTTGTCGTCGAAGAACAAGCCGAGCGTTCCTCGGTCTGTAACGGTTTCCTGGACGCCCGAGTAATGGATTTCGGCAATCACATGCGCGCCCGCGGGAATACGGTAGGCGAGTCCAGCAGGTAGGGATTGGTATCCGAACCAAGGAGTCCAACTTCCAATCCATTGACCGGTTTCCTGGACCGTGAAGAATGCCGCCCGTACGACACGGCGGTCGCCGGCCATATATTCGAGCGCGCGCAGCTGCCGATCGGCCTTTAGCCCCAGATCGACTACCAGACGCCGAACGGAAACTGAGCGCGGCTCGATGACGCTTGCGGGAAACTGCCGTGTTAGCTGAGGCTCGCCTAACTGCCAATGGCCATAACTGGGATGCGCGCGAACGTCGGGCGGACGAGTTGCATCCGGACCCGCCACGTTCAAGAAAACAGTTCCGGAGTTACGAGGTCCCAACCCTTCGACCCACGAAATGACGAATTGTGTCTCCCGCAGCGTAAGGCTGTTGTCGTTCAGAAACTGGCCGTAGCCCGGAACGGCAGGCCACGGCGGCATGTGGCGCGCGATCACCTGGTCATGGATCGGGCGCTTTTTCAGCCACGTTTGCTCGTACGTCTCAAGCGGAAACGACGGGCCGTTGTCGGCGTGGCACATGACGCAGTGCTTATCGAGGATTCGCACGATCTCGCGGTCGAATAGCACGGTCGTCGTAAGCGTTTCGTGCGGAAGCAACGGCGCCGCGCACAGCAGCAGAAGGAGCGGAAAAAGGCGCTTCACGGCGCGACCGCCTCGAAGGTATAAGCGAACGTGTGGACTTTATTGTTCCGGCGGAATTGAGTCCAGGCGCGGTAGCGGCCTGGTCTCGGCATTAACCCTTCGAACGTAACGTTGGGCCCGCCGCGAATCTTCTCTAAGTCGGAGCCTGGGGGGATTAGGAACACGGGGGGGCCGCCGTCGTCGTCCGGCTGCGCAAGAATATCGAGCGGATGGGAGTGGACATAATCGACCATATCCTCGCTCATGATCAAGGTATGACCGAAGGCGCCAAGATAAGTTTGAAGATCGGTCACCGGAAGGCCAGTGGTGGTGTCAGTAAGGACGAAGTTCAGGTGGCAGTAGAGACCGGAGACGCAAACACTGGGGTCGTAGGACAGCGTCGCAGTTAGGTCTTCGTCGACCTTAGTTAGCTTCGTGTCAGGCACTAAGTGCGCGCTGTCGGTCTCCAAGTCTCCCGAATATCCCGCCGTCACTAATGGCCGCGCGATGAACTGCGCGGAACCCCCGCTTGGCATGAAATCGGAAAGGACCTTATAGTATCCCGGTTTGGGAAACGTGGCGTCGATGGTCCAGGTGCCGTCAGACTGCTCTTCAGGATGAATGTGCTGGAAGTATTCCATGTTCTGGCTGATCAGAAACAAGTGAAACTGTTTTTCGTGCACTGTTTCGAATTTGGTAATTCGTGCACCGGTGCCAGGATGCGACATCCGGAAGCGCAGTGATACTTTCTGCCCAGCCTTGACAACCGCGGGGACAGTGCTGAAGTCGAGATTGTAATCGCGCACGTCAAACGGCGCTGCCCGAACCAGAGCCATTCCGCAGCGCGGACACGCTCCGGCTATGTCCATGGTGTAGTCAGGGTGCATGGGACAAACCCACGCCGTTTCTTCCTGCGGATTCTGAAAGAACGCGATGGTCGAACTAGCGATCAGCAGGGCAACGAGCGTAGCAAGCAAAAACTTCATACTACCGATGCGGACTGCTGGCGTTGCCCTCATAGGTTCCGGTGCCTGGTCCTGGAAGCTCATCGGCACGGGGACCGGTGTACTTAGCCACATGCAAACCCGTCTTGTTATCCACCCAGTAGATCAGCCCATCCTTAAAGACCGGATACGTTCGCGCGATTCCTTGGGGAACTGTGAGCGCATACCCGACCTCGCGAGGCGTTTGCGGAATCGAGATGTCGATGACCCGCAAGCCATGTCCATACCAGGTATTGAATACAAGGTTCTTGAACACAGTAGGATTGTGGTTTTGCTGGGCGACCTGTTGACGCCGTTGACCATTTGGTTCGGTGATCGACTGTGTCAAGCATTCGTCGAGTTGATTGTCCGGGATGGCGAAAGCTCCCACCATGATGGGCGTAATCTCTGACTCAACCGACATAATTCGCGCGTAGTTCAACGGGCATCCGCCGTTCTCATCGCTCAGCCACACGTAGGCAGGCCGGCCCTTGGTGTTTCCCCGCACCTGCGCTGGGCGATTCGGGACGAAGATCGCGCTGTGTGTTCCGGTTGGCGTCGCGTTGATGGGAGGATACACGTCGAAGCGCGAGCGTGTCAGCAGGACGAGATACCGCTGCGCTTTAGCCTCTGGTGATGCGTTCGATGCCAGAAATGACTTGAGCCCAGGATCATTGTTAATCACCATGTGGATACAGTCGTTGGCGAGCGTAGGAAGCTTGGATGCGTCGATGACGCCATTTACAGAGACGATGGTCGAACGGGAATTGCATCCAGCCGTTCCTGCGGCTAATTCAGAGTCCTTGTGGTTCGCGATGGCCTCGGTGTCGAGCACGTAGAATCCAGCGGTCGTGCCCGCGACATACGCGCGCTCCCCGTCGTCCAGCACAGATAAGGAGTGCAGCCGATTCTGTTCGTTATTTTGAAAATTGGCCGCCCTGCCCAGCAGGTTTTTGTTTTCGCTGAAATCGAGGAACCGGCCATCGGAAAACAGGCCCGTCGCGTCAGGCTTCTCATTGACGGGAGGGCCGCCCACTTCTTGAAGGTCAAAGCCGGCGAGAATTCTTGGTTTCGGCAATGGCTCGCCCGTCCCTTCGTCCGTGACCGCGAGGACGGTCAGATCGGAAGTCTTCATCCCCGGACGATCCGGATCGGGCAAGCCAGACGTCCAATTCGTCATGTAGACCAGGACGCGTTTTTCGTTCTTCGGATCGTGCCACAGGAAGAACTCGTGAGACTGGCCGCCGAAATCGAACACGTCGCTCTTGGCCGTTGGCAGGCAGGTGTTCTCGTCAATTGTATAGACCTCCATCTGCCCGATGGTATTGGTCCCGGCGTTGCGGACCATAATGTAACGGTCCTCACCTTTCGCATTCTTGTAAATCAGGGAACGCAGCTCACGATCGTCGAAGCCTTGGTTGCCCAAGAACATCGCAGGTATCTCGCCGACTTGAACGGGAGGATTGCGTTCCGGGTCGGGCTGGATTTTGAAAATGTTAATGGGATGCTTGAAGCCGGCTCCGTTTTGATGGCCGACGAAAATGCAGTTCCCTGCGATTCCCAAGCCGCGCCCATCGCCTCGCGCATCGAGATCGCCGCCAGTCCATTTCCCGGTAGCATCCTTTGTGGACGGAACGGTAACTACCCAGTGGATATGTCGCATGTTGCGAAACAAGTGGAGTCGCTCTTCAAGTAGTGCGGCTCCAGCGCGCGCATCCGCCTCGCTTGCGGTGGGATCGATCTCGCCGAGTCGATTCACGCGGACCGAGGGCATGGTCGACATCGGCGTGTCGAACGTAGAGGGTTGGCAGCCCGCCGGGTCTTTCGAGTAATCGATACATTGCCCCGCAAGTGGATGGATCGCGGCGCACAATAGCGCTAGAGGCAGTAGTCGCAGATGGTTGAGCAGCATCACTGCTATGCTACTCTCTCGTCAAAAGCCCGGCAATCTTCCCGGCACGCAAATCGACCAAATCAGCGAGTCAATCGTCGTGACCTTTGTCGGAAGAGTTCGGGCCGAACGCCTGCCATTCATTTTCCGAGCAATCCCCTTGCGCGCAGCCATTCCCTGAGCAGCCCAGGCCACTGGCCCAGCGCCGGATCGCCCAGATCGAGGCCGACCCCATGTGGTCCAGATTCGAAAACGTGGATTTCCGCTGGAACTTGCGCCCTCCGAAGCGCCAAGTAAAAACGAATACTGTTCTCGACGGGAACCACCGGATCGTTACTGGTGTGGAACAAAAATGTAGGCGGAGTCTTGTCGGTCACATGAAGCTCGTTCGATAGTTCCTGGATCAGCGCGGCGGGCGGATTCTCGCCGATCAGGCTGCGCACCGAGCCAGCGTGCGCAATCGCGGGATCGAATGAGATGACCGGATAGCCAAGAATCAGGAAATCCGGGCGGCTCCCGGCGCGCTCTACCGGATCCGCAGCGGCGCTGTTGCCGTTATCAAAGTGCGTCCCAGCGGTCGCTGCAAGATGCCCGCCTGCGGAAAACCCCATCATCCCGATCCGATCCGCCGCAATGCCAAACTCTTTTGCTCGGGAACGCACCAGGCGAATCGCGCGTTGGGCATCTCCCAATTCCACCGGGTGATGATACTTGGGTCCGAGCCGGTACTTCAGGACGAAAGCCGTCAGGCCCATCGAGTTGAACCAAGAGGCGACCTGCCCTCCTTCATGATCCATTGCAAGATTGACGTATCCGCCGCCCGGGGCGACGATCACTCCTGTCGTGCTCGTTAGCCGGTAAGGCCGAAAAACGGTGAGGGTTGGGCGATCCACATCGGCCGTGCCGAGCGCGCCTGGAGCTCCGTTCTCCCACAGCGGGATCGTCTGCGGCTCGCCGCTCCCCGGTGTTTGCGCGAGACACAGGGCTGCGCCTGCCGCAAGGATTAGAAGACGGTGCATGGTCTACAGCCGCTTGATGTTCTCATGGCAAATCGCACTGCGTCACGCCGAAGGCCTTCGCGGGCGGGTTACGCCAGATCGAGCCCGTTCAAGTGACCCGTCGAGTCGCCGAATTGGTCCATGTGGAGACCCATGCGATCCATCATCGTCAGGAAGAGATTGCACATGGGCGTCTCTTTGCGATAGACCACCCGGCGGCCGGGTCTGATGTACCCACCCGCGCGGCCCACCATGACCGTGGGGAGATCGGTATGAATGTGGGAGTTGCCGTCGGCAAGGCCGGCTCCGTACACGATCATCGAATTGTCCACGATGGAGCCGTCGCCGTCCTGTGTGTTCTTCAGCTTTCCCACCCATTTTGCGAACTGCTCGACGTGATACAAATTGATTCGCGCGACCTTATCCATCAACTCCACCTGGTTCCGATGATGCGTGAGCGGATGATGCCCGTCAGCGATACCGATCTCGCGATACGCCCGCGAAGTTCCCTCGTGAGTCACCAGGAACGTCACCACCCGGGTCAGATCCGCCTGGAACGCCACGGTAATCATGTCGGTCATCAGGCGGAAGTGCTCGGCGAAGTCGTTGGGCACGCCGTACGGTTTCTCCATGCCCGGATCGATCTGCGCATTTTCTTTCTCCGCCTTTTCGATCTGCCGCTCGATTTCCCGCACGGAAGTTAGGTACTCGTCGAGCTTGCGCTTATCGCTGGGGCCGAGTCCGGCCTGAAGCGTCCGCGTGTCTTCGGTCACGAAATCCAGAATGCTGCGGCGGTATTTGTTGCGACGCGCGCGCTCTTCGGGGCTCAATCCTGCATCGTTGCCGAACAGGCGCTCGAACAGTGCCCTGGGATCGAGCACCGGCGGCAGTGGCTGCGTCTCGCTGCGCCACGCCAGGTTGTTAGTGTACGCGCAGGAGTAACCGGAATCGCAATCACCCGCCTGCCGCGCGTCTTCGAGCCCAACCTCGAGAGAAGGGAACCTCGTCAGATGCCCGATTTCGTTGGCCACCAACTGGTCGCAGGAAACGCTCGCCTTGATATCGGTCAGCGTCTTCTTCACCTGCACTCCCGTCAGGTAGGATCCGCAGCAGCGTCCATGGCTTTCCAGCACAGTGGGATCCGAAGCTTGGAATTCACGTGACTTGAAGTCGCG
>JADMIO011298000.1_pt1 | contig 62581 bp, 33 predicted proteins | sample 8958161 | NCBI WGS metagenome assembly JADMIO01 (sample SAMN16585339, study PRJNA669376) | soil metagenome | isolation source: Crop rotation soil | place: USA: Cullars Rotation, Alabama | collected 2011 | reverse complement strand
ATGGAAGTGAAATCGTTGTTTCTACTGCTGGTGTTTGTGGCATTTGCATTCATGTACATTGAAGCTGCGCCATCACTTTTAAATCTTGATGGTCTTGGAAGTAAGATAATTTAACTTGTCATTTATATTCCTCTCTATTGTTGTTAATTTGCAAAATGAGGACATTGATATTTTAACCTCATCCTTGCTACACCAACTTATCCATACGCCCTATGTTCAAATTTTTGTCGAAATCTCTTACTTTCCTCGGTGTTCGAGAATGACTAACAACACTATTCCTATCTATTCCTCTCCTATCCGTTCCATCATGAATATAATGTTAGAATTACGTTGTTACACAAGACGATCGTCTTGAGGATTTCTAGACTGAATCTCATTTAATTTAATCTCATTGTTTATTCTATTTTTTCATATATAAATTTGTATCTATGAGTGAGTGATTTCTTTTAAACTAAATTTTTAAAATGCTTATATTATTGCATATATTCATTCCATCAAAATGTAAATTGAGATCAAATTATCTTTTACAGAGGCAGTTGCGAATCTTGTTGATGAAGTCTTGGAAACTGTTGATGAAGGCTTAGGTACTGTTGAAGGCGCCGCTGGTAGTGTTGTGTAAAGAATCGTAATGGTAATACAGAAGCAATGAAAAAGAAACAAATAAAACGATTTGTATTTCAATATCTTAGTATATTTAAGATTCATTTGAATTGAAATAAAGTTGAAAGAATAGCATATTTGCATTACATTGTTTCATTTTCATTATCATTATTGATTGTTATCGTCAATAATAAATCTATTTGATTGATTGTTTGGTATGTTATAACAACTTAAAAGAAAACTTATATAGATAGTTAAATATAAATGAAATGAAAGTGAAAGTTATGAAATGGTTTTGTAAAAAAACAAGTAAAAAGTTTCGTTAGTCAATAATGAGCAAATGAGCTTGTTTATGGCTTAGAGGTGGGTCTTTTTGAGATAAATACAAGTAAAGTTTAAAAGAATAATGAAGATGATATAAAAAAGAGCATTATTCTAAAATGATATGTATGAAGGATGAAGAAAGCTGGCCAGTCTTCTATGCCATAAAACACTTGCTATAAATTTTTTAGTTACTTGTCGTGCAACATGCCAATATGTCCACATTTCACCTTCTTTATTTTCACATGGTTTTAATGTTTAATTACCATATCATATCAAGAAATACTTAGTTGTAAAAGAAATTATGAAATAGCTGAATTATAATTTCTCATGAATTCTTAATCTCGTTGAAGTATTTGAATTAGCATTCACTCTTTAAGCTTCTTATCCTCTGCACTGCATTGCGCTGCGCAAATCAGTCTTGCATCCTCCATGCTAGTCAAAGCACACGCAACTGTCAACAAAACAACTTCTGAGAGTCTTCTCCTTCTTCGCATTCTTCTCACCATCTAATCATATACCACCGTCATCATGGGTGCTGTGATGTCCCTCTCTATCTCCCCACTCTCTCCATGTCTTCAATTTACTGCACTAATGACTGTCTCCATCATATTGACAATCCTAATCCCATACACCAAAGTGGAAGAATCATTCTCAACGCAGGCGATTCATGATTTTCTCTATCTCGCCTCACCCAAACGATTAGCTTACGTGATGGTGGGTCTTGATGGGGACCAAATTGATGGGAAATTTGGGCAAGATAACAGTGCAATACGTTGGGATCACTCGGACTTCCCTGGCCCTGTCCATCGAAGTTTCATCGGACCATTTGTTGTGTCGTTACTAGTCAAACCATTCACTTACATAAGTTTCTCAACTTACACACCCGAAAATATCACTGACTCTTCTCAAACTGGCGAAAGTCAATCTGATTCTTCCCTATTAACTAGTCCTAACTCAACATCATCCATATCTTTCCATCATAATAAATTTATCCTTCATCTTCTCTCACGAATTGCTCTTTCCTCACTTGTGATGCTTTCATTCTCTCAATTTGGCAATGCAATTGGGAAACGCTTTGGTCCAACAACTCGTCGTGCACTCTCTGTTCTTACCTTAACGCAATTCCATTTTCTCTTCTATTCCTCACGAGCATTGCCTAATACATTTGCTCTCATCACTGTCATGCTCGCTTGCTCCTTCTGGCTCAAGAGAGAGTGGAATAGATTCATCTGGTGGATGGCATTCTCTGTTGTGGTCATGAGATTTGAGACAATCATGCTGTTTGGATGGATTGTTGCGTATGAAGTTATCTGGACAAGAAGATTAAGTCTGTGGTATTTACTGAAAGCTGGAGTGCCATATGGATTGGTAGCGATGGGAATAACGGTATAAAAGAAAAGACAACAATTTGCAATGCAAATCAAACTCTTTTATATTCTATCTATTTCTATTCTTATCTATTTCTAGATTCTGTTTGACTCGTACATGTGGGGTTGTCTGACCTGGCCCGAAGGCTCTGGTTTGATGTTAAATCTTGTGGAGAATAAGTCATCCGCATGGGGCACTTCACCTTTTCTCTGGTATTTCTACTCTGCCCTGCCTCGTGCTCTTCTCTTAACAATTGTCTTCGTGCCATTCGCTTCCCAACAAATACTCCCATTAGCTTTTACCTCGATTCTCTTCATCACCACATACTCCTTCTTACCACACAAAGAGTTGCGCTTTATCATATACGCGATTCCACTGCTCAATGCCTGTGCTGCTAACACTATTGCTATCGTCATTGAAAAATTTGAAGATCACGTCCCAATCAAGAATGAATCTTTTCTGGTTAATTTTCTGTCTCATTGGTGGAATGGAGAAAGAGGGAAAGAAGAAGAAAATCAAGATGAAAATGAAAGTGAGAAAAGTGCGAAATCAACTAAAAATCGAGAAGCGAATTCAAGTCTAAAACATTCCAATTCTAATAAAAATGCCAAAAGCAACTCAAAGAATTGCAAGAATGAAGTGAAAGAAGTTGAAGAGTTTAAGTCAAAAGAAGAGGAAAAAGCATTTTCTTCTGCAACAACTTCATCTAGTAGTATGTACGATGCCATTCAGACTAGGTCCATGGGAAATGTTCGTCGGAGAGGCAAGTTAACAAGCTATAGCAGTGTGGAGCAAGAATTGGATGAACAGTATGAGATGATTGCGTTGAAACATCAACAACAACAGATTAAGAATGTGTCTAACAATGAACAGCATACATTGGCCATCCAAGATGCGCCAAGTGGATGGTGAGTAACAATATATATATATAGATAGTAGATTGAATGCATTTCATCAACTTGCCATCTTCATCTTCATCATCTGTTCCTTCTTAGGTTAATGACTTTCTCCTTCATCCTGATGGCCATACACGTTTGGGTTAATGTTGCCGCCACAGTGTTCATGTCTCTTTCTGCATGGCATAATTATCCTGGTGGTGAAGCATTGACATGGACCAATCGTCACATTCTTAGTCAACAAAACGAATCCTTTGTTTTACCACCAACAAAGACATCTGTTTATGTTTGTAATCTTGCTGCACAAACTGGTTTCACGCGATTTCTTGAGCTGGAAAATGTTTATTACGACAAATCCCCACAATTGATGGACAGTCACTTTGAGGATCACTTTTTGGTTAATTATCTGGTGATGGAAAAGTCAGACGTTAATGCAGTGCAGACAAAATGCAGTGCTGAAAGTGGTAAAGAAAAGGGAAACATGATTTGCCAATTGGGTGGCAGGAAAAGACATTGCAAAATACTCAAACCAATCTCTGGTTTTACGGGCATTGATTTTTCCATGAATAAACAGGTGAGTATCAAGACTGCACCAATGCTGTGGGTGTTTAGATGTCAAATATGAGAAGACAATCGAACCGAACGGAAATAAATGGGACTAAATGGGATTAGAATGGGATTAGAATGAAATGAAATGGTTCTAACTGAAATGAATGAGATATTTGATTTGATGAAATTCTTTTCTTTGATGATGTTTCAAACATTCTTCCTGGTGATGACTTGATGTATTTAATTATATATTTCAGACAAAGTTGTTCTTAAGTTAATTGTTTATTTTTATCCTTTAAATTGATTCTAATAAACTAAAATAACTAATAAATTAAGGCAATTGTTAAACAGGAGAAAAACAAACTCGTCTAGAATGAATCACTTCTTGTATCCCTTGAAAGGTTTCAATTTGATGATATCTTTCAAATCTTTCAGGTCTGTCTTCACTTCTCTCACCATTGACTTCCTTATTCTCTCCGCTCGATATGCATCTTCTTTAATATCTTTCACTAATGGTGATTCTTTCAAATCTTCTATTGCAGTCTTTCCTCTCTGAAATAACATTAATGTCAATCTTGCTGCACGTTGAATAGGTGATGACTCGGAAAGTTGATGGACAAGACGTTCAGTGTCGATTGAACGAAATAATAGACGAGTTAAGAGTTGTCGAAGAGCCATGATTAGAGTAGATTGAGCTTAATTTAATAATCCAATTAGCATTTAAAGATGATGCAATCGGCTTGATGGATTCAGCGTGTGATAGTTTTGTTGGTGATCGTTGATTAGCAACTTGATTATCGTTCTAGAGACTTCTGATCAAACAGACAACTCTTCTTTTTCTTTAATCTGATGAGATTTTAATGGGAGTTGATTTAGGATATCATAAAGAAATACTTAAATGTTGAATAATAAAAAAGAAGAAGCAAGTGGAACTTGCTCGATTCTCATGAAATTCAGCTGAACATATTCATCTTAACTGCGTAAAACATTCACAAACGACAATCAGCTCGTGTTTGAGTTCTCTCTATGGGAGTTATAATTGAAGTTAGATTGTTATTCGAATAGTCCCTTAGCATTGCGTTCTTCTTTTATTTCCTTCAGTTCCATTTAACATGGATGTAGTTCGTTTCTAGTAAACAAACATCATCTTGTCCATTATATAGGCTTGTCTTGTCTTCACTCTTCTGTCAATCTTTTGTCAGTCCATTCTCTTGTCTGCATACTATTATCATCACACAATCTTTGACAAGATCCTACTCTTCCATTAATTGAAGACAAATTACAAGTGTGAATAATGTCTTACGCGTATTTATTCAAATATATCATCATAGGAGACACAGGTGAGTGAAGTGTGCAGTATGTGTTGGCAGTTGTGATTGCAATTGGTGTGGCAATCATGTCCATGATTAATCTGCGTCTCTAATTCACATTTGCTCTCTTATTCAGGTGTGGGCAAATCATGTTTGCTCCTGCAGTTCACTGACAAGCGATTCCAACCTGTCCATGATCTCACTATCGGTAAGAAAGTGGACAATATGTTGCATTCAATTGATGTGCTTGCAATACGAGAATATGTGCATGCTATCTGTCTATATAATGTAATGTGTCATTCCTTGTTATCAGAATGAACGTTAAATGCAATCAATTGAATGCTTTATTATTATATTGCGTTAATTGTTATTTCAGGTTAACGATCTTTCTTTATATTCATTCGTTTGATTGTTCTCTTTCTTCTTAGGTGTCGAATTTGGTGCGAGAATGATTACCATTGATGGGAAACAAATTAAGCTGCAAATATGGGATACTGTAAGTGAGAGTGGTGATGATGATAATCAGCTGATTTCAATCAATTTGAAGGTTTAGTTCGTTAAAATACCTGTTTGTTCACATTGATAGCATTGCATCAAGTGACTTGAAAAGTTGATTTTCCAGTATAAATGAATGTCACTTTTGTTGTTGACAAACGTGAATCACATGTTGGGTATAAAACAGACAAGCATATGACTGATATATCTTAATCTTAAAATGTGATTCTTGAAGTTTACTTGCGAACACATCTCAGTTATCTCATTAATACACTCAATAGACAAGCTCTTGCAGTCATTGAATTGCAGCTGATTCAGCAATTGATAAGAGTGATAGAGAGAGAAAATTATTGCGTCTGTTTATGATGCCTCTTGATTAGCTTAGTTTTATTATCAATTGATTCTTTGTCTCATATATATATATATTTATTACCTTCTCTTACAGGCAGGTCAAGAAGCATTCCGTTCGATAACTCGATCCTATTATAGAGGAGCAGCTGGTGAGTGATCAACCATTGATGAATGCAATGTCTTCAATGTCTCATATTCGCCATATTCATATTCTTTTCACGTTTTCTTGTGTATCTCAGGTGCTCTTCTAGTTTACGACATCACTCGTCGTGACACATTCAATCATTTAACAACATGGCTGGAAGACGCACGACAACACTCCAACTCGAACATGGTGATCATGCTGATTGGAAACAAATCAGACTTGGAGTCACGTCGTGAAGTGAAGAAAGAGGAAGGCGAAGCATTCGCACGTGAACATGGTCTTATCTTCATGGAAACATCAGCCAAGACTGCGGCCAATGTGGAGGAAGCTTTCATCAACACTGCGAAGGAAATTTATGAGAAGATTCAAGAAGGAGTCTTTGATATCAACAATGAGGTGAAGAGAAAAATACTTTTCATTCCTTTCATTTATTGTCTTTACCATTTTATTCTTTATCAAAATAAAGAATAAAATGGTTTTATTTAAATTTAATACTTTAATACTTTATTTTCTGTTATTGCCCATCGATCAGGCTAATGGTATCAAACTAGGACCAGGCGCACCCAATCCCAGTCCATCTGCGGGCGGAGGTCAAGGGTTAACAAGCTCAGGGAGTGGATGTTGTTAAGAAGAGGAAGAATGTAGTGGAACATACATTGTTGTGACAAGTCTGTCTGTGTTTATTCGTTTGTTTCACTTTTATTATTATTATATTGATTATTATTATTAACTAAACCTGATTATTAACTGAAAACATCTGATTTATCAAATGCATTATCAACTTATATTTCAATTGTAATCAGTGATTGATAATATAGATTGAAATATCCAATTATCAAAGGACATACACACATGTACATGCGAGTTTGCGATCTTGACTGGTACAAACTGAACATTTTAATTAACTTTATTATTATGCCTACTAATATTCTTCTCAATCTGAACTCTTCACTTCTTAGACAAATGACACACACAATTGTTTTATATCTTCATTGATGAATGAATGGATGAATGAAACTGAAACACAAACCACTATAAGATGTTTTTCATCTGATTAAATAAATATTTGCTGTTAGAATCTAATTATTCTTAACGCATGGATCTTATGTCACCGAGTTTTCTTCATTTTTAGCCATTCATTCTCTGTTTATGCTCTTTCCTAATTATATTATTACTTTTTCTTCTACTCTGTGATGACAATTCATTTTATTCTATTCAAACTATTTTCATTATAAATATATAATTAGCTATGTGTGAGTCGTGGATTCAATTGAGTATACACAAGAGATATATGATTGTGAAACAACATGTCATGTCTAATGATGATGTATATTCATTATTATTATGATTTCCCATTATAGTTTTGCTATTCTCATTTAGTTTATAAATTAATTAAGTTGAATAACAGTAACATTTATTTCACAATCTTCTCTTCTCTTCTTTCTATCACAAATATTGTAATTCACTCTGCACCGCATTCTTTCTAGTTTTATTTCAAACTATTTCCCACTTTTACGATTGCCAAGCATTATTATTATTATTATTAAATTATCAAAAAGCTGAATGTCAAGTCACTTATTGTGACACAACTTTTTAACAAAACTGATTCCATGGAGTGAAAGAACATTATTAAATTAAACCAAATGTTTTGCTCTCTTATAAAGTAATTAATACTTCAATACTTCAATAAATAAAAAATTGCCAAAATTACTATTCATTAATACAAAATCATGACCTTTGAAGTAACAAAACCAAGAAATAGACAAATACAAAGAATGCCATTCCTGCCAATATGCCACTAATGAAGGTAAGAGTATCAAATCCACATTGGCAAGCATTCGGTGGTGTTGGTGGTGAAGTTGTATTTGAGATAACATGAGCTGACAATCAGAGACACAATTATCACTTATAATTATTATCACTCAATAATAATTGATATTTCTTACTTTCGTTTACTTGGATTAATGATTGCAAACTGAGGAGAATAATAACACAAATTATTGGCAATCTTAACATAATTCCAATTAGATCTAATATTGTCTTAATAAGTTATTATTTGTTAATAGCTAATAGGTTATTAATAATAACGCATCGAGTATTTCAAGCTATAAATAGGTGGTTACATTTTGATTGAAATCTTATAGCATTTTATAAGGGCTAAACACTTCAAAAAAGATAATGGTTAATCTCATGATGAAAAAATTTATGTTAGATAAGATACAAATATACAAAAAAGGTTGTGATAATTTTCTTACTCTTTATTCAGTTAGCTAATTTATTATCAATGTGATATCAATTTTTTATGAGTAGAAAAGCTTCTGAAAATCATTTGAAACAAGTAGTGACATATCTAGAACAAGTTGAAAGATCATAAGTTATTTATTGAAACAATTTGATTGATCCAATCTAATCCAAATCATTAATATTTAAATTCTTTTGACATTATTATCCTCTAATACAGTAAAAGGAGCGTCATAGCAATATGTGTCAAATGAGCTACTTCTATAAATCCCAAGAACACTTCCATTTTCAATCGTCACTTGCTTCATCCTTACTTCCAATTGATCAAGTGCACTTCCACTTGTATTCTTCAATTTACCGTTAGAGACATCTTTCACATTCCCATTTCTATTCTGCAATCCACCCATACTTTGATTATCATAATCCACACTGATGGCCATACTTTTCTCTTTCCGCTTTCTCCACCAACTGCTCATTTTAATAATTGCCAATACCAGCCAAAGTGGTTGTGAAGTAAGTATGAGTTGAGCAATACATGGAACACTCGCGATATCAGCATCAGGTTGTTGTAGTGATAATAATAAAAGGATGAAAGCAATCCCACCATTCTGAAGTGCAGTTTCAATCGAGATGGCAATCAATTGTGGACGCGGAAGTCGAGCAGCGAGAGCTGCTATTCCACCCAAAGAATAACCAATTATTGCTACACTTGCACCACAAAATGCGATTCTCCAGGTGAAGAGAAGATAGATAAAATTATAAAGAAAAAGAGATGCTACTAGTGAGAAGACCATAAGGATTGCAGTGAATGGACGTATGATAGAGTGAGAGAAGGAAGCGAATGATGGGAATTTGTGTGCTAACGTGATGCCAATTAGAAGAGGAAATGTGAGTGAAAGAAGAGATGTGAGTAGATTGGTGTATGGTATTGTGATCTGACCAGAAGTAGATGGAAAAAGTGTTGAGCCAAGAGTGAAGAGCCAGAGAGGCATCATTGCCATCGCGGCGATTGTGCTAATGAAAGTCATTGTGATACTCAATGCGATATCACCATCAAAGAGCAATGTCCAGAAATTGGAAGAACTTCCACCTGGAGAACATCCGAGCACGAATAAACCTAAGCGTAGGTTGAGATCGTCAAACAGCAGCCAACCAATAAGATAAGAAGCCTGACGTTTAAGAAAGTATGTAATTAATATAAGAAAATATTTAGATAATGTTTAAGAAAATATATATATTAATGAATAAAGACTAATATTTATTTTTTAAAGTATTAAAGAAAGAAATAAGTTAGTTGAATCCAATTTGAGCATCAATTTAGATTATAGAAATTCATAAAATTTATAAAAAGTTGAAAATAATGAATTTGGATGGGATTGAAACTGAACATCGGCGACATTTTGATAATATCATAAATGCAAATTTAACGGAGCAATTATAGAATAGTAAAGCCAAAATTCATCAGATGAATTTTAATATGAGATGATCTTAATCTTATATGTCATGAAGTCATGTAAGCCATGTAGGGAAGTCAAGAGTGAACGATAGTTAGTGTATATTGAGAATAACTAACGATATCGAGATAATTAATGATCCAACTATAGCAATTCATTCATTTAGTCGTGGGGAAGACAAGTCAAGCGGATGCCAAGATCATGATAAGAAAAGAAAGATATGAAAGGATAAGATCATTCAATTAGAATGTTGAAGAAAATTTATGATCTTTTTTTAACATTCACTGTCATGGTAATGTAATGATAATCAATTAAAGTGTCTGACCTGCATTTCATGAGAAAAAAAACGAAAGAACGAATCTGTCTATTGACCGCACAAGTTGAGAGGCAAGCTTTTTCAAGTAAGTTTATCTTACATCTTAAGATAACTTTATCTTACAATTCAATAGCACCCACAGCTAGTGCTTCTTTCACTCACCAATGGCATGATAGTGAATTGACAAAAGAATCCGATCAGTGGTCCGATTGGTGATCTCAAAGTGTTGACAACTATTTGCAAATCAAGTTGGCATCCCATATTCACGTAATTCAATGAGACGAAAGCGATAATGAAGACAGTGAAGATAGTTTGATAGACAGACACTGGACGAACAGCAGACATTTGGAATGGAAGGTTTGATAAAGTGGGAACTGAATGTGTTTCATTATTGTCATAAGTCATCACTAATTCTGTTGTGATATTGCTGTAACCAAGAAAAATTGCTTTAACCGTGAAATAAGATGAAAAGATCAAATTATCACTTTCATCAAAACTAATATTTGACGAGAAAAATATCTGTTGATTCTCTATTATTTCAATTACATCACGAGAATATTGATCACTGACTATTGGAGTAAATTTGACAAAGAATTGTTGATTGATTAACTCATTTGTTGATAACTCGCTCCCGTTGGTCACTAAACTGATAATAAAAGTGACATTTCGTAACTCATATTGCACCATTTTAGAGATGAAAGGTGGATCAAATTCAATGTAAAAGTGTTGATTATGTGATTTTGATGTCAAATTTTCTTCACTATCTTCCTTTAGCATTTTCGAATTGATTATAGCTGATTCACTGAAAAAAATGTTCATCAAAAGGTAGATAAGAATAAAAGAAGTTGAAGAAGATGGTATGAATGGAATGCGACACTTCATCTTTCAAAGATATAAAATCAAGATTATTTTAGCAATATATTGACTTTCATATGAAAATTAAAAGAAAATACTTAGATTGATCAATTTTATTATTTAATTTCAATCAATCAGTCGTTCTGGGAAAAGTAAATAATTAGAACGATAGAGGTAAATCAAGGATGCATAATCACATGCATAAGTTGATTATGATGAAATACTTTATCAAGGACGAAGAATGGCAAACAAAAGAATAAAAGAGAGTTTTAAATTTTCACTCATTATAACTGTCTCTTTTTAATGTCACTCATGTGACATTAAAATAATTATCACGCAATCAATAGTGAACATACCGGTGCTTTGAGTTACATTTGCAATCACGATTACAGTGAGAAGAAAACTTTTTGAAATGATCGAAGTTTGTGTGTTCAAAGTCTGCTTAAGTAATATAAAATAGACTTAAACAACAACAGGTTTAGTTTGGATGAAATTTAGAACAGGTTTTAGTGCGGACACATGTTCAATGGTAATAAAGATAAGAGAGAAAGATGCATGTGTGAAACTCATGGCATGGCTAAGAATCTGTCAGGAATAGAAGCAACATCTTCATTGCTACTACATTTCTCTACTTTGTACTCAATAAACCTTTTTTTATTGCAAATAATATGAGGATAAACAAAAACATAAATGATTGCTTATTCATCAATGCATTAAGTTAGCTTTATTTTTTATTAGATTCACAAATCAAATTAACCTCATTTCAAGATCTTTCACAGACAATTAAACGATATCAAGAGTTGAGGAAATGAGACAACCAATTTTAAGTAATCATTTCAGTATTCACTTTCTCATTCATTCTCGTTAAGACTACTCTTTCCAATGGCATTTTCATTTCAAATATCAATGTAACATTTCAAAACAAAACAATCTAGATAAAATGCCGATTAAAATAGATTTGCAGATTATCTTCAATATTTGAGGCTTAAAAAGTTTTAATAATTGAATACTTTTATTATCAGCTCATGATTCACTGATTTTCATTGAAAACAAAACAAAAGAAGACAAAATATGAAAATACAAAGAGAAAGCACATTTTAATAAAAAGCATTCATCAATTAAATTCATTATTGATTATACTGATTGTATTCGTAATATAAAAGCTAATTTCTTATAAAAGTTTGCAAGGATTAGTTCAAGACAATCATTATAAAGCTAATCATTTATTATCTACTTAGTCTTTATTGTAGATGAAGTTAGTTATTTGTATTGTGCCAACGAAATCATCATTTTAATGATAATTATAATGATAATCATCAATAGATGAGGATTGAAATCATTAAAAGAAATCAATTAGCAATAAAATGAATAATGAAATTTGTAAATTGCGTTGATTGTTGTTTCGCAAAACTTTTAGCATTTAAGATTTGAAATTTCGCTTTCAGCACATGATCGTTGACTGGGTGCTTACAGTGTGCTATCTAGTGTCTTCCATTCTCATTCTCATTCTCATTCTCGCTTCTCATAATTCTCTTGAAATGATCACTCTCTCTCTCTCTCTCTCTCTCTCTTCAATTCTCTTATCAATTGAAACATTTGATTCTTGCAATCACCTTTAGGTCTGTTCCAGTTGCTTCCGATAAAGTATCAGTTGTGATTGCGAATTGATCCCCTGTGACGATTCATTTAGACTCGTGGCATCACTTAAGATGTGAAATGAGCAAATTCAAACTGAGATATCGATTGATCCATTAAGGAAGTGAAAGTGAATAGAAGGAAATTCATCCAACTAGTGAGAAAGAAGAGAGAAAAGTCGAATTGAGTGGGTTAAAGTAAAACAAAAACAAAAATCATGGTTTTCGTGCTATAAGCATTTGAAGTTTTGGGGTTTTTCGGTCTTTGAGCGCCCCCCCCCCACCATAGCAGATTCATAAAAACTAAAATTGCTATTATATTTATCTTGTCCCCCTGCATACCCAAGTTAGGTTAACTGGTCAATATCGGTCAGGGGCGGATCATCCATAGAAGTACGGACAAGCCCTTTAGTTGAGACGAAAAGAAATACCAGAAAAGATGTGTGAGATGAATAAAGTAAAATGCAGATAAATGGCAAATGGTTCTTTCGACTCTTCAATGTATGATCGCATCTGTTATTATTGTTTATTGAAGTGAAAATGATCTGATCACAATCATCATGATCTAAAGGTGTAGTTATTATTGATCATGAGAAAACACTTGTTGATCACTTTCACCTGATGTACAGCATCAGCATTAACTTCTTTATATCTACGTAATAAGCATTGTAGTAGCAACTGTGCAAATTAGACGAAAATATTTCCAAGTAGTCAATTTAGTCATACTAAAGTAATTCGCTCATTTCTGACGTTCATTCAATCGACGATAAATTATTGTTGATCAGATAGTAAGTTTGCAATAATAATTTATGAATTTTGAGTGCGATTTCATTAACATTCTCTTTTCTATTTGTTGCAAAGAAAAGCAAAGACAACACACAAGACATGAAGTTATTGTTTCTGTTGATCGCACTTCTTCCAACCATTTCAATTCTGGTGGATGGAAAGACTAGATTTGCAGCAGATTTTGGCAATTATGTGCATAATCCAAGCTCTGGCAATTGCTGCTGCCTAAAGTCACTAGATGAACCAGTTGAAACTCCAGTGAACACTGATGATGAACCAAGGATTCTGCCAATTCATCATGAAATGGTATACCAACCGAAACAGAGGGAATGTGACAGTAAGATTTTTCTCACAAAATATATCATAATGATAAATATATTTTATAATTTTAATTTAAGCTAATGTGACAATTCAAGTATGCAAGGCCGTGTTTGGTGAGTATTTCACACTGAATGGAGGAGTTCTTGGAGTGGGCAATTTGGGTTGTTATGTTTATGATGATTATAGTAATCGGCAATTCAGAGCAGAATGTGAAAAGGGCTTGCAGAAGAAAGCGTATTGCCTGCGAGATCAACATATGACTGCTGTGACTAAATAATTTCAAGCTTCATACTTCAATGTTGCTTTGTTAATGTATTGAATAATTTTAATGAGCTTAATAAAGTTTATTAGATAATAATCAAGTCAATACAATTTTTTCATTGAAATTAAATTATTTACACTTCATTATATATTACATTATCACTAAATATTTTCATTTCTATTCTTTAGCCATATAAATGACGATTGACGTAACATTAAAACCAAAGATGTTTTACTCTGGCCGTGAAAATCAAGTCATTTCAACATAACACTTGATACTCAATTGTTTTGAATGATGAAAATGGTTTGATAATCACTTTTCTCACCACATTTTCTCAGTTTGTTGATTGTACATATTTTGTAATTGTTGTTGGACTGATCGTTTTCTTTCTTTCCTAATAATGATTGCTAAAATTTAAAGTTTTAGCACACTTTCTGATCGAAGCACCTAGTTTATCTTTCATTTCTTCCTCTATCTCTATCTTTTGCTTTGTTCTTGGGCTACACTTTGTCTTTTTCCATTTGCGTTTTACTCCTTGGACATCATTTCTTTCCTTCCATAATCTTACTGTATTAATGTTACACTAACTTTTTACTAATATCAACAAGCTTAAATCCAGCTTTAATTTTTAATCTGAAAAACACTTTCTCATTTCGTTTGGTCATTGACATGATTGTTATTGTCTTGTCTTGTCTTATAACCTTGATACATTTGGTTAAATCTGGTTCTATCAAGTTTAAGCTAATCCAATGCCTCATGCTTAAGATGAGCATATTTATCAGCTGCGCAACATCCATTTCAAATAAACGCACATTGTAAGTTTAACCTTTCAATGACGTATTTTCTCAATTATTGTTGTTTTTTTAATCTACTATGGAAATGTTATGACATTTAACACATGAGATGTGAGATAAGTTATATAACAAATCAAATGAATATTGTTTATTCAATTTTATTTCGATTAAATTGTACCTTCTTCTTCTCCTGTCAAATTCCTAGAATTTAAAATCATTTTAGATTTTTGGTAGACAACAATCATGTCAAAACATGAAAAAACACTTGCATTATTTCAAAATTAGCATGCGTTTTAATCCGTTTGTGACTTCAATTCACATGAATCAATTGTCGTAATGAAGGATCTTGTGTGCACTCCAAGGTGAAACGAAATGTGGTAAACACCAACAAGGATGCGCCGAAAATGATATAAATTCAAGTGGAAAATCAATGAATAATCAATTGATTAAATAAGTTTAAATTTGATCGTAAAGAATTTGAGAAAAAAATGCGTTATTCGCTCATCGTTCTTTTCTGTTGTCTCGCAGTTGGTTATTGTAAGTTAGATTTTCATAGCTTTAGTTAATCTATTTTTACTACAACACTATAATTAATTATCTTTTCTCACCATCAGGTGCGACAATTTCTCAAGAAGGGACAAACAATACGGGTAAAAACAATACAATATTCAATTGATTTAATTGCTCAATAAAACTTATTATAATAGATTTACGATCAAGTCAAACATAATTTCTCATACTTTTCTTCTTCACAGATACTGATGCAGCTGATGCAACCATCGATAACACTGATCCAATCTGTGAGCAAATCAAAAAAGTTGTCCAAGATGCGAAAAGCAAACTTAAAGAGTTCGAAAAGGAATTTGGTGAAGCGAGAAGCAAATTGAGACAGAAATTGATTGAGAGATTGGAAGGCTTTGTGACAAGATTGGAGAAACTTGAGAAGCAAGTGAAAAACGCCAAAGGTGAAATGGACAAAGATTTCAAATTGAAAGTTTTACAAGGGGCAGAAAAATTGGCGAAGATTCTCATTGAACAATTGCAAAAGGAAGGAACAAGCAAAAGAGATAAAAGACAAGGTAAATGACAAGTTAAAATTGAACATTTTCTAATTAGAGAGAAAAATTATTTATAAATGCTTATCTTCTTCTTAACAGACGGTGGTTCAAGTGGTTCAAGTGATTCAGGTGACTCAGGTGATTCGGGTGATTCGGGTGATTCATGTGATTCAGGTGATTCAGCATCAGCTGATGTAACCAATGATGATTGTGATACTGATTCAGCTGATGCTCATGATGAAGCAACCGATGATCATTGTGAGACTGATTCAGATCATCACACTGATTCAACTCATTCTGCTGCAACTCATTCTGCTGCAACAATCACTGATGCAACGACCACTGATGGGACGATCACTCGTATAACGACCATTAGTACAACGACCACTGATGCGTCGACCTTGACCAATGCAAATGGTGGATGCACAAGTCATAAAGAATGTAATCCAAATCCAAATCCATTTTTTAGTTTAATATGCTGTCGTGGTGTGTGCTCATGGTGGTGTTGGTAAACACTATAATATAAATTTAATCATAGATTATATAAAACTATTTAGTTTTTATATAAGGTTGTCATGTTATTTTATTGAAATATTAATCCTATTATATTTTAATCCGTTATTGTACTTGTTATGTTTATGATATTATCGTGCCGAGTGTTACACTTGTTGTACCTTATCGTTTCTTATTAGATTTTATTATATTTTACTGTACTTTGTTAGTCTAACCTTGAGTATCAAGAGATTCTTGTTACCTTTTAAACTTCCAAAATAAATTGTGCTAGTAGATGTGAGACATTATATATTTTATGTTGCAATTAGAAATGTCGTTTGTCGTAATTCAGCTTTCAACAAGTCGAGTGCGAATTCATTATGATTATGAAGAATTCACGACGATTCACTTGTTTTATATTATTTGCTCATTTTCGGTCTAGTCATGTAGACCAGGAATAAATTATATCATGGAGCTGAATTAAATTAATCTAGTATTTCAATTTATTAAAATTCTATTTTTGTTCATTTTTTGATTCAATTTATATATATATATATATATAAAGATTATATATATATATATAGACATAATATTAATAGACTATTTCAGATATAGGTCTAAAATGAATGATTCGAATTGAAGCAAAGTGAATCATACAGAGCATTACATATGCAATTTATTTTTCTGCTAAATGTTCTTGTTTGATTGCTTTTCTCTTCAAGTAAATAATATTTTAACCTTTTACAAGTAATCGCAATTAACAATCAACAATCAACAATTAACAATCAACAATTGACAATTAACAATTAACAACAATTGACAATTGACAATTGACATTGTATTGAATTAGTTGTTTGTTGGAATAATTCAAAGACAATACCCAATTGTGGTGGAATTGAAGCATGAATAGATGATGAATGACCATCTATCATACACGTCATACCAAGCCAAACACACAATTGGGTATAAAAACAGCCATCTTGGGTCCAAGCTATCTCTCATTCCAAAGTATTGTTTGAGACATAAAAATGCATACTTCGCAACTTTTAATTGAAACTCATATAACTTTTGAACAAATGACTTTGCATTAATTTTAATACATAAAAACTAAAGATAAATTATCAATTTGCATTTTTGATAAGTTAATATTACAGGATACAAAAATATCAACACATAGAAGCGAATTGATTGTGATCACTTGAGATTGAAATAGACCATATCATAGTTTGACTCCGGTATCTTCCTGACGGATTATTTCATTACTATCTGAACTTCTCTATCTGATAAAGATACAGTATAGTGGTTTGAAAATTGAAAATTGCATTTAATGACATGCATAGAAAAGTGACGTAAACCGGTAATATAAAAAACATAACAAGTACAATGAATGGTTAAATAACGGATTAAACAAATGTACTAAAGATAAATATTTGAATAAAATAACGTGACAACTCTCATCATACTAGTAATTCCAATTGCAATGCCCCAAGGGTGTGCTCGGCTTAAATCGAAATAAAAAAATAGAATCTCAAAAATAGAAAGTTATTCGTCGACAATGCTAAAAGTAGAATAAAATATATCGACATCCTTTTAAAATAGAATGAAATTAATCGATTCATATATGCATTCAGTTATACTTGATATGCAGAATGCAATATCAAAGGATTAGAGAATGAAAAGATTATGCATGGAAAGTTTCATGAATGAACTTTTACTAATGCATATTATTTATCATTGGTCTCTTATCTTCCTTTTGTTATAAAACATTTAATTATAGTTATTATTATTTTTTCTTTGTTGATCAACAAATATGGATGAAATCAAAATATTAGAATTGTCTAAAAAGAAGAAAGTGTTGATTTATCGTGATTTCCTATTTAAAATTAATAAAACTATTAAAAGTGCTATCTCAGGTGAGTCACAGAGCTATTGGAAGTGTCGTGACGAATCTTGTGATGCAAAAATTAAAGTGAAAGTTGATGCAAGCAAATTAGTGACAATTATTAGTCACCCAAAAGGTCACAATCATGAACCACCAGAACCAGAACAGCTCGCTCTCGAGACCAGATCTCAACTCATGGCAGCATTCTCTGAGAGCACAACACTTCCAGTCGGCAAGATATTCAAAAATGCAACAAGAAAACGGAGGCGAGAGTTGGAGGATAAGGGAGAATTAGATGAAGACCAAATCAAAGATGCATTGGCTAGTTATGAGAGTGTTAGGTCACTTGGATATAAATTGAGGCAAGATAAGAGACCAATTATCCCAAAGAAGATAGAGGACATAAAACTAGAGGGAAAGTGGACTCAAACTCATTCTAAACTTCACTTCTTGCTTGCCAATGACGGAACTTCAGACAAGATTCTAATATTTTGTACCATTAATTTTCTCAAGCACCTTTGCAAATCAACTTGTGCGTTCATGGATGGAACATTCTCTTCAACTCCAAAGCAATTCAAGCAAATTTATTCAATACATGGGGTCTATATCAATGAAGTCACAAAGAAAGAACAAATGATTCCATTTCTCTATGCTCTTCTTCCTGGGAAATCAAGGAGCATTTATTGTAGGATGTTTCAGTTGATTAAGGATATGGCGTTCAATAATAATCTCACATTCAATCCTGCCAATTTTCAAGTTGATTTTGAGTCGTCAGTTATTGAAGCCATCAAAGTCTCATTTCCATCTGCAAAAATTCATGGATGTCTTTTTCACTTTACTCAAGCAATTTGGAAAAATACTCAGATTCAAGGCCTTACCATTCCATATCAAGAAAATCCATTGGTGAAGAAGACAATCAAGAGAATCGGAGCGTTGGCTTTCTATCCACTCAATCCTTCAGCAAGATTTGACATTATATGGGATTTAATCAGGCAAAATGCGCCTCAAGATATTCCTGGTCTCAAGAATCTCATTATGTATGCACACAACAATTGGATCAAATTGGACGCAAGATTTCCTAGAGAGTTGTGGAACCATTACTCCAATTATTCTCATCGCACAAATAATCATCTTGAAGGATTTCATCATGCACTGAATAAGTCGTTCGGAAAACATCATCCGAATATATTTGAGTTTATTGATGGCATAAAAGATTTCCAATCACATTTTGAGCTGGAGATCTACAACTTGGACAAAGGAGGAAACCCTCCTAGGAAGAGGCTCAAGTACGTGAAGACAAATCTTCAGCTAGAAATTGCCACAAACAAATTCAATGAGGGAGAGAAGAGTGACATTCAGTTCTTGGATTCAGTTGGGTTTCTTCTTAAATATCAATCTCAGTCTAGAATAATCACTGACTTATCTTTGTAAATAATTATGCTTTAAAATGACCTTTTATTTAGCTTTTTTCTTTATACTTTCATTATTCGACTTTTATAATTGCAAAATTAGGTCTTCTATTTTTTAAAGTTGTTCGATTGATTTCATTCTATAATTAAAATCGTCGACTTTTATATTTCTATTTTTGAGATTCTATATATTTATTTCGACTTTCAATGGTGTAATCTGCCCCAAGCCCCTAGGGCCCTTCAAAGTTATATCCTTCGGGAGAGCTAAAGTTGTTGTGGCTTGAAGCAGGGGATCAAGTGGGGTATCTTTTGACTTGGTTAGCCTTCTCCAACACAATTATGCCCATATCGTACTACTAGTTAACAACTGGTCAAAAGTTATGCCTATTTTATGTGAAAATGTTTTAAAACAATAACATCTAAACCATGTTATTTTTTAAAAATATGAATGCCCTAAATATTGTAAATTATGATCATTTTAAAAGAATGATGAGTTCTAACAAATGGACAACAAGACTATAATGTAAATTGCTAATTTGCTTGTGCAACTGACTTTTCAAACAGTTATAGCAAGCAAAAGGTTTCAATTTGGTTGTTAATGCCTTGAGTGCCTTGAGTGCCAAGCACCAAAATGAAATTTCACTCCAACCGATGTGATAAGAACAATTGAGATGAGATAAATAAGATGATGATGATTCATCATAATGTGTTGCTGCAAATTTGCTGATCAATTCTCTCAACTGAGTTAATGTAAGAGACAAAACAACAACACATGTTGTTTGTTATCTCTAATCAAGTGGAACAAACTGCTATCTGGGAAACTAGCTTTTCCAAGGTAAAACAATATTCATGTAAGATAGAAAATTATTCTAGAAAAACAACTTTGACAGGCAGAATGATATTTGGGTAACCAGATGGAATGATGTTTGTATCGAGAGAACTAGCAAACAAGCAAGTAGAAAAACAATTATTGGGCTTCTAATTGAATTAAAAAATGTTGAATTATTTAGATATGCAACTGATTGATGGCAAAATCAGTCAGTTTTTTATCTTCCAAATGATCGCCACAGTTTCACGGGCCGCTTCTAATGTATATTCTGTCGTTAATATACAACTGGAAGATATCATATTGATGAATTCTGTTTCTCGTTTCAAACTTGCACACTATGCATTGATGCTCATTGACATAGGCAGACTTGACCACTACAAACTAGCAGTCGTGAGACCCACATACTCAGATGATTTCCATTTGAGATCACTTTGATCAGTACAAGCTACAACTATGTCCAGTGAGAGGCAATCGATTGACACAGTTTAAGAAGCGACTGATGTTCGAATCCAGCCATGATTGATTCAATTGCCATTATCTAGTTAAATGTCTTGTTCAGGTTTATCGATCTCTTCAATGTGGTTTCTTCTTTCAAATACTTGAGATGTTTTCTCTTTGTTCACTACTACCGGGTTTTACTGAGTATAACCACATCAAAGTATAACACCATGAGGTTATATTTAGCTGGTGGGGTTGTATTTCAAGCTGACATTATTAGTTTTTGCAAAGATTGCAACCTTATCTCAATCAAGATAAATAACAAGTTTTGAACCTCAAAGCCTTATATAAGTTCATTTCTCATTGTTAACTAGCAAAACTTTTTTCTTGCTAAAACTTTGAATAGAAGGTGAAATGAAGTGTTTTGTGTAATCTTAATATTAAATCGTGCTAATGCATGATGTTTGTAAGCTATGCAAGTGAACAAACCATATTTTTATGCCACAAAAATATCATATAGATGTGTAGTGAGATAAAGTGTGCAGTTTATATTACTGCAACGCGATTGGTGCAAAACGATTGCTGCAACACGATTGATGCAACACGATTGATGCAACACGATTGATGCAACGCGATTGATGCAAAACGATTGCTGCAACACGATTGCTGTAACGAGATTGCTGCAATGCTACTATTCAATTCAGTGCTAATTTTAACACTTGCTTTTACAGCTACAGAATTACTTGTAGTAATAAACAATTGAATTAACAGCATCAATTGCAGTTAGAGTAACGATTGATGCAAAACAATTATTTGGAGTAAAACTAGTACCGATCAAAACTAATCATCTTTCCATCGCCAACTCATTTCTCTAGTTTCAGCAAGTGCCTTAGTAGTCACAGCATACTCATTACAGCTCAATATTATTTCGTCTAATAGGTAGATGAAATTTATTAGACATATACATATAAAACAAGCACCCGTAGAATATGAATTGAACTATTCTAAGCTCACATATAATGTAATAAACATAACGCATGAAAAATTTGAATAAGATAAACCGTCGATGGAAACAATTACAACGCTTTTTTGAAATTTTATTAAAATAATATCAAATAAGTTATTGGTTAAAATATAGTAGACAAATTACCATTTTCTCAAACTAAGCTTGATTATGGTTAATAATTGAGAAATGTCATAATAGAATAAATATGAAATAGAGTTAGATTCATAAGTGTGGACAAACCACTTTAGTTCATACATTTTCTTTATACACACGATACTTGATCAGGCCATTCGAGCGATTAGTTGACCAACTATTGATCGTTGTAACATCACTATGCTTCTTTCCACAACAACCATTCCAAATCTGATTGAACAGATAATAAATAACTAAAACCGACATTATCTCATTATATATGAATCTTTACTAAACCATTTTCAAAACATTAAATTTTTAATTTTGCAAATACAATACCAGGGTAATATTTAGTATCATTTTGGTGTCTTTAAAATCGTTATTTTCCTAATAAAACCTCTGTGGTTATACTCAGTAAACCCCGGTAGACTTTAGATTTTACATCTTTTACATATTTTCAGTTTTTATAATGAAAATTTTATAGTAAATATGCCATAAAATAAGAAATTACACACATTCTGATCTACATCTGTATTTTGATGAAAATATATATACATGTATTTATGGATATGTATATATTTTGTCTTGCATATTATCCGACCCTTATAGATTACACATCTTCTGTCCAAGACACCACAGGATGACGTGGACATGAGAACACAATCCAACTGTTCTCATTGCTGCTTTGTATCTGCAAGTGCGTTCTACTATTAAACCGCGCTCACTCTGATCTTGGGCATAGCTAACATGTTTTGAATAATGGGTCTGATTGAAATGTCTTTATTTCAGTTATATTCTTATCAGACAAACCATCACTTTATGTTTTTCAATTACAAAGTCAGGATTCATTTTCATCTCTCTCACAGTATATGCAATTCCCATTTTTAACTGATTGGTGTCAAATATCAATATTTTTATTTCTCTTAAGCGGATATCCATTGTATATATTTGTTTAATTACATGTATATTATGTTTTTAACTGCAATTTTCTTCATTTTAGACATAATATTCATAGATTAATTCAGATATATAGATCTAAAATGAATGAATCGAATTGAAGCAAAGTGAATCATAGAGAGTTTCAAGCATTACATTTGCAATTTATTTTTCTGCTAAATGTTCTTGCTTGTTTGCTTTTCTATTTAATTATTGAATTCAATAGAGATAACTTCTAGAAGTATTTTTCCCTTGAAGTAAATATTATTTCAACCAAGTTACATGTAATTGCAATTAACAATTAACAATTGAGCTTGTATTGGAATGATTGACAGACTATATCCAAGTGTGGTAGAGTAGAAGCACCAATAGATGATGATGAATGATCATCTATTACTTACGTCATAACAAGCCAACGCGACACACAATAGGGTATAAAAACAGCCATCGTTGAGTCGACTTTATCTCTCCTTCCAAAGTAAAGTAAAGAATATTTTGTTTAAAACAACATTCATTCCAGATCTTTTCTGCCATTTCTATATAAGGTAAGAACTTGTTTGTGTTTGGTATTTACAACTATAATCTTTATTTATCTCTATCTATAATCTACAACTTTAATCTCACTTTTCAATAGCTTCATCTACTGCAACTCAGTTGTTCTCTAATCTTCCTTCAATTCGTCTATTAAAATCTCAAGTAAGAATTGTTTTATTTACTCTTAAATTGAAATTGAAGTTAGATTTCACACATCCTTATTTTAATTATAAGTTGTGTAGATATAAACTATGTGTATGTGATACAAAATAGGTGTTATAAAGTGTAGATAAGTGTCAAATTTAAATCTATAATGCAAAATAACAATTATCTTTTCTCTCTACCTGTAATCACGACCTAACATTATCATATTTATTGAACGTTGCAGACCTCGCAGCACGCCTAAATAATATTTAAAACTTTTGTCCGCTTGACCTTCCTTTGAACAGCATGTTGCAAGACCAACATTTCATATTATTAATCACACAATGATTAATTAATTACCAAATTCACATTACTAATGGCCTAGGTTATTAGATTTTCATTCCAAATTGAGTAAGAATTTTTTGATAAACTGATAGATTAGATAAAAACAATAGAGAAATGCATTTAGTTGTCATTTTTGTCTAAATTTATATTTTATTGACTTATTAAATTGAAAATAAATGAATGGTCCTAAACGTATTGCAAGCATACTCTCACTAGTATTGTTTGTGCTTATTGTTAGTATGATTTTTTGATTAAAAAATGTTTACTACCTTCCAAGTTCTTCTCGCCGGAAAGGAATTCTCGCCATAGCGGGATAAGTGAATTTCACCAATTTTATAAAATGGGTCTGAGGTAGAGTGAATCGCCCTAACATTTCATTGCTTCAATTTAAGCCGTCACTGACGAGCTATGAGAATTAAGTCACCACTAGGTCTAACTCACTTTATCCCGCCATAGCGAGAATTTTCAACTTGGAAGCTAATATGAAGAGATATATACAGATGTTAATTGAAATGAATATAATTGAAGCGTTGCATTGTAGTGAATAGAAATATAGTGTATGATAGTATCATCACATCTGGCACTTGTTTGTTCGCTTTCATTTCTCTTGGAATTGTAAGTGTAACCATATGAAAGATAGAAAACATCTGTTATCATAAATGATTGTAGTGAAGCATTTTCTTTTCTATATAATAATCATTCTAACAAAACTAATTGAATAAAATTTTATATAAATTGCAATTACATTTAATGCAGTTATTAGACAGAAGAAATATAATTGATAGGCCGAATATTCCCTTAGTGAGATATTATAATTAAAGCCAAACAATCTATAATGCATTTCTTTTATAAAACAAAGTTATTTCTCTCACACAATACACACAAATATATAAGAACTTATTCTTCTCGTTCTGTTAATTGCAGTAAAACACAAACAATTTTTGTTAAATAGATGTTGTATCTTTATGAATATGGTAGAAGCCAATATAAATATTATATCTCAATTTTACCCATTTGGGTCGAGTAGTTTGCGAGAAAATCGTAAAATTAGTCCAAAAGAAACACTTAAATGAACAGCTTCAATTGCAGTCATAGGAATAGTTTCTGCCGCAGAATTATTTGGAGATAAAAACAATTAAAGGAACAACATCAATTACGAGTAAAATAATAATTACAGATGTAAAGTTAATTGGAGTAACAAATAATTGAAAGAATAGCATCAATTACAGTTACTATAACGATTGATGTAGCACAATTATTTGTAGTATATATAAAACCAACCATCATTCCATCGCCAACTTATAACTGTGGTTTATCAAGTGACTGAGTAGTCTTAGAAAACTCATTATATCTCAAAATTATTTCAATTCAAAGATAAATGAAATTTTTTATTTGATTCTTTTAGATTAATTGGAAAAAACTCTTGCAAACGTTTGAAAAGATGGCAAAACCAGCAATTATCTTCTTGGCTTTTCTTTCAACTTTGGCTTTTGGTGAGTTCTTATTTATCAATCGTTTTTACCCCTACATTCTAATAGTAATAATATAGCGGTTCTAAGACAGAAAACTCGTACTTTTCTTTTTCTTTTTAAACCTCTAAATTCAGGTACTTTACCTCATAAATTGAAGCACAAAGCCCCATTATCAACAAGATTTTAGCAAAAAAGCATCAGAAAAACAGTAATATTCAATAAAAACCCCTTTTCTCAGCTAGTTTTTAGCTAACAAGATTTTTGTATAAACAGTGAATAAAGTAAAAAGCGATTTCTGACATTTCAACCTCTCGTACCACCTCGAACTTCCAACCAAAAAACAATAGATCTTAATATGGCAATTCAATGATCTAAATGTAACAGAATAATAACTAAAGCGTATAAGTACAGGCATGAGAAGACAGCTAAACGAAATAAATTAGTGATGACTAGAGGGTAGTTCTGGGGCTTAAAACTCTTACATTTCATTAATAGCCTTCATAATATGGTATGTGATTAAACAATATAACTCCCCAACTCCTTCGTACCACCTCGTAGTTCAAGCCAATTAATAAATATTAAATATAAATTCAGTATTTTTTATTTATTTTTTCAAGTGGATAGTGAAAAACTATTTACTTAATATTAACGTTATATTATATTTATTTATTATCATTAATAATAATATTAATTAAGTAAAAACTTAAATTTATAAAAATGTTTGAAGGGCATAAATTGATATCCGTATACATTTCTTTCGTTTTCTTGTTTATTACCATATTAGTACCAAGCGATGCGCAGTTGTTTGCATGTACTCCAGCTAAATTATACAAGAATGGTTTTGCTTCGAATTGTGCTACTACAGTTCAACAGGCGGTTATAAAATTTGCCGAAGACAATGATCTCAGCACTGGCATTTTTTGTGCCACTCCACTTGATCAGGGAATTGTAGGTAAATGCCAAAATAAAAGTTATAACTATTATTCAATTGTACTATACAAAACTGCATCTGGTTACGGTCCGTATACGGCTAATTGTATTTGTTGTTCAAGTGATAAAAATATACCTGTAAGTTTAGCAGCAGCAGGAGTTTCTAACTCCTATGATTATATTGTCAAGCTAAATGGATAAATTATTATTTAATTATATAATAATGACACGTTATTTTATTCAAATAGTTAAATCTTATTCTATTTGTTTAATCCGTTATTTAACCATTTATTGTAGTTGTTATGTTTAATATATTATCATGCCTTGTTACGTTTTTTTGAATATTGTTGTATCTTGTTAGACTTTATTATGATTTACTGTGTTGACAGTCTTATCTTGAGTAATAAGAGCTTCTTGTAATCTTTTAAACTTCCAAGCAAATCATATTCATGAGATGTTTAACATTATATATTTTAAGTTATAATTGAGAATAAAGAGTCATTATTTAGCTTTCAACAAGTGTTCAAGAAATTTATTTTATTATCCAAAATGACGATTCACTTCCTTTATATGAATTGAGAGTTTTCGGTGATGTGAAGTGGACCTAATAAAATCAAGTGGACTTAATCATAATTACTTGACAAACTACCCAGCATCTCTTGTTTACCAGATAGCAAATTCAACAATCGTGCATGAGAAGAATGGTCAAGGACGAGCTATGGATCTCACGCTAAGAAAATAAGATAAGGGACATCACATGCACATCAGAGCTATATGAGATTTTAAGAGTAATATCATGGTAAGATCATCACAAATTTGAGACCAATTAGTGGAGTCAAGTGAGTTAAAGAGACTTTTAGAAACAATAAAGCTTCTTCTTTGAGAACGAAACACAAATGTTAATTACTTTACAAATAAAACATATTAATAAGTAAAAAACTAAATAAAGCTGTTCATATCAAGTTGTTTAAAATTAAAATTTAAAAAAGTGCACATTTATTAGCAGCAGCAGCAAAGAGAAAGCACATTTTAATAGAAAGCACCAATCAATTAAATTCATTATTCATTATTCTCATTATATACATAATATGAAGGCTAATTTCTTATAAAACTTTGCAAAAATTAGTTCAAGACAATCATAAGCAAGTAGATCATTAATTATCTTCTTAGTCTTTGGTGTCGATGAAGTTGGTTGTTTGTGTCGTGCTAACAAAAATCGCCATTTTAATAATAATAGATAATGAGGTTAAGATGAATCAAATTGGCAATGAATTAGCGCAGAAATGAATAATGAAATCTGAAAATAGCGTTGATTGTTGTCGTTAAGAAAGCTGAATCAAGTCAATTATTTTAAGCATTTCGGAGTTCAGTTGAAATCTTACTTTCAGGCACATTTGGGCTGACTTCGTGCTAACAGAGTGCTATCTAGTGTCTTTCATTCTCACTCTCGCTTGCCATGATTCTCTAGCAATGATCACTCTCTCTTTTCTCTCTCAATTATCTTATCAATTGAAACATTTGATTCTTGCAATGACCTTCAGGTCTGTTCCAGTTGCTTCCGATAAAGCATCAGTTGTAATTGTGAATTCATCCCCTTATCTTAAGATAAGGTTCTAATATTATTTACACAAATGAATATTTTATAATTAAAAGAAAAACGCTTTTTCACGTTTTTACTTTATCTTGTAAACTAAACACAAATTAATTTTTATTAGAATTGACAAAAATTTGCGATTTACTTTTTTCATTAACCTTTCTATATACAATTAAATATTCACTTTAATAATATATCTTATACATTATACAATATACTGAAACTAAAACTCATTTTTTGAAAATCTCTATAAAAACAATTAGCTTTAGAATCTGGATCATTCATAGAATGTAAATTATTTACTATATTTCAAATTGTAGTAATGCCTGAAATTAATTGAAATATACTAGGTTTTGATCTCTGCTTAATTTTTTTTATATATATATTTTTATCCTTTTCAAGTTGTTTTAAACGTTGTTCTACCTCATCATTAGTTAATTTACGCAATTTTATTTCTTGATTCAATTTTTCTTTAGTCTTATAATGTTCTATATTTGCGTCATTTATTGCCTTATACTTTTCGTAAAGTAGCTCAAGGTTTTCGTTTAGTATTTCCTTAAATTTCTCTCTTACGTCATTATTTCCTAATTTTTTAACGTTCATAAACACATTGCTACTATCCTCAGATGCCTTTTTGTGTAATTCTTCAAAGTCGTGATCATATAAACCATTCTCAGTCATACTATCTCTGACCATTTGTTCGTAACCTTTTATAGCAATTTGTACAGCCATAGTGTTTTGCTGTTCAGTCATTACATCGCTAATATTTCTAGCTTTTGGAACTTCTGCACTCAAGAATATGTTTCGTAATTTAGCAACATATTTTTTTAACGAAGTACCTGTTAATAAATCACGGCCTATTTTCTTTGTTTGAATATTCGTGGAATTCAACATTCTTGTAACAAACCCTTTATAATATTCGACAAAATCTGGATACATTTCCGACGTGTCACCTTTTAGAGCTAATTTTTTGCCTGCGTATGGTAAAAGATAAAGTGATACATTTGAAAAACATTCTAAAAAGGATCTATGAACAATTTGCACTTCCCTTGGACTTTCCGGTGACGGATTAATTAAGTTTATTTTTGCATTTTTATAAGGTGGGTTTTGATCGTCGTGATTTCCGTAATTGTATTCTTCGAAACTCCAATCGCGTATTAGAATCACTAAATTTTGAAATGGTTCTTCGGAATCTACTAATTCACTTAAGTTGTATGTATTTGTATTGTATATACGAGAATAACTGGCGAAAAACTGTAATTGTTGCAACAATTCTTCGGTAATATCATTTCTCGTGTAATATATCATAGTTGACGATAAAAGCGTGCTCAAGGCGAAAATGTATGCATTTTCATGTATAGTAATTTTATCATCAAAGATACCTTGAGTATCCATTAACAGAATTGCTGTTTTAACGCCATTAATATTGATATAAAATGGCTCTGACCACCAAAGTATGCCAGTAGTGTCTTGTTCAGATCCTTCTCGCCAATGGAATTGTTTTGTTAGCTTACTTTCAAACCAATTTTCTCCACCTTTATTGTTTAGCTTACGCAGAAAGTAGCCGAGTAAAAATGATTTTCCGATCCTTCTAATTCCAACTACACTAATTATAGAAACTGGTCTATCGCCAACTTTATCTAGCACTTGGTTAACTGCATCCAAATCGATTTCAGCCTTACCATAAACCAATCTTACAATATGTAATGAATTTCCTTTGATAGATGTTTTGCCTGTGATAAAAATAATAACTATTTGTTATTGCGTTCAATCAATCTAGACCGAATAATAGTCTATATTATAGCGTAACGAAGTTACGTAGTAAATTCTAACTTTCAATTTTAACTTATTACAACAAATTGCAAAGCAATTTCTATTACACCTTTTAATAAAATTAAAATTAACGTTTACCTGCGATTTTGGGCATTAAAATTTTCATCATCAAATCTTACCTTCAATCACTTTTTCGTTTGTTTGTCTTTCTTCTGGAATTAAAATTGCAATTGAAAGAATCCCTATTATAATTATTATGATTATTATGATTGACCACAACAATTTGATTCTCTTTAAGTTTGAAACTCGATAATTATGATGAGATAATTTATTTTCTAATGTACTTGGTTTCCTTTTCTCTTTCTCGTCATTCATTTCAATATTGGGCTCATGAAATAATTTTTCAAAATTAATTCGAGAATTACTTGACAAATTCATTTTGTTGGCATTTTTCCTTTTCATGATGAAATCGTTCTTTTGAATCAATTCTTTTATTGTAGGTCTTTGTTCTGGATTTAACTTCGTCATTGAAAGAATCATTTTCTTCTCAACAAACAATTGATTGCATTTAATGTCTCCAAATGTTTGTGGTAATATGTGTTTTTCTCGCAATAATATGATTGCATTCTTCAGATCTTCTTCAGTGGTAAAATTAACAAAGAATTGCATGATAATTAATCCCAGAGAGTAAATGTCGACTTTCGAATCATATTTTCTCTTTTCTAGTTGTTCTGGTGCAGAATAAAGAAAAGTTCCTTTTCCTTGAGTATGATAATATTGAGCGATATTTTCTTGTCTTAACGCATGGAATGTTGATATACCAAAGTCAGCGATTTTGCAAACTCCATGAATGTCAATTAGAATATTAGCAGGTTTTAGATCTCGATGGATGATTTTGTTTGAATGAATATATTTTACTCCTTTAAGAATTTGTCGAATCATTTTGGTTCGTTTGTAATATTGGTATGAATCCAAAGGTGATCTATCACTTTTTCTCTTAAACCAATCAAATAGATTTTCCACGCACAATTCCATGAATAGATAAAGATTTAAAGAAAAAATGTTTTCCATTTCAATCCAATAGCTATAAAAATTGACGACATTTTCATGCTTCAATTTCTCATGTGCGCACACTTCACGCATCACTTCTTGATCTTTATCTTCTTTTCCAAACAATTTGGTTCTCTTAAAAGCATATTTATTTCCTGATTCATCGATTGCTTTAAAAACTTCACTGAAAGCACCAAATCCAATTAGATCGCACTCATTGAATATATTAAAGATTGATTTGTTTGCAGTTGAAACTTGATAATTTTTAAGATGAGAAAATTTACTTTCCAATGCGCTTCGTTTCTTTATCACTTCCTCATCATCCGTTTCAACATTAAGTTTTGAAAGCAATTCAACAAAATCCATTGGAGAATTGCTTTCACTACAAGATGAGTTAACTTGATTTAACTCATAATAGTATTAAAAGTTAAAAAGAGAGACTTTAAAGCAATATTTTCACAAGAAATACATCCATTAAAGAACATATTTATCTCTTGTATTTATTGACTGATAATTTTCATGGTAATAATCTATTAAATGATTATAAACAATACATGATCGTTATATCAATTTATACTAGGAAACTCTTTGGAAAGAAAGAGCCTTTCAATTAGCCTTGATGACACTGAAATGAAAGATTAAAGTAATGCTTATAACCCTCTTGTGATAAATGGAAATCTTACATGACAATTTGTGTTACTTAAAAGAATACAAAAACTTTAAATAATTTTTGTTTTTTACTGATGTAATATATAGATTACTTCCGATCGCCAGTTCGCATTCCATTCAATTTTTTAAGAAAGTTTAGCGAGCTAAAAAGAGATTTCGTGCATGCGATATTAGACTTGAACTAAACTTCATTCCAATTGATGAGATACTAACAATTGAGATGATGATGATTCATCAAAATGTGTTGTTGAAATCTGTAAAATTAATTCCCTTAACTGAATCAACAGGCAAAACACATGTTGTTTGTTATCTCTAATAAAGTGAAACAAACAAGAGGCAAATTTAGTAGATTAGGTAGCGAAAATTCTCGAAAGTTCTCTAAAAAACAGTTTTAACAGGAAGAATGATATTTGGGCAAACAAATGGAATGATGTTTTTTGAGAGAGACCTAGCAAACAAGTGAATTGCTTTGAATTAGTTGTGCGTGGGAATGATTGACAGACCATATCCAAGTGTGGTAGAGTTTCTGCGTCAATTGATGATCAATGATCATCTATTACTTCGGCCATACCAAGCCAACGCAACACATAATTGGATATAAAATCAGCCATCGTTGAGTCGACGTTATCTCTCCTTCCAAAGTAGTAAAGAATATTTTCTTTAAAACAACATTCATTCCAAATCTTCTTTTCTGCCTTTTCTATATAAGGTAAGAACTTCTCGTTTATGATTTTTACAACTATATTAATCACATTTTTCATCTACTACAACTCAGTTGTTCTCCAATCTTCCTTCAATTCGTCTATTAAAATCTCAAGTAAGAATTGTTTTGTTTACTCTTTAATTGAAATTGAAATGAGTTTCAATACATCCCTAGTGTAGTTATAAGTTGTGTAGATATAAAGTATGTCTACAAAGTAGGTGTTATAAAGCGTAGATAAGTGTCAAATTTAAATCCATAATGCAAAATAACTATTTTCTTTTCTCTAAACCTGTAATCACGAACTAACACAATCATATTTATTGAACACTGTAGACCTCGCAGCATTCGTAAATTAAATTTAAATCCTTTGTCCGCTAAACCTTCCCATTATATCTTAATATTATTTCAATTCAAAGGTAGATGAAATTTTTTATTTGATTCTATTACTAGATTAATTGGAAAAAACTCTTGCAAACTCTTTTATTTAAAAACGATGGCAAAACCAACACTTATCTTCTTGGCTACTCTTTTAACATTTGCTTTTGGTGAGTTCTTATTTATCAATCGTTTTTATCCTTTCATTTTCATCGCAGCTTTTGTCTTTTTTCAGTCTATGAATGCCAATCGGCATGCATGTGCGGATTTTACATTGGCAATTATTGTGGTTACCGGGAAAGAGAAGTATATCTAAATGGAGAATGTGATGACAATACCCTATACAGTTGCAAAAAGATTAATGGAATCGCCGAACCAGTGGACTTTTGCGGAAGCAAAAAGGGATGTTTCGCTTCTAAAAACGCTGAAGATGATCGCTGTAATTAAGTATAGAGTTGATTGGTAATCAACTTGACAAGCTTTAACAAACTAGAATTATGTATTCTTTTCGACAGCAACAACAAAAGTGAATGCTTGAAATAAAATTTGAATTGCATTAACTTTAAGTGTTTCATTTAAATAGTAGAATTACAATTTAGGAAACATTTTTAACAGTATATCTTCATTTTATCAGCTTGTTTAAAAATGTATTAATTCACAAGACAAATCAACGCATGCAAAGTAATTTTCCAACTTAGAAATTCAAGCTATGATAAGAAAAAGAAAATTTCCCATTTATTTGTTAAATTTAAATAATATATATGCTTATTATACTTGTAAGGCCATAAAGTTGCTAAGCTATGCTTATTTAAAAACTCATCTTCACTTTAGTCAAAATTAATACGACACTTGAGATCACTCACCGTTTTTGGCCTATAACTTTTCAACCTGTGGACCGATTTTATCCGGACCATGGAAACAATTACTCCCAAATAGAAGTCCTTGGGAATGAAATTATATAAATAGCTGAATTGAAACAAGAGAGTAAAGTGAAAAAATTAATAAGAATACAGAGAATTTGTATACAAACTATTTTACGAAAATGAGTAAGCGAAATTAATTCAATCCGAAAAGTTTAATTTTTTATCTTATTTTTTAGAAACTTTCATCTTCTTTGTTGTTTTATTGACATTGTTTACAACTCAATGTTTCGCCGGAATATGTTCCAAGCCAGAAGTCTACTCTCCATGCGGATGCTATACATATCCAGGATCGTTTAATATCCGTTGTGATACCAATGAGACAGTTGATATCAAGAAAATACTGACCAAAGCAAGTCAAGACCCAAATGTTGTCAACACACTTGGCGAATTAAATATTTGGTCTGCAAATATTACTAAAATTCCTGAAGGAGCAACAGGAAAACTCAGGTTCAAGAGTGTGGTCATCAAACAAAATGTAAAATCACTGCAAAGAATATACAGCAAAGCATTCGCATCGTCGCAGGATACTATGGTCAACTTTCATATTTAGGTAACAAATCTCACCGATGGACCTGCTCCTTACTCTCTCGTTGATTTGGTTAATTCTTTCCAAAATCTCAAGGAACTTCATATATTTTCTTAGATTGACACCATTCAAGATGGTTCGTTGAGTGTGAATCTCACTAATGTTAGAGATCTTAGACTACGAGTGAATGCAATCAAAGGATCGCCATTTGCCAAATTGACAAGTCTAGAAGAGATTGCTCTGAGAAATGGTTCACTCAATCACATTCCTTCTAATGCGTTCAAGATTGGACACAAAGAAGCCAATGATGGAAAGATTTTGCACATTAAGTTGTATGACAGTCCATTGAATGGTTCAAGCTTTGAATTAGGAGCTTTCACTCATCCATCGCTCAATAAAAGGAAGATTTACCTTTATTTGATGGGCAACAACATCACTTTCCTGAATGAAACAGTTTTCCTTCCATTCTTGCAGAATGAAAATAAAGAAATTGCACGGATCATGAACAACCCACTTGATTGTGACAACTGTCGAACTGCTTGGATTTGCAACAAATTGTCAGCAGAAACGAGAAGCAAACTTGACAATAATGTTCAGTGCAAAGATGGTCATCCTTTAGCTGATTGTGAGAAGAACTTTAAGAAATGCAAATGATAATTCTTTATAATTATTTTTGTTTCCTTTTAATCATATAAAATGTTATCAATAAAAAACTATATTTGAAATTGATTGATTTCATAATAAATTTTGACCATATGAATCTTTGGCTCACTTGTCAGTGCCATTCAGTGTCTCAACAACAACTTGAACCGATTTTGTTGATAATTGACTCTAATGTATAATAACACATTCTATCACTCTAATTCTAACTCCCATTCTTTCCCTTTCACCAAAAGGTATTTGAAGCTCATAGGCTATGGTTCATAATGAATCAGATCATTGATTAGTCTTTGGTGTGTTGTGCTAACAAAATCGTCATTTATAATGATAATTACAGTGAACTCTGTACAGTCCGATCATAGGCGGGGCAGGAAAACGTGACCGTTCAGTGCAGGTGATCGGATTCTACAGGGAATTTTACATTAACAAGCATTATTCGGGCCCAGATCTTTTGATCGGTCTGTACGGGTGACCGGTCTCTACTATGATCGGACTGTACAGAGTTCACTGTATATAATACATTCAACTCAATTGTTGAGTTTTTAATTGAAAAAACATTTGTAAAGAGAGAAAAAGAGAGTGCATGCGATATTAGATTTGAACTAAACTTCATTCCAATTGATGAGATACGAACAATTAAGATGAAATGATGATGATTCATAATGTGTTGTTGAAATCTTACAGGTTTCAACAACAATTCTCTTAACTGAATGAATTGAACAGCCAAAACACATGTTGTTTGTTATCTCTAATAAAGTGAAACAAACACAATGCAAATTTAATACACAAGAGAGAAAAATTCTTATCAAAACAAGCGTCATCACAAACTCATCTGTTATAGAAAATTCTCTAGAAAGTTCTCTAGAATAAAGCAACAGTAACAGGAAGAATGATATTCGAGCAAGCAAATGGAATAGGGTGACCAGGTCGCTAAGCAGAAAAGGCTGAGAATCTAATAGATTTAATGTTAACGTTTTCACCAGAAAGGAGGATTTTCAGTCCCAAAAAGGAGGATTTTCACTATAGATGAAAATAAAAAAGGAGGATGAAGCTGAAAAAGGAGCACTTTTGCTCCTGAAGGAGGACATCTGGCCACCATAAAATGGAATGATGTTTGTTGCGAGAGAACTAGCATGCGAATTGTTTTGAATTAGTTATGCGTGGGAATGATCGACAGACAATATCCAAGTGTGGTGAAGTTTCTACGTCAATAGATGATGATCAATGATCATCTAATACTTCAGTCATAACAAGCCAACGCAACGCACAATATAGATATAAAATCAGCCATTGTTGAGTCAACGTTATCTCTCCTTCCGAAGTGGTAAAGAACATTTTCTTTAAAACAACATTCATTCCAGATCTTCGTTTCTACCTTTTCTATATAAGGTAAGAACTTGTTGTTTATGATTTTTACAACAATATTAATTTCATTTTTCAATAGCTTCATCTATTGCAACTCAGTTGTTCGCTAATCTTCCTTCAAATCTCAAGTAAGAATTGTTTTATTTACTCTTTAATTGAAATTGAAATTAATTTTCATACATCCCTAGTGTAATTATAAATTGTGTAAATATAAAGTATGTGATACAAAGTAAGTGTTATAAATTGTAGATAAGTGTCAAATTTAAATCCATAATGCAAAAGCAATTCCACGTCAGATTAGCGCGAACAATTCAGCGGACAAAGATTCAGCCATGACAATTTAGCGGACGAAAGTTAAGTGCAAGAATATTCAGCGCGCGTGATAAATTAGCACCTATTTTTAAATGTTTATTATATATATAATAATATTGTTATATATATATATATATATATATATATATATATATATATTTATGTTTAAAATAGGTGCTAATTTATCACGCACGCTGAATTGTCTTTGCGCTTAACTTTCGTGCAGTGAATTGTCGTGGCTGAATCTTCGTGCGCTAAACTGAAGTGCTACGATGAAAAGCATGCTCTCACAAGTGCAAGTTCATTATGCTTTCATTAGTATTATTTGTGTTTGTTGTTAGTATGATTTTTGGATTAAAAAATGTTTATTAATATGAAGAGATATATAGATGTTAATTGTAATGAATATAATTGAAGCGTTGCGTTGCAGTGAATAGAAATATAGTGTCTGATATTAACATAACATCTGGCACTTGTTTGTGTTTGTTGTGGTGTTTGTTTTCTTTCATTTTTCTTGGAATAGTAAGTGTAACAGAGAGAAACCTCCTGTTATCACGTACGCTTGTAGTGAAGCATTTTCTCTTCTAACAAAATAGTTGAATAAAATTTAGTGTGGATTGAAATTACATTTAACGCAGTTAGAAAGATTATTAGATAGAAGAAATATGATTGATCGAATTTTCCTATAGTGAGATATTATAAACAAAGCCGAACAATCTCTAATTGATTTCTTTTTTAAAACACAAAGTTATTTCCACCACACAATACACACAAATATATAACAACTTGTTCTGCTCATTCTGTTCATTGCAGTAAAACAGACAAGTTTGCTTTTAGTTAGAATTAGATTATTCATTCATTATTTTCACTAATTCTCAGCCACATTCTCGCAGAATACCGTAGTTTGCCAGAAAATCGTAAAATTAGTTGACCACTTACAGCAGCTAAATAGTTGAAAAGAAACTATTTAATGAACAGCATCAATTACAGTTACAAGAATAGTTTCTACAGCAGAATCATTTGAAGGTAAATACCATTAAAACAAGACAAACAATTGAAGGAATAGCATCAATTACAGTTAATATATCGATTGATGCAGCAGAACTATTGTAGTAGTGTATTTAAAACCAACCATCATTATATCGCCAACTCATAGCTCTGGTTTATCAAGTGACTTAGTAGTCTCATCAAAATCATTACATTTCAAAATTATTTAAATTCAAAGGTAAATTAAATATTTTTATTTGTTTCTATTATTAGATTAATTGGAAAAAACTCTAGCAAGAGTTATTTAAAAACAATGGCAAAACCAACACTTATCTTTTTGGTTATTCTTTTAACTTTTGTTCTGGGTGAGTTATAATATGGCTATAATATGTAAATATTAGTGATTATGATAATCTAAAGTGCATCATTTCGCAAAATACTCACTAGATTATAATTATTTTTTAAAATAACAAATAATAATGACAATATATACTTGACTGGACCTCAAGCACTCAGATCATATGTCATCGTGAATCGTCATTTCCTCTAACCAAATAAATCCCACTCCACACTCTTTGACTAAAAGATCACTGACTTTATTCTCAGTTAAGGTTTAGTTAGCTTATAAGCAAAAGTTAAAAATGCATAAATAAGATTTACACAGGAAGTTGTGCGGACAAGAAAATACTCTTATAACTATATGTGAAATAATAAACATAAAGCAAAAACACAACAAAGACTAATAAAGTACAATAAGCATAATATAATAAGGTATGATAAGTATAAACATAATCATCTCTAATAAGTAATGATAAATGTTTCAATAAAATATCATAACAGTATAAATTATTTTTAAATTATAAATATTTCAATAGCTTATTGTGGTACTTGTTGGGGATTCATTTGCTGGTCGGATGGCTGGGCGTGTCATGACGGCGGATGCATTGCAACTGGTGGCTTCTGTTCATCAGTTAGATATGTTACCGGAGTTGGACCGGTATGTCGTTGTCAGTCATTTGGACGCAAATAAAAGCCACTCAGCATCAAAAATAAGTTACTATTTTGGTGGATAATATCTCTTATCCTTAATTATTATTAAAATAGCTATAACATTTATTACTAATTTCTTTTTAAATTCAATTGATCCCGATTTTGTTGACGAGGGTTTTGTTAACAACCCGATTGTTGTTTACACATTTTCATGTCCCTAAGACACTGTCAACAAAATCTGGGCTGCACTCTATCTCTAATCTGTCAGGATAAAATAAATAACTTTATTTAAAAACTCTGTTTTATTATTGTAACTTATGAAATAAATGCTATGTTTTGACAAAATACTAAATCGAATTTAACTTCATTTTATTATTATATACGTGAAATAAAATAAGCTCTTAACTTTTCATCTTAACCTTCTAGCACAGTTTTTATTCTCTTCTCAAACTAAGTTTGACCAGACACGTTCATTGATGTGTTATATGGCCTAATGACTCTATCAGGACGTTTTAGCAATTAAAAATTGAAATGAATAATGAAAACCTCAATAAGCATTGAATAGTTGCTATTGAAGAAACTGAATCAAGTCAATTTTAGCATAAAAGATTTGAGTTGAATTTAAGCTTGAAAGCACATTCACGTTGACACAGTGCTAACACTGCTATCTAGCGCCTTTCACTCTCAGTCCTCACTTGCCATGATTCTCTACCGACCATTCAATCAGCTGCTTGTCTTGCTTGCTTGTGTTGTGTTGTGCCAACAACATCACTTTCCACACTCGAATCCACTGAGAGAGATTATATTTCTATTATCACTATCATTATTCAATAAATCTTTATTTAATAAAGATAATTTAATGATTTAAGACAAATATTAAGTAAATGTCTTGTTACTGTGTCTAAGAAAAATCTATGTTCATCTAGATTAGCATGAAATGATAGCTAAATGAGTTGAATCGTTGTATAATTTGATGTGTCTCGAGTGAAGTGTCCTGTTATCACGTTCACATTCATTCATGATGGAATCCTTTCAAGAGATGGTCCAGCAAATGTTCTCACTCAATCTCCTCCTGATGCCCAGTGATGGAATCAACACATTTTTCTCCACTCATTACCCTCTCATGTCAATCTCGCAAGTGTTCAACTCTTTTGCGAATGTCAATAAGATCAATGGTATGAACGCAAATGCAAACGATAGACATCACTTGTCCAATTAATCACACTCTTCTCTTTTCATAGCAACTGTTCGGGATCTTTTTGTCCACCAAGCATATCCACTTCATCGTCTTCGATTTCGTTTCACTACATGTGAGAATGGGACGCATTCGAGTGTCACTCGTGCCAACAATATGACGCCCACATCCGCACCTACATCTGCGTCACAAATGAAGAAGTGGATGTCCGAAAGTGTGGCACTGTCTTTATGTGATACACTTTCATATGACACACCACATTATGACAAGTGGAAGAAGAGCTTTCTTGAGTGTTGTGAGTGGAATTGTGGACCTGCAACAGAGACATTGGGTGAGATGGAGCATGAACTTATCGGTGCATCCTTTGGCTGTATTTTCATGATCACTGCTAGTGAGTTGCCTAATTTCAAAGAATTATTAGCTGCAATGTTGACAAAGGTAAGTTGCGTTGATTGTGTGTTTGAAGCAAGTGAAGATTAATTTATTTTTCATCCCATCCTCATTAAGGTGAAACAAACCACTTCAATTAAATGGATGCAACCTGACTTTATTCGTTTCTACCTGGTGCTAAGTGAAGACACTTTCTCACCACAGATGGATGAGTATCAGCATTATAGTGAGTTGACTTCCACCTATTCCAACTGCTATTGGATGCAAATCTCACCTGTGAGGGACATTTCCACAATTAGCAGTTCCTTCATGTCCCACTCTAGTTCCACTCAATTCCTTAACACTGATTATGCTGCAAACTCTAATTTACAACTCAATCAAAGTGACGATGACACTCATCATACTAGTAGTTCCAATTGCAATGACACAACACTCAACTCATCTAATCATGTTGTCATCGGTGGTTTCCCTGACACTATCATTGATCCTCTTTCAAAGCTGGTCATCTCAAGTGAGAGAGATCGTCACAACTCAGGCAATAGCACACCTCCTATTTCGCCTGCACCACATTTTCAAAGTAATATGACAAGTAGCAGCATATCAAATACAACCAATTACATGCAAACATCCATTTCCAACTCATCTATTCCACATTCTTATTCCACCACTCATATTGACCGTGTTTTAGAGCCATTTGCTGCCAAAATGGATCAAATGTTAAGAGAATTTATCAGCAAAGCACTCATTCCTTGGTCAGAGAAACAGATTAAACTTCTAGGTGAATCTATCTCTCAAAGAAAAGGATTTCGCAAGAGTTTCTTCACCGCAACTAAATCTTTACTCAACAACATGTCATCTTCAACAGTAGGTCTCAAAGGGAACATGTCTCAGTCGATAATTTATTCCAGTGAAGCAGCAGAAATGCAACAACGAAAATTGGGTGATTTGTGTATGTGCTTGACACTCTATGATTTAGCTTACTCGTCATATCACTCGGCCAAGAAGGAATTCCAAAGTGAAGGCGCTTATTTGCATTACGCTGGTGCATGTGAAGCATCGGCCATTGCTTCTTATTGCGCTAACAAATTCCAAAGACATCACTTTGACCAAGCGATCAACACTTACATGGATGTGTGCAAGGCAATTAATTACGCGACACGCGCCACTCTATTTGCCACCGAAGTGATACGAAATCTTTGGCCTAATGAAGCGGCCAATTTGTATATTCGAATGACGGGAGATGACAGTGACTTACGCTCTGCTTTGTTTCTGGAACAAGCAGCCAAATGTTTCATCTCTGCGGGTTCTCGGAGTAGAAAAGCAGCATTCCATTATGTGCTCGCTGGTCATCGGTATAACAGGTGTGGTTTGAAACATTTCGCATTAGCTTGTTATCGTCGCTTTAATTCTCCACATTGGAACTGTGCGGCAGATCATGCAAATTTAACCATTGCAAGACTCTATTTAGCCATTGCTAGTAATAATAGCAACAACGTGTTAGTCAATAGTAGTAATGATAATAATAGTAATAATAAAAATGGATCACTTTCTTCGTCTTCATCGTATCCACCAGCGACATCATCATTTCCGCAATGCAATGCGGATTATAAGAAGAAAGGATTAGAGATATTACGAGCAAACGTGAAGAAGCCAGTGTTTTATGAGTTGTTACGAGAAGTTGACAAGGACTTTGTGCTTCAGTTGGAGAAAGAGAAAGAAACGGGAAAGGAGAATTTATCATCAGCAGCAACTTTAAGTGCATCAAGCAATATAGAGCAGTCAAGAAATGGAAAGTTGAATCGTCTTGTTGTGGAAGAAGATTGTTTGGTTTGTGAAGATATTCGAGTGGAGGAAGGAGTTGTGAGTGTGCGGAATTTGCTCCCTAATGAGTCGATTACTGTGTTGACGCAAGGAAATGAACCTATCCAAATAGCAGCCAATTGTACTGCTCACATCCTGCTTGATCAACCGAATGCTGAATCCGAGTCGCAATTGCTTGATGCTTCCAGTCGCATTAGTAGTACAATCAATGAAATGACAACGTCAGTAAATAAAAGTGAACGAAAGATTGAAAATGAAATTGCCCATAACATACCAATTCACATCCCATGGCACTTCACTGCTGATGTAACACGCCGAGGCACACTCGTTTGTTTACCTAAAGTTACCCCTTCATGGTAATGAGAGTGAAAGTGAAAGTGAGTTAGATAAGAAATTGCAGACTAACTGCAGACAAACATGATCATATACAGGGTGATAGTTTTTCTTTTATTTATCTAACAAGCTAATTTATTGGTGCGAAAAATGTACCAAACATTCAATTGAATCTATTGAATCATCCAATATTGGTCTCACCTGATTCCTCAAGATTCAGCAGATGACTTTATCAGTTTTAACTTATATTTTGTTGTTTGGCCATGTCTTGGGGAATATCAGACAACTGACCGTTCATTTTCATTTTCCTAAATCAATTCCAATCGATGAATCAACAAATTTACTTTTAATTTTTTTAATTATTTTAAGATGTTTATTTTTGAAAATAAGCAATCCAAATGTGGTAAATTCTAAGGCATATATTAGAGAATTATTAGGACGATTTATTAAAAGAAAAACTATCACCCACTGTATGTTTCATGGGTTCAATCAATATAATGCGTTGCTAGAATCGAAGAATTTAAGTGAAGCAAGCCATGTTGTTGTTATAAGAAGGAACATATTATATTATATTATATATATATTAAACTTTCTTCATGCATTAACAAATAAATCTATATAAGTTATATTGCAATTGAGTGTGCAATGAAATGCAAAAAAATGTTCTATTTATAATAATGGACTGATGAAATTCTAGAAAGGGAAGAAATGAAAGAAAGGAAACCAAATTCCTTCTCCTTCCCTTCCCTCCGTTTGATTAATTATTTATTATGATAAAAGAAAATCGGACTCGAGCATGAGTTGCTCTTCTTACATTCCTCCTTCTCCTCTCTTCTCTTCCTCTCTTCCTTTCTCTATTTGCTTTTTTCTCTTCTTCTTCTTCTTCTCTTCTCGCTGTAATTAATAATAAATGGATTTAGTTTCTTGAATCTTGTCAAACTTGTCTGTCTTCTTGTTTGACTTCTGTCTTGTTTTTGATCTGAAATGTGATATCATTGTCATTTTGCTAAGATTCATTGCGATGGTGAGTGAAATATGAATAGAGGAAACATTGCATTTCTATGTAATACTAACACAAACTAATGATATTAGAAGAAATACCGTTAGATAAGAGGGAAAACAAAACAGCAAAAGTAGGAGTAGAATCGAGTGTTTTTTGCAAGCAAAAAGAGCTTTTGAAAGCAATAGTCACTTTGCAAATGAAACCAAAACTGCATGTTTGTTTGTTTGTGTTCTACATTCACATGTGTGTGACACTTTCTAAGAAAAGTCGAGTGAAAGCAATACATTAGAATGTTAAAGAAACGAAAAACTACAAATCAAAAGTGGAAAAAAGTAAAACATTTGAAAAACAGGAAGAAAATGGATCATTCATTATTTAAGCAAACTTTTCTTACAAATTCTTTCTCTCACTCTCTCTCACTCACTCTCTCTTTCTTTCTTTCTATCTGTCAAACACAAACCTTTGAAGAATAAAATCTAACATGTAATCACACTATGAAAGATGCTATTCAGCTTACTATCAAACATCAAAAGTTATTATGAATGAATGAACCAATGAAACTACTTCTACTGCTATTCGCTTGTACTATGTATTTCATCCATTATATTTTCCATCTATTACTTTTGCATCCATTCTTTCTTCTATTTCATTCCATTTAATAGGAAATGCTTTTTTGCTTTTGCTGACTGACTTTATTCCCATTCCATTCCATATCTTTCTCTCTCTCTCTCTCTCTCTCTTTCTATCTCTCTCTCTCTCTCTCTCTCATTTTCTTTTTCTTTCTCTCCCTCTTTCTCTCTTTTTCTTTTTCTTTCTCTCCCTATTTCTCTCCTTTTCCTTACTTAGCTCTAGTTCAATCATTTGGTTCTGTTCTGTTCGCTGTCTTCTATTTTATTCTATCCCTTTTGATACTTTATTTTTCCTTCTTTACGTATTTCTTCCTATTCCTTCTCTTCCTCTCTTATTCTTTCATGTGCATCTTGTAATGCTTTTGTTGGAACGTTTCATCATCAAACACAGTGAGAGCGTTAGAGCAGTAAGAGAGCTCGAGAGAAAGTTTACAAAGAAACAACAAGAAAAGAAAAGAAACGAAACGAAAAGAAAAGAAAGGAAGAAATATTGCCGGAATCAAGTCAGCAAGCAGCAAACTTGAAGTGAATTATTAGGGAATACATGTATTTACCATTTCATCTCAACCATTCCATTTCATTCCATGCAAGCTTCATTCTAGCGAAGCTTGTTGTTGCACTGCTTTCATTCTTTTCCTATTTTATTGCATTTCATTTTCTTCTTCCATTTTTAATGTTTAAAATTCCAAATGAATTGAAGGAAAAAAGAAAAATTAAACTAAGTTGGTGAGTTTGCTGTTATTCTACTTAATAATATTTTCTTGTGCATGCCATCACGCAGCATGCCATCCACTCATATCTATCTTGATGGTGTGACTTCCATTGGATCTATTCGTTCTGTTCCATTCCATTCCATCTCATGAGCTTACTTACTCTTCCCCTCACTCGAGATGACTGGTTGACGCTTTTTAATCGAAAACCATTCTGAAAAATGGAAAAAAGCAAAAAACAAATAAAACGAATTGCAAAAGTAGCAGCGCAATTTGAAAAAGAAAGAAAGAAAGATAAGTTGAAAGAGAAAGAAAGTGGAATCCATTCTCTCATGATCGCAATAACGACTATCAGAGAAAAGAGAAAGCAGAGATGAAGAAGATGAAGAATAAGTGTGAGATGAGAGAGAGAGAGAATAGAGATTTGTTATTGCAGATCACATTATTGTAATAAAAATCGATCAAGCGAGAATGAGAGCTAACATTAACGTTAAAACAAAACTGCTACGTTAGAGCAAAAAATTTTACTCATTCAGAGATAAATCTTATCAATTGCGATGCGATGCGATGCGATGCGATGCGATGCAAAAACGACTTTAAAAATGTTTAAATGAAACAATTTAAGTCTTACATTTTATTGGATCAAATGAGATTTGAGACTATTTTGTTGATCAAACAGTCCATTGCATGTATGAGACAATTTGTTTAATTGAAGAACAATTAACTCCGAAACAATTGAGTTCTTCAATCTATTCATTGAGGTCTAACTATCAAGAGTCAAAAATCATCTTAATGATCTTACACTAATGAGATCGAAACAAAGAGGCTCAACTTCAGAACACTTTCAAAAGTGAGAAAGTAGAGTAAAGTAAGTGAAAGGAAAAGAGAAATGATTATGATTGTGTGTGCGAGAGTGAGAGTGAATCTAGCAGAACGTAAAATCAGCAGAATAGAAATAAATACATAGAAGAAGCAAGTCCAAAAGATAAAGAGGGAAGTGAGGACTGTGAAAGTAGAGAAAAGACATAGCAATGCATTGACCAGTTGGAAAATTACATGAAACATCAACAACTAACTTTCAATTGACCTCAAAATGAAAGCATTTTCGCACATAGAATACTAGCAATGCTAGTAGCAGAACAGAACCAGAAATACCAATTTCACAGCAACATCATTTAGCGTTCAGTAATAGATTCTTCACCATCACCATCACCATCAGCATACAACACACATCACTGTTTTAGCATCATCAAAGCGGCAAAGTGAGAAAAGGCAAAGAGAAATGAGAAAATTAGAGAAGAGAATGAAACGGGAATTGAAATTGTTTCGACACTTTGCTTTGGCTTTGGCTTTACTCTGTTCTGCTCTATTTTGTGTTGGTAAATTTAATTGTGAAAAGAGATTGAGAGTGAAACTGAGTCTGCAAGCCATATATATGTTCTGCTAGAAGCACAAGCACAAGTAAATGCCCAAAAGATAGTAAGATGTTAGAAACACTGCTTTGAAATGCTGCTGTTATATGTTGGCAGTACAAATGCTGGTGGTGAAAGGAAAGTTAGAGAGACAAAAATGAGCTAAGATTGAGTGAAATGGAATGATGCTATGAAGAACATCAGTGTAACGAAGAATTATTCTTCTTGTGCCAGAATGAAGCCTTTAATCAAGTCAGTCAGACTTTTACTTCTTCTGCTTTTTCTTCTGAAAAGTCACAGACACAATCTCTGCTAAATTGGTTAACCAGCATTACAGGAAAGTTGCGAATCAGTTAGAGAGGAAATAGAGAAACAGATGAGATGAGAAAGTGCGATGTGATGGGAAAGTTTTAAAATAACGAGAAATAGCAAGAAATAGAAAGAAAAACACAGACAAATATAAAAAAGTTGATGGGAAGATTCTTTACTTTTTAAAGATATTTTAATAAAAAACTATGTTCATTATGGATTATTTTGATTTCTCTATTCTTTAATGTTATATAGGATCTAAATCACAAGTGCAATCTTCACTTGGCTAGTTTGGATTTAAAATCAATTAGAAAAGGAAAAGAGAAAGATCAATTATCTGAACTAGTATATTCTATGCCATTATAAGTAGAAAATAATGTTACAGTTGTAGTTGAACAAACTTAGCAACAGATTTAGCAAACAAAATAGAGAAAGAGAGAGAGAGAAGAAAAGGAAAGAAGAGAAGAGAAGAATGGAATGAATTGAATGTAAGACAAAGAGGATTGCATATGCCAAATGAATGACAAAATAACAACTAACAGGAATAGGAATCGTTGCATCCAAGCAAATCCTCTTCTTCTCTTTATCTCTATCTCTTCCTCTTTCTCCTTCACTTTCTCCTTCACTTTCTTATTTCTTATTTCTTTGCAAATCTGTGTATTCTTTTTAACAAGCTTGTCAATCCAATCTATCCAGCAACTGATCTCTTGCATCGCAGAATGTTCTTCAATCTGTCTCTTTAGTAAATCAGCCATTGCAAATAAACTTCATTTCGTTTGAATCGTTTTTCGTCTCTTTTTCATCTTATTCTCTCTCCTCCTCATTGGAATTAGCATCCAATCAATCAAATTAAGCTCTCACTTAACTGCTTAAATTCTCCAAAGAAAAATTTACAACATTAAAGGTAGTGGAACGTCTTCTATAAGATAGCAAAGAACATCTCTTATACTATTCAAATGCATTTTAAAGAGAAATTGAAGAAAAGTCTTATCAAAATTGAATTAAGATGTTCAGAATAAGAAGTTCTGGTTCAATTTAAAAATAAATTTATGCGAAGCTGGGTTGGTTATGCTTTATAAGTTACGCTAATAATAATAGTTAGTTGCATGTATAATATTAGTGATAGTGAGATGACTTTGCCTAAATATAAAAGAAATGAATTAAATTTAATGCAAAGCAGATATAGTGAGATGAGAAAAGCAAAGTAGGGAAAGAATGAAATAAAGATGATGAGCATAATGGAGAAGGTGATGTGGAATGAAGTGATGTGAGAGAATGGTAAGAATGAAGAGAGAAAGGAATGAAGATTCGGGAATTGGGGAATAGAATGAAGAAGGCAAAAGGCAGCAAAAGAGAAATGATAAAAAGAAATGATAAAAAAGATAAAAGAAAGTGAAGTATAAGATAAATAATTGACTACTTAATATTTTGGTGGTACATCATCTGTACCTTCTCTGAGTGTGCATATCAGCTTCAGCTCACTCACATTAAGTTACATTACATACATTTATTCATTCACTCATTAATTCACACATGAATTAAGCTTTCTAAGACAACTAATGCAAAAAATGCAATATTTATTAATCTATCTTTTTTATCTACAAAGTAGTAGATTCTTCTTCTACTTCTCTTCCGCTCATGAAGCAATTAATAATGAAATGTTATGTGCAGGCAGAGCAATATATAGCGCAATTTGCAGTTGGCGTGCATGCGATAGAGAAATGAAGAGAAGGGCAAGGAAAGTAAGGGAAGGGAAGAGAAAGAAACAACATGAGATTGAGAAAACGTTTTGAAGCTTAACGATTATTAGACTAAAGAGAGAAAGCGAGTGAGTGAGTGAGATAGCAGATAGAATACAGTCTTGAATTAGTGATTTAGTGAAGAGAGAAGAAAGTACGCGAGAATTTGATGGCAGATTTTATGTTTTTCTCGTTCTTTCTCTCTCTCTCTCTCTCTCTCTCTCTTTCACTCTCTCTCTCTCTCTCTCTCTCTCTCTCTCTCACTCTTTCTCTTCTTCGTTTCTTTGAGTTCTCTCTCAGTGATAATATATTTCATCACGAGGATATTGCATTACGTTTGTTCTTATAACGTTATATTGCACTCTTTTTGGCATTCTCATTCTCATTGCATACACACGACTGGTTTAAATTATAAGCACAGTACTTTTATTAGATCGTTATTCTGCATTTATGCCATTGCAATCCATTGCTCTATTATCTGATGGAGCATTACATTTCACCATCACCATCAAGAGTGCATGGAGCACACATTTGATGGTGATTTCATGTTCTTACTCTTATCACACTGCAATTTCATGACGATTTTGTCGATTTTAGTATTATTCTAGCTGGACGAATGGAAAATATTGTTACACCCTTTTAGTAAGATTCAAAAGCAAGACCAGGCAATAGCTAGTGAGATTGCACGGAGACAGAGAGACAGAGCGAGACTGAAAGAGACTGAGAGAGACAGAGAGAGAGAGAGAGAGAGAGAACATTTTATGATCGAGCATGCTTCAAATCGGAAGTTTCAAATCGTAAAAAGCAGATTATAATGAAAGGAAAAGCAATAATAATGGTAATGGTAATATCATATTAGGAGATATCATATCTTCAGTAGCAGCAGAAATGTAGAAGCAGTGAAATGATATTATTTCACACAATGAAATTATACATGAAATTATGTAAAGGAAAGTTAATGCTACCAGCATGATGCATGATACATATTAGTGTCATTTACATGTACCAAATATGTGCGATATCATTATCATAGCGTTACATTGCTTCTACACTTTTATTTCATATAAGGATTATTATTATTATTATCTTAATGATTCCAAAATGCTCTTCTTTGCAACTTCAACTTATCAAACTACTAACATGCTATTTTGAAGATACAATAACTTAAAAGTGCATCAATATCATAAGTTGATATTAGTGTGTTAATATTAGTTTTGTGAGTTGCTAGAAAGAAGTAAGTCTTTTACCATAAATAAGTTATATGTTTATCCTTTGTTTGTTTGATATGTTTTATTGCATTTTGCATATAATCGAATCGTAATTTGAGATAGTTATTAGTTATTCAACATAACATTTTTTACGACTAAGATAGATATTCATTGAGATGACATGTAATGGTGTTCTTGCATTATATCATCAAAAACAGAGACAGACAGTGTGTGTTTCATTCATGCATCAACATTTCTAGCTCAAGGAAACTGACAGCAACAAGAAGAGAATAGAAAAAGAGAAAAGCAATAAGAAAGTCTGAGTGAAATAGACTGCACGCTGCATTGACAATTCACATTGTGAATTTCACATCAAACCAATCCAATCCAACACAACAAGCCAACACACACAACATATAACACACAGCAAGCAATCCAATTTCATTGCAGGAGTCGGAGAGGAATCCCTCTGTTGTGCCCAAAGAATGGTATGAACTGGAATGATATCGATCGGTGGAATGCATTCTCTACTAACTCTCGAATATTCAATTGCAATACATTCAGCGTGTGTGAGATACAAGTAGAAATAAAAGGAGAGAAAAGAGAGAGAAAAGAGAGAGAGAAGGCAAGGCGTTGGTTAGCAATGGCAATGGCAAGCTTATTGATGGTATGATGTAGTATCTAGTATGGAGTGAGCAAGGATCTTCTCTCGAGCAACTCACTAGAAGAGCATACTCAAACACACACCATCAGCATCACCATCACTATCACACCAACAGCACAACAACAACACAAAGTGAATGTGAGTGCGAGTGTCTCTGTCTGTTTCTCATTTGAGGTGGATGTGAATGTGATGCGTGTGTTGTGTGCTCGCTTGCAAGAGAAGATACAGTTATCTGAAGAGAAAGAGGAATGACTGCATATGAATGTGTCACCTCGCAAAGATTGCAACTATGGCAGTGAATGAATGAATTTGTTCTGGTGGCATAATATCATATGCAAGTGACTGGTTATCTTCATTGTTTGCTTCTATCAATCAGTATTTTTCCTGCTGCCGTGCATCCTCAGTTAATGACTAGCTGATTCACTCACTCTGAGGCTATCATCGGATTAGAACCTAATAGAGAGAAAGTCAATTGTGAAGAAGTGATCCTTTTTCTAAATCATCATTCAACACATTCATTCACTCACCACTGCAGCGGACCAAGATAATATTCATCCTGATCATCCACTCTCTCATCTTGAACCTCTCACTCCTGCAGAAGAATTTCAATTGCAACTGCAATTGTGTGTCTCCAGTTGACATAGAACAGCTTTCTGTCAAATTGAATTGAATTGCATTCTCTTTTTATCTCCTAAAAGAAGGAAGAATTCAATTGGAAAATAAGTGAGAGAGAGGGAAAAGGAAAAGAATCTCAATAAGAAGAGAAGAAAGAAAGGAAAAGAAGAATGAACATGAAAGGATCAATGGCAATCTCATTGGTTGTTACAACTACAACTATCTGGCTGATTATCTCCCTACTGTCGGGTGTTGTTGTCGAGTCTAAGGTGAGAGAAAAACGATAGAAAAAGAAAGAAAAAGAAATAAACAAACAATCGGAGTTATAATTGAATTTGAGTTCGCTCGAATGGGTTGCTTGTTTGCTTTGCTGACAGACAGACAACTCTATTGTGGGCGAAATGAAATCTAATATGAACAGAACAGATCAGGTGAGATGATGTTGATGTTATGTGTTTTTTGCTCTCTCTATATGCTCTCTATATTCTCTCTAACCTGTCACATTCATGTTAGCCTTATTTGCTTCAACTTTCTTATATACTTTCTTATAATACTCTTCTTCTTTTCATCGTCACATCACCCTTTTCACAATTCACTCCTACTCCTACTCCTACCAACCAATTATGCTGTCTAACTTTAACTTTAAATCTGTCAAATAGCTTTTAATACACACAACACACAATATACAACACACTTCACTATGCACAGTATGATTGCATAACATTTGCTTTAGATCTCACATTTGGTGTGCATCAACATCAGCATCAGTATGACAGCAAATGCACATTTCACACACCTCATCACGATATGCCCATTTTAAAACTTTATTTTTTTGCTTTTAAGAACATACAGTGCATGAAGCCTAACATTGCCTAGAAGCTTATAGCAGAAAGTATTCTCTCCAGCAAGAGCAAAAAAACAACAGCAAAATTGGCAGTAGAAATTGCTTTGCTTTGTAAAAATATATCTCGCTTAACTGATACGACAGTGTCTCGATGACAAGACTTGGTGTGTGTTTATGTGTATCATTGATGTGAGTGATTCGCTCATATCAAAGCATCATCAGCAACCATTACACAGACAACACAACATCTATTTCTCTTCTCTAAGCTATTTCGCTCTAATTTGAAAGCATCGAGAGTACAAAGATAATGTCTTGTCAAATAGCGCTAATTTAGATTCTACTCTCTCATTCTCTCTCTCTCTCTCTCTTTCTCTCTCTCTCTTTCTCTCTCTCCAACTCCATCATTCTCTTCCCTCCTAACTAACTACAGTATATCTTTTTTCTCTTGTGAATACTTAACACTTGCTTTTAATATGATATAACGTTATTTAACTAGATGTGCTCATAATGCACTTCTTCTTCTAACAACTTTCTACTTTACTTGTTTCTTTTTTGCTTTGCTTTTAAGTTCAAATATTTAACTTAATAAATAAGCTTGCTGAATGGTTAATGGCGATGTGCACACTGCTCGAGTTGTCAGTTTTAAAGTACGCATTTTAAGTGGTGTAACAGCCACACAGCTATGATAAGTTGCATAGCCTGAGTTGAATGAATGAATGAGTTGAAAGTACTGGCTGGTTAATGTTTAAATCATGTCTTGCTGCTAAATTAATGCACATTTCAGCTCAGCAATGAATCATTGAATCGTTCCTGTGGTATAATTAGTCTAATTAAAATGTCACTTCCATGTAAAGATAGCTTCCATTCAAAAGTATACTTGCTTGCATTTACCATTCAAAGCTCTTCAATAATGAATGAACGCAAATGAACAAATGAATGCTTGATTTGCTTCTGCAATCTGTGATGCATTTGCAGCTGTAACTCTAACTTGCCATTTCAACCTCTCTCTCTCTCTCTCTCTCTCTCTCTCTCTCTCCCTTACTATCTATCTGTGTTACTTAATATGCAAGTGAGCGATTGTGTTTGTGTGTGTTCATTCTTTACATCACGTCAAACATTGATGCACACAAATCAAAGCAAATCCAATGGTTCATGAACGATCTCGATTTGGTTTGGATGTGAATGACTAGTTAATGATAATGCAAAAAGAGGCAAATACAAAAGTGATTGAGCGGATTGAGCTGAGACAGAGCTGATATGAGCCGAGCAAAGCATTGAGAAAGTAAATCAGAGCAGAGTAAAAGCCAAGCCAAAACCGTGCAAAAAGTCAAAAAGATAAATCGCTTTATGCTTCGATTAGCTTGCATCTTAATGTTCGTGTTGCTATGTGTATGTGTGCGAGCTATGCTATCAATACTCTCATGGTTTTCTTGCCATCTTAGAGACTAAGAAGACTAAGAAGACTGAAAAGACCGAGAAGACTGAGAAAGAGATTGTATTTTAGTTCTGTTTGAGTCGTGATGTGGTTGGCATATCAGATGACTCTAGCAAACTGACCAAGATTAGGGATGAGAGCTAACCGACAGCAAAAGCAATAATAGTGAATCTAAAGTGTCTCTTTTTCCTCTTTCTCTTTCTCCTTTCTCCTTCTCTTTCTTTTCTTCAAAAATTGATTACAACATTAATTTTCCTTTCTTTGCTTGTCGTGTCGTTTCATGTTGTGTATCTTCTTCATGTGCATGAGTATGTCTTTTCCTATTTCTATTTGCTTCAGCGATTAAGGAATGTTAATCTTAGTTTGCATCTAATGTATCTAACAAACTCGCTTAAGTTTAAGTTTGCATGTTCTTCTTGTTTTCTTGCAACAAGAGTAAAGAAAGTAATGAAAGAAAGAAGCTATAAATTAACAAGAGCGAATGTGAATGCTGCATTCCTGCGTCAACAACAAACAGCTATCTTGGCAATTGAGCTGCATTGTGGTTGACAAAAAATTAATTACGATCAATGATTTTTCATTCCATCCAACTAACCCATTCCTTCTTCTTTGTTTTCTTGCAACATTTTTGCTTCAAATTGCAAAACTTGCTTTCAACTAACTCCTTACTTACTTGCAACTCAATTCTTTTCAATTCTCGTCATGCGTTATTTGTCTTTCCAGCATAGCAAGCAAGAATAGTAAGAAAGAAAGAATGAAATGAAATGAATTTATAAAAGGAAAGAAGAAAGTTAACTTGAAGTTAAGAAGCTTAAAAGTTAACTTTTAGTTGAGGAAAAGTTAAATTAAATTAAATTATAAGAAAGTTTTGGAAATGAAATGTAATAGAAGGAATGAAATGCATTTCTCACTCATTTCATACTATTCCATTGCATTCATTGCAGAATTGCATTTCAGACTTTTCGTCTTTTCTCATTTTTCTTCTTTCCCTCTCCCTCTCTCTCTCCTTCTTATCAATCGAATCGTTTGCTCTTTTCCTATTTTGCTTTTTTTGCTTTTTCCTTCTATTTCTATTTCTCAATGCTTTCTTTCTGTTGTTCTTTCTTATCAATTTCATTTTATATTTATTGATCATTCAATTTCAGCTAACATTAAACAAATTGAACTCATTGAAATGTTGAGCAAGCAGCATGAACGAACGAGAGCGAGCTTTAAATGTAAATCTATAAACATATATGAATACGCGAGCAAGATATGCATGAATATGATATGTTGGATAGAAATAACTAGGAGGATATAGAACATTAGAGGGGGAGAAGCAGAAAGAAGAGGAAAATAGTGAAAAAAAAGTGAAAAGTCAATACTTGAATCGGTGAAATGCATTTATATGGATTCACGCGACAAAATAATACTATTGTATATACCATTGTATTCAATCTATTTGATCACACATAAAATATTAACAATCCAGAAAAATGTAATGCGAAGAATGCATTTTTGCCAAGAAAAGATATTTATTTTAATAAACGAGGTGGGATTGATTCGGTTAAAGCTCAAAACGTTCCCATTGTATCTCATATCTTTTGGATAGTTAATAATAGAGAGAGGCGAGAGAATCAGTCAGCTGGGCTGACTTGATTTAAGCCAAAGTAACAAAAGCAAAGTTGAAAAAACAAGTTGAAAGCAAACATGGTTTGGCACAGAACATACACTCTTTCACTTCACATCTCTCACTAATACACATTAAAATCAATTCATAACATTTCCTCTTCTTCTATTAACTTCTTCTTTTACTTTTTCTTACTTCTATTTGCAATGACATCTAACAAATCGAGCACACAAAGCAATGCATTAATACGTTCTTTCGAATACACTTCTCTTTCTCTTTACAAAAAGAATCCTTCTCATCCTATTTTCCTCTTTTTTTTCTTCTTCTTCTTCTTCTCTCTTCGGCATCTCGGATTCTTTTGATGTTCAAAGAGAAAAAATTTCTTCATTGATTTTTGATCTGTTTTCCTTTTCCTCTTTACTTTTATTTTTGCTTTCCTCTCTTCTCTTTCCTTCTCTTTCCTTCCCTTCCCTTCCCTTCTATCCTCTCCATTTATTCTTTATTCTTTCTTGTTATGGTATCTTGCATGGTATGCTATGGTATGGTGTATAGTGTGGTATGTTGTGTTCCAGATACATCATTTTATTGAGTATCTGATAATGTCCCTTCACTTTTACTTCTACTTCTCCATCTTCCTTGTATTCTTTGTTTTTTCTTCCTATCATCTTCTACTAATCTTCCCTTTTTCAGTTGACGTCTCGTCTTGTCTATTTTTTCTTTTTCCACTTTCCCTCTTATGTACTTATTCTTATACGTTCGCTCGTTCAGGAAAAAGAACCAAGTAAAAGAGAAGAGAGAAGGTTTTCTCTCTCTTCTTGTACTTGTACTTCTTGAGAGTTTGCTTTACTCTTCTCATTTCATCTCAACTGATCTGATCTGTTCTTCTCTGGTCTCTTCTCTTTGCTCTTCACATTTCATCTCCAATCCAGCTGCTGCTGTTACTGCTGTTTCTTCTCTTTTTCTCATTTTCTCATACTCTTTTCTTTTCTTCTCTCTTCTATTCTCCTTCTAGCATCACAAATACCAATGTCCAATTCAGCATAAATGTCCAACACATAAACACAAAATTTGTGGTTCCGACGGCAAATTGTACAATTCACATTGCCACTTGAGGTAAGATGAACAAGAGAATTAGAGATAAAAACGACAAAAGAGAGAAATGCCATTATAGAGATATCACATGAACGAAAGACATCACTTTGCTATTACTCTTGGATTGGCATTAAGATTGTCTTGCATTGAAGTGAAGTGAATGTAATGTGTGAGAGAGGATAGTATTATTGGATATTTTCAATGGATGGTGTGATCCTTTCTGATATTACATGTGACATTACCAGAGTAAAGAGATAGAAAGAGTGAGTGCATGAGAGAGTATTTCTTTCTTGTGCATGTGAAGATGAAATAAAGATGCGTGTGATACATGTTATCCAATGAGTTGGCAAAGAACAAACGAAACAAAACGACTCAAATAACACACCAAGAGAGAACAAAGAAAAGTTGCTTCATGTCTTTGTGATCTTTTCGGCTTTTTTGACGCTTTGATGTTTCTCGTTTGATTCTTTTCTTTCTTTCTCTTCTTTTCTCTTTCTCTCTCTGATATATTTCTATTCTATTACATTTGTTTAGTTTTCTCTCTGCTTGCTTTCTGAGTTTCTCTTATTCTTTATGCTTGTCTCTTCTTCTTTTCTTTCTCCTAGTCTTTCCTTTCCTTTCTTTCCTTTTCTATTCTCCTTTTCCTCTTAACATGAGCAAGATTCATGAATCATTGCTTAAAGACACGCACCCAAGAAATTGCAATTTTGATGCAATGATGTTCCACTTGGGAATTGAAAGAGAGTGTATGTCACTTATAGTGTGTGCTAAGAAGAATAATGCATGCCATGCAAGTGCATCTTTTGCTTTTACTCTCCTTCTTCTTCTTCTTCTTCCACATGTTCTTCACCATCTAGATTCTCTTTCCTACTTCTTCTCCTACTTCTTCTTCTCCTTCTTCTTCTTTTTCTCCTTCGTCTTCTCTTCTTTTGTTTCTCATTTCACTTTGCACGCTGCATTGTGCATGCGATTTCTTGACAAGTAACATGTATTATACTATTTCAAGCTAAGCTATCATGCCACTCTCTTTCAAGTATGTGATGCGATCCTTTTTTTATTTGCTTGCTTTGCTCGCGATTGATAACAATGATGGGTAATTTTTTTTCTTTACTTGCCTTTTCTTGCCAGGAAAATCGCTTGTGAAACAGGACTTAACTTGAGAGTTGTACATACAGATCAATGCACCAAAGACGAAGAGGAGGAAAGTGATGTTGGTGAAAGCAATACTCGTGTTCCAATAGTACTTCCAGTCGAATATAATAGTAATGGTGATAGTTATAGCGAAACTAATGCCAGCCCGAGATATAACAGTGAAAGCAACAGCAATAGCAATGACAACCAACAGCAAGTATCAGATGATGATAGCACTGTCAATGAAGAGAATGAGTTAGTCGAAGAGTGTCAACCCAAGCAATATGATCTTATGAAGGAGGAATTACTGCTCAAGAGTAAGTTATATTATTACTACACCAACGTATTACTTTCTCACTGTCTATTATTTTGTCTATATTACATGAGAAAGTTATGTCTCAATGCAAAGCCTGATTGATTGTCTAGTGGATATTGAGATATGATAGTGATATAATCAAGCTAGTGTGATGTAGAAGTAACTGCAACATCACCGCTACAATCCATTTCACGCTGCAATATTATCTCCTCTTCTTTCCTTTACCCTTCATTGGCATTGCATTTGACACAATCCAATAATTTTTAATGATCTCACTCTTTCTTCTTTCTTCACTAACACAAGCTTTTCATTTCATTTTCGCATATCAATTCTCTTCTCTTCTTTCCTCATCATTGCATTCTTTATTATCATCATCTTAAATTGCAAACTTTCAACTAATGTCTTTAACTTAATACTTTTTGCAGTTTCATAACATATTAGTTAGTTTGAGTTTCTTGCAACAGCAAAATTCTTTCATATTCATTATTATTCACACATGAAATTTTCATTTTGAGATGCCATTTATTATAATTATAGCCATCATCCCGTTATTATCATTATTCATAAGAGACTAACTGACTTGTTATTATTAAATGTTTTTGTATTGCATTGTTGTATAAGTCAAATCACAAATGTGCAATGTAAGCATATAAAAGTGATATGACTGAACACGATATTACATTTTGATCACAATTCACTTTATCTTCTCTATCTCCTCTTCTCTCTTTTCCTCTCTTCTTCTCTATATTCTCTCCCTTCTATTCTCTTTTCTTCTCTTCATTTAACTGTTGAGTTGTCTTGTCTCCCACCCGCTGCAATCTTGATATATAAATTATATGCTGTCTCCTGATAGCAACGAGCGAAACAAGCTAAAGGAAGAGAGCGGAGATGAGATTGAAGAAAGCGAAAAGCGTTGTTCACTAAATTGCAAGCATCTAAATTGATTCTCTTCTTTTTCTCTCTTTTTTCTCTCTCGTTTCTACTTTGCTCTAACGTTGGCCCATCCTTGTTCAACTTCTACCACTTCTTTCTCATGTTCTTCTTGATCGCCATGCTCATCCCATTCTATCCATTTCTCACTTTCACTTTCACTCTACCCAGCCAACGATTTATCTTTGCTGTTTACACAACTTGATGAGAACGGTGATGGTTCAATTGGAATCAATGAATTATGGAAACACTCAGCTACTTATAAGGCAAGTAAATGAAACGTAAAAGTAAAAGTAAAACGTGCATTTCTAACTGTTATCTGTCTGTCCGTCTGTCTGTTTCTGATTGTTTTATTATGTTCTCGAGAAGCAAAGTGTGTCTTACGCTGTTGATGTCATTCAATCTATTTAATGTTTTATTTGCTTGTGCTGATAAATGAATGTGTTTATTTATTTATTCTGTGCTAAATCTTTTACACTTCTTGTCTGATGATATGTTTTTAGAATATGTTAGGATGTCATTTAAGATGGTAAGATGTGATACGAATTATATATAGTGAAGATGATGCATCTTGCATGTTCTCAACTTGATATGAATATGACAATCAAAAGAGAAAGAGTAAAGCTGTAGGTGGTCCTGAATGATGAGATGATGGTTTGTTGAAAATGTTTTAAATTCAAATGGCAGAATAATAAGAGTGGGGAATAAGGAAGTAAAAGTAGAAAGTAGTTCATATATATTCATTTAGTCTGAATAAGTCACTCACAGCATGTCATTGTCATGTTGACGTCTCTGTTGGATGAGAAAGAAAGAAAGAAAGAGAGAGAAAGAAAGGTTGCATGAGCGACTCTAATGCAACATTTTGACAATATTATTAATACATATTTGAAAACAGACAACGCAGTATGCAATATGCATGTGTGAATGCTATTTGACATCTTTTTCTCTTGAGAATTTTTGAAATGCTCAATATATATCTTACTTTAGTTCTTTTTCTTGTGTTACTTTATTATAGCTAAGCTAGATCTCCTAATCTCATAATACTTTTCTTCTTCTCTTTCTTCTTCAATTTCCTCTTTTCTCTAACGCCATTCCTATTCACCACCAAACAGCCGCAAGCCTCAGGATGTCTTCTTACAGAAATGATGCTCCACGAAGATGCCAATCACGATGACAATATGGACTTCACTGAGTTTCAAACAGCGTTCAGTAAACTTTATAGTAAGTCTAAGACTCTCAATCACACTTTTAAAGTGAAAAAGTTTTCATGAATTATCAACATCAACATCAACATCAGCATCACACATGAAAATCATCAGACTTTTATGATGTTGAAGCTTGAATTTTGAATCTCAAATTCAGAGTCTCCTGTTTTCAGCCATCATAATCCACATGTAATGATGATGTGATGCAATGTAACCTGCAATGCAGCACATTCATTGGATGGTGATTCTTCACTTGATGGAATTGAGATGGAGATTTTAAAGTTTGATATGATGAGAGAGAATGTGAATTGAAGTTTGAATTTAATGCGTTGTGTGTATGAAGTATGAAGTATGAAGTGTCTCATCCTTATTATAAATTGATGGTTCGACCACATCCCCTTTCCATTTTCAATATATCTTATTCCACTCTTCCATCTATCCTACTCTCTTCACTTTATCCACTTCTACTCTACTGCACTTCATCTTCACCTCTCTTCTGATATATCTTTAATCCATTCAGTCCATCCATTCCATCCTTTCATTTCTCCATTTGATGATGATGATCACATCATCTTCACTTCACAACACACATAACTCTATCCATGATGATCCACTTCCTCTTGGTTGATCTGAATTGAAATTGGATGGCAGTCGGCATTAGAATCACATTGAATTGAATGAAATGAATGGATGAAGGAAGGAATGAATGTGAAGCAGGGTGAATGAATGGATGGATGGATGGGTTGATGGATATATAAGGAATATGTGAAAAATCTAATATCTTATTTTTAACATTTGGCATCACACTATATATTATATCATTTTCTTCTTTCTTCTCTTTTTTTCCTTCTTTTCTGGTTTTCTTTCATCAGGTGTCACCATGGTGACTCTTGACCAGTCACTGGCAGTGAACAGTGTTCAAGCTCATCTGGGAGATAACGTTGAAATTCGCTGTGACATCGTAGGAGAACCACAGCAACCTGCTATTAAGTGGACCAGGAATAATGTTGATCTGGCGAGTGTCAATATTGCCAACATGAAAGTATGCTCTCTCTCTCTCTCTCTCTCTCTCTTTCCCTCTTTTTCTCTTTTCACGCACATAGATCACATCCCTTTATTGATATGTACAATGCAATGCAATTTGATATAACCCAACTAACTCAACCAATTCAATACAATCTAACATTCCTATGAATTCACAGTCCAATTCCATGAATTCATTCATTCATTCATGCAATAAATGCATTACATTGAACGTTGCATGAATGAATGCTAGCAAGCTTTCTTACTTCTGGTATTACAATTTATCCACTCCAGTCAGTTCATTCCATTCATTCTTTCTCATACTATATATTCATTCATTCAATCTATTTCATTACATTCCCATTCCGAGTCCTTTCCTTTCCCTTACTGATTCCAATTCTAATTCCGTTTATAATGAGATTACATTTCAATTATTATCTATCGATTGGTAACACACTGTAGTTCATTTCAACGCATTCAGTACATTGCATTCACTGTAATGTATTGTGTGTACAATTCCAACTAAAATTGCATTTTTCGCTTGCTTCCGGTGAGCCACCACTACTTGCTTCCCAACTAATTCATTGATTCACGCAATAACAAACCACTTGACTCTTTCTACATCCGATGTTCCACATTCAATCCTTATCTTCTTCGTTTCTTTTGCTTATTAGCTGCATTCTCATTTGATTCTCATCTTAGCTTTATTTTCGTTTCATTCTCTTCATTCTCATGATTCTCATGATTCTCATCTTAGTTTTATTCTCATTTGATTCTCATCTCTTCATCTTCTTCTCCAGGTTTTCAGCGATGGCTCTCTCTATCTCACCAACGTTCAACTCTCTTTCACTGGGAATTACTCTTGTCAAGCTGTCAACAACCCGCTCGTGAAGCAAGTTCATATTCTTCATGTCATTGGTGAGCACAAGCAAACCAGAATAGAGAGAAATGAGTTGAAAGAAGCAATGCATTGCGATGTCATGTCATTTGATGCCATTCAGGAATGAATGTCAGAAGTGTATTGAATGGCAGAGGCAATTAGAGTGAATTTTTCCTCACCAGAATATACTATGCTATAATATAACAAGTAGAAATGAAGCGAAATTTAGTCCAATTAAATGAAAATGATTAATATAAACAACATTTTAACAAGATTTCAAGTATGCAAAATATGCAAGATTCATTATAATTTATTCGTTGCCATTAAAATGAAATCTCAAATGATTATAAATTTGGATTAAGTTGAGTTATAAAGTTAGATAAATAGATAACTTAATTAGTTTGAGAAGCATATTAAGCAAAGATGACTAGCAAACATATCGAAAAACTTTTACCAAGATAATTAGCTTTTCTTGTTGCATAGCTTTCATTGCTTTTATTTGCAGCTTTCATTGCGAGCTGAAATTTATCATTCAATCTTCCTGCTTATCTCAATTCTCTTTTCTCCACTCTAGTTGCACCACTAGTTGAAGTCTCACCACGGTTCCAGTGGGAACCAATTGGTGGCATGGCAACCATTGAGTGCAAATATGAATCGGTTGAGACGGAAATCAACATCGAATGGTTTAAGAATGATGAAATGGTGTTGGGCAATCAGAGAGTGACAGTGATGAACAATTCAACTAAAATTCAAGTAAAAATCCATCCATTCATTCATCCATTTATTAATTGATTACACTTTAGGACTAATTTTATTTATGCTCAAAATTGAGCAAAATTTGAGATAAAATAGGGTTTTAAATAAAAAAGGTCCTAGAATAGTATGCAGATATAGGACAGCGATTTTCACAAAAATGATGACAAAAAATAGGTTTTTAAGATGAAATAAAAAGGGTTCTCTCGTGTATATAATATATTTTATTCATTATAGAATGAGTAAATTGTGATTGATAGATGAATGATTAATGATAATGATAATGCAATCTCATCTTTTATTAATCAATTATCTAGATTGGTCAATTGAGTCGTACAGACACTGGTGCCTATTCATGCAGAATTTCCAATAAAAAAGATCCAGCAATCGGTCAAGACATCTCATCACTTCTCGTGCAAGATGAGCCTGTCCAAGTATCTACATCAGAGGGAGAGAAAGAAAGATTGTGGGTGTTTCATGGCAATGGTGTGACAGTCTATTCAGATGGGTGTGACGGATTGTTACACGAGATGGATGGTCGAGATATTCTTCCTCAAAGTGGGCTCACTCTGTGTGGCGGAACTGACCCTACCCAACATGTAATTTGCGAGTGGAGTGAATCTGCCGTTGTTGTCAATTCCAAACTATACATTGGTCAGCCTAATCTCAATCGAATTGTTGTATTTCATACACTCCAATTGACTGTTGTTCAAGTCATTGCTACTGATCCTCAACCCAAAAAGTTGTGGACCATTCAAGCCTCTCAAGATGAACAACAAATTTGGGTTCTTTGCGATGGCGATCCAATTAATATCCGCGCTAGTGGTGGTTCTGACTCATTTGGTGAATTCGAAGAGAGCCAGCGAGATGATGAAGAGATTGAGTTCGAGTGGCAATCACAATCTACTTCACAACAACAGCAAAAGAACAATCGCAAAACAATTCAAGTGATCCGACTAATGCCCAACAATGTTCATCAACCCAATGTGATTCACTTGCAGCCAATCGATGGTCACTTTGATTTAGTTTATGACATGTTCATTCCCTTTCCAGCACAGTGGGATCCGAAGCTTGGAATTCACGTGACTTGAAGTCGCGGC